>ERZ839823.1617-NODE-1617-length-21383-cov-5.504079_pt1 | contig 21383 bp, 17 predicted proteins | sample MGYA00519862_ERZ839823 | MGnify/ENA primary metagenome ERZ839823 (study PRJEB31850, sample SAMEA3708853) | human gut metagenome | biome: human gut; feature: human-associated habitat; material: faeces | place: China | collected 2014 ...
TGTCTGTCTGTCTGTCTGTCTGTCTGTCTGTCTGTCTGTCTGTCTGTCTGTCTGTCTGTCTGTCTGTCAAGATTGTCCCATTACGATCTTCCAATTTCAAGCCCTCACATCACTTTCCTTAATTTCGTGCAAATTCTTTTTCGCATCTATCCAGTACAGCAGCAATAACCTGATCCATATCGTAGTACTTATACTCACCAAGACGACCGCCGAAGATTACCTTTTCTTCTGCGTCTGCCAGCTTCTTATATTCAAAATATAGCAATCCATTTTTAGCATCATTAACTGGATAATACGGCTCATCACCCGGTTTCCACTCACTACTGTACTCACGGCTGATAATCGTCTTTGGCAGGTCGTTTCCATTTTCATCCTTACCGAACTCAAACCATTTGTGCTCAATGATACGGGTCCATGGAGTTTCACGGTCGGTATAGTTCACTGCAGCATTTCCCTGGAAGTTTGGCTTATCCAATGTTTCCGTTTCAAAGCGAACAGAACGGTATTCCAGCGTACCCAATTTATAATCAAAGTAGGCATCAATCGGTCCAGTGTATACAACCTTATCAGCTAATGCATCTAACTCGGCTTTGTTCTCCAGATAGTCCGTATTCAAACGCACCTCAATACCGTCCAGCAGATTGGCAATCATCCTGGTATAACCACCAACAGGAATACCCTGATAAAGTGCATTGAAGTAGTTGTTATCAAAGGTCAGACGAACCGGAAGACGCTTGATAATAAAAGCGGGCAGTTCCTTGCAATCGCGACCCCACTGCTTCTCAGTGTAGCCCTTAATGAGCTTCTCGTAGATGTCACGACCGACAAGAGAAATGGCCTGCTCTTCAAGATTCTGTGGCTCATCAGTAATCTCCTTACGCTGCTCTTCGATCTTGGCAGCAGCTTCTTCTGGCGTCACGACACCCCACATCTTGTTGAATGTGTACATGTTGAACGGCAGTGAGTACAACTCGCCCTTGTAATTGGCTACAGGTGAGTTCGTAAAGCGGTTGAACTCGGCAAACTGTGTAATGTAGTTCCAGACTTTTTTGTTGTTAGTATGAAAAATGTGAGCACCATACTTATGGACGTTGATGCCCTCAATATTCTCGGTGTAAATGTTGCCCGCGATGTTGGGGCGCTTATCCACTACCAAAACAGACTTACCATGTGCTTTTGCTTCGTGTGCAAAAATCGCTCCGTAAAGACCGGAGCCTACTACTAAATAATCGTACATCTTTTTCCCTTCCCTCACTTACTATGTTTAATCTTTTTAAACAATTGTTTTTCTATATCAATTACTAATGGTTCTTTAACAACGGTCAGAATACCAAAGTAAACGCCAAAAAACACAATAGCAGATATGCACAACATTATAAAACTGCCAAATGATGTCCGTTTTATAAAGCTGGATAATATACTAGCAACTGCTAAAGCTATCACTAAAGACCCATAATGCACGTTTTTAAATGCTTCCCTGACTTCATTTTTCAATGCGACATACTGGACTATCAATACTGCTGCCTCTGCGGCTAATGTTCCAATTGCTGCTCCTGCGGAAGCAAATCTTGGAATCAAAAGTGCATTCAGAATTACATCTACTATAACACCTGCAATCTCCGAATAAAGAACCGTCTTTTCTCGTCCTAAAGGTACCAACATCTGAATGCCCATAATATTAGTAAGTCCAATGAGTAGCAATGTAGGCATAATAATCTGCATCGGAACAATTGAGCCAGCATAGGCTGAACCTGACAAGAAGAAAATACCTTCTTTTGCAAATATAATAAAATACACCATCATCGGTGATGCCACTAAAAAGACAAAATTGATTGCCTTCTTTGTGATACGATAAAACTCCTCCATAAGATTATGCTCAACGTAATACGATGCTCGCGGCAATAATACTACCCCTAATGATGTAACAATGCTAACCAAAATTGATTTAATTTTCACAGCAGCATTATAATATCCAACATCCGCATCTGATGTCATAAATCCGAGCATCACTGTATCCAAGTGAGTATATATTGTCGTTGCACACGACATTGCGAAAAATACCGCAACCGCTTTAAAGTGCTGTTTAAAATTGTAGTTTCCTACCGGCTTAAGTGAAACATACTTATGTACATGAAAAAAGTTAAAAATATTAGAAGCTGATGCAGCTAAAATAGAGATTCCTCCATAGATAACATAGTCACTCTTCTGATGAATCAGCGCAAACATCGTTACTAAAGCAATAAACTTAAAAATAATAGATCTAATCGTTATATAGGTATACTGTTCTAACGCCTTATAGAGCCATTCCATTCCGATTGCGTTAAACAGAATTGTCAGGCTAACAATCAAAAACAATGATTTGTCCTGTTGCAGCCTTGGTACAAAGACAATCGCACCAAACAATGCTACATATGCAATTAAGCTCATCGTGAAATTGATGATGAAAAGTTCTTGAACAGTTTTTGTAAGCTTTTCCTTATTATCTCGAACTTTTGCACATGCACGAATTCCATAAGTCGGAATACCTAATTGCGCGAACATCGCAAAATATGATATCATCGAGGTTGCAAATGAAACCTTGCCAGTTCCCTCAGGCAATAGTATTCGGGATACATAAGGAAATGTGATTAATGGAAATATGAATTGCGACATTGTTAAAATCGCATTCATTATAAAATTCAGTTTTAAAGATTTTTGCTTCATGCCTAATCCTCTCGAAAACATTTTTTTAGCCATTTATCCTTATAAGCAGAAAATAGAACGCCCAAGATAAAACTAATGCACGTTGTAACAATGAAACTGTCCAACCCATATTTTTTCTCTCCATAGACGCATATATAGTACAACGTCCAAACCCATAAATGTAAGAAATACATAACTGTACTACATCTCCTACAAATCATGGATAATATATTGTGCCCAAAACTCATGTTTTTTACAACAGAGAATAGCGAGGTTGAGAGGCAGACAAAAGCAAGTGATTTAGCAAATCCATTTGTCAAGGTTGTAACAATCGCTCCCAAAATCAACAATACATATTTCTTTTCTTTGGTTTTTTCATCACATTTGGCTAATAACATTCCGATGCTTATATATCCGGCTCCCATAAAGATTCTGCCACGAGGACCAAGGATAACCCATAAAAACTTCGTTGGAATTCCAAGAAATGTGGGAAGTGAATCTTTGGCTACAACTAATTCTGTAAATAAGAATCCGAAAATCATCAATGCATTGCAAGCAATTACTATTTGAGAAAAACCAACACGTCTTTTCAATAGCATATAGATAAATAGAAGTCCATAAATACAAGACAGCAAATACCATAGCATGTACGAATTATAATGCTCTCCTACGAATAGAAGCCCTCTAATGAAATCTGCCACATTAAAAAGAATAGATGATCCGTTATTGCAGTAGTAATAAATGGCTAATGGACAATAAACCAACGTCCATATCAAATAAAGCTTCAATAGTTTTTTTAGATGCTGTAAAATATAGTAGTTATTTTGCCCCCCCCCCGAAATATTTCTTTCCTATTAAAAAACCGCTAGATAAAAAGAAAAACGGGTTTGCGACACCAACTACCGTATTGTATATACTAACAGTAGTCTTGTTATCGCAGCTATATAGGGGATTCGTATGTATTGCAACAACGCATATGGCCATTATAAGTTTAAATAAGTCAATCGAGTTATAATTATTGTTTGATCTCTCCATTTATTCTCCTCCAAAACATTTTACACTGGAACTTAATCATCTAACTAAGTATTCCCCAGTATCATTTTCACAGAAGAACAGTATGAGTAATACCATAAAACATATGTAGTTATATGGAAATGATGTTGTTATAAAATAATATAAAAAGATCAATAAAAAGCCAATTTTTTTACTATTACGAGTAATTATTGCTTCATGTATTGATTTGAGCATTGGTACAACATACACAAACGCAAGATAGATGCCACCTTGTGCGAGCACTCTAAAGATGGAATTCGAATACCCTATATCATTTAATCTAAAACTACTGTAATGTGCAATCACGTTGGTCATATTAAGATATCCCGAACCTAAAATAGGTTTTTCTAACCATGCTGCAAATCCCGCTTGATAATTATCCATTCGCGTACTATAAGAAGCTGTCGATGCCTTAAGTGTAAACGTGTTCTCAAAGTATGATGCAACCTGAGTTCCAATTCCAAAAAGAACCAGAACTAGTAATGCTCTAAAGAATAGACCTCTATTTGTTCCAGCCGGGTATCTAACAAATAAATAAAAAATCCAAATTAACCCTATGGCATAAACTCCAGTCATCGACATTGTTGAAAGCGCTGTTATACTAAATATGATACAGCGTTTAAAGGATGTACTTTTTGCTATAAATAACTCATATGCAAGCATCAAAGATAAAAGTAAAACATATTTAGGTCCTTCGTAAAAGAAACCCGTATTTCTCCAAATTCCAGATGCTCCAAAAATTTCTTCCTTCTGCATCTCATATTGAAGAAAGAAATATGACTGTTTCACTCTTGGGACATCACTTACATATATAGTTAATTCTTGCGATGGATTAAACACATGTAATATACTACCAAACAACCAAAAGAATAATGAAACTATCGCCACAAAATATAAGATTTTAGAGCAGCGCTGCATCACATCTCTTATATTTTCTTCAGTATTAAAAAACAGTAGCATTAGTGCAAGTGTAATTACAAGTTGAAACACATCCATTATATGTACTGAGTTAACCGCTACATTATATATAACAAGAAACGACAAATAGAATCCCATAAAGATTGTTCGGTTCTTACTTCCATATCTAACTACAGCACCATCCCTAAGCAATAGAACCATCAATGACCCCATTAAACACAGTGCCAATGCTAAACGAAAGTAACCACTTCCATGCATCCACTTCCAAACACTTTCACAATCAAGAATAATGCAAATTGCCACTATATTTTCAAACAGGGTCTTTGTTTTTATCTTCATGAGCCTGCTTCCTCCATAACTAAAATCATGGCTTTACGGTTGGACCGAGTCTACCACACACACCGTCCTTCCAGCCTTTCAATATCATTTTTATTGTCTGTATTTTTTTAGGATTGTATTTTATTGCGATAAGGATTTGCCGAACATTTTGTCTGACATATTTTATCGGCTCTCCGTCCCTTTTAAACATGTAAGTGAAATTTCTTGCCCGATAATATTCTTTCCAAGGGGCTTCTGTGCTTCCTTTTTTTGTTTTTCCTAATACTTTAAAGTATTTACGCTCCAAAACCGGATGATAGTAATTCGAATCAAAAACAGTTGCTACGAAAGCATTTGCTTTTAATGCTCTGTAATAGTAGTCCTGCTCATCACCTTTTATAAAGAAATCCTTATTAGGATAGCCTATCTTTTCAACAAGTTCTTTTGAAACTAAAGTTCCGTTAAATGGATTAATCGTTCCGACAATCAGATTATCTTTTTCTCTTTCAGCCGCAATCTGTTTGGTCTTTATTCCCCCATTAAGTCCAAAAGACAATATATCATCAGAACCACAAACGAGAGAATTTAAGAGTAAAAGCTTATTCGTAGAATACAATTCTTCTGCTCTTTTAACAAGAATCTCCATCATGTTTTTATCCGCGGGACGGCCATCATCATCCATTAAACAGATAAAATCATAGCCATCTTCATAAGCCATTTTTAACCCGGTATAGAACCCACCAGAGCCCCCTATATTTTCTTTTAAATAAACATATTTAATTACCTGATTATCGAGAATACCTTCCTCTTTCAATAATTGCTCAGTATTATCAGAGCTATGGTTGTCAATAATGTAATATCTATCCACAACATAGCTTTGTGACAGTATAGCCCTAATGTTTTTTACAAGTTCCTCTTTTCTATTATATGTAACGACAACGCCCGCAGTTTTCATATTTCATTCTCCTCGTAAAGTAAAGATTCCCATTTTTTACAAATTATATTCTCATCCAAAAATTGTTTTACTTTTTCGGCTTCAATGGATAGACGAGTTTCCAAGTCAACATTTTCGATTAAACGGATTATTGCCGCTGCCATAGCATTGCTATCACCAACCGGCACAAGTAATCCATTGACACCGTCCTGAATCATCATATGTGCGCCGCCGATCGGACAATCCGTGCAAACACATGGTAACCCAATCGCCATAGCCTCAAGCATTGAATTGGATAACCCCTCATAGTCAGATGAAGATAAAAACCCAGCGCAATCAAGTATACTTTCGTGAACCTTACTAGCAAAGCCTTCCATTATTATATACTTATCCGCTTGTTTTTTCTTGATATAATCCTTTATTTCAGTCTCAATCAATCCCGTACCATATATTCTCAATTTATACTCTGGATATTTAGAATGAACTTGTACGAAAGAATCAATCATCATTGGAAGATTCTTTTGTTTATCAATTCTACAAAACGTTACAAATTCTTTTCTTCTTATCCCTTCAAATCTCTTTGGTAAATTCGGGGTTATAGGATTTGGAATAACACATCCGTTCTTCTGTGCTCGCTTAGGAAAATAAGCTAATGCATCTGGTGTCTGATATACTGTTTTATACATAAAGCCAAACACATGATCTCGGATTAACCGAAATATAGCATTATGCGGTTCTGTACGCGGATCAGTTCTCTCTGATCCAATCACTTTAATATTTAATCCAGTTGTATATATCCGAGCATATGTTGCCATTCTTGACATAAAAGCGTAGAGATAAGCCCCAGGATGTTGCCTTAAAATTTTCCTTGTTTTAATACAAGGTTCAATCATATCAATCTCTTTTTTTACATTGCAATGCAACCATATAAGATTGATTGCTTGATTAAGCGGATAATCAACTGGACTATCTCTCCAAACTATTATTGTCACTGGATAGCCTTTTTCTGCTAAATAATTAGCCAGGATACAAATTACCCTATGAGCTCCTCCCCAGCCCTTTCCGCCTAAGCTTCCAATCACGAAAAAAACTTCTTTATTCATCTTCTACTCCGTCGATTTAAATAATATTCTTCCATATTCTTTGCGGTTGCACTCATATCAAATCCAGCATTAATAACATACTTTTGCATATCTGTGTGTACAATCGGATTCTTCGCCATATCAAGCGCAACCTCTGCCCATTTTTCGGTACCATCACTCAACATCAATTTACGGTAGATCGGCGTAATATCCGTCTCTGGCGGCAATCCCTCGGAACAAACAATCGGAACACCTGCTGCCTGCGCTTCAATTGCCACAATTCCAAGCCCTTCAAACAGCGAAGGGAACACAAAAACATCCATCGCCTGATAAATTCGGTTCATGTCTTTGCGGTTGCCCAGAAACTGCACACTCTCTGTCAGACCCTTGTCCGCAACCTTGCTGCGCACCTTTTCTTCCAAAGGTCCAGTACCTATAAGAATCAATTCTGCATCAGACTTTTTCTTTTTGATCTCCACAAAAACATCAATCAAAAAGTCATGGTTCTTTTGTGGATGCAGCCGTCCAACATGACCAACAACAAATTTATTCTCTAATCCAAGTTCCTGTCTGACTTCTCTCCGCGTGTTCTCATTTGCAATAAACTGCTGAGAGTCAATCGCATTCTTCAACACCCGGAAAGGCTTATCCTTAAACAAATATTTTCCAGCTTCTTCCGAGCACGCAAAAAGATCTGTTGCATTCAGAGTAAACAGTCGCTGCATGAATAATTTGGGCAAATATTTTATATCGTGAACGGTCTCGTTGTTGTGTGAATGTGCAATTCTCACAGGGATTCCCGCCTTTTTTGCTGCTTTCAGGCAGAAATATCCAATCGTATAAGCATGACAATGCACAATTTGATATTCATGATGCTGCTTGAAGAAGTTCTTCAGATCTTTCTGAAATTTAGGGAGATTCAGGTCCTCCCGGAAAGACAGCTTGTAAACGTGCCCTCCCATACTTTCAATTTCATCGTCGTAAAATTGCTTTTCTTTATACACAACCAAAAAATCAAACTGCACTTTCGTGCGGTCAATTTTTCGATAGATATTCATTAACAACGCCTGTGTCCCGCCGGCTTCCATTCTCTGGAGTATATGCAATACTCTTATCGGCTCTCCCATGAATTCTTCCTCCGTAAATCTCAAAGCGATTTGATTTTTTGAATCAATTTGCTTGGCAAAATAGACTTTATCCGGGCTTTGAGTTGTAATCCAACCTTCAGATTTGATACAAAATCTGGTTCATCAATTTCCTTATAAAAATTGCTTCTATTTTCTGGTCTGTTGCTTGGCTGTACAAGATTTCCTTGTTTTACCATTGCTTCTTTCAACGTTGCCTGCTCTGCCTCAGCAAACGGCTTCATCTTTTCAAAAAGCTCTTGTCCTTTTTCCGTATTCACAAATACGCTGGATACACCCTTCGGCGAATTAAACTCAGGATGACTCTTCGCAATGCCCCAAAAATCGCCCACGGTAATATCACCCACACGGCTTGTATTCGCATAGGCACACTGATAACAGCTCTCTCTATAGCAATCGCTATCCATAAAATGTTTTCCATAGCGATCAAGGGAGAGTGTCTTTGTCTTTGTCTTTGTCTTTGTCTTTAGCAGATATTGAGTTCCCCAGCCTCTTTTGTCTTTTGAACGGAAATTGAAGTAAATTACTCGACCATCTGTTTTCTTATTCTGGTATTCGATATATTTTTTGAAAAATTTGGGCGATGGAACACCATGACAAATTAAATCAACCGTGTACAGGTTTGGCTTATCGCCACCGAGGAATGCATACAATCCGGCAATCTGACAGGGCGTTCCCGTATAAAGAACCTTTTTTCCTTCTGCAAGTCTCTGCTTCACTTTTGAATAGCTGTCGTTCGGGTCGGATTGAACATATTTGGAGGATTGGATTTTTTCTCTCTCCGCGTTGCTTTCAATCTCAATATGGCTTACAACAAGCTGGTCATCGTAGGCAGCACCATAGACTACACCACCCATTTGCAACACTGCTTTTGCAGCACTGTCTGCAGCGCCGCCAGATGCAGATTTCATAATATCCGCATCGTTTTTGTTGCGCCATGCCCACACCGTTTGAGGCATATTCCGATGTTGTTCTATGTTTTCTGCGGGGCAGGTTTTTAAGCACTTACCACATTCAACACAGTTTTTTTCATAGACAACCGGATACCAGAAGCCCTCTTTGTTTTCTCCCATGGAAATGCAATGCTTTAGACAGCTTTGCTCACAGCTTTTGCAACCGACGCATTTCTCCTTGATCCGCGATATATTCTCCATGTCATCCCTCAATATTATTCTGCAGATACTTCTTTGCTATTTCCCTCTGTTTCTGCAAAACATCATCTACTTTTTCATAGTCAATTGGCTGCTGATTGATACGTTCCGTATCTTCCACTTTCGTTGTCATTCGTTCTGCCAGACCCAGCCGGTTCAATAAATCACTGAGTTTTTCTTCATTTCCGTAACTGTTTCCTACACTCTTACGAATCAGTGTTGTAAACGGACGGTGTGTAATCACGGAGAAGATACTGCCATGGAAAGTATCCGTAATCACTTCTTCTGCATTTCTGAAATAAGCCAGAACCTCAAACGGCGAGCAGTCGACAAACCGGTCTGCACACTTCTGGATGCCTCCAATGGCATAAACTTTCAAATTCTTTTTCTTTGCGTATTCTGCGATCCAATCCGCCTCATCGTTAGAAATACGTCCAGCGTATGCATACAAAATCAAATATTTCTCGGTTGCTTTGATCTGTGGAATCCTGTTGCAGCAATTCATATAGTCATACGTCAAAACCGGATCCAGATTATATACCGGTTCTTCCCCAGTAAGCTGCTCTACAATGCTTCCAGAGTTTGCATCTCTTACAGAGATTGCATCAAACTTTTTTAGAAGATTTCCAACCTCATTGGCTTTTTGATACTTTTCCAGCTTTTCTAGTGTGGTGTTTCCAAACGATGCTGCATAAGTAATCAATCTGTCTGCGTGATTGTCTTTACCAAACAGTTCTGTCGAATAGCCTACGTTGGAATTCTTCTGAATGCAGTTAAAAACTTCATCGCTTCCAATCACCAGAGAATCCAGCGTGGGGTTATAATTCATCTCATCGGTAATCCCTAAAAGCGGCATATACTTTTTAGCAAAAGACTGTTTGTACCGGATGAACGAAAATTTATGGGAAAGCGGAGCCTGATACCGAAATGTTTCCAGTCCTTTTTCCAGTTTGCGAACGAATTTGTTCTTACTATCCGCGTTTTCGGCAATAACCGGTGCGCCGACATGGTAATCCACAAATTCCACTTTATGTCCTAATTCTTCTATCAACTGCTTCAGCGCATATGCCTGCAAAAAAGAGCCATAATTTGCAATGCGCTGCATTGACATGATTCCAACTTTTTTCATCTTCCCTTAAACATCCCATCAACTATTTTTTCAAGTTCCTCATTAAACTTCTCGTTATTACTTTTCAATTCACTATCCATGCCCGAAACAATGTCATCGTATTTTGTTATTGCCTCACCGAGTTTTTCCATATCCTCTACCACAATAATTGTTCCCATTCGTTCCGCAACGGACTTTGAAAATGAAACCTGATGATCGTTTACATGTTCATTGAACTCGTGTCTTCTGGGGACAACGATAGGCGTTTTTCCAACTTGCAACGGCATAATAAAACTAGACGGTCCACCATGCGTAATAACAATTCGTGCTTCATCCACCAGTTTTACCATTTCCTGATATGGATATAATTTCTGCCATGTACAATATTTAGGCTCATATGTGCTATATCCGGTCTGGATGATCACATCCTCCTGAATAACGCCATTCTTTTTCAAATTATCAATACATTCAACAAGACGATTGAATGGTTGTTCGTGTGTTCCCACTGTTACAAAAATCATTTTCCCACACCCCACTTTCTCAGAAGATACTTCCAAGATTCACCGCTTTAGGGTAAACTTGTTTCATTTCTTCCCATTCTACAATGAACTTATCTGTGACTGGATAACACAGCTTTCCCGCAATCGTAGGTGCATTGATACGATCAAAAACTTCGATGTATATTGTTTTGGCTCCAAATAGCTTTCCTATGTAAAAGAATGGGATTGCTGGAGCTGCTCCTGATGTGATAATTAAATCAGGACGCTCCTTGGGAATAATCTTTATGGCTTTAACTGTATTGATAATAAGTGCTTTCAGACTTCTGTTACTCGGATAATAGCAAGGATACATCTTTTCGCCTTTGAGCAGACTTCTGGCATCCTCCTTATCAAAAGTAACCCAAAACCTATCCTTATCCTGCCAAAATGGTTTTAACATATACAGGTGGGTCAAATGACCGCCAGATGAACCCACCAAGCATACCTTCAATTTTTTATCTTTCATCTGACTCTCTCCTCGTTGTTTGCTTTAATCCCTGCCAAAGAGATCCCTCGTGTAAACTTTTTCTTTCACATCATCCAAGCACTTGTCATAGCGGTTTGCGATGATGGCCTGACTCTGCTTCTTAAACTCGTCCAGATCATTTACAACAACGGAACCAAAGAACTTCTCGCCATCCTTCAAAGTCGGCTCGTAAATGATGACAGTTGCGCCTTTTGCCTTGATGCGCTTCATAACGCCCTGAATAGAGCTCTGGCGGAAATTATCGCTGTTGCTCTTCATGGTCAGACGGTAAACGCCGACAACAACATCCTTTTCCTTGCTTTCATCCCAGCTATCATTTGCCTGATAAGCACCAGCAATTTCAAGAACACGGTCGGCAATGAAGTCTTTTCTTGTTCTATTGCTCTCGACAATAGCTTCAATCAGGTTCTCCGGCACATCAGCGTAGTTTGCCAACAGCTGCTTAGTGTCCTTGGGCAGGCAATAGCCGCCATAGCCGAAGGAAGGATTGTTGTAATGGGTGCCGATACGAGGATCGAGGCAGACACCATTGATGATCTGCTGTGTGTTCAGCCCCTTCATCTCGGCATAAGTATCCAGCTCGTTGAAATAGGACACGCGCAGTGCCAGATAAGTATTCGCAAAAAGTTTGACAGCTTCTGCTTCGGTAAAGCCCATGAACAGCGTATCGATGTTTTCTTTTATAGCGCCTTCCTGCAGAAGTTCTGCAAAAGTGTGTGCTGCTTTCACCAGTCTGGCATTCTCTATATCGGTTCCGACAATGATACGGCTCGGATACAGATTGTCATACAGAGCCTTACTCTCACGCAGGAATTCCGGGCTGAAGATGATGTTGTTACAGTGGAACTTCTCACGAGCCGATGCAGTGTAACCAACCGGAATGGTGCTCTTAATAACCATGATGGCTTCCGGGTTATACTCAATTACCAGTTTGATAACAGCCTCAACTGCGGATGTGTCAAAGAAATTCTTCTTACTATCGTAATTTGTGGGCGCAGCAATGACCACAAAATCTGCATCGGAGTATGCTTCCTTTGCATCTAGAGTTGCAGTCAAATCCAGCTCTTTTTCTGCCAGATATTTCTCAATATATTCGTCCTGAATCGGAGACTTCCGGTTGTTGATTAGTTCAACCTTCTCCGGGATAATATCCACAGCCGTAACATGATGGTGCTGGCTCAGTAGCGTAGCAATGGAAAGGCCAACATAGCCGGTACCGGCCACAGCAATTTTCAAATCTTTAAATTCTCTCATTGTCATATTCCTCTAATTATTTATAAAATTCTGCATACCACTCAGCGAACTTCCGCAGGCCAGTTCTCAAATCAGTGCTCGGCTTATACCCGAAATCACGCTCTAATGCACTGGTATCTGCATAGGTCACAGGTACATCACCAGGCTGCATTGGAACAAGTTCCTTGTGTGCCTCGAAGTCGTAATCTTCCGGCAGAACTTTCGCTCTTACTAACTCCTCGCTCAGAATCTGCACGAAGTCCAGCAGGTTTTCCGGGTTCTGGTTACCGATGTTATAAACTGCATACGGCGGAATCGGCAGGCCGTCCTCGCCGTTCTTCTTATCCGGAGCTTTCTTCATCACGCGAACAACGCCTTCCACGATGTCATCCACATAGGTAAAGTCACGCTTGCAGTTGCCATAGTTGAAAATTTTGATAGTTTCGCCCTTCACCAGCTTGTTGGTAAAGCCGAAGTAAGCCATATCCGGGCGACCAGCAGGACCATATACTGTGAAGAAGCGCAGGCCGGTGGACGGGATGTTGTACAGCTTGGAATAAGCATGAGCCATCAGCTCATTAGATTTCTTGGTTGCCGCATACAGGGAAACCGGATTATCTACCTTGTCATCGGTGCTGTACGGAACCTTCTTGTTGGAGCCATAGACGCTGGAGGAGGAAGCATACACCAGATGCTCCAAACTCTCACAATGGCGACAAGCTTCCAAAATATTAAAAAAGCCGACCAGGTTGGATTCCACATAAGCATCCGGATTGGTGATGGAGTAACGCACACCAGCCTGTGCTGCAAGGTTCACGACCACAGCAGGCTTATATTTCTCGAACAGCTCTGTGAGCAATGCCTTGTCAGCAATGTTGCCTTTGACAAAAGTAAATGTGGGATACTTGGCTAGCTCCTTCAAACGAAACTCTTTCAGGGCAACGTCGTAGTAGGCATTCATATTGTCGATGCCAATGACCGTTGCTGAAGGAGCCTCCTGATAGATTCTTTTCACAAGATTAGAACCGATAAATCCGGCTGCTCCTGTGACTAAAATCATTTTATTATCTAAAGTAACTGTGCTCATATGTATTCCTCCGTCTTTTTCTTTTAATATCCAAATCTATGTACACATCCATATGGATGGTATTTCTTTTTCCTCTTGCCGCTCACACGACTAAGTCTTTTTCCTTACTGTCATACCCTTTCGGTGCGGCAATCGCATTTTCTACTTTTCTCCAGTTTATCGAGTACACCTGTCTAGCTTTCGCAATCGTCAAAGTGTTGTTTTATACTGTCGAACCCCGTCTATGCTCATATGCCATTTTTGCGAAGTGCCGGTTTATACACTCAAAGGATGTAGATGCGTATATCTTGTTGAAACCGTATACATCATCCACTTTCAACCATATCCCCCACCGTCACTATGAACAAATCATGCAGATTTTTTACCCTCAACACCTCGTCTTTATGTACCTATCATCTCCACGACAGGTCTACTCAACAGATAAGTTGCGAAGTAGAAATCGCCATTTTTCCCGATATTTTCATGACTCAACAAACCGCAGCAAAGTAGCCCTCATATTTACCGGCGATAGTGTACTCAATAGAACATTAGCAGAGTAGGTGATAAGCTCATGGATTTTTGATGAATTTATCATCTGCGCCACCATTTTTCTCATTCCCCCCACATCCGCGTTATCACTCCCGCTATGTGTTCCTCATCCGCCGGAAATTTGTATAATAAATCCCCATTTTCACCTCATATATCAGGGCGTTTTGCAACGAATCTTCGGTATGTTGAGTGTGAAAATCGGGTCTTTTTTGACTATGCTACGTTGCTTCGGCTTGCCCCGTAGACATTTCTGCACTCTACATACTTAAAAGAAGTAGCCTTTTCAGCATTTCGTATGCTTTTTATTGACCTTTTACAACAATCCTACTTCAGCAAACTGCGTTGGCCGCACATTTTTCTGAACGGCATAACCCCATTCTCACATCGCCCCATCACTCTTAAACACACTCCAAACCGTCTGCCACAATATCTTCACATCCAACCTCAAACTCCACTCACTGATATATTGCGTATCCAGCTTCACCACTTCTTCGAAGTCCGTTATATTGCTTCTGCCGCTGACCTGCCACATTCCTGTGAGGCCGGGGCGGAAGGACATTCTTGCTCTGTGGTGCGGTTCATATAATTCCCACTCATCTACTGTAGGTGGTCTGGTGCCTACCAGACTCATATCCCCAAGCAGGATATTTATAAACTGCGGGAATTCATCCAGGCTTGTCTTCCTGATAAACTGTCCGATTCCTGTCTTTCTGGTTCCGTCGGGCAGGATCTTGTTCCCGATGATCCTCGGGTCAAAATCCATCTTGAACATCAGTCCGTCGCTGATTTTGTTCTGTGCCATAAGCTCTTTTTTCCGCTCTTCGGCATCCATATACATGCTTCGGAATTTATACATTTTGAATTTTCTTCCGTTTCGTCCGATCCTTTCCTGTGCAAAGAAGATCGGTCCAGGTGAACTGATGTAAATCATTGGTCCCACAATTATGGTGATCAGCAGGGTGATCAGACATCCGACCAGACCGCCTGCAATGTCCATCAGACGTTTCACCAGAAGTTTTGATGACTCTGCATAGTTCATACTTGTGGTAATAACTGTATATACGCCAATTTTCTCTACCTGCTGGCATCCTGCAGGGAAGGATCCGTATTTCGTGATTCCTGTATGTACGGCTATTCCCATTTCCAGGAAAGCCCCTACAAGCTCATTGGGGTATTCGCTTTCTGCGCATGGCGGGATAAACACTTCATCTACCCACTCTCCGCAGGTATATTCGATAATCCCATCTCTGTCTGCAACGATGGGAATCCCGCAGATATTTTTTCCCTTAAGGTCTGTATCCAGAGAGACTGCGGTTACTTTTGCATAACCGCGTCTGTCCGCTGATACGATCTGAAGGGTCTCCCTGAGGATTTTTTCCGGTGCTATGATCAAAAGTGATTTTTTTGCTGAATTGAATCCGATTTTCCGAAGAATTTTTTTCCATATCACTCTGGCCGCATAGTCTGTGACTATATAAAACGGAACCATAATGTAATAAGAGAACCTTGAATAAAAGCTTCCCGTCTGTGTTGTAAATAAGTAGAAGGTTACGATCAGTTCTACAAGGATCACATGTCTGCACGTTGCAATAAACTCATCGAAATATCCCCTCTTCAGAACATTTTTGAAAGAATCTGATACGATTTCCACAAAGAAATCGATAAAAAGAAATGCGATCGCAAGGGTTCTGTAATCACCATCTGTATAGGGATTATCCGTCCCAAAGCGAATAATATAAGAAATGACAAATGCAAGCTGCATGCATAAAACATCCAGCAGCATAAAATCAACATGCTTTGTCCAGCTTCTTCTTTTTTTTCTGTACATACCTGACTCCTGTAAATATTTTTCCGTTTTCTTTTTCTCTTCCTATTTCCAGTCCATCCCTATGCTGTCCAACTGTCTAATCCTATATTCATCCAACACCATCCCGCTCCCCTCAGGATGTTTCCTCTTCGCCCGTATATTCGAGATCCACCTTCCCAGCTTCACTCCATTCACACTATACGAAACCGGAACATTCAGATTCCCATATTCCTCATAGTAATCTTTCGCCAGCGCATACTTCTCATTCCACTGTCTGACCGTCTTCTTCTCCATCTTAAACCCAATCTGCCTAAGCCGTTCCAACTGTCTCTCCTCCAATGAACTCCGGCATGCATTTTTCTCATCAAACTGGCTCCCAATCTCCGCGAGCCATCTCCCCAGCGGCACCCCATTCTCCGTCACATACTTCACCGGAACCTCCAGATCCCCATGCTCCAGATAATACCCTTGGGCCGCCCGAAAATACTCTTCCCATTTCTCCCCATTCCTATCCCAGATCATCTCCAACTTCTCCAGCTCTCCCTGCTGTTCCTTCGTCAGCGCCTGATCCAGTCCCCTATTCTTCACTTTCGTTCTCAAATTACAGACCCATCTCCCAAGCCTGAACCCATTCTCCGTCACATATCTAGCCTTAACATCCAGATTCCCATGCTCCTCATAATAAGCCTGCAATTCTCTCAACGCCTCATTCCAGCTCTGGTCCTTACTGTCCCAGACCATCCCGATCTCATCCAGCTTCCTGACCTTCTCCTCACTCAGATTCCCGGTCACCGAACCTGCACGGACCCTGCGCTGCGTCTGAATCCAGCTTCCAAGCGTAAGCCCTGTCTGCGTCTGATAACTCTTCGGAACTTTCAGATTCCCTTTCTCCCGGTAATACTGCCTTGCGGCAATATAATAGGTTTCCCAGGCGGAACTTAAATTCGTCTGCAGTTTCTGGAAAAGCATCCTGCAGTCCTTTGTCTCATCCGTAATGTGGAAACGCTCACTAAAGCGGAACCCTTTCCCATACGTCGTCGGAAACAGCACAAATGCTTCTTCCATTTCTTTCTTCAGACAGTCAATACAAGAAAGACTGTCAAAATTATTAACCAGGTCAAAAATAACCGGTGTCTTCCCGCTGCCTGCTGACAATGCACGCCCGATCTGCTGAAGATAAATGATCGGTGACACCGTCGGACGCAGAAGAATCACACCATCCACATCATCCACATGAACCCCTTCATTGAGCATATCAATGCAGAAAAGAAGCTTCAGATGTGCACTGTTATCTTTCTTAAATTCCCTGAATTCTCTGTCTGTAGCAGTATCGTTATAAAACGCTGTATAGATCCGCGGCTCACAGTCTACCCGGCGAAACCACGTACTTACCTGCTCTTTCATTTCGTCCATATGTTCTTTACCGGAACAAAAGACAATATATTTTCCATTTTTCTTTTCCATGTGTTTCTCAAACACAATGTCCAGTCCCTCTGCCTGTTCCAGTGCGCGGCGCAGCTGCTCAAGCAGTTTCTGGTTCTCTGTGATGAGGCCCTGATTCGATAATGCCTGGATTCTTTTCTTTAACTGATCCAGTTCTTTCTTATACGAATACATGGCAATCACATATTTCGGTTCCGGGAGTATTCCCCGGACGATAGCTTCTCCGAGTGTCATCTCGGACGCAATCTTTCCATCAAAAATCTCCTCTGCCATATTTCTCTGGTTGTCCAGATAACGGATATTGGTCGCAGACAGCCCGAGTCTCTTCGCATCTGGACAGGCGGTCAGAAGTTTTCTGACACTTTTGCCCCATTCTGCGGCACCACAGCGATGAAATTCATCCAGAATGATGTAATCCGGATGCAGGGTTTCGATGCTGTCTTCGTTCTTCATCAGACGGCTGTAGGACATGAATTGGATGTTATCGAATTCCATTCCGAGGTTCTCCAGCTGTGTCTGATAGATATATTCACTTGGTGAAAGCCATAAGAATTTCTCTGATGGATGTTCCTCTGCCAGCTTAAATGCGATCAGGGATTTCCCTGTGCCTGTGGGATGGATGACTGCTGCCATTTTCTCCTGCTCAAGCATGGCGGTAACTGCGTTATACGCTTCCTGATTGTGTTTGAAAAGATGTATGCTCATTTCGGTATTCCTCCAAAGTACACAAAAAGAGGAATTCAGATTTCGCAGATTGTTTTAATCTGCGAAATGGGCACATACGCGCCAACCTCCCCAATTTTATTAAATTTCTTATCAAATCACTGCTAATATAATATGCTGAATAAGTCATTTTGTCAATAAATGACAATTTATTTAGTACATTATAACATAAACTGACCAATTTATTTAGTGCTTTTTGTAAGAAAATCAATCTGACTGCTGGAAAGTATCTCCATTACGGGTCAGAATCGTGGTCAGGAGCCATAGAAAGGAGTTTTATATTTTGGCAAGACGAGGAGAAAACATACGAAAAAGAAGTGACGGCAGATGGGAAGGCCGATATCTGATCTATATAAATGGAAGCAAAAAATATCGTTCCGTATATGCCTCTTCTTATAATGAAGTAAAACAGAAACTCTTTAACAGCAAGAAAGAATCTGAGATTACTCTGCTCTCCCAAAAAGAGCAGACAACTCCCCTAAATGGCAGTGCTGATATGAGTCTTGATGAAATCGGTCAGTTGTGGCTTATCTATATTAAGGATAATCGCAAGTATTCCACCTACAGAAAATATGCCAACATCTATGACATGCATATCCGGGATATTTTTGGCAGTCTGACAGCAGACGAAATCAGCCTGGAAATCATAGAGAAAGCCCTGCCAAAGGAGATATCCGCCAGTCTATATAAAAGTATCTACTGTGTACTGAATCAGATTTTATCTTATGGAAACCGATACTGCGGCACTCCGAAAATTCATTTAAAAACAGAAAAGCTGCGGACAGTTCCCAAACCCGTGCAGACAATAAATGCTACAGACCAACAGAAGCTATGCCGCTATCTGCTCTCAGATCTTGATTCTTGTAAGCTTGGCATTCTGATATGCCTGTATATGGGACTGAGACTCGGGGAAATCTGTGCCTTAAAGTGGGAAGATATCGATTTCCAGAGAAAAACGATTCATATTAATAGGACTGTCCAGAGGATTCAGGTCGGGCAGGAGGATCGGAAAACGATTCTGTATGAGGGGCCGCCCAAAACGCTCTGCTCTGTCCGCGAGATCCCGATTCCGGAATTTCTCTTTCCACTTCTTCTCTCTTGTAAGGATGATGGGATTTATGTGTTAAATAAATTTTCCCCGATGGAACCCCGTACTTATCAGTACAAGTTTTATTCTTATCTGGATAAAGCATATATAAAGAAGTCTCACTTTCACGCACTGCGCCATACATTTGCGACAAACTGTATCAGCAATGGGGCTGATGTCAAGAGTGTCAGCGAAATGCTTGGCCATTCTAATGTAAATATCACTTTGAATAAATATGTCCATCCATCTATGGATACCAAGCGGAATATTCTGGATTCGCTTTCTTCTATCTCTTCTATAAATGGTCAGATCAGTGGTCGGATCATTTCTTAACCTTTGATCTCATGCACGTTTCCGGTGCCCATTTCGCAGATTAAAACAATCTGCGAAATCTCTGTACGTGAGTAGTCCATCCGGCGTTTTTTAGATGCGCGGATGGATTTTTTCTCTGTCATTTTAGAACTATTTGTTCTTTTTATTATATTATACTCTTTCTCATAACACAAGTGAAATATCCGGCTGCTATCATTCTTGTTATAATTTCTAAAATATCTCTATATAAATAAAATACCCGCTGCGGAAGATATTATACATATCTGTCCACAGCAGGTGTGTTTTGTATCTATTTCAAAATATATTTCGTTCCTTTTCTCTTGCCTTCCACCATTACAACACCTTTTTTTACCATAGATTTAAGTAATTGTGTTGTCTTTGATTTGCCAAATGGTGCATATAGATTATATAATGAAAAATTTCGAAACACAAGCGTTCTTCATCAAAAAATCCGACTAAACCACTTATAAAAAGAGCTGTCCGCCCCGAATACAGATTTCTGCATCCGAAATTCAGACAGCTCTCTGAATTACTCAGATAGAGTAATATTTAATTTCTTAGATCTCAGCCAGTTTCAGCAGATCCGGGATCTTGGATTCCCAGCCGAGTGCCATGATATGTACACCCTGACAGTATGGCTTGCACTCTTTGATGATACGTGCAGCGATCTCAACACCTGTGATACCTGCTTTTGTCTTTTCTTTGTCTGCTTTCAGTTCCTCGAGCATTTCGTCCGGAACATGAATACCGGCAACATTATTGTTCAGACCACATTGGGGTCTGACCATCGAAAATAACCGGAAAGATAATAATCTCCACATAAAATAATTCTAAAATTTGTATAACATAGAATTCATTATCAATATATAAAACCATCCCAACTATAAAAATGAGCTCAATAGTCGGGATGGTTTTAACTGCAGGCAGCCCGGCGGGGCTTACCACCGAAAATAATCTATTATTCTTTTAACCGCATATCAAATGCTGGACGCATATATTCTATGGCATTCCTTGATAGTCCATATTTACGTGCCAGTTTTTCCCAATGCTCATTTATAATTTCACGCATTTTAGAAATTGATTTTTTAGCTATGTCAATGGAAATCCCATAAAATTCAGCAGTTTCCAATGCCAGATTAAAATCCAGAGTTGCATCACTGTCTATTATATTCAGCGAAAGGCTGTCACCGTAAATACTTGGATTTACATCATACAAAGGTGACAATTTCCAACCGTTCTTTTCTAAAATGAAGCCATGATTACGCAAATGATCATCTGTATTAGCTACTTCAATGTTAAATACAATTCTTTTCCAGAGTTCAATCAAGTCCTCCCTGGGTTGGCTTCCATTAGAACGGATGAAAGAAGCTATATCCAGATAACTGCTTCCATCAACAGCAGAAGCTCCATCTGTCTTTCCTAACAAAGTCATGGCAGATGAAAAATGTATGCGTTTTGAACCATTTCAATCAAAACGTTTTACAAGAAATGTGGTTCCATTTCGTGAAAATTTTTCTGCTTTCGCCTGTGGAACGTTTAGACCACATAATTCAGCCAAATCATGTACAACCATTTCCCATGCACCGGAATCTGTTTCGTCATGTTTGGAAGGAAATTTTGCAATCCACAAACATCCATCTGGAGCCTGAACGGTTGCTTGGAACACTGGAGGGGTCTGACCGTGCGTCCAGCAAAGGGTATATAGTCCGGTGGGTGGAAGCCCCA
>ERZ839823.1623-NODE-1623-length-21326-cov-4.954304_pt1 | contig 21326 bp, 17 predicted proteins | sample MGYA00519862_ERZ839823 | MGnify/ENA primary metagenome ERZ839823 (study PRJEB31850, sample SAMEA3708853) | human gut metagenome | biome: human gut; feature: human-associated habitat; material: faeces | place: China | collected 2014 ...
CGTGAAGAAGAACGTCGCCGAGACCTCGACCGAGGCGTGGACGGCGAAGGGAACGGATGTCGGCGAGTACCCGGTGGGCATCAAAGCGGGCGACTTTGAGAACACCAGCAGCAACTTTACGAACGTCGAGTTCGTGATCGTGGACGGCGCGCTGAAGATCGCCCCGGCGGAGAGCATCGTCGTGAAGATCGCAGGCAACACGAAGACCGTCACCTACAACGGTGCAGAGCAGTCCGTCGAGGGCTACACCGTCACGAGCAACCCCGCCAATGCGGATGTAACGCTCGTCGGCAAGGCCGTCGCCTCCGGCACGGACGCCGGCACCTACCCGATGGGTCTCACCGCCGCGGACTTCACCGCGACTTCCCCGAACTATGAGACCGTCGTTATCGAAGTGAAGGACGGCTGGCTGAAGATCAATCCCGTCAGCGACAAGGTCACCGTCACCGTGACCGAGAAGTCCGATTCCGTCGTCTACGACGGGCAGGAGCACTCCGTCACCGGCTACGAGACCATGGCGGCGGACAACGCGCTCTATAACACCGCGGACGTCGCCGAAACGCCGACCGACGCCTGGACGGCGAAGGGAACGAACGCCGGCAAGTACCAGGTCGGCATCAAGTCCGGAGACTTCAAGAATACGAGCGTCAACTTCACGAACGTCGTGTTCGAGATCGTGGACGGCGAACTGGAGATCACCCCGGTCACCGATAAGGTCACCGTCACCGTCGTGGAGAAGTCCGACAACGTCACCTATGACGCCGCGGAGCACTCCATCACGGGCTACGAGACCATGACGGCAGACAACGCCCTCTACGACATCGCCAACGTCGCCAAAACGCCGACCGCGGCGTGGACGGCGAAGGGCACGGAAGCGGGCGAGTACCCGGTGGGCATCGTTTCCGGAGACTTCAAGAACACCAGTAAAAACTTCGCGAACGTCGAGTTCGTGATCGTGGACGGTGCTCTCACCATCACGACGGACGACACCGAGGTCGTCGTCACCGTCACCGGCAATACGAAGACCGTCGTTTACGACGGCACCGAGCACTCCGTCGAGGGCTACACGGTGGACGTGAACGGCCTGCCCATCACCGTGACGCCGAAGGCCGGAACCGAGGCGAAGGCCAGCGGCACGAACGCCGGCACCTACTACATGGGTCTGACGGCGGACGACTTCACCGCGGAATCGAATAACTACAGCAACATCAGGATCGTCGTGACCGACGGCTGGCTCAAGATCGACCCGATCACCGACAAAGTCACCGTCACCATCACCGAGAACGCCGACACCGTCGAGTATGACGGCAAGGAGCACTCCGTCACGGGCTATGCGTCCATAGTTTCCGATCACGCTCTCTACGACGTTGCGAACGTCGCCGAGACACCGACCGATGCGTGGACAGCGAAGGGCACCGACGCCGGCACCTACCCCGTCGGCATCAAGTCCGGAGACTTCAGGAACACCAGCGGCAACTTCACGAACGTGGAATTCGTGATCGTGGACGGCGAGCTCGTCATCACGCGCCGCGGCGAGAATCCGGGAAGCCCGGTAACGCTCCGCGCGGATGACAACGCCGTGATGTTCGACGGCGATTACCACGGCTATGTCGGCCACATCGCGACCAACCTTGCCGAGGGCCACAGCGTCCGCAGCGTGAAGAGCGACTTCACCGCGCGCAACGTGGGCCGCTACGAGGATAAGATCGACCTGCACGACGCCATCATCGTGGATGCCGACGGCAAGGACGTGACGCGCAACTATGTGCTCACCTACCAGCCCGGCACGCTGGAGATCACGCCGTTCGAGGGCGAGGTCGTCGTTACTGTCACCGGCAACACCGGTCTCTTCCGCTATGACGGCAAGATCCACACCGTTGAAGGGTATACCTGGGAAGCGACCGTGCCGTTCTTCACCGAGGACGACATCCGCTTCACCGGTGACGCCACCATCAGCGAAGTCCGCCCCGGCGATTATGTGATGAATCTGAAGGATGAGGAATTCTCCGCGGCGAACGATAACTTCACCAGCGTGAAATTCGTCGTCATCGACGGCAGCATGCGCATCTATACCGTGCGCTACACCGTCGCGTGGATGTTCGACACCGACCAGATGCTCACCGGCGATTCTCCGAACCGCTACTTCACCTCCATGGCAAATTACATCGACCGCTCGGACATCTCCCTCGTGCTCCACAGCGGCAACGTTGTGGCGGACGCCGGAGCGCAGAGCCAGTGGGATGTGTTCAACAACGCAATGCAGCCGCTCTACGACGATGAGGAAGTGGACGTTCTCATGATCGCCGCCGAGAAGGAAGCCGCCTCCGGCAGCCTGTTCCTGCAGCAGCCGGTCCGCGAGAACTTCAAGGAGGAAGACCTCTTTGAAAACGGCAAGGGCTTCGTGCGCCGCTTCAACATCGGCGAGAAGAACGTCATCCTCGTCGGTCTCGGCGCGGACGCCATGACCGAAGAGGGCTACAAGTGGGCGCGCGAGAAGTTCAACTCCGACAAGGATGCCTCCGGTATCCTGCTCGTGAACAACTACCTGCTCGAGGATATGAGAAAGCCCGATAAGATCGACGAGCGCGCTCTCGATCTGGAGAAGAACGTCGTCAAGGCGTGTTCCAACGTGCGCATGGTCCTCAGCAGCAGCGGCGGCTACTCCAGCCACTACGAGTTCTATTATGGCGAGCGCAAGGTGATCGCCATCAACTCGGACATTGAAGCGGCAGCCAAGGCGGGCTACTTCACGCAGCTCACCTTCAACGAGGATCTCAACATCCTCAGCGTCACCAACCTCTGCCCGTACACCTACGACTTCGTGTATAACGAGAGACAGGCGTATAAGGAGTGCTATGTGCTGAACAACGTGCTCTGAGACCTCGCGGGACGAACGTCCCAAACCCCATAAGCAAAACGATCCCCGGCGGGCATGCCCGCCGGGGATCTTCCTATGAAAAAACTTCCCGCAAAGAAAGCTGTCAACGGGAAACGTCCCCGTTGACAACTTTTTTGCGTCACGCCGTGGCTGCGCTCTCCTGCACCGCGCGGAGCGTCCGGGCGATCAGCGTGTCCAGCTCCCATCCCAGCATGGCCGCGCCGATCAGCCCGGTCAGCTCGTTGGCGGCGTAGAGCACCTTTTCCATTTCGTGCTCCGGTGTCGGGAGCATTTGGATATCGCGCCTGTCGGAAAGTAAAAGGGAGACTGCCGTGGAAGGCAGCCTCCCTGCGTGGTATTTCTCAGTCCGCAAACAGCGGCGTGGAGAGATAGCGGTCGCCGGTATCCGGCAGCAGGGCGACGATGGTCTTTCCCTTGTTCTCCGGCCGCTTCGCCAGCTCGATCGCGGCCCACACGGCGGCGCCGGAGGAAATGCCCACCAGCACGCCCTCCTTCCGGCCTACCAGACGTCCGGCGGCGAAGGCGTCCTCGTTCTCTACGGGAATGACCTCATCGTAAACCTTCGTGTCCAGCACGTCGGGGACAAAGCCGGCGCCGATGCCCTGAATCTTGTGGCTTCCGGCCACGCCCTTGCTCAGAACGGGGGAGGAGGCCGGCTCCACGGCAACGATCTTCACATGGGGGTTCCGGCTCTTGAGATATTCGCCGACGCCGGTGACCGTGCCGCCCGTGCCGACACCGGCTACAAAGATGTCCACCGTGCCGTCGGTATCCTCCCAGATCTCCGGGCCGGTGGTCGCGCGGTGAACGGCGGGGTTGGCCGGGTTCACAAACTGGCCGGGGATGAAGCTGTCCGGGATCTCCTTGGAAAGCTCGTCCGCCTTGGCGATCGCGCCCTTCATGCCCTTGGCGCCCTCGGTGAGCACGAGCTCCGCGCCGTAGGCCTTCATCAGCTGGCGGCGCTCCACGCTCATGGTCTCCGGCATGACGATGATGATGCGGTAGCCGCGGGCGGCGGCCACGGAAGCAAGGCCGATACCCGTGTTGCCGGAGGTCGGCTCAATGATCACGGAGCCGGGCTTCAGCAGACCCTTCTGCTCCGCGTCGTCGATCATCGCCTTGGCGATGCGGTCCTTTACGCTTCCGGCGGGGTTGAAGTACTCCAGCTTGCCCAGCACCCTGGCCTCCAGACCTTCGGACTTTTCAATATGTACCAGCTCCAGCAGCGGAGTCTTGCCGATCAGCTGGTCGGCGGATGTATAGATCTTACGCATGGATCGTTCCTCCTGAATATTTTATGTTGTTATCGGGTGTTCCGGTGTGCATAGGCGCCCGGCAACATCGGAGGGCCATGGAAAAGAGCATTTCAATACCAACCTTTCTTGTAGGTTTGTGCGGATTATAAATCGCCGCCGCGCATTTGTCAATAGCAAAAGGAAGATTTTTTGTTGATTTACCTACTTCCCTGCTATATAATAGGATTTATACACAAGGGAGGAACGGAAAATGCTGATCTCAACCAAAGGGCGGTACGCGCTTCGGGTCATGGTCGATCTGGCCGAGCATTCGACGGACGGATTCATTCCTCTGAAGATGATCGCGGCGCGGCAGAATATCTCCGAAAAGTATCTGGAGAACATCATCAAGCTGCTCGTGAAAGCAAAGCTGCTGACCGGCGTGCGGGGAAAGGGCGGCGGATACCGCCTGACAAAAGCGCCGGAGCAATATACGGTTGGGGACATTCTGCGTATGACGGAGGATTCGCTGGCGCCCGTCTCCTGTCTGGAGCCCGGCGCGGCGGCGTGCTCCCGCGCGGCGGAGTGCCGCACGCTTTCTCTGTGGAAGGGGCTGGACAAAGTCATCAACGACTATCTGGACAAGTATACGCTCGCCGATCTGATGCACAACGATCCCGGCGGATACGATTATATTATTTGAGCGGAAACGAAAATATGCCCGCCCGTGAGTTGTCCTCACGGGCGGGCATACGTTTATAATTTTAAAATGGGCCTCTGCCCTGTCATGCCGGCGTGTTCACGATCCCCGCGAAGAGGATCTCGCCGCTCTCGCCGGTGACGGCGAAGAGGAACGGCCGGTCGAGCGTGAACTCGACACGCTCATCCGGCGGCAAGGCGGCTCCGCACGCGACCATCACGGTGTAGGCCGCCGCTACAACGCCCTCCTCGTCAATGGTGACGCGCGCGGAGTGCTTGGCCTGTGAAAGGAAAATGGCGTCGGCCTTGTCGGTGAGCGGGGAGAAGTCGGCCTTGCCCGCGTCAAACACGTCCGTCACGCCGAGCGCGCGCAGCGCGCCGGAAAGGTCGGTATCAGCGGAAACGTCAAATTTCGGCACAGAGAGATCAATGGTCATATACTTGCTCTCGGCGCTCTCCGGCGAGAGAAAGAAATCGACCGTGCTGCCGTCGGAGAGCAGCGCCTCCGGCGTCACGCCCTCGTCCGGCAGCAGGAACCACATCGTGCCGCTGCCCTCGAGATATTTGCCGACGGCGGCAAAGTTATCGGCGGCGTAGTACGTGCTCTCCATGGTTTCGTGCATGAATTTGTGCGTCACGTCGCCGTCCGGCGCGTGGAATACGCCGTCCGTCGTGGCGCTCTTTGAAAACTCGCTGCCCCACTTCGCGCGGAAGTATATGGTCGAGGCGAGCGCAATCACCGTATCCGGCGCGAGCGAAAGACCGTCGGCGCTGTCCTTCAAAAGGCCGCCCGTCTGCTCGTTGATCCAGCGGCGGAGCGCTTCGTTGAACGCCTCGGAGCCCATCTCGCCGCGGTAGGCGGAGGCATAGTAGCTGTCCGCGAGGCGCGCGAGGGTGCCAGAATTGTAGTCCATGCTGTCGGAGAGCCAGAGCGAGTCGGCAAGGATGCTCGTCACCGCGCCGTCGTTCTGGTAGTTCGCCGCCCAGACGTTCCCGGCGGTCTTGCGCAGGGATTCCATGCTGTCCGCGCCGAGCAGGGAGAGGATCTGCGCGCGGGTGTCCCCGTCCGTGACCTCCGCGAGCATCGAGAGCGCCATATACACGTTCACCGGCGAGCACACGGCGTTTTTGCCGTCCGCGCCCGAGAGCAGCGCGGGCAGCGCCGCGCGGACATAATCGTCGAGCGCGCCATCGACCGACGAGGCCGCGGTGTTCCGTGCCCGGCGGTCGGCGCTCCAGGCATCGTACGCCGCTTCGTACTTCGCGCCGGAGTACTTCGCTTCGTTCGGATACGGCGCGCTTTCCGGGTAGGTCGCCTCGGCAAGAGCAAAGGCGTTTGTGCCGCCGCACGCGGCAAGGGAGAAGAGCGCAGAAAGCGCAAGCAAAAGGGCGATAAGGCGTTTCATAATGTTTCCTCCTTTGAGAGTGCTTCTATCCTTTGGACGCGCGGCATAGGAAAAAAGTTCCCGCCGCTTGTGCGTATTGCGGGGGATGTGGTATACTCAATACAGGAAGTGAGAAAACCCCTCAGTCAGCCTGCGGCTGCCAGCCCCCCTGTTAGGGGGGCCAAGATAGTTTTCGGATGCCCCACTTGCCTCCCCTAATAGGGAAGGTGGATTTTGCCGAAGGCAAAAGACGGAGAGGTTCCCCGCCGCCGCGGTCAATGCAAAGGAGAAACCATGAACGACGCCGAAAAAAAACCGGAGCTGCAGGGCAAGCTGCGCGAATTTCTCGTGATGCGCAATCTTTACGAGGCCGCCGCGCGCCAGCTCACGCTGAAATTTGAAATTCTAAACGACGAATTCAGCGTCCTCTATGCGCGCAACCCGATCCACCACATCGAAAGCCGCGTGAAAACGCCGGAGAGCATCGCCGCGAAGCTGATGAAAAAGGGCCTGCCGGTCTCCATCGAGACGGCGCGCGAGCACGTGAACGACATCGCGGGCGTGCGCGTGGTGTGCAGCTACATCGACGATGTCTACCGCGTTGCCGAAATGCTCGAGCGGCAGAAGGATATTGAGATCGTCAAGCGGCAGGACTATATCAAAACGCCGAATTATAACGGCTACCGCTCGCTCCATCTCGATATCCGTGTGCCGGTGTATCTCTCCGACCGGACGGAGTACGTCGTGGCCGAGATCCAGATCCGCACGATCGCTATGGACTTCTGGGCGAGCCTTGAGCACGATATCCGGTATAAGGCCGACAAATCCCGCCTGCCGGAGGGCATCAACGAGGAAATGCTCGCCGTCTCCGGCAAGATCGCCGACATCGACCGCCAGATGCAGGACATGTACCTCCGCATCCGCGCCGCCGAAACGGAAAAGGACGAATAACAAAAAAGCGGAGCCGCGGAGGAATTTTTCCCCCGCGGCTCCATTCGTTTATACCGTTTATTCCGCGATCTCCGCGTCCAGCAGATCGAGGATCGCCTGGTCAGCGCTCCAGAAATACGCGCTCTCGCCGAGGACTTCGGTGATCCCGGCGCGGTCAAAGTACCGCCGGACGTTTTCGCTCATGCCGCAGCAGGCCACGGTCTTGCCCTGTGCGAGAAGGCTCTGGCACAGCTCGAGGATCGCCTGTGCGCCGGACACGTCCACGCTCGGCATGCCGCGCATCGAGAGGATCACGTGGTCGTAGGCGGGCATCTCCGCCATACGGTGGTTGAACTCGTCCACTGCGCCGAAGAACAGCGCGCCCGTCACATACGCCACGCCCGCCGATTCGAGGATCGGCGGCTTGCCGTCGATGGCGCGGAGCTTGTTCGTGTCGATGGCCGAAAAGCTCACGCGGATCTGACTGGACTTGGCCATATACAAAATGGCGGAGTAGACAACGCCGAGCAGGATGGCGACCGTGAGATCGAACACGACCGTTGCGATCATCGTGAGCAGAAACTGGCTGATGCCGGATTTGAATTTGTGGCGAAACACATAGCGGATGCCCGCCCAGTCGTTCATGCGCCATGCCGTGACCATGAGCACGCCCGCGAGCGCCGAGAGCGGCAGCCGCGCCATCACGTCGCCGAGCAGGAACATGGACGCGAGCAGGAACACCGAGTGAAAAACGCTCGTCAGCCGGGTCTGCTGGCCGGACTTGACCGCCACGCTTGTGCGGGCGATCGCCGCCGTAGCGGGCACGCCGCCGAAGAGCGGCAGCAGAATGTTGCCGACGCCCTGCGCGATCAGCTCCTGATCGGCATTGAATTCCTCACCCTTCATGCGCGAGGCGGAAGCGCCGCACAGAAGGCTCTCGATCATGCCGAGCGCCGCGATCGTCACGATGGGCGAGAGCAGGTCTTTGACCATCGAGAAGCTGAGCGACGAAAGATCCAGCCGGTCGGCGAGCAGCAGCGTGCGGGGAATGTCGCCGACGGTGGCGAGAGAATCCATATGGAACACGCCCGCGACGATGGCGGCCGCGATGATGCCGACGAGCGAGCCGGGGACGCGCGCGCCCCACTTTTTCGGCCATACGACCATGACCGCCACGACGAGCAGCCCGATGAGCGCCGCCTGCCAGTTCACATGGAAGCCGAGCCGCCCGTAGGAGAGCAGTTTTTCTATGTTCGTCAGGCCCTCGGACGTCGTGCCGAAGAAATTGTCGATCTGGCCGAGCGCGATGATGATCGCAATGCCGGACGTAAAGCCCATAATGACGGGCATCGGGATGAAGCTGATGAGCCGCCCCAGCCGCAGCACACCGGCGATGAGCAGCAATACACCGGCGGCAAAGCACGCGAAGAACACGCCCTGCAGCCCGTGCGCCGCCACGATGCCGACGAGCACGGCGCTCATAGCGCCGGTCGGACCGGAGATCTGGAACGACGCGCCGCCGAGCAGCGCGATCACGATACCGGCGACGATGGCCGTAACAAGGCCCGCCGCGGCGGAAGCGCCGGACGAAACGCCGAACGCGAGCGCGAGCGGCAGCGCCACGGCGCACACCGTGAGACCGGCGAGAATGTCCTTCACCAGCTTCGCGGCGTTGTAGCCGGAAAACTCTCTCTTTACTCCGGCAAAAAACGAAGAAAACACGATAATTCCTCCCCCAAAAAGACGTACCTGCCCACTATACGCCCCAAACTGCCCATTCGCAATAGAAAAAATAAACATTCTGTACTTTTTTGAAAAATAATAGCAAAAATGTTGGACAAAATAGAGGGATCATATAAAGAAGATATGAATGCAGCCGTCCGCCGCGGGAACATACGGCATGGGCGATTCCGGCGGCAGCGACTGCCACGGCACACGCAAAACGCACATCTCCGTGGGCACGGGCTGCGGCAATCTCGCGATACCGTACTCAGGGCTTGAGGAGCTCAAAAAGCTGCGATGAAAAACCTCCTCTGTGTATGTGTAATTGTTCCCCGCTTTCCCGGAAGGAAAGCGGGGAACATTTTTATGCGCCGAAGAGGGGCAGCGCTTCGATGGCGCGGGTGATGCGTTCGTGGGTAAGCCGTACCGCTGTGGGCGCGTCACCGTTCAAAAGGGCGGTATAGAGCGCGAGCTTCGATTCATACATTTTCTGTATGCCGCTGCGCTTGCAGTCGATCGTCCAGAGATACACGCTCTGCGGGCGGAAGGAGTGGTATAAAAGCGGCATGAGCACGTTGCCGGAGAGCACCGCGAGTTCGTGGTGGAAAAGGAAAACGTTCTCCGCGGCCTCGTCGCTGTCGCGCGCGGTGCGGATGCTCTCCAAAACCGGCGCGAGCGCTTCGAGCGATGCGGTGTCCGAGCGCTCGACGACGAGACGCATGCACATACACTCCATCGCGTCGCGCGTTTCGAGCAGGGAGCGCACCTCGTTCTGGCGCAGCGCGCCGCCGTTGTAGCGCATGATCGCCACGAGCGTTTCCATCGTGCCGCGCCGCCGGTAATCGCAGACGTACACGCCCTGCCGGGCTTTGATCTCCACAAAGCCGAGCTTTTCGAGCTCTACCAGCCCGGCCGTTACGACGGTGCGCGAAACGCCCATCTTCGCCGCCAGCTCACGCGCCGGGGGCAGCTGTTCGCCGAAGGCAAGCTCGCCGGAGAGAATCATGTTTTCGATCTGCTGCACGAAAAGATCGGTCAGCGAAAGCGCGGTGATCTTGCTGTAGCCCATAGCCGTTTCCTCCGGTGAATGCACGTGGAAATACCACGTTTATTTATTTCAAGTTTACCCGCAATATACGCAAAAGTCAATCGCCGGATTTTTGTAAACCGATGAAATCTCCCGGCGGCGCTTGACGAGCGGGCGGCGCGGTATATATTCTTATAAGTGAAATCGCGTGGTAATACCACGAAAGGGCAAGCGCGAAAATAAGTAAGGAGGACAAGACCATGCAAAAATACGATGCCGTAGTCATCGGCGCGGGCAACGGCGGTCTCGCGGCGGCCTGCCGGATGGCGAAGGGCGGCAAAAAGACGCTTCTTGTCGAGCGGCACAACCTTCCGGGCGGCTGCGCTTCGAGCTTCCGCCGGGGACGCTTTGAGTTTGAGACCGCGCTGCACGAGATCTGCGAATGGGGCAGCAAGGAAAATCCCGGCGGCTGCCGCAAAACGTGTGAGGAGTTCGGGCTGGATATCCCGTGGCACATGGTGCCGGACAACTTCCGCGTGATCACCACCGCCTCCGACGGCAAGACCCACATCGACGCGACGCTTCCCTGCACCGTGAAGGAATTTGTCAACGAAATGGAGCGGCTCGTTCCCGGCTGCCGCAAGTCGATCCAGGACCTTTTTGATCTCGGCACCGAGTTCCACGAGGCGGGCGACTATTCGCTCAGCGTCGCGGGAAAGACCGACCCGAAATACATGCAGGAGCACTTCCCCAACTTCCTGCGTCTCGGCAGCTACACGGTGAACGAAGTGTTCCGCGCCATGAAAATGCCGAAGCTCGCGCAGGACATCATGGGGACCTACTGGGGCTATCTCGGCGTGGATATGGACCACCTCTCCTTCCTGCAATATGTGAATATGCTCTGGCTGTACGTCAACCACGGCGCATGGATCCCGGATAAGACGAGCAACGAGCTGACGACCGGCCTTCTCGAATGCTTCCGGAAGATGGGCGGCGAGATATGGATGAACTGCACCGCCACGGAGATCCTCTTTGATGAGAATAAGGCCGTCCGCGGCGTGAAAACGACGTGCGGCGAGGTGGAAACGCGCCATATCCTCTGCAACATGAATCAGAACATGGTTTACGCCACGATGTGTCCCCCGGAGGTCGTACCCGAGCGTATGGTGAAGCTCGGCAACGCGCGCACCTATTCGGCGCGCATGTTCGTCGTGTATCTCGGGCTGGACAGATCGGCGGAGGAGATCGGCCTTCACGACTATACGATCTTCCTTCCGACCTCGGCGGACAGCGCGAAGGAGTATGAGACGGGCAAGCGCATGGAGACCAACTGCAACCAGGTCATGGTCTGCTACAACGTTGTGAACCCCTCGTTCTCGCCGGAGGGGACGTGCGTAATGTCACTTACGAGCACGTTCATGGCCGACGTCTGGGCGGACGTGGAGCAGGACGACTACGTAAAGACCAAGACCGACTTTGCCGAAAAGCTCATCCGGCTCTTTGAAGAGCGCACCGGCATCACCGTCACGCCGTACATCGAGGAGATCGAGATCGCGACGCCGTGGACGATGTGCAACTATGTAAATACTCCGGAGGGCTCGGCTTACGGCTTTGAGCTGAAGGACTGGGACAATATGATGCCGCGCATGATGATGATGGGCACCGAGTTTCCGGTCAAGGGGCTGAAGTTCGTCGGCGCGGCGTCCATCCGCGGCGACGGCTACAACTCCGCGATCTTCAGCGGCGACACGCTCGCAAAAAAGACCCTTGCCGAAATGAAAGCAGAGGAGGCTTGAGTGACATGGCGGCAAACTGCAACTATAAAGTGAAGCTGATCGGGGCGCTCGACATGCTCCGGTTCAAGAATATGCCCAAGGTCCGCGAGGCGGCGATCCAGGCGGCCCCGGCGACGCCTCTGCCCAAAACGTTCACGACGAACGAAAAGGCGAAGGTCCGTCATCCCGAGATGCAGCGTGTCGTCGTTGCGGAGATCCGGCCCAACGGTCCGGACGTCAAGACTATCGTGCTCAAGTCCGAGGACGGCGCGCCGCTCGCGCCGTTCCGCGCCGGACAGTACGTGAGCGTGACCGCGCACATCGGCGAAACGGTCACGACCCGCGCCTACTCGCTCAGCGGCAGCCCTGCATGGGCGAAGCGCGGAGAATACAACATCGCCGTGCGGCGCGACCCGAACGGCTTTGTTTCCCCGTGGGTACAGGATACGTGGCAGGTCGGGCAGAAGGTCACGATCTCCGGGCCGCAGGGCCAGCTCTACTATGAGCGCCTGCGCGACGCGAAGAAGGTCGTGGCGCTCGCCGGCGGCGTCGGCATCACGCCGTTCATGGCCATGGCCCGCGCCCTGCGCGACGGCCTGGAGGATTTTGATCTCACCATAATTTACGGCTCGCGCACCGAGGCGGGCATCGTCTATAAAAAGGAGCTGGAGGAGGTCGCCGCGGCGTGCGATAAGGTGCACGTCATCCACGTTCTCTCCGACGAGGAAAAGGAAGGCTACGAGCACGGCTTCATCACCGCGGAGCTCATCAAAAAATACGGCGGCGCGGAGTACAGCATCTTCCTATGCGGCCCGCAGGGGATGTACAATTACCTTGATACCCAGATCGAGCCGCTCGGCCTGCGCCGCAAGTATGTGCGCCGCGAGCTTTTCGGCGCGATCAAAAATCCGTGGGATCAGCCGGATTATCCCGCCGGTATTCGAGGCAAAACGTTTAAAATGAAGCTCATCCAGTGCGGAAAGGAATACGAGATCCCCGTCTCCGCCGATGAGCCGGTGCTCGTCGCCGCCGAGCGCGCCGGGATCTGCGTGCCGGAACGCTGCCGCAGCGGTGAGTGCGGCTGGTGCCGCTCGCGCCTGCTCTCCGGCAGCGTGTATGTCCCCGCGCGCACCGACGGCCGCCGCCGCGCAGACGTTGCGTTTGGGTACATCCATCCCTGCGCCAGCTTTGCCATGTCGGATCTCGTGCTGGACGTGCCGAACGGCACGCTCCGGTAAAGCGAGCGGCAGGAATACCGAAAATGTCCTCCCGAAATTCTCGGGGGGACATTTTTTGCCCGCGTCAGCTCTTTTGGCGCTTCTGCCGGAAAAGAGGCAAGGAAACCCTTGCGGCCATGGGCAGAACGCGGTATGATATAAAATAAAGTGAAGCCGCGGCAGGACCGCGGCTGCGGAGGAAGATTATGCGCTATTACCTTGGATTGGACAACGGCGGCACGAACACGAAGGCGGCCCTTTTTACCCCGGACGGCACGCAGGTGGCCGTGGAGAGCGTTGCCACCGCCGCGCTCACGCCCGCGCCCGGCTTTGTGGAGCGCGACATGGAGGACATGTGGCGCGATAACTGCGCCGTCATCCGCGGCGTGCTCGAAAAGAGCGGCGTGCGCGCCGAAGAGATCGCGGGCGTCGGGCTCTGCGGCCACGGCAAGGGGCTGTATTTCTGGGGCAAAGACGGCAAGAGCGCGCGCCGCGGCATTCTCTCGGCGGACAACCGCGCGTGGAAATACCCGGTCGAATGGCGCAAGGACGGCACGGAGGAACGGGCGTTTTCCCTCTCCTGCCAGCACGTCATGGCGTGCCAGCCGGTGAGCCTGCTCGCATGGCTGCGCGACAACGAGCCGGAGACGATGAAAAACATCCGCTGGGTGTTTGAGTGCAAGGACTATGTGCGCTTCCGGCTGACTGGCGAGGCGCGCGCCGAGATCACCGATTATTCCGGCAGCGGACTCATGGATCTGCATACGAAGAGCTTCTCGAAGGAGCTCCTCTCCCTCTTCGGCATCGAGAGCGTGTGGGACGCGCTGCCGCCGCTCTGCGCCTCGCTCGATATCGCAGGGCATATTACGCCGGAGGCCGCCGCGCTCACGGGACTGCTGCCCGGCACGCCGGTTATCGGCGGCATGTTCGATATCGACGCCTGCGCTCTCGCCGTGAACGTCACGGACGAGACGAACATCTGCATGATCGCCGGAACGTGGAGCATCAACGAATATCCGCGCCGCGCGCCCATCACGGACGGCTCGGTGCTGATGAATTCCCTCTTCTGTCTGCCGGGGTACTACCTCATCGAGGAATCGAGCCCCACCTCCGCGGGCAACAACCAGTGGTTCATTGACCAGCTCCTGCCCGAGCTCAAGGCCGAGGCGAAGACGGCGGGAAAGAGCATTTACGATATTCTGAACGACTGGGTTGATTCGTTTGCGCCCGGCGATTTTGTGCCGGTGTTCCTGCCGTTTCTGACGGCGAGCAACGTTGATCCGCGCGCCCGCGCAGCGTTCGTCGGGCTGAACGCCTCGCACTCGCGGCGGGAGATGGCCCGCGCGGTGTACGAGGGCATCACGTTCTCGCACCGGTACCATCTCGACCGCCTGATGCGCTCGCGGCCCGACCGGAGCGGGACGATCCGTCTCGCCGGAGGCGCGGCGCGTTCAAAGGTGTGGACGCAGATGTTCGCGGACGTGATGGATATGCCCGTCGAGACCGTTTCCGCGGAGGAGACCGGCGCGCTCGGCTGCTGCGTGGCGGTCGCGGCGGCGCTCGGCGATTATAAGGACGCCGCGGATGCCGCGGCGCACATGTGCCGGAGCGTGAGCCGCGTTCTGCCCCGGCCGGACGCCGCGAAGGTCTACGAGGAAAAATACGCGCTGTATCTCAAAACCATCGAGTGCCTGAACGCCCTCTGGCCGGATATGCAGCGGTTTATGGAGGAACATCATGCTTGAAAAGCTGAAGGAAAGAGTCTGCGAACAGAATCTCCAACTGGTAAAATACGGCCTCGTCGTGCTCACATGGGGCAACGTCTCCGCCCTCTCGGAGGACGGAAAATACGTTGTCATCAAGCCGAGCGGCGTATCGTATGACAATATGAAGGCCGAAGATATGGTTGTCACGGACCGCGCGGGCCATATCGTGGAGGGCGATCTCCGCCCGTCCACCGACCTTGCGACGCATCTCGCGCTTTACGATGCCTTCCCCGGCATCGGCGGCGCGGTGCACACCCATTCGCGCTACGCCGTCGCCGCGGCGCAGGCGGGGCTGGATCTCCCCTGCTACGGCACGACCCACGCCGACTACTTCTACGGCGCCGTCCCCTGTGCCCGGGAGCTTACAGCGGAGGAGATCGAGGAAGCCTACGAGCGCAACACCGGCCTCGTCATCGCCGAGACGTTCCGCGCTCGGGGCATTGATCCGCTGGCAGTTCCGGCGGTGCTCGTGAAGAGCCACGGCCCGTTCACCTGGGGCAAGACGCCGGAAAAGGCCGTGGAAAATGCGCTCGTGCTCGACGAGTGCGCGCATATGGCGCTGCTCACGCGGCTCTTTGACCCCTCCGCCGCCCCCGCGGCGCAGTGCATTCAGGACAAGCACTATTTCCGTAAGCACGGCGCAAACGCCTACTACGGACAGAAATAAACTACAAAAGGGAGTGTCGCTATGATCCGCAAGCCTCGCATACTTGTTGTCGGCATCTTCGTCATGGACCTGATCGCCTCCACGAAGCAGGCCCCAAACCGCGGCGAGACCGTGATCGGTCTCAACTTCCGGACGGCTCCGGGCGGAAAGGGCGCGAATCAGGCTGTGCAGTGCGCGCGCCTCGGCGCGAACGTCACGATGGTCGGCCGTGTCGGTAACGATGCCTATGGCCGCGAGACCGTCGCGGCGGCGGCCGCCTCCGGTGTGGACGTGTCCCGCGTCGTTGTGGACGCCGAAAATCCGACCGGCGTTTCCGCCATCACACTCGAGATCACCGAAACCGGCGCACACAACCGCATCGTCGTCTGCCCCGGCGCGAACGGCGCGATGACCGTGGAGGAGATTTCCTGGATCAGGGACGAGGTAAAGAATTACGATCTCGTCATGCTGCAGTTCGAGCTGCCAATGTTCATCAACGAGGCCGTGGCGCGCTGGGCGCACGAGGCCGGCGTGCCGGTCATGGTGAACCCCGCTCCCGCTGCGCCCGTTTCGCCGGAGCTCTTTCGCTGCGCCACGTTCTTCTCCCCGAACGAACACGAGGCCGCCGCGATGGCGGGGCATCCCATCCGCGTGGACGATGCCGGCGCGAACGAGGACGATCTGCGCGCCGTGGCGGATATTTTCCGCGAAAAGGGCGTGGAGAATCTCATTGTGACGCTCGGCGGGAACGGCTCCGTTGCGGTGAACAAAGACGGCGTCGCGCGCGTGCAGAGCGTAAAAATGCCCGTTGTGGCGGACACCACGGCGGCGGGCGATTCATTCGTTGCGTCGTTCAGCACGCTCTGGTGTGCGGGGCTTCCGGCGCGGCAGGCGCTGGCGTTTGCGAGCCACGCCGCGGCCATCACCGTTTCGCGTCCCGGCGCGATCCCGAGCCTCCCGACGCTCGCGGAGGTAACGGCGCTGCTGCGCGAGCGCGGCTATGAGGATATGGATTACGATCTTTTGGCACAGTTGGAGGAGGAAAGCAAATGAAAAACGAAGGAAAAACCGCGCTCGCGCATCTGACCGCGTCCGCGGAAAAGGAATTCTGCGCGTTTCTCGCGCAGCAGACGCCGGAAGCATACGAAGACGCGGTCTCGCTCATCGAGGAATGCCGCGCCGCGGGGCACCGTGTCCATGTGACCGGCATCGGAAAGCCCGGCCATGTGGCGGGGTACGGAGCCTCGCTCCTCTCTTCCACCGGCACGCCGTCCTACTTCCTCCACGGCACGGAGGCGGTGCACGGCTCCTGCGGCCAGCTGGAGGAAGGCGACGTTGTCATTGCCATCTCCAACTCCGGCGAGACGGTGGAGCTCAAGGCCACGGTGCTCGCCGTGAAGAACAACGGCTGCCGCGTCATCGGCATCACCGGCAATGCGGAAAGCTGGCTCGCAAAGGAGAGCGACGCGCTGCTGCTCGCGCATGTAGACGAAGAGGGCGGCCCGCTCAACCGCGCGCCGCGCAACTCCGTGCTCGCGGAGATGTTCGTGCTGCAGGCGCTCTCCGCCATATTGCAGGCGGACGTCGCGCAGACGCCCGCGCAGTATGTCCGCCGCCACCCCGGCGGCGCGCTCGGCAAGATCCGCGATAACGAGCGCTGAACACGCCGGAATACCGCACGGTGCGGGAGAAAGAGGAAGAGACATGAAAAACGTGACATCGGATAAACGCAATCTCTGGATGTTCCCCCTCGGCACGGTCGGACGGGATATGATCTATAACCTGTTCACCAACTTCATTTTCACATATATCCTGTTTACACGCCATCTCACCGCCGCGCAGCTCGGCGCGGTGACGGCGATCATGGTCGGCGCGCGTGTGTTCGACGCGCTCAACGACCCCGTCATGGGCAACATCATCGAGCGCACCCGCTCGCGCTACGGCAAGTTCAAGCCGTGGCTCGTGATCGGCATCCTCTCCACGTCCGTCGTTGTGTATCTCGCGTTCAACACGAACCTGCAGGGCTGGAGCTTCATCGCGTTTTTCGGCGTGATCTATTTCCTCTATTCGATCACCTACACGATGCACGACATCTCCTACTGGGGCATGGTGTCGGCGCTGAGCTCCGATCCGCACGTGCGCGATTCGCTCACGTCCCGGACGAACCTCTTCGCCGGCATCGGCGGCGTGATCGCCTCGATCCTCATCCCCATGCTCACCACCGGCAGCGGCACGCTCGGCGGCAGCACCGCAACGGCCTACGGCCGCGTCGCGCTCGTCATCTGCATCCTCGCGCCGCTCTTCCTGTGCGCGACGATCTTCGGCGTGCGTGAGCGCCGGGATTACAATACGAAGGAAGTCCCGCCCGTCAGCTTCAAAAAGATCTGGAATACCATCACCGGCAATCCGCAGATCCTCTGGATCTCGCTCGTGTTCCTGCTGCAGCAGATCGGAAACGGCATCGTTATGGGCGGTCTCGGCTCAACGTATGTGTACTTCGCCTTCGGGTATGAGGGCGGGCTGTATTCGCTCTTCAACACCGTCGGTCTCGCGGCGACCGCGCTTCTTATGATCTTCTATCCGATGCTCGCCAAGCGCTTCCGCCGCAAGCAAATGATGGATAAGCTCATGCTGCTCTCGGTCGTCGGCTACGCCGTTATGATCGTCTCCGGGCTGGCGCTCTCCGGCGGCATGGTGAAGTTCTGGATCCTCACCGCGGGCTACATGGTAGCAAACCTCGGTCAGTACGGCTTCTATCTCATTATGATGATCTCGCTCATCAACACCGTGGAGTATAACGATTACCTCCGCGGCGAGCGCGACGAGGCGATCATCACCTCCCTGCGCCCGTTCTTCACAAAGCTCGCCTCCGCGATCGTCGTGGCGGTCACGTCGGCGACGTATCTCATCTTCGGCGTCACGGGCTACACCAACCGGATCTCCGCGCTCGAGCGCGCGGCCTCGCTCGGCGAGATCGCCGAAGCCGAAAAGCTCGCGCAGATCGATACGATCGTCTCCTCCATCCAGCCGGGTCAGTCCCGCGGGCTGCTGCTGTGCTTGACGGTGCTGCCGTCTGTGCTCATGTACGCAAGCTATGTGCTCTATAAAAAACACTACATTCTCGATGAAGACAAATACGCCGAGGTGTGCGCCGAGCTTGAAAAGCGCCGGGCCGAGGCAAAGTAAGGAGGCCGCCGATATGGACAACGAAAATCGTTCCTGCATCGACTGCGGCAGCGCCGCCTGCCGCGGCAAGGGCGGGCAGTTCCCGCCGTTCTGCCGGACGGAGCATCTGGACGAGGCGCTGCTCGAGCGCTCACTGGAAATTTTAAAGGGCGAGGAAAACGCCTTTTCCGTTGCCGCGGCAGTCAACGAGCGTGACGGCTACGGCACGAAAAGCCGCATCGAGGAAACGATGCACTTCGCGCAGCTTCTCGGCGTGAAGAAGATCGGCATCGCCACCTGCGCGGGGCTGATCCATGAGGCAAACGCGCTCGCGCGCGTCCTGCGCGCGCAGGGGTATGAGGTCACGGGCATCGCGTGCAAATGCGGCACGGTGAATAAAACGGAGCTCGGCATCCCGGAGCGCTGTCTCGAGGTCGGGCAGAACATCTGCAATCCCGTCTTGCAGGCGCTCGTGCTCAACGGGGAAAAGACGGAGCTGAACATCGCGCTCGGCCTGTGCGTCGGGCACGACAGCATGTTTTATAAGTATTCCGAAGCGCCGGTCACGACGCTTTCCGCCAAGGACCGCCTGCTCTGCCACGCAAGCCTCGGACCGCTGTATCTGCTCGACGGCTATTGGAAACGCCTCCTGAAACCCGACCCCTACCTCACCGCGCCGCAGAACAAAACCGAAGAAGGAAAAACCGGGGACACGTCGAACTGACGTGTTCCCGTTTCGTACGGGAAAACCCGGTGATCTGCGATCGACAGGCGCATGCTGCAACATTATAGATACAATAGATACATATTAAGCGGTATAGATCCTTTGATCTGTTTTAGACGGAGAGTCACGGACGATGGCTCCGCAGAACACGTTTATGAAAGCGGAAACGGTCGCGGCGGCGCTTATCGGAAAGGCGGCGGGAGACGGATGAAAGCCGTCACCTCCGCGACGTACTCCAACACCGGCCCGGAGCGGCGCAAGGTTCGGATCGAGATGCGAAAAAAGGCGGAAAAATGATACAGAACGATTTTACGATCCATATCCGGCGGGCAGAGAGCGGAGACGAGGCGTGTCTCGCGCACGTCCAGACCGAAAGCTGGAAGGCTGCGTTCGCGGGCATTGTCCCGGCGGAGCTCCTTACCCAATGTACGAGCATCGAGCGCGCCGAGAAAATGTACGCGCGGCTTCTCGCCGAGCAGCGTGGAAACGGCTATATTCTGGAGCTGGACGGCAAGCCCCACTGCGTCGCATGGTGGGACGCGGCGCGGGAAGAGGGTATGCCGGGCGCTGCCGAGCTGCGGTGCATCCATTCGCTGCCGGAAAACTGGCGCCGCGGCTGCGGCAGCCGGATGATGGAGCGCGTTCTCGCGGACGTAAAGGCTGCCGGATACACAAAGCTCCTGCTCTGGGTGTTCACGGACAACGTGCGCGCGATCCGGTTTTACGAAGCGCAGGGTTTCACCTTCGGCGGCAGAAAGCAGCCCGCGTTCGGCACAACGGAGGAAATGTACGTCCGAGCGCTGTAAAGCCGTATTGCGGCACGCGCCCGTCGCGGCGCAGCCGCGATTTTTCGGCTCGCAGGCTGCCGAACGACAGGTCGCTGCGCTGCCGAAATGCAGGAAGATGCTATTTTGAAGAAAAGCAGAGCAAAGCACGTTCTGCCGTGGACGGGCGCAGCTCGCCGGCATCAGCAGCAAAGGCGGCGCGTATAGACCTTAAAGAAAGGGGCGCGAATATGGAAGCAAATCTTGAACCTAAAAACGAGCTCATTGCATGCTGCGGGCTGGACTGCGAAAAATGCGACGCCAGAATCGCAACGATCACAAATAACGATGCCCTGCGCGAAAAAACCGCCGCCCTGTGGACGAAGCTCAACGCCGTAGCGATCACGCCGGACATGATCTACTGCACCGGCTGCCGCGTGGAGGGCGCAAAAACGCCGTTTTGCGACAAGCTCTGCCCCGTACATAACTGCGTGCGGGAGAAGGGGCTGGATACCTGCGCAGACTGCGGGCAGATGGATGGATGCCAGACATTGGGGCGCATCGCCGCAAACAGCCCGTTTGTTTTGGAAAACCTGAGAAAGCTCCGCTGTGAGGAGCCGTTGGAACAGAACGATGCCTGACACAATGACGGTAAACGATACGGAATATACTGTGCTCCGGCTTCTCGGAAAGGGCAAGGGCGGCTATTCCTATCTCGTCACGGACGGGGAGCGGGAGTACGTTCTCAAGCAGATCCACCACGAGCCGTGTGAGTACTATACCTTCGGCGACAAGCTGCAGTCCGAGCTGCGCGACTATGAAACGCTGCGCGCTCTCGGCATCCCCCTGCCGCGGCTGCTGGCCGTGGACAAGGCGCAGGAGCGCCTTCTAAAGGAATATATCGCGGGGCCGACCGTCGCGGAGCTGCGTGAGAGCGGCCGGATGGACGGGCGCTGGACGGAGCAGGTGCGCGCCATGTGCGCCGTTTTGTACCCCGCGGGGCTGAACATCGACTACTACCCCACCAACTTCGTCCCGCGCGGCGAAACGCTCTATTATATCGACTACGAATGCAACGCCTATATGGAGCAATGGGACTTTGAGCACTGGGGCGCGCAGTACTGGACAGAGCCGCCGTCCGCGTCGAATTGAACAGCTTGCCCGCCGGGAGACCGGTGGGCAAAATTTTTTTCAAAACCCTATTGACAATCCGAGGATGTGCTGTTATATTAGCAGTAACGATAATCATTATTGATTATGAAACCCCACAGCGAAGGAGTACCCCATGGAAAGCACCCGGCGGCAAAGCAAAAAGCGCGACGCGATCCGCGAGATACTGCTCGCGTCGTACGATCACCCGAGTGTGGAGGAG
>ERZ839823.1626-NODE-1626-length-21267-cov-6.665944_pt1 | contig 21267 bp, 18 predicted proteins | sample MGYA00519862_ERZ839823 | MGnify/ENA primary metagenome ERZ839823 (study PRJEB31850, sample SAMEA3708853) | human gut metagenome | biome: human gut; feature: human-associated habitat; material: faeces | place: China | collected 2014 ...
TGCTAGGCGGGCACTTTTACCGGGCGGCTAACCCACACAAACCCCCGAAGAGCCCAAAATGGCGCATCGCTGTGACGGTGCCATCGTGTGCGACATCGTCGGTCACGTAGTCGGCGACTGCCTTGACCTCGGGCATGGCGTTGCCCATGGCCACGGCCGTCTCGACGGCGGCGAGCATACCCAGATCGTTGCCGGAATCGCCAAAGCCAAAGGTGCGCGCGTTGCCGGTGCGACCCAGGTATTCCAGCGCTCGCGCCACGCCCACGCCCTTGTCGATGCCCTTGGGGCTCAGCTCGCGATTTGTTTGCTGGGCTCACTTGGAAGAGCGGCGGTAAACGCATCTCCCGGTTAATCCGGCACCGCCGAAGCGAACCCCACACACGCCCTCCGGCAAGCGGCACGCGCCCGTCAACGCAAAGGTCCGGCGGGACGCACCTAGCATCCCGCCGGACCGCCACTCGTCCAGGAGGCCGCCGCGACGAGCCCCTAGATCTTCGCAAGCTCCTCGGAGATGACGCGGCAGACGTCCTCAGCCTGAGGCATCACGCCGTACATCTCGAAGAAGCCGTGGTCGCAGCCGCGATAGCGAATCGCGGTGACGTCAACGCCCGCATCCTGCAGCCTCTTCGCGAATAGCTCGTCCTGATAGCGCAGGTAGTCATACTCGGAAGAGATGATGACCGTGCGGGGGAACGCGCTCACGTCCTCCGCGAACAGGGCAGACACCCTCGGGTCGAGCATCTCCTCCGCATTGCCGTTGGTATACATCACTGGCAGGTCGTCGTTGGCGTTGCGGATGCGATCCACCCTGCTCAGAGCCTCGGCCCTCTGGTCGTTCACGATCTCATAGAGGTCATAGGACCATTCCTCCGGAACAGGGCCGCCGTCGACGAGCGGATACAGCTCGGCCACGAGCTTGATCCTGTCCGCATGGGACCCGTCGAGGACGACGGCGTTGGTCAGGCTTCCGCCCGCGGAGTCGCCAGCCACGGCGACCCGCGTCGCGTCGACACCCAGCTCATCCGCATGCTCGACAAGCCAGTCGAGCGTCTTCACGCAGTCCTCGACACCACCGGGGAACATCGTCTCGGGAGACAAGCGGTACTCCGGGTAGATCGCGACGCAGTCCGTTCGCTCCGCGATGTCGCGCAGGCAGTTCTCGTACTGGCCAATGTTGCCCACCATGAAGCCGCCGCCGTGGATGAACACGAGCGCGGCGGAGCCGCACCCGTGGCCCTCGGGCGTGAAGACGTGCAGGGGAATGCCCCTGTCGCCAAAGTTCATGACGACGGTCTTCTTGGCGACGTTCGAGCCCCTCACGACATGGGTCTCCTTGTTGGGAGCGGAGCGCCACGCGATCACGTCCACCGGCCCCGCCGGCGCCGGGCCGGCGGCGAGCTTCGCATGGGCGCGCGCGTAGACGCGCGGATCGAGCACGCGCTCGCGCTCGTCTCCCGGCACGGGCTTCAGCAGGAGCTTCAGCCCGTTGGGCTCCACGACCTCCCTAGATCCACGCTCAAGCACTTCAAGCTCGGAAGTGGGGTACTTCCTCTCCTCGGTGCCCATGGCTAGCCGATCTTCAGCTCGTCAAGCTTGGCGTCAAGCTTGGCCATCTCATCGGCGGAAAGCTCCCACTCGAACGTCTCGCAGTTCTGAATCGCGTGGGCGTCCGTGCGCACGCCAACGAGCGCGGTGCCCACGTACTCCTTCTGGGTGCTCCAGTTCACGGCGACCTGTGCCACGGGCTTGTCATGAGCCTCGGCGATCTCGTCCATGACCTTGAGCAGCTCCTGGACGCGCGAGAACTTGGGCTCCTGGAAGTAGTCGTAGAAGCCGCCACGAACATCGCCCTCCTCGAACTTCGGCAGCTCGCGGAACTTGCCCGACAGGATGCCCGCGCCAAGGGAGCCATAGGTGAAGGAGTCGATGCCACGCTCGTAGCCCCACTTGATAAGGTCCTCGGAGGAGCGGTCGACCATGGAGTAGGGCGGCTGCTGGACGTCGACCTGAGCGACCTTCTCGCACTCCTCGATCATCTCGGTCGTGAAGTTGGAGACGCCGATGTGGCGAATCTTGCCTTGCTCCTTGAGGAGCTGGAGGGCGCACATCGTCTCGGAGAACGGGGTCTTGGCGTCGGGCCAGTGCACGAAGTAGAAGTCGATGTAGTCGGTGCGGAGATTGCGCAGCGAGCTCTCGACCTCCCTCATGATGTTCTTGAACGAAGAGTCGCGGTCATAGCCGGCGGCGCTGGTGATCAGGCCAACCTTGGTCGAGAGCAGGTAGCTCTCTCGGTCGACGCCCCTGAGCGCGTTGCCGACGACCTTCTCGGACGCGCCGTTGCCATAGCACGGCGCGGTGTCAATGAGGTTGACGCCGTGATCGAGCATGGTGCGGATGGCGGACATGCTGGCGGCGTCATCGTTCTCACCAAAGGAGTCGCCGCCGATCGCCCAGGTGCCCACGGCGAGCTGGGAGACGTCAACGTCGGAGTTCTTGAGGTGCGTGTAGCGCATATTCTCTCCTTCTAATGGGGCGGCACGCGTCGAATGTCCTCGATCGCGTGCCGCCAGGAATTGCCTTGAACAGGCTTCGGATGATCCGGAAACCGCCTTACACGATGCCCACGAGGCCGAGGACGAGCGCCAGAACCATGATGCCGACCAGGATGATGTTGACGTTCACGTTCTTCTTGCGCAGGAGCCAGAGGACGACGAGCGTAAGTCCCAGAGGCACGATGCCCTTGAAGATCGAGTCGAGGTAGGTCTGGATCATGACGGGGTCGGAGTCCTGAACCGGAATGGACAGGATCGTGTTGAATTGGACGTTCGCCGCGGTCATGGCGCCGATCATCACCAGGCCGATCGTGGAGGTCGCCTTGGTGATGAGCTTCATGAGACCACCCTCGTACATCTCGGAGATGAAGTTGGTGCCCATGCTGAAGCCGAGGTAGGTCATGAAGTATCGGCAGAGGATCGACGGGATGTTGTAGATCAGCAGGAACATGATCGCGCCGAGGGGCGAGCCGCTCATGGCGAGGTTGATGCCAATGCCAGCGGCGATGACACGCAGGACGCCCCAGAAGATTGCGTCACCGATGCCGGACATCGGGCCCATCAGGGAAACCTTGATGCCGTCGATGGACTCGGTGTCGAAGTCTTCGTGCTGCGAGTTCTCCCTCTCCATGGAGGCGACGAGGCCCATGGCGAACGTGCCGACGTTCTGGGTAATGTTGTACCAAGTCGTGTGACGCTTCATGGCGTCGGCACGGGCCTCGGGGTCATCGGAGTAGTAGCGGTTAAGCGCGGGCTGGACGGAGTACAGCCAGCCGTCGGCGCCAGCCTTGACGGAACCGCCGGCGCAGGAGGCGAACACGGAGAAAGAGCGCAGGAAAATGCTGTTGAGCATCTTCTTGTCTTCAGGGCTCACATTCTTGGTCAGGTTGCTCATGCGAAGAAATCCTCCTCGTCGCTGGTTACAGAGTCGCTGGAAACGGCCTGGGTGGCCACTCCCTTCTTGGTGAGATCGAAGATCTCCTTGTCGCGGAGGGCGGAGGCAACCGCGATGATGACACCGAGAACTGCGATGGCGATCATCGGGAGGCCGAGGTACTGGTAGAGCGTAAAGCCCAAGAAGAAGTAGATGCTGAGCTCGGTGCTCCACAGCATCTGGAGCAGGAGCGCCATACCAACGGCGGGCAGGAGGGCACCCACGGCGTTGAGGCCGCTCATGACATTGGCCGGAATCTGGTTGACAATGGCGGCAACGGGCTCGGCGCCAAGGTAAACGCCGAGGAAGGCGATGAGGCCAAAGGCGGCGTACTTAACGAACCAGAGAACGAAGTGCTGAAGCGCGAGGCCCTTCTCGTTGCCCTCGGCGGCCATCTTGTCAAAGGTGGCTGCGAAGAACGCGAGGAACACGTTGTTCATGAAGATCGAGAGAAATGCGGTGACGACGCCCACGGGAACGGCCAGTGTGATGGCGGCACCCTGGTCGATACCAGCGCCAACGGTGAAGGCGACGGCGAGGGCGGTCGCGGTAACAGGCTCGGCGGAGATAGCGCCACCAATGTTAACCGCGCCCATGAAGATCGCCTCGAGAGAGGCACCGATGATGACACCGGTCTTGACGTCGCCCATCAGGAGGCCCGCAACGAGACCTACCACGAGAGGACGCTCGATCATGCACTGACCGAGAACCCAGTTGCCGCCGTAGCAAATCAGCACGGTCAACCAGGCCATTATTGCCAACCCAACCATTTGACTTCCTTTCTTTCATTTCATTTGGCCGCCTGGCCAAATCCCCTTATTTCCCCGCCGCCTCGATCAGACTCTTGAGAGGAGTCTTGGGATTGGACGGGATAAGCTGATGGAAAACCGGAATACCCTGCTCGCAAAGCTCCTTCGCGGCCTCGAGCTCATCCGGGTTGAGCATGATCGTGGAGTTGAGGGCGACCTTGCTATCCGGATCGGACTTGTCGAAGCGGCCGACGTTGGCAACGTTCACGCCCTCAATCTTGCCCGGCGCGCCCTTAACGAGCTCAAGCACGTCACGCACGCAGTTGGTGAGCGCGAAGATGCGCATGGAGTCCGCGCGCGGATCGTTCGCGATGCGGCAGGCATCCGGAACGTCCTTGACGAGGAGTTTCTGGCCCGCCGGCGTACCCATGGAAAGCGTCATGCGAAGGGCGTCGCTCTCCACGGCGTGCTTGTTGGCGACGATGATCCTGGTGGTGTTGAGCTCCTTGGTCCACACCAGGGCGACCTGTCCGTGAATCAGACGGTCATCGACTCGAACCTGAACAATCATTGCTTCCTCTCTCTACTTGTTAGTACTCTCTAATCAAAGAAGTCTCCCTCGGACTCCTCGTTGTCCGCGGCCTTGCTCGGAGGCTCGACGACCTGCATCGTCGCCCTCGCCAGCTCGACGCTCTGTTTGATCGAATCTGCCGTGACCGGCTCGGCGCCGAGGAGCGTCTCGATCACGAGGCCGAGGTTCATACCGGTGACGTGGACGATCCCGCGCTTCTCCGGCTCCATAAGGACGACCTTCTGGAAGACGGAACCACCGTAGATGTCGGTGAAGATGATGGCCTCGTCCTCAGGGCCCACCGAGTCAATAAAGGCCTGGATGCGAGGGGTGAAATCGGAGTCGTCCACGTAGCAGTCAACTGCCTCCACCATGTCCGCCATGCCGGTCAGGATTCCGATCGAGCTCCTGATTCCGCTTGCGAGGTGGCCGTGCGACGCGACAAGAACTTTCTTCATCGAGTCTCTCCTAGAGCGAATAGTGGTTGGGGTTCAGAAGCTGGATCTTGCTGACGACGAACGCGCGCATGTCGGGGGCGGCGTCCATCAGGAGGCCTATGCCGTTGCCGTCGTTCTTACCGGAGTTGATGTCCTTCTCGAAGGCGCGGTACATGGAACGGAAGTACTCCGTGGCGATGTTGAACTTACTCATGCCGAGGTTCACGGCCTCCTGGAGCTGCTCGTCGGGGATGTCGGAGCATCCGTGCATGACGAGGGGGACGCTGACGGCCTCCCTGCAGGCCTTGATGCGCTCCATGTCGAGGTTCGGGACCTTGACATAGGGGCCGTGGGCATTGCCGACGGCGATGGCGAGCGAGCCGCAACCGGTGCCCTCGACAAACTCCTCGGCGAGGTTCGGGTCGGTGTAGTGGTCGCTGTTCACGAAGTCGTTGGCGTCAGAGCCGTTGCCGACATGGCCGAGCTCGGCCTCGATGTCGACGTCGAAGATCTTGGCGACCTGGACGACGTCCTTCGTGAGCTGGAAGTTCTCCTCATAGGGAAGTGAGGAGCCGTCGACCATGACGGATGGGAAGCCGGCCTTGACGCCCTTGACGGCGATCTCGTAACCAGCGGAGTGATCCTGGTGGACGGCGACGGGCACGCTCGCGCGCTCGGCGTAATAGCGGGCGGCGAAGGCGATGATGTCGAGGGCGCAGTGGTCCTCGAAGCCAGGCCAGTACTGGATGATGATGGGCATGTGCTCATCCTCGGCGGCCTGGATCGCATAACGGATGGTCTCCGTATTGATGACGTTAATCGCGGGCACGCCATAGTGGTGCTCGGTCGCATGTTGAAGAAGCTCGTTGACCTTGATGAGTGACATCTTTGTCTTCCTTTCACCTGAATAATCATTGGATCGGACAGTTCTCAGCTCGTCAGCTGGTTGAACACGAAGCGAAGCGCGAGGCAGGCAGGCGCTTGCGAGGCGCGGTGGAGCCTATGCGGCCGCCTGGCCCTCAGGCTGCGGCGCCGCGCTTCGACGCCATAGCACGTACGCCACAAGAGCAGCGACTGCAGCAATCGTTGAAGCGAGGGCGAAGGCCAGGAAACCCGCGTGCGTGCCGAGCGCATCGCACGCCCAACCGCCAAACAGGTTCGCAACCACGACGGACAGACCGCTCTGGACCATCGCGAAGGCGCTCTGACCTCGAGCGCGACAATCCTCGTAAGTGTGGTTGGCAATGTAGGTAACGCAGGAGTAGTAGACGGTCATGTAACTCACGCTCTGCAGCAGCTGGCCGCAGACCATGACCGGGACGATGCCGGTGCCCACAAGCACGAGCCTGAGCGCCGCCATGAAGCAGGAAAAGATCAGGAGGTTTATCTCGCCGAAGCGCCTGACCAGCTTGGAGGAAACGAGCAGGATGGGGATCTCGCTCGCAGCGGAGACCGCACTCAGGACGCCCACGAGGTTCTGACCCTCGCCAAGCTCGACCGCGTAGCGGCCCAAGAACGCCCCGATGAAGCCAATCGCGGCCGAACTGATGAAGGCGAAGACCAAGACGAAGGCGATCTCATTGCTGGTGAACAGCGAGAGGAGGCCCTTTCCGTGGGAGACCTTGGGATCGTCCGCGGCATTGGCGCGAATTCCCGCCTCGGGGAGGCGCCACATGTGAGCCGCGAAGACCACCAGCGCGGCGGAGACCACCGTGAACTGGATTTGAGGAGCCATGTCGAGCAGCCGACCGACGATCAGGACGACGATGGCATAGCCGATAGTGCCACCCATGCGAATGCGAGAAAAGTCCAGGCCAGAGCGATCCGCGAGCTCGATGACGAGGGAGTCGCTCAGGGGCAGGAGCCCCGAGAAAAACGCCGAGAATGCAAAGGTTACGAGAAGGACCGGGACGAACGTCGACGCCAGGTAATACAGCGGAGCGAGTACCGCCGCCGCAAGGCAGAGGGCCACGATGACCGCGCGGCGGCGCCCGAGCTTGTCGGCGATCGTCGACCAGAGCGGCTGGATGGCGAGCGCACACACCGGGGTCGCCGCGAGGAGAATGCCGGTCTGGGCCGCGCTGAGGCCGAGGCTCGTGTAGTGAGCGGAGAGAAACGGCGAGTACACACCCGCGCAGACCCAGTAGAGTACGTTCGCGAAGAACAGCGAAGTCATGCTTGCGTTTGTCTTGGCGTTGTGCATCGTGCTTCTCCCTTCTTGCTCGCCGGGTGCCTGTCTGGGCTTCGAAGTGATTCACCATCTAGCGTGAAACGGAGTTGCGAGGCGTTGAAACAATGTTCTGTTGTTTCATCGTTTTCGTGCCGTTGTTTCACGGCTCATAAGATAGCAGCTCAAGCTGAGATTGCGCCGAGGAAGTACCGATTTACCGTGAACGGTAGGAAATCAGCGGTGAAACGCTATTTCACCGCTGATGAAACATTTTGCTTATTTTTCACCTCTCTTGACCTAAGATACAAAGCAAGCTAGGACCAAGGAGTAACCATGGATAAGACAGGGGATGTGCTCAGCCACATCTGCGCGGTCATGAGCAGCCTATCCCCCTCGGAGAAGGCAATCGCAACGTATGTGCTCGACCACCCGTCGGATGTCGCAACGATGACCGTCCGCGAACTCGCCGCAGAAACCGGTACGTCACCGGCGTCTGTTTCGAGATTCGCAAGGACGCTTGACTACCGAACCTATTCGGACATGCGTCTGGCGCTCGGCATATCCATCAGCAGGGCATCCGGCGAAGAAAAGGCCACGGACGGCAGGATTACTCTGGACGACGTCGAGGGCTCCATCAAGTACGTCCTGTCTCACAAGGTCAAGGAGCTCTCCCAAACCGCCTCGCTCATTGACTCCGATGACTTTTCGGCAGTCGTCAATCTGCTCCACAACGCCAACCTCGTCCTGATCGCGGGCGTCGGCAACTCGATTAACATGGGCGTAAACGCGGCGTTCAAGCTCTCGCAGGTTGGAGTCAGAGCGTTTTGCCCCAGTACCACCGAAGCCATGGTCTCCGTCGCAACCAGCCTCAAGGAGAATGACGTTCTGCTCGTCATTTCGACGTCCGGATACTCGAAGCGCCTCGTCAACATATTCGACTCTGCCGAGGATTCGAACACCCCCATCATCATGATCACAGACAACCCGGATACGCCGCTCGCGAAGCGTGCCACGCATATCATCCGAGCCATCTCGCGAGATCAGGCCATCACCGGAACCGAGATCGCCTTCTCGCACAGCTCGATCAACTTCGTCATCGAGCTGCTGTTCCTCTTCCTGACCTCTTGCTGGGATGACCCGGTAGAGTTTAACAGGATCATCTCGAAGAATCTCATGGGAGACAAGCAATACAGCTAGGACGACGCACGCCGGCGCACCGATGCCCAGACCGAAACGGGAGGACCCCTTGATAAAGCTCATCCTCGCAGACATGGATGGGACCCTGTTGCCGTTTGGCTCAAGGGTCGTATCGGAGCGCACGCACAGCGCGATTCTTTCGGCGCTCGATGCGGGCATCGCGTTCGGCCCCGCAAGCGGGCGCGACTACGCCGACCTGGCCGATGCCTTTGACGGCGACGCGCGCTGTTTCTCGACCGGCATCATGGCCAACGGAAAGAAGGTCTTCTCCAGCGGCGAACTCGTGTTCAAAAAGACGCTCTCGACGGAGGCCCTCGTCAAGCTCGATAGCGCTGTACGCCCCTACGCGGGGACGTCACTCTGGCTAGTCGCCGATGTCGATGAGACAGGCAAGCGCTGCGAGCAGTTCCTCTGCGCCGTCGAGCCTGGCGACGAATTCGCCCTGGAAGTCGTTAAGGACTCCGGAAGAGACATGGCGCTCGGAGACGTGCCCACGAACCGTGACGTCATAACCGCCGGCATCTTCGTCAACGTCAGCTCCGCCCCGACGGAAGTCGTTCGGAGTCGATGCAAGGAAGCCTGCCCAGAACTTGATTTCCCCTCGCCCGTCCCATTCTTCCTCGATGTTGTTCCGGCTGGCTGGAGCAAGGTAAACGGACTCGACGCGCTTCTCGGCAGCCTTGGGGTCACGCTGGACGAGGTCGCTTTTATCGGAGACTCGGAAAACGACGTGACGCTCCTCGAAAAGGTGCCGAACTCCTACGCAGTCGCGGGCGCGATGCCAGAGGCGAAGGCCGCGGCCCATCACCTGATCGGGAACGCAGCCGAGGACTCCGTCGCGAAGCTCATCGAACAGATTGTCCAGCAGCGAGGCTAGGGTTCCGCCAGCGTGGCATGCGCCGCGTGCCTCGTCATCCGTTCGTGGCGCGCTACCTCGTGACGATCCAGAGCGTGGCCATCGTCGCGACGCCGATGCCTACGATGAGCGCGGCCCACAGGACGCGGACCACGGGGTTCATGTCGCCCGTCACCACCATGTCGTTCGCGTGCCAGAACCAGCTCTCGTTTCCCTTGCGCATGATGCACTCCCTTAGCCTCGATTACGCCATCTATGGCCGAGCAATCGCAGGTCACGTGCCATAGATTTGCCCTACGCCCAGCTTTCAGTTCTGTAAGGCGGCGGGAGCCTGTGCGAGGCCCCGAGTCCTGAGGCCGTTGCAATGAAAATGGGAATCAAGGGGCACGCATCAATCATATGGGTTCCTTTCGAGGGCGATGGCAAACGAAGCATCCATCATATAATGGAGCGACGCAACCAGAGAGGTCACCCATGGAATTTTATGCAAGCTGCCCCGAGGGCTTTGAATCCGCACTCGCCGACGAGCTCAAGTGGCTCGGGCTTTCGCATGTCCGCCGCCTGAAGGGCCGCGCTACGTTTGAGGGCGAGCTCGAAGAAGGCTACCGCGCCTGTCTGTGGTCGCGCCTGGCCAGCCGCGTGTTTGTGGTGCTTGGACGCTTTGAGGCGCAGGATGCCGACGAGCTGTACGATAGCGTTTACGACATCGCCTGGGAGAGCATCGTCCGCCCCGGCGCCACCATCGCCATTACCGCCCGCGGCGTGACCGAGCAGCTGCGCAACACGCGCTTCTCGGCCCTGCGCGCCAAGGACGCGCTGTGCGACCGTCTGGCCGAGACCACGGGCCGTCGCGCCGATGTCGACGCCGCCGACCCCGACGTTCACCTGTTGCTTTCACTGCGCCAGCGCCGCGCGAGCATAAGCCTGGACCTTTCGGGCGACCCACTGTTCAAACGCCTGCCGCCCGCAGCGACCCGCGCCGGCGAGGGCGCGCACGTACTGCGCCCCGACTACGCCGCCCTGGTGCTGGCGCAGGTCGGCTGGACCGCACTGTGCGAGCGCGATCTGACGGCCGACGATTACGAGAATGAAGCTCTGCCCACACTGGTCGACGCCTCGTGCGCCGGCGGCGGCCTGCTGCTGGAGGCAGTGAATATCCTAACCGACCGCGCTCCGGGCGCCGCCCGCGAGCACTGGGGCTTTGAGGGCTGGCAGTTGCACGACGCCGCCCTGTGGGAGCAGCTGCGTGCCGAGGCGCGCGAGCGCGAGACGGCGGCACGCGAGCGCCAGGCGCGCATCGTTGCCGTGGATGTTGACCCCGCCGCCCGCAAGACCGCCGAGCGCATGGTTAAATGTGCCGGCTACAAGCGCTTTGTCGATTTTTGCGCCGCTAAGTCCGCCACCGTACTGGACCATGCGGGCGCCGTTGCCGGTGCCGCCGTGGTCGCGGATACGACCGAGACACCGCTTTCGCTCATGCGCGACGCCATGACGCTCATCGGCGAGCTGCGCCGCGCGCCCGAGCTTGCCGCGGCGCCGGTCGCCGCGCTCACCCGCGACGGATTGCTGGCCCGCGCACTCCACGCCGAGCCCGAGCGCTCAATCGCCGTCATGCCCAACAACGAGGAGGCGACCGTCGAAGTCTGGCCTTCGCTCGACCACGCCGCCGCAGCGTTTGAGGCTGCGACCAGCGCGGATGCCGAAGAGCAGATCGCAGATGCCCAAGACGAAGCTGCAGCTTCCGCCATGCCCGAGCCTGCCGCCATGCTCGACCTGGGCGACGGCAAGCCGCTGCCCGTGCTCGTCCCCGAGTCCGAGCAGTTCGCCAACCGCCTGCGCAAGAATGCCCGTCTGCGCCGCAAGTGGGCCAAGCGCGAGGGCGTGAGCTGCTACCGTGTCTACGATGCCGACCTGCCCGACTACTCCGCCGCCATCGATCTGTACGAGGGTTGCCCGCAGACGCCGGGCCGTTGGCTCGTCATCGCCGAATACGCCGCACCTAAGACCATCGACCCCGCACTGGCCCAGGCCCGTATGCTCGACATTCTGGCCATCGCGCCGCGCATCCTAGATGTTCCCGCCGAGCACGTGCACGCCAAGGCCCGCATGCGTTCGCGCGGCGGCTCGCAGTACGGCAAGCAGGGCGCCGGCATGGGCGGCTCGGGCGAGCGCGCCAATATCGCGCGCCGTCGTCTGCCGCTCATCGAAGAGGGCGGGCTCACCTTTGCCGTCAACTTTGACGACTATCTGGATGTGGGCATCTTCCTGGATCACCGCGTCACCCGCAGCCTAGTGCGCGAGCACGCCAAGCAGGCGCGCCGCTTCCTCAACCTGTTTGCCTACACCGGCACTGCCACCTGCTACGCGGCCGATGGCGGCGTCGAGGAGACCGTGACGGTCGACCTCTCCAACACCTACCTGGACTGGGCCGAGCGCAACATGCGCCAGAACGGCTTTGTGGGGCCTCAGCATCATTTTGTGCGCGACGACGTGCTCGCCTGGATTCGCGACCAGCGCCAGACGCGCAACCGCTGGGACTTGATCTTTGTCGACCCGCCCACGTTCTCGAACTCGTCCAAGATGGGCCGCCGCACCTGGGATGTCCAGCGCGACCATGTTGAGCTGTTGGCCGGCGTATCGCGCCTGATCGCGCAGGGCGGCCACGCCATCTTTAGCTGCAACCTGCGAGGCTTCCGCCCCGAAACGCGCAAGCTCGCACGCGCGGGCGTGGTGCTGGAGGACATTACGGCGCAGACCATCCCCGAGGACTTCGCACGCAACCAGAAGGTGCACCACTGCTACATCGTGCGCCGCCTGCCCATCGAGGACGCCATGGCCGAGGTCGGCTTTAGCGCTGAGGAGATTGCCGAGCGCGTTGAGGAACTGCGCAACCCCGAGGCCCGCAAGCCCCGTGCGGCAGTACCCGCGCACGCGCAGGCCGGCAACGACAAGTCCAACTTTGCCGGCAAACCCTCCCCCGCCGGCAAGCCCAAAAAGAAGAAGTTCTACGCCAGCAAGCCCAAGGGCAAATAACAAAGTTGCGGTGGAATACGGACTGTTTTGCCTGGAATTAGGCAAATTTAGACCGTATTTCACCGCAACTCATATTGGGATGGTGGTTGGCGATCTAGCCTTGGATGACTAGGCGGTAGCCAATGCCTACGTGCGTCTGGATATAGCGCGGATGCGCGGGGTCGGACTCGATCTTCTTACGCAACGTGCCCATAAAGACACGCAGGCTCGCCAGGTCGCTCTTAGTTGCCGTGCCCCAAATCTCGTGCAGGATATATTGGTGCGTCAGCACCTTGTCGGCGTTGTGCGCCAGCAGGCACAAGAGCTTGTACTCGATCGGCGTCAGGTGCAGCTCCTCGCCGTCCATCGTGGCGATACCGGCATCAAAATCGATATGCAGCTCACCGGTATCGAACGAGCCCTCGGAGGCAACGCCGCCCGTCTGCGCATACGAAAGGCGTCTGAGCGTCGTGCGGATGCGCGCGAGCAGCTCCTCGACCGAAAACGGCTTGGTCAGATAGTCGTCGGCGCCGGCATCGAGCGCACGGGTCTTGTCCGCATCCTCGCTGCGCGCCGAGACCACGATAATCGGCATGCCCGACCACGCGCGCACCGACTCCACCACCTTGACGCCGTCCATATCGGGCAGGCCCAGGTCGAGCAGCACAATGCTCGGCGCCTGCGACGAGGCGGCGGCGATGGCGGCATGGGCGGTCTCCACGGCCATATGGCGCAAGCCGTGCGCCTCGAGCGCGGCGATGATAAGGTTGCGGACGGCGGGGTCGTCCTCAACAACCAAGATGAGCGGTTTTACGGCAGAGTTCGGCACAGCGCTACTCCTTATCAAACGAAACGTCGGCGGCGGGAAGCTCAATCGTAAAGACCGAGCCGTGCGGGGCCGCCGCGGCAACCCCTATGCTACCGCCATGTGCCAGCGCAATGGAGCGGCAAAGCGAAAGCCCCAGACCCACGCTGCGCTGGCTATCGGCCAGACCATGGTTGGCGGTGTAGAACGACTCAAAGATGCGCTCGCGGTCCTCGGGCGCAATGCCCGGGCCGTCATCGGCCACCGAGCACGCCACGCATCCGTCGTCGACGCCAATCGAGATCACGATATGCGAATCCGAGGGCGTATAGGTGATGGCGTTGTTCACCAGGTTGACCACCAGCTGCACCATCAGGCGCGCGTCGACGTTGACGAGCGCCGGCTCGTCGCACGCCACCACCTTGAGGTCGTGCTCGTGCACGGCCGGGTTTACGTGGCGCAGCGCCTCCTCGACGATATCGTCCATAAGCTCGAGCGTGGTCGACAGGTGCATACCGCCGCCCTCGAGCTTGGTGATGGCGAGCAGATTCTCGACGGTAGCGTTGAGCCATTGCGCATCCGAGCGAATGGATAGGAGCATGCCGCGGCGCGTCTGGTCGTCGAGCACGGCCGTGCCGGTCGAGCCCTGGTCGAGCAGCACGTCGGCATTACCCGAAATGCTGGTAAGCGGCGTGCGCAAATCGTGCGAGATGGAGCGCAACAAGTTGGCGCGCAGCTGCTCGTTTTTAGCGAGCACCGCCGCTTCCTCGCGGGCCTCCATGGCGCGGGCGCGATCGAGCGCCAGCTCGCCTTCGCTCACGATGGCATCGGCAAGCGTCCGCTCCTCGGGCGTCAGCGCATCGGGCTCGGCGACAATGGCGAGCACCCCCACCACCGAGTCGGGATCACCCGCGCGCACCATGGTGTCGCCCGAGTGCACGGTCAGGTATATGCCAAAGAACGCCGAGCCGCCATAGGTGGCATCGAGCGGCGTTCCCACATAGGCGGACGCCGAGAGCCGTGGCGGCATCTGCGGCGCCAGCTCGTGCACCGGCGCGGCATCGCCCACGGCCGTGTACATCGTGCGCGGCAGCAGGTCATCGTCGTCGGCATCGGCGCTATACCACACGACCGGACAGTCCGAAAGACGCGCCAGTTGCGTTGCCATAGCATGCACAATCTGTTGCTGATCGCCGCACCGCTGCAGCATGCGGTTGGTCTCGAGCACCATCTGCGTGCGACGGTCGCTGGCGGCAGCCTGCGCCAAGGCGCGGCGCAGGGCCAGCGCAATCGAGCTCGACACGAGCGAGACCACAAACATGATAAAGAACATGCCGGGATAGACGCGGTCGATGAGCGACAACGAGTAGCGCGGGTCGACAAACAAATAGTTGTAGAGCGCCACGGCAGCAGCCGAGCTCAGCAGGCAATACAGGCGGCTCCAGGTAAAGAATGCGCACAGCTGCACGGCGAACACATAGACGATCATGATGCTCGGCGCGAGTCCCGGATGGTCGAGCAGCGCGCCCACAATCGTCGCCGCGGCCAGCAGCCCCGCCGATACGCAGGCGTCATACAGAGGGCTGCGACGCGTCAGCGTTGTGCGCCGCCACCAAAAGTTCTCGGCAATATCGCCGTCCGCACGGACGTCCATCAGCGCCCCGCCCCTCTCTCAAAAACAAAAACCACCACAAAGGGGACTGGCACCTTTGCGGTGGTGGCCTCCTTGTGGTGGTTTCAAGTGTATAGCCTTTGCAGCCTGCGGTCGCTAGACAAACAGCAGACGTCGACTACGGACGCTCGTCGGGAGCCAGGCGCTGCATCTTGCTCACGGCCTTAAACTTGGTGAACAGCGGCACGTACTCAAAGCTCACGTTTGAGTTCTCCAGGCCGTACCAGCGCGCAGGCGTGCCGGCGGCGCGGCGGATGATGTACTTGAGCGTGATGGCCGTACGCTCGCTGGGCTCCACGTCGCTTTCGGGCGCCAGCAGCTTGCGGATCATGACGAACTTAAACGTACCGATGTTGCCCGGGTCCTTGTAGACCGAGTAGTCATGCGTCTGCGCCGGCAGCTCGCCGCTGGCAGCCAGGTCCTGAACAACCTGGCGCAGGTAAGCATTGACGCGCTGGTTGATCTTATAGCCCAGGTACAGATGCACGCGGAATACGTAGTCGGTGCCGAACGTCTCGACCGAGTAGGCAAAGGTATGCGGCTCCTCCATGGTCTCGACATTCACGAACCACCAGGCGCGAGCGCGCTTGGGGTGCTTATCCAAAATCGAGTAGACGATATCGCGGTCGATATAGTCGGTGTTGGTGTCCTTGGTCAGGTACACGATGTTGTCGCTCATGAGCTCGTAGCGATCGTCGTCGCGCAGGCGTTTGAGCTGCGGCAGATAGCTGCGCAGCGGCAGCAGCGTAAACTGACGTTGCTCGACCGCCGTGCCGTTGTACCAGCACACCATAATGCCCATGATGAGTGCAGCCATGAGGATGGTGAAGTAGCCGCCGTGGAAGAACTTGGTGAGCGAGCTCACAAAGAAGAAGCCCTCGAGCAAAAGGAAGAAGGCGGCAAAGATCCACGGCGCGACCTTGAGATTGAGCTCCACGTGCAGATAGAAGAAGAGCAGCATTGTCGTGCACATCATGGTCAGGGTAATGGCCAGGCCGTACGCGGCCTCCATGTGCGCCGAGTTCTGGAACAGCAGCACCACGACGACGCAGCCCACGAGCATGACGTTGTTGACCATGGGGATGTAGAGCTGGCCCTTGGTCTCGGCAGGATAGAAGACCTGCATATGCGGCATGAGGTCCAGGCGGCTGGCCTCGGACACCAGCGAGAATGCGCCGGTGATGAGCGCCTGCGAGGCGATGATGGCCGCGACGGTGGAAAGGCCGACGGCAAAGGGGCGCAGACCCGGGGCGAGCATCTGGTAGAAGGGGTTGAGGTCGGCGATACCCATGAGCTCCGGGTTGCCGGCGTTGTTGATAAGCCACGCGCCCTGGCCCATGTAGGACAGCAGCAGGCAGCACTTAACGAACGGCCAGGTGGCATAGATGTTGCCGCGGCCCACATGGCCCATGTCGGAATAGAGCGCCTCGGCACCGGTGGTAGCGAGGAAGCAGCTGCCCAAAATCATGATGCCCGCATGGTTGTTGGGGCTCAGCAGAAAAGCGATGCCACGCAACGGGTTGAGGCACAGCAGCACCGCGGGATACTGGCAGACAAAGAACAGGCCCGTGCCGCCCAGGAACAAAAACCACAGCGTCATGATGGGACCGAAGGCGTGACCGATCTTGGCCGTGCCGATGCGCTGCACCAAGAAGAGCGCGATGATGATGGCAAGCGTGATGGCGACGACACGACCCTGGTCGTCACCGAGCACGGCATGGACCGCCGGGATGGTGCGCAGGCCCTCGATGGCCGTGGTGACGGTAACGGCAGGCGTCAGGATGCCGTCGGCGAGGAGCGCCGCGCCGCCCAGCATGGCGGGGATGATGAGCCACTTGCCGCAGCGCTTGACTAGGCTGTACAGGGCAAAGATGCCGCCCTCGCCGTGGTTGTCGGCGCGCAGCGAGATCAGCACGTACTTGACGGTCGTCAGCAGCGTGACCGTCCACACGACAAGGGAGAGCGCGCCGAGCACGAACTCCTGCGTGACGCTTCCGATGCCGCCGTTGCCGGCAACGAGCGCCTTGGTTACATACATGGGGCTGGTGCCGATATCGCCATACACCACGCCCAGCGTGACGAGCATCGCCGAGATGCTCACAGGAATCGCAGCGTGCGAGGCTGCCTCCTTGGCCTTTTGTTCCATAAGCCGGTTTCCTCCCAACTTTAACGTTCGAAAGGATTATAGGTAATCGGCCATGTTTTAATGCACTGTTTTCCCAGCTAGATAAACATTTATACAGTCTTTAGGCTACCGCGGCGATATGGAATGTGACAAAGGGACGCCCCCTTTGTCACATTCGTCATTTTCCGAGCCAGTTTTTGAACCACCACTCCATGGAGCGGCTCATCTCGGCTATAAAGGGGCTCGTGTGTTTGCGGGTGTAGATGTCGACGACGCGCTCCCCCACCTCGCGGGCGTGCGGGCGAAACATCGCATCCATCTCGGCCACCTGCGCGTCCATAGTCGCAGCATCGGCGCGGCAGTAGCGCTCCTCGTGCACCAGGTTCACCACGGGGTGCGCAATGGCCGGACGCTCCTTGCGAGGCGTGCCGATAATAAGCATCGACAGCGGCATGGTATAGGGCGGCAGATCGAGCAGCTCGGCGACTTCCTCGGCATTCTCGACGATATCACCGATGTAGCAGCTCCCCAGCCCCAGGGCCTCGGCGGCAACCACGGCGTTTTGCGCGGCGATCACGGCATCCTGCGCCGCGATGGCAAAGTCGCCCAAACCCGGCGCGCGGCGGGGCGCCTTGCCCGTGCGCTCGACAAACTCGGGTTCAAAGCAGCCCACGTGCTCAAACAGATCGATCCACTTGGCATAATCGACCACAAATATAAGTGCCCAGGGCGCCTTGGCGATCATGGGCTGGTGGTCGCACAGGTCGGCCAGACGGTCCAGCGTGGCCTGCTCGCGAATGCTCACGATGGAATACATCATCATGGCGCCCGCCGACGGCGCGCGACTCGCCGCATGCAGAATCGCCGCCCGCTGCTCGTCGGTCACCGCCACGGGACGGTCGTTGTCGTCACGCGCGAAGGCACGCGTAGACGAACGATGCTCCAAGATGTCCAGCACCGCGTTGCCCGTAGTCTCGACCGGATAGCCGCACGTATCCACGACCGCAGCTCCGTCGCCGCCCATGTCCGCCTTGCAAACCTGCTCGCTCATCGCCCTACCCTCGCCATTTCTTTAAGAAGCCTTTACGTTTCCGTGTAATTCCCGTCCATTATCGCGCAGGTCGCCACTACATTGCGCCACACCGCCACGCGTGCGCGTTATTATGGCTGGTTGTTGTACGCGGCCGTCAAATGCTGCGCATATCTTGGTAACAATCGGGTAAATCCCCGCTTTCGTAGGTTTTAGTTTGTGAGGAGTCTCAGCATGTTCGCTGCCGCCATCTCGCTCGTCGGTCTTGCGGCGACCGTCTACCTTGTCTTGCGCGAGGCCAAGGCCATTCGCGCTCAGTCGGGCACCGTTGCCAAAAGCGCTCTTGGGTGGAGCGTCGCCTTTGGCCTGTTCCAGCTCTTTTTGACCATTTGGGGCGCCATTGGCCTCGTCGCTCAAAACGAGCCGCTCGCCTTTGTGATGCTCATCCTGACCAACGCCATTCTCACCGGCTGCGCTTGGGCCAGCATCGCCCGCGACCGCATCGCACCGCGCGTCTTTGCGTTCGCTGCCACCGATGCGCCCGCCCCCACTGGCAAGCTCGCCCGCCTGCGCGGCGCCTTTGTGGGCAAACCGCTCGTCGCCGCCGTCCTGTGCCTGCTGCTCGCCGGCGTCTTTGCGCTGCTGGGCATGGAGGTCTCGTCCAACCACGACTTTACCTGGGTCTACCCCCTGTGCATCCTGCTCGAGTGGGCCATCATCACCGTGCTCATGGTCGGCCTGTTCTTCCTATTCCAGCGCCACGGCGCAGCTCCCGCGGTCCTGGCCTTTGCCCTCTTTGTCCTGGGCATTGCCGAGTTCTTCGTCATCACGTTTAAATCCATGCCCATCCAGCCGGGCGACCTTTCGGCCATCTCCACCGCCGCCGCGGTCGCCGGCAACGGCTACACCTTCTCGATCTCGCTGTTCTGCGTGCTGTCCATGGGCTTTACCGCCATCGCCATGCTGCTGTGCGAGTACGCCGGCCTGATCGCGCCGCACCGTCAGAAGGGCGCCGCCAACGCCAAGCGCATGCTGCTCACCAACCTGCTCGTGGCGGTGCTGTGCCTGGGCGGCGTGACCGCGCATGTCACGCTCATCGACTACTACAACACCCTCGGCATCACCGTCTACACCTGGCGCCCGCTCGAGAGCTACTGGCGCGAGGGCTACCTGCCCGCCTTTATTAGTGCGGCACAGTCCATCAAGCCGCCCAAACCCGCCGACTACTCCGTCGACGATGCCAAGGCCACGCTCAAAAAGTACGCCAAGGCCTACGACAAGTCCGACGCGGCCAAGAGCGACGAGCGCGCCGCCGCCCAGGAGCAGTTCGACAGCGAGAAGCCCACGGTCATCGCCATCATGAACGAGACCTTCTCGGATCTGTCAATCTACCAGAACATGCGCGCCGGCTACGAGGGCCCGCAGTACTTTAAGAGCCTGTCCAACTGCCTCAGCCGCGGCAAGCTCTATGTGAGCGCCTACGGCGGCGGTACCGCCAATACCGAGTTTGAGTTTATGACCGGCAACTCCATGGCCAACCTGGGCTCGGGCGTGTACCCCTACACCATCTACAACATGGAAACGACTGGGAACCTAGCAGAGCAGTTCAAGTCGCTCGGATATTCCACCACGGCCATGCACCCCAACCACGCGACCAACTGGAACCGCGAGAACGTCTACAAGGACTTTGGCTTTGACCAGTTCCTGTCCATCAACGACTTCCAGGGCGCCGATACCCTGCGCGGCATGGTGACCGACCAAGCTACCTACGACAAGATTCTTGAGCTGCTCGACCAGAACGCCGATCCGCAGTTCATCTTCGACGTGACCATGCAGAACCACTCGGGCTACGACACGGGCCTGCTGCCGGTCGACAAGCAGATGCACCTGAACATCGACACGACCGACCTGGACGCCAAGACCGTCGAGGACGGCACGCTCTCCGATGTCGACGAGTATGTCTCGTGCATCGAGCAGTCCGATCAGGCGCTGCGCTACTTCCTCAACGCCTTGAGCAAGCTCGACCGCAAGGTGGTCGTGGTGTTCTGGGGCGACCATCAGCCGTTCTTCCCGTCCAAGTTCAATGACAAGTGGTTTACCGGCGAGGACGACGCTACGCATCAGGAGCGCCTGTGGCAGACCGACTACATCATTTGGGCTAACTACGACGTTGCCGGTTGTGACCAGACGAGCGAGGTCGACGACCTGTCCACCAACTACCTGTCCACCCAGCTCATGCAGCTGATCGGCGCACCGCTGACCGACTACCAGAAGGCGCACATGACACTGCGCGAGTCGCTGCCCGCCATCAACTCGGTCGGCTACGAGGACGCCAGCCTGCGCTGGGCGCTCTCCTCCAACGTCACCGGTGACGACGCCGCTGCCGCGGCCGCCACCAAGGCACGCGAGGATTACGCCAAGATGCAGTACTACGAGATGTTCCGCGACGGCAAGAACGTGTATACCGAGCACTTCCAGACCGAGGCCAACGAGACCGACCCCAACCTGGCACCGGGTACGACCAAGATCAAATAGCGACACGTCTTAACTGGTTCGTCTGCCCGGCGGCGCGAAACGTAAGGTTCCCTGCTCGGACAGTCCCGCTCGCACGGAGAGCACATTAAGTGCTCTCCGGCTCGTGCGGAACTCGCGATGAACCTTACATTCCGCGTCGCCGGGCAGACGCCTCGGTGTTGAAGCGCGGCTTGTCATGAAAGCATCCGCAACATATATAAGTTGAAGGCCACATTAAGTGGCCTTCTTTGTATTCGGAAAGTGTATCCCGGAATCTGCCTTCGGAATGGGACGCAGTTTCCACTTGAGGGCCTGTCGGGAAAGCGCATCCCACTTCAAAAGTAAATTCCGGGTCGCACTTTCCGCTAAGGCTCTCAAGCGGAAAGTGCATCCCATTCCAAGCCTTAATTCCGGGACGTAGTTTCCGGACAAGACATCAACCGGAAAGTGGGGACCACTCTGAGCGCCGATTCTGGGACACACTTTTCGAAACCCCGCCCATCCGGAAAGCCCGTCCCACTCCGTATACATCCAGGCATGAAATCATCAGCTTATTAGGCCTTCTATCAATAAAGAGACACCCTCCCGGGCGGCGGGCACGAAGTTCATCGCGAGTTCCGCACGCAAAGAAGGCCACTTAACG
>ERZ839823.1633-NODE-1633-length-21175-cov-4.979403_pt1 | contig 21175 bp, 13 predicted proteins | sample MGYA00519862_ERZ839823 | MGnify/ENA primary metagenome ERZ839823 (study PRJEB31850, sample SAMEA3708853) | human gut metagenome | biome: human gut; feature: human-associated habitat; material: faeces | place: China | collected 2014 ...
CCCCGGGGACTACGTTGACGCTGCTTGTCTCGCCCGGGTGCCGTCGGGCCAGGGAGGGGCGTCTTCGCTGATAATTGCTTTGTTGGGAGGGCTGCTTTTATGCGGCTCTTTCTTTGTTTTTGGGTATATTTGTCTTTGTTGAACTGTTCTTGCGGCTGGGTGCGTTTGCGCCCTGGAACGCTTCTTTTGTAGCCGTCTCGGCTCGTTATTGAGAGGAGACTAACTTTTATGCGTATTGTGTTTATGGGTACGCCTGATTTTGCTGTGCCTTCGTTGACTTCGCTTGTTGAGGCTGGGAACGAGATTGCGCTTGTTGTTACTCGTCCTGATGCTGTTCGTGGGCGTGGTAAGAAGCTTGAGCCTTCTCCTGTTAAGGCCAAGGCGCTTGAGCTGGGGTTGCCGGTTGTTGAGGCTAATCGTATGACGCCTGAGGTTGTTGAGGTGCTCCAGGCTGCCCAGGCTGATATTTTCTGTGTGGCTGCCTATGGTTGCATTTTGCCCGATGAGGTGCTGCATATGGCGCCGCTTGGTATTGTGAATGTTCATGCTTCGCTGCTGCCTCGTTGGCGTGGGGCTGCTCCTATTCAGCGTGCGATTCTCGCTGGTGATGAGGTTGCTGGCGTTTCTATCATGCGCATTGGGCACGGCGTGGATACTGGTGCTTATTGTGCTCAGGCTTCCACGTTGGTTTCCGGTAAGCATGCTGAGGCGCTGGCCATGGAGCTTGGTGAGCTTGGCGGCAAACTGCTGGCTGATACGCTTCCTTCTCTTGCCGATGGCACCGCCGTGTGGACTGAACAGGATGAGGCGCTCGTCACCCATGCTGCCAAGATTTCCAAGCAGGAGATGCGCTTGGATCCGCAGATGGCGGCGCTTGATTGCGTGCGTCATGTGCTGGCTTCGTCCGATACCGCGCCTGCTCGTTGCGTGATTGCCGGTAAGACCGTGCGCGTGCTCGATGCTGTGGCGGCTGACGTGTCGCTTGGCGAGGGTCAGGTTCTCGTCAAGGCTAAGCGTGTTTACCTTGGTCTTTCCGATGGCACGGTTGAGTTGCTCGAGGTTAAGCCCGACGGCAAGCGTGCTATGGCTGCTTCTGCTTGGGCAGCCGGCCTGCAGGGCGCCGATCTTTCGTGGGGTGTTTTGTCATGAGCAAGCTGTCTCCCGCGCGCAAGCTCGCGCTCGATGTGTTGATGGAGGCCGACCGCCGCGGCATGTATGCGCGCGACGTGCTGTCCTCTCGCGCATCGGCCAAGGCTATTGACCAGCGCGATTCCGCTTTTGCCGCCCGCTTGGCGCTGGGTGTTGCCGCCACGCAGGGTATTTTGGACGAGCTGCTCGATCAGTTTCTTGATAAGCCTAAAAAGGTTGCGCCGCGTGTTCGCATGGCGCTTCGCATCTCGGCCTTCGAGATGCTTTATCTGCATACGCCTGGCCGCGTTGCCGTAAGTCAGGGTGTTGAGCTGGTGCGCAGCGGTGCTAAGTCCGCCGCTGGCTTGGCCAATGCTGTACTGCATAAGGTTGCGGACAATGTTGAGGACTTTGCTACTGCGTCCGATGTGGATGAGTCTAAGCGACGCTTGGTTCGTCTGTCGCGCCTGATGGGCCTGCCGCGTTGGCTTTGCTCTCGTATTATGGCGTCATTCGATACGCCCGAGGGCGCGCTCAGCTTTGCCGGCAATCTGGCACCTGCGCCGCTTGCTTTGCACGAGAATGCCTTTGCAACCAAGCCTGATCCGTACCTATCGCAGCTTGTGGCGCCTGTGTTCCCGGGCTGCCATGCGCCGGTCGATGCGCAGTCCACCGTTGCGTCGGGTGTGTTTGAACGTGCTGCCGCGGTTGCCTCGGACCTCAACGCTCAGCTTATCGCTACTGCGGCGACCCGTCCCGGGCGTTGCCTAGAGATCGGCGCCGGTCGTGGCACCAAGACCTATGTGATGATGTGCCAGGCCAAGCGTGCCGGCTACGATCGTCAACACACCGCACTCGATTTGCACGATCGCAAGTGCGATCAGAATCTCGCGCGCCTGCATAAGGCCGGTATTACGGGTGTTCGCACGGTTTCGGGCGATGCCTGCGAGCTTGACGAGGTCCTCACGTCGTTCGATGCGATGCTTGGTAAACCCGTTCTGTTCGATACGGTGTTTATCGATGCGCCATGCTCGGGCACCGGGACCATGCGTCGTCATCCCGAGATTCCGTGGCGCCTGACCGAAAAGGATGTGACGGTTGAGCTGCCCCGCCTGCAGCTGACGATGCTCAAGGAAGCAGCCGCGCGCGTGGCTGCCGGCGGTGAACTTATCTATGCCACCTGCTCGGTCTTTGATGAAGAGAACTCGCAGGTTGTGGATGCCTTCCTGGCTTCGCCCGAGGGCGCAGGCTTTAGCTTGGCACCGCTCTCCGAGGCACAGATCCTTCAGCTTCCCGAGTTTGCCCAGGCTAAGAAGCTCGTCTCCGTACGCCAAAACGACCGTGGACTTTTCCAAAGCGTGCCGGTAAACGCCGACTCCTATGACGGCCACTTCTGCGCCAGGCTGGTCCACAAGTAACAACTAAGTTGCGGTGAAATAGGGATTGAATAGCGGCTTCTACCCGCCAAACAGTCCTTATTTCACCGCAACTCATAAGGAAACCTGGGTAGCTAAAGAAGCAGTCCCGCGATCGGTGTCGGTCGCGGGACTGCTTCGTCTCTAGTGGTTATGTGGGCAGTTGGCGCAGCAGCCGCTTGTGGCGCTGGTGCTGGAGCCGCCGCTGCGCTGGTCGGTGTTGTAGAAACCGCTGCCATCGAACTTAATACCGCTGGCCGAGAACGTCTTGGCCGCCGGGGCACCGCAGCTCGGGCATAGGACCTCGGGGGTCTCGGACATGGGATGCTCAACCTCGAACACGTTGCCGCAGCTCGAGCACTTGTAATCGTAGCGCGCCATAATACTTCCTTTTCAGCACAAAGCGGGCAGATCGCTCTGCCCGCAAAAATTCAAACAGCTGTAACTGTACCCTATATCGGGGGTTTTATCACGCTTCGCCCCAGAATCTATGGGTGTTGCGCAGGAGCTGCGCAGTTTTGCCCTCGGCGGCCGCAACATCGGTCTCGTCAGCCTGCCAGGTCCAGTTGCCCGTGGCCACGCCCGGAACGTTCATGCGCGCGTCGTCGCCCAGCCCCAGGATATCCTGTAGCGGCATCATCACCAGGGGAGCGTCGCTTGCCAGCGCGTCGCTCATCAGCTTGGCCGCCACCTCAACACCGCTCGGCTCGTCGCCGCCCGCAAAGGATCGCGTACACCAACCGGCCAGCGTCGACGTATCATGCGTCGAGGTGTACAGGATCTTGCCGGGCGTAGGATGCACACCGCAACGGACGTCGTAGTCGCTAAACTCCAGTACGTCCATGCCGGGGAAACCGCAGGTCGAAGCCATGGCGCGAACACCGGGCGTCAAATAGCCCAGGTCCTCGGCGATAAAGTTGAGCGGACCCAGCTCGTCATAGGCGGTCTGGAAGAGGTCCTTGCCAGGTCCCGCAAGCCAGCGGCCGTCGGCACAGGCCTTGCCGGCGGGGATGCTAAAGTAGCTGTGGAACCCCAGGAAGTGATCAAGACGCACGCGGTCGTAGAGCGAGAACGCACGACGCAGGCGATCCATCCACCAGCTATAGCCGTTCTGCTTCATGTGGTCCCAACGGAACGTCGGGTTGCCCCACACCTGGCCTTCGGGCGCAAAGTTATCGGGCGGCGCACCGGAGATCTCGATCGCCTTACCGGTATCGGACAGCCAGAAGTTCTCGGGTTCGCTCCACGCATCGGCCGAATCGTCGGACACGTACATGGGGATATCGCCGATGACCTCAATGCCCTTCTTGTGCGCATAGTTCATAAGCTCGCACCAAGCCAGGTCAAAGCGGTACTGCATGTACGCCTGAAGCTCGGCCTCGTCGTGGAAGCGCTTGTCGTCGATCAGATGCTCGTTGTAGCGCGCGACATCCGCCGGCCAATCGTGGCGCGACTCACTCTCAAAGTACTTCTTAACGGCCATGTAGACGCAGTACTTCTCGAGCCAATCGGCATTGCGATGTTTAAACGCGGTGTACAGCGGATCGGCATCCTCGCCGCCGTTGGTCTTCCAGACAGCAAAGTCGGCGGCCAACTCCTCGTGACTCTCGGGCAGTAGGTCGATATTCCCCGCAAAAGCAGAGGGCCCGGCATAGGGGGAGCGGAAGAAATCCGTCGGGTTGACGGGCAGGACCTGCCAGTAACGCATGCCCATGGCGGCCAGATGGTCGATAAAGCGACGCGTGGGTGCGCCGATCGTACCTGGCTTGCCGTCGTCGGTCGGTACCGAGGTGATGTGGCACACGACGCCCGCGCCGTGATCAAGCGGCTCTTGCAGACGCTGCTCGGCGTGGTGATAGATGATCGACGACCCCAGCGGATACAAATCGAGTGTGACGGTACCGTTGTGGATTTCGCACTCGTGGCCGCTGATCACGTCGCTCGCACATTCGCCGAGCGCCGGGATCGTCACGCAGTGCGAATTGCGCAGGCTGCGGTTGATGATAACCGTCGCGGCCTCACCGTCTTTACCGGTGCGCGTGTAGGCGAGTACCTCGTCGTTGAGCGCGAAGGCCTTGATCTCGCCGTCAACCATAAACGGCAGGGCGCGGCGCACGGCCGAGGCGTTTTTAAAGATAGCGAGTGTATCGAAGTCGTGCAGGTCTTCCTTCATGGGAAGCGTGCGGCGATTGCCCGGATCGGTCAGGCCCTCAAGGCCGTACTCGTCACCATAGTAAATCGAAGGCACGCCGGGGAACGTCATCTGCATGAGCGTTGCAAGCCAAAAACGGCTCTTGGCCAGGCCCATCGAGTTCTCGTCCAGGCGCCACTTGCTGCGCTCGCACTCGGGTAGCTGCGACTCGTTGGGACCGCCGCCGAGCACTGAGATAATACGTGGGCGGTCGTGGCTCGACAGCAGGTTGAGCGCGCAGGACAGGGCCTCGCGCGGATAATTCTCGCGCAGGGTTTCGATATCCTCGGCTGCCTGGTAGGCGTTCTTATAGCCCATCAAAAAGCCGATGACCATATCGCGGAAGGGATAATCCATAGCCGAGTCAAGCTCGGATCCTTGCAGGTAACGACGCAGATGGCCATAGCTAATCTTGTTGGAGGCGTCTTCCCAGACCTCGCCGAGCAACAGCGCGTCGGGCTTCTCGGCGAGCACGGCCTTTTTGATCTCGGCCAGGAAGTCATCGGAAAGCTCGTCGGCCACATCCAGGCGCCAGCCATGGGCTCCGGCGCGCAGCCATTTACGGATGATACCGTCCTTGCCCAGGATCCGCTCGCGAACCAGCTCGGAGCTCTCATTGATGGCGGGCATGTTACCCACACCCCACCAGCAGTCATACGAGCCGTCCTCGTGGAAATAAAACGCGTCGCGCCACGGCGAATCTTCGCTTTGCCATGCGCCCACGCCGGGATAGTTGCCGTAGCGGTTGAAGTAGATCGAGTCGTCGCCCGTGTGGTTGAACACGCCGTCCAGGATGATGGAGATGCCCAGCTTCTCGGCTGCCTGGCACAGCTCGGTAAAGTCCTGCTCGGTGCCCAGGATCGGGTCGATCTTGGTGTAATCGGCCGTGTCGTAGCGGTGGTTGCTCGCGGCTTCAAAGATGGGGTTGAGGTAGATGGCTGTAAAGCCCAGCTCGGCGATGCGAGGCAGGTCTTCTTGGATACCCTTGAGTGATCCGCCGTAGAAGTCCCAGGTCTTGATGGAGCCGTCCTCGGCGCGCTCGTATACGGGCGGCTCATTCCAGTCCTCGACCATGCGGCGCTGGATTCCGTTGCGAGGCTTTTCGACCTGGGCCAGCGTGCGCTCGCGCCAGTGCTCGTCGCGGGCGTAGCGATCGGGGAAGATCTGGTAGACCATGCCGCGCTCGTACCACTCGGGTCGAACTTCGCGGTGCTTGTAGACGGTGACCTGGAACGACGGCACCTCGGCGTAGTCGTAGGTCACGCCCTCGCCGCCGGTGCGGCCCTGGGGCGCGCCCAGGCGAACCTCGGGTTGGCCCTCGATATTGCAGATAAAGCTGTACCAGATAAGACAGGGCTCGGTGCACTCAAGCTCTACACTAAAGATCCCGTCGCCCTCGTGCGTCATGGGATACCGAGACTCACCAATCTCATCGACCCAGGTACGCAACGTAAGCGTTGCCTGGTTGGGATCGGCATCCTCCAGAATCACGGAGAGCGAAAGGGTAGTTTCTGTGGTCACAGCGCCAAACGGAGTGCGAAACTGCGGCAGACGGCTGTTGTGAATCAATCTCATAGTACGGTCCAGTTCAATAGAATCATGGCCTGCGGGCCATGGGTTTTACGCCTAAGATGTAAGTATATCTGTAGTACACAGGGTGTATAAACAACATCCGTTTACTATCGGCGAACGGTTGTCCTAGAAAATCGTTTTACCACTACCTACAGAGAAGGGGCGCCCGGTTGGAGCGCCCCTTGCTTAGGGTTTGATGAGGTTTTGAATCGTCTGTATGCTATCGGCGCTTGCGGGTGGCCGTTGCCTTACGGACGGACGTCTTTTTGGTCGGAGCCTTTTCCTCGGTCGCGGCGGCGGGGGAGACCGGGGCCTTCTTGGAGGGCTCGGGCTTGGCCTTTACCTCGGCCTTGGGCTCCTCTTTGACGGCAGCGGACTTGGCCTCGGATGCCTTCGGTACCGGCTTGGCCTTTACTGCGGGCTTGGCCTCGACCTTAGCCTCTGCCTTGGTAGATGCGACCTTGGTCGTGGTCTTTTTAGCCGTCGTCGTGTTGCGCTTGCGCGTGGTGGTCTTGGCGGCGGGCTTGGCCTCGACGGTTGCCTCCTCCTTGGAATCGGCAGACGTCTCCTCGACCTTAACGGCGGGCTTTGCAGCTGTCTTCGGAGCGGCCTTGGCCGCAGTAGCCTTGGCGGCCGTCGACTTCGTTGCCGTGGTCTTCTTGGCAGCTGTTGCCTTCTTGGCGGTCGTGGTCGTCTTCTTGGCAGCGGTCTTAGCCGGAGCCTTGGCGGCCGGTTTGGCCTCAACGGCGGGAGTCTCGGCCTTTGCCTCGGGAGCAGCCTCGGCTTCTGCGGCCTTCTTGGCAGCGGCGGTCGTGCGCTTGCGCGTGGTCGTTGCCTTGGCAGCAGCCGTCTTTGCTGCGGCGGCCTTGGTGGCAGCGGCCTTTGTCGTCGTAGCCTTCTTAGCGGTCGTCTTGCGGGTCGTGGTTTTCTTAGCTGCAGGCTTTGCAGCTGGCTTGACCTCGGCCTTTGCCTCAGGAGCAGCCTCAGCCTTCACCTCAGGCTCGGCCTTTGCGGGCTCAGCCTCAACCGGCTTGTCCTCGGCCTTGGGCTCGCGCTCGGGCTCCGGCTCAGCTGCCACCGGCTCAGCAACAGCCTCAGGCTCGTCAACCACAGCCGCCGGCCTCTCAATCTCCGGATGCATAAAGAAGTACAGGTCCAGATACTTATCGGCCGAACGCGTCCAGCTAAAGTCCTGGCTCATGGCCTGCGTGACCAGCTGGTTCCAGGCGTCGCGGTTATCCCAGAACAGACGCGCCGCGCGGAATACCGCATCGCCCATCTCGTCGCCGTTAAAGTTGCTAAACGAGAAGCCCGTGCCCTCGCCGGTAAACTCGTTGTACGGGATCACGGTGTCCTTAAGGCCACCGGTTTCGCGCACGATGGGCAGGGTGCCGTAGCGCATGGCGATGATCTGCGACAGGCCGCACGGCTCAAACTTCGACGGCATTAGGAACATGTCGGCGGCAGCATACATACGCTGCGACAGCGCCGGATCGAACTCGATGCGTGCTGCCATGGTGCCGGGGTATTTGTCCTGGAAATAGCGCAGGCCGTCCTCGTAGTCGCGGTCTCCGGTGCCCAGCACGGCCACCTGAACGCCGCCGGCCAGAATGCGGTCGAGCGCGTACATGACCAGGTCCATGCCCTTTTGGCGCGTCAGGCGCGTGACCATCACCATGAGCGGGCGGTCGTCGCGCACCTCGAGCCCCAGTTCCTCCTGCAGCTTGGCCTTGCACACGGCCTTGCCGGAACGGTCCTCCACGGTGTAGTTGGTGGCAATGCGCTTGTCGGTCGCCGGATCAAAGCCCGCAACGTCAATGCCGTTGAGGATGCCCTGCAGCGCATAGGAGCGCTCGCGCAGCACACCGTCCAGGCCCTCGCCAAACTCGGGCGTCTGGATCTCGTTGGCATAGGTGGGGCTCACCGTGGTAATTGCGTCGGCATAGCGAAGCGCGCCCAGCATGTAGTTGACGCTGCAAGCGTCGCAACGCAGCTGTGAGGCGGCCGCGGGAATATGCGCCACACCCAGGATGTCCTCCATCACGGTGTCGCTAAACTGGCCCTGGAACGCCACGTTGTGGATCGAGAACACAGTCTTGACGCGGTCGTACAGCGGCAGACCCTGGTAGAACTCGCGCAAAAACACGGGCGCCAGTGCCGTCTGCCAGTCGTTGCAGTGCAGGATGTCGCACTCAAAGCCCTCGGGCAGGTGCTGCAGGCTCTCGGTGATGGCCTTGGAGAAGAACGCAAAGCGCTCGCCGTCGTCAAAGAAGCCGTACGGATAGTCGCGCGCAAAGTAGCGCTCGTTGTCGATGAACATATAGGTGACGCCGTCGTGCTCGAGCTTCTCGAGCCCACAGTACTCATTGCGCCAGCCCAGGCTCACGTAAAAGTCGGAGAAGTGCTCCATCTGCGCCTTGTACTCGTCCTTGATGGTGGCGTACTTGGGCACCATCACGATAACTTCGGCGCCGGCGCGCACGAGCGCTGCAGGCAGCGAGCCCGCCACGTCGCCCAGGCCACCGGTCTTTACAAACGGTGCGCACTCGGCCGAGGCAAACACAATCTGCATCTTTTTGCTGGAATCTGCCATATTGTCTCCCATGTTGCAATTCGAGAATAGCCGCCTGGCGCGAACCGGGCGGCTATTCTACATGTTACGAGCGATGTTGCGGTGCCAACGTTAACGTACGATGGTGGTATCGGAAGTTAACGGAGCCTTGCCCAGCACCAGAATATTCTCGGGCGTGCCGCGAAGCTCGGTGTTGGTGGGAACCACGTTGTTCTTGTCCAGGATGGCGTTCTCGACGCGTGCGCCGCTCTTGATGATGCAGCTCTGGTTGATGATCGAGTTGGTCACCGAGGCGCCTTCCTCGACTACGACACCGCGCGACAGGATCGAGTTGCGCACGGTGCCCTTGATGATGCAGCCGGCCGAGATGATCGAGTTGCACGCGTGGCTGCCGGTCGCATAGCGCGAAGGCGGCACGTCGTGAGCCTTGGTCAGGATCGGACGCTCGGGGTCAAAGAGCTGGTCGGCCACGGTCTGGTCGAGCAGATCCATGCTGCGGCGATACAGCGACTTCTCGCTAAACACGCCCACGACCTCGCCCTTGTACTCGTAGCTGCACACGTCGATGTTGCCAAAGTCGCCCTGAAGTGCCTCGAGCAGGTCCAGATAGTCGGCGGCCTGGTAGTGATCGATAATCTCGAGCAGCGTCTCGCGGTTGACGATGCAGCAGTCCATAGACGCGTTGTCGCCGTACACGACGCCGGCGCTCACGCCCGTCAGGCGGCCGTTCTCGTTGATCTGCAGCTTGGTCTCGTCATCGACGTTGCGCGTGGCCTTGCAGTACACCACGGTCATCTGGGCACCGGAGTTCTCGTGCGCGTCGATGATGGTGTTGAGGTCCATGTTAAAGATGATGTTGGTGCCCATCATCACAACATAGGGCTTGTCCGAGCGCTGGAACAACGTCTTGTTGGAAATGATGTCGCGCAGCAGGAAGCGCATGCCGCCCTTGGTGGTGCCATACGCGTTGCCGGGCACCATGAACAGGCCGCCCTTCTTGCGGTCCAGGCCCCAGTCCTTGCCCGAGCCCACGTGGTCGATCAGCGAGCGGTAGTTGCCCGGCATGACGACGCCGACGGTCTTGATGCCGGCATTCATCATGTTGGACAGCGGGAAGTCGATCAGGCGGTAGCGGCCCAAAAACGGAACGGACGCGATGGGGCGGTCCTTGAGCAGCACGCTGCCGTAGGTCGAAGAGTAGTTAGCGGTGATGTAACCGATGGCCTTGCGATTGATCATCGGATCATTCCCCCTTCCCGATAACGACGTCATTTCCAACGACGGCCGTATCCTTGGTGGTATCGACAGAGCCGAGCTTCACGCCCTCTTCGACCGTGGAGTTCTCGCCCAAAATAGCGCGGCAGATGTGCGCGCCGCTCTTAACGTGCGCACCCGGCAGCAACACGGAGTCCTCGACCACGGCGCGCTCCTCGATGATGACATCGGTCGAAAGGATCGAGTGGCGAGCGGTGCCGTAGATCTTGCAGCCGTTGGAGACCAGGCAGTCGTCCAGGCGGCCGTCCGGGCCAATGTAGTGCGGCGGACGCGTGGTGATGTTGGACATGATGGGGAAGTGCTTGTCGAACAGATCGAACTCGGGGTTGTTGCCCAGCAGGTCCATCGAGGTCTCGTGGAAGCTGGCGATGGTGCCGACATCCTTCCAAAAGCCGTGGAACTCGTAGCTGTACAGGCGCTTGTTCTCGCCGAGCAGCTTGGGGATGATGTCCTTGCCAAAGTCGTGGCTTGAGCGCTGGTCCAGAGCGTCCTCCTCGAGTGCCTCGATCAGCACGTCTGCCGAGAAGATGTAGATGCCCATGGACGCGAGATTCGAATCGGGCTTATCGGGCTTCTCGGTGAACTTGGTGATGCGGCCATCCTCGGGATCGGTGGTCAGGATGCCAAAGCGGCTGGCCTCCTCCCACGGCACGGGCATAACGCTCACCGTGAGGTCGGCGTTGTTCTCAATGTGCGTCTTGAGCATCTTGCGGTAGTCCATGCGATACAGGTGATCGCCCGAAAGAATCAGGACGTACTTGGGGTCGTTGGCCTTGATGTAGTCGAGGTTCTGCGTAATGGCGTCGGCCGTGCCCGCATACCAGGCGCCGCCGGTCTGCGTCTCGTACGGCGGCAGGATCGACACGCCGCCGTCGCGGCTGTCCAGATCCCACGCCTCGCCGGAGCCCACGTAGGCGTGCAGCAGGTAGGGACGGTACTGCGTCAGAACGCCCACCGTGTCGATGCCCGAGTTGGAGCAGTTGGACAGCGAAAAGTCGATAATGCGGAACTTGCCACCAAAGCTAACCGCCGGCTTGGCGATCTTTTGGGTGAGTGCCCCCAATCGGCTGCCCTGTCCTCCTGCGAGGAGCATCGCGATGCATTCTTTCTTACTCATCGATTTCTCCTTCTGTCATCGATGTTCCAAAACCCATTAGCGACGGGCGCGACCGAGCGCCGCGCCCGTCGAGTAATGCCGTGCTGGCAAAGGGAGCTTGCGGCCTTTAAGCGTGCCAGATCTCGTCGCGGTACTCGCGAATGGTGCGGTCGGACGAGAACCAACCCGAGGAGGCGGTGTTGAGCAGGGCCTTGCGGTTCCAGGTCTCCTGGTCGCCATAGCTGCCCGTGAGCGCCTCCCATGCATCCACGTAGCTGCGGAAGTCCGCCATGACCAGGTCGGGGTCGTTGTTGTTCATGAGCTCGTTGTAGATGCTCTCAAAGTTGCCCGAAAGACCCGCAAACGTGTTGTCCTTGAGCTCGTCCATCACGCGGCCCAGACGTTCGCGGTCGCCGTTGAGGGTATCCCACGCAAAGTAACTGTTGGATGCCCAGAGCTGCTCGACCTCGGGTGCGGTCAGGCCAAAGATGGCCTCGTTCTCGCGGCCGGCCAGGTCGGCGATCTCGATGTTGGCGCCGTCGAGGGTGCCCAGCGTAATGGCGCCGTTCATCATGAGCTTCATGTTGGACGTGCCCGAGGCCTCCTTGCCGGCCGTGGAGATCTGCTCCGAGATCTCGGCGGCGGGGTAGATGAGCTGGGCGTTGCTCACGCGGAAGTTGGGGATAAAGCAGACCTTCATGACCTCGTTCACACGGGCATCGTTGTTGATGACGTCAGCCACGGAGTTAATGAGGCGGATGGTCTCCTTGGCAAAGGTGTAGCTCGAGGCGGCCTTGCCGCTAAAGATGAAGGTCGTCGGCGTCACGTGGAAGTTAGGATCGGCGATGCGACGGTTGTAGATGTCCATCACCTTCATGATATTCATGAGCTGGCGCTTATAGGCGTGGAAGCGCTTTACCTGGACATCGAAGACGGTGTTGGGGTCAATAACCAGACCGGTCTCGGCCTTGACGTAGGCGGCCAGACGCTCCTTGTTGGCGCGCTTGGAGGCACCAACGGCCTTCAGGAACTCGGTGTCGTTCTGGAACTCTTTGAGCTTCTCCAGCTCAAAGGCGTCCTTGAGCCAGCCATCGCCAATGGCCTCGGTCACGAGCTTGGCATAGGTGGGGTTGGCCTCGGCAAAGAAGCGACGGTGCGAGATGCCGTTGGTCTTGTTGTTGAACTTCTCGGGCGTCAGGGCATAGAAGTCCTTGAGCACGATGTTCTTGATGATGTCGGAATGGATCTTGGCCACGCCGTTGACGCTGTGGCTGCAAATCACAGACAGGTTGGCCATGCGAATCTCGCCGTCCCACAGGATGGCGGTCTGGCGCAGACGCTCCTGCCAGCCCTCCTTCGTGGTGTCGAACGACTCGTGCCAACGACGGCTGATCTCGTCGATGATCTGGTACACGCGGGGGAGGAGCTTGGAGAACGTGCCGATAGGCCACTTCTCCAAGGCCTCGGGCAGGATGGTGTGGTTGGTGTAGCTCACGACCTGCGTCACGATGTTCCAGGCGTCATCCCACTCGAGCTTCTTCTCGTCGATGAGGATACGCATGAGCTCGGGCCCGCACATGGCGGGGTGGGTATCGTTGGTGTGGATGGCCACAAACTGCGGCAGCAGCTCCCAGTTCGCGCCGTGCTCCTTCTCAAAGGTGTCGAGCAGGCTGTAGATGCCGGCCGAAACAAACAGGTACTCCTGCTTCAGGCGCAGAAGACGGCCGTGCTCGCCGGCGTCGTTGGGGTAGAGGATGGCGCTGATGGCCTCGGCCTCAGCGCGCTCGGCATCGGCCAGAGCATAGTCGCCGCGGTTGAAGGCCTCCAGATCAAAGTGCTCCTCGACCGGCTCGGCGGCCCAGACGCGCAGCTTGTTGACGGTTTCGCCGGCATAGCCCACGACGGGGATGTCATAAGGGACGGCCAGGATGTCCTGCGTGTCTACCGTGCGGTAGAACGTGCGGCCGTTCTCCTCAAAGCCCTCGACGCGGCCGCCAAACTTAATGGTCACGGCCTTGTCCTGACGACGGACCTCCCAGGGATAGCCATGGGTGAGCCACTCGTCGGTTGCCTCGACCTGGCTGCCGTTGACGATCTCCTGCTTAAACAGGCCGTAGCGGTAGCGCATGCCGTTACCGTAGCCGGCAATGCCCTCGGCTGCCATAGAATCCAGGAAGCACGCTGCCAGACGGCCCAGGCCACCGTTGCCCAGAGCCGGATCGGGCTCCTGGTTCTCGATGACGGACAGGTCAAAGCCCATGTCGTCGAGCGCCTCGGCGACCATGTCGCGCACGCCAAAGTTGAGCAGGTAGTTGTCGAGCAGGCGACCGATCAAAAACTCGATCGAGAAGTAGTACACGCGCTTTTTGCCCTCGGCGGTCACACGGGCGTCGCTTTTGGTGGCAACGGTGCGCGCCTTCTCGGCCACGAGCTTGGCCAGGGCGTTAAAGCGATCGAGGTCGCTGGCGGCCTCGACGCTCTTGCCGCTAATGCTCATAACGGCATCGCGATAGAGCTCGGTAAACTCCTGCTTGTTATCGAAGATCTTATTCATACGTTCCTTTCCCCCGGGGATGTTTCTCCCGGAACGGTTATGACATGTATCCTACGCCCCCGCGGGGCGGGTAATTTCAGCTGTAACGGTTTTGTTACGCATCCTTGGCAGACGGCTTAACAGAAGCAGACTTGGCCTTGGTAGCGGCCTTTTTGGCAGCCGCAGGCTTGGGCTTCACCGAGGACGCCCGCTTGCGCGTCGCCTTCTTGGGCTCCTCGACCACGGGCGGCTTATAGCTGCTGGGGCCACGGCGCTTAAGCACCACGCCAGCCAGGCCGGGCACCTTAATCTCAATGGAGTCCATCTGCCCGTTCCAGGGATAGGGCTCGCTCGAGCAGGTGTAGGGCTCCTCACCGGCGTATCCGCTGCCGCCAAACTCGGGACGGTCGGAGTCGAAGATGACCTCCCAGTCACCCTCGCGTGGCACGCCCACGCGGAAGCTCTCGTAGCTCGCCGGGTCAAAGTTGATCAGGATGACTAGGTCGTCGTCGATGTCCTCGCCCTGGCGCACAAAGCTCACGATGGACTGCTTTGAGTTGTCCGCGTCAATCCAGGTAAAGCCGTCGTCGGTGTAGCCGCGCTCGTACAGGGCGGGCTCGGCGGTGTACAGGTGGTTGAGCGCCTTGATAAACGCCTGATGATGACGGTGAGTCTCGTACTCCTCGGTCAGGAACCACTGGATGGACTCGTAGTAGCGCCACTCAATAAACTGGCCGATCTCGTTGCCCATAAAGTTGAGCTTGGCACCGGGATGCGTCATCTGGTAGAAAGCCAGCGTGCGCAGGCCGGCAAACTGACGCCACCAGTCGCCCGGCATGCGGCCGATTAGCGAGCACTTACCGTGCACGACCTCGTCGTGGCTCAGCGGGCAAATGAAGTTCTCGGTAAAGGCGTACATGATGGAGAACGTAAGCAGCCCGTGGTTGCCGGGGCGCCACGGAAAATCGGTCTGCATGTAGTGCAGGGTGTCGTTCATCCAGCCCATGTCCCACTTGTAGTGGAAGCCCAGGCCGCCGTCCTGCGGCGGATAGGTCACGAGCGGCCACGCGGTGGACTCCTCGGCCATCATCATCACGTCAGGGAAATGTGCCTCCACGGCGCAGTTGACCTGACGGATAAACGCGCTGGCGTCCAGGTCCTCCTCGGTACCGTACTTGTTGAACTTCTTTTGGCCGGGATCGTCAATGCCAAAGTTGAGGTACAGCATGCTGGACACGCCGTCCATGCGAATGCCGTCAACGTGGAAGTTCTCGAGCCAGTACAGCACGTTGGAGACCAAGAAGGAGCGGACCTCGCCGCGGGCGAAGTCAAACTTGTGCGTGCCCCAGTTGGGGTGAATCTCGTGCTCAAACAGCATGTGGCCGTTAAAGGTGGCAAGGCCGTGGGCGTCGGCGCAAAAACCGCCGGGCACCCAGTCCATGATCACGCCGATGCCCGCCTCGTGGCACGCATCGATAAAGTGCATGAGCTGCTGTGGGTTGCCGTAGCGCGACGTGGCGGCGTAGTAGCCGGTCGTCTGGTAGCCCCAGGAGCCGTCGAAGGGATGCTCCATGAGCGGCATGACCTCGATATGCGTGTAGCCCATGTCGCGCACGTAGTCCACAAGCTCCACCGACAGGTCGTCGTAGGTGTAGAACTCGCCGCGCTGCGCAGGGAAGGGATCCGTGGGGCCGGGATAGTTGCCAAACTCGTCTGGATCGCCCTGCGGCGCGTCGCCGTGGCGCTTCCACGAGCCAATATGCACCTCGTAGATGTTAAGCGGCTGCGTCATATGGTTGTGGCTGGCGCGGCGCTTGAGCCATGCAGCGTCGTTCCACTTATAGCCATCGAGGGTCCACAGCACGCTCGCTGTTCCCGGAGGGCACTCGGCCTTAAAGGCGTACGGATCGGCCTTGTAGAGCTTTTCGCCCTCGTTGGTCTCGATGAGATACTTATAGAGCTGGCCCTGCTCGGCGCCAGGAATAAAGCCTTCCCAAATAGCGCTCGTATGCACGGGCACCAGCGGGTTGGCTTGCTCATCCCAATTATTAAATTCGCCAATGACGTGAACGCTCTTTACGTCGGGCGCCCAAACGCAAAAACGCCAGCCGCGCGTACGGTTTTGCGTATCGGGATGCGCGCCCATCTTTTCCCAGCTGCGCTCCCACATGCCAATGCCAAACAGATAGACATCGTCCTTGGAAAGCTCCGGTGCGTGCGGGGCGGCCTTACGGGTAGCGGGCTTTTTGGTTGCTGGCTTTAGCTTTGTATCGCTCACGTTTGATCCCATCATGACGCGGCAGCGTGTTGCCTTGGTGACTAGATGCGAAAGGTCCAAGGCTGCACGAATCGAAGGGACGGCGATAGTTCTATGATTCGTTCCACCTCGCGTGCTCGGTGGAACTTTCGGCACGAAATACGATAACACCTGTTCGTTACTTTTATGGAGAAAAGTGGATTTGCGGCGGCGTTTAATCGGCGAGCGCCATGTTTATACCACTGGCAGAATTGCGATGGTAAAAGTCTTGACAGTTTTACCAAATAGGGTTTCTAGACTATTAGATTGACGTTTGGTAAAACGTTTTTAGCAGGTTGTTTACCATTTGACATCGAAAGGTACGTTTATGTCCCAGACCGCTGCTCCCAATGTTGCTTTTATTTTCGATTGCGACGGAACACTGGTTAATAGCACCCTCGTTTGGGCCTATGCCCAGCCCGAGTTATTGCGCCGCCACGGGATTGACGTGACCGTGGATGACTTTGCCCAATTTGAGCACCTGTCGTTGGAGGACGAGTGCCAGGCCTACCATGACACGTGGGGCATTGGCGCGAATGGCGAGGAGCTGTATCGCGAGCTGGGCGAGATTTTGATCGATGGCTATTCTAAGGTGCCGCCGCGTGAGGGGCTCCTGGCATTTTTGGAGCAGGCGAAGGCGGCCGGCATTGCCATGTGCGTGGCTACGTCCACGCCGGCCGAGCTGGTTAAGTCTGCGCTAGCGGGAGCCGGGCTCGACGCGTACATGGAGTTTGTTACCACGACGGGTGAGGCAGGACGCTCCAAACAGTTCCCCGACGTATACGAGCTGGCGCTGCGCCGTCTGGTGGAGCGCCATGGGCACAAGTTTGAGCGCACATGGGTGTTTGAGGACGCCGTCTTTGGCCTAAAGAGTTCTGCCGCTGCCGGCTTTAAGCGTGTAGGCATCTATGACACGCACGGCCGTATGGAACGCGACGAGGTTCGCGACAACTGCGATATCTTTATCGACAGCTATGAGGACCTGGATTTGGCCCGCGTGCTTTCGTTTGAGGGATAGGCGAGTGCTGTGGCTTGCAAGGTATTAGTGGTCTGTGGCTCGCCCGTGGTGGCGAGCGCGGATCTGTTGCATAGGCTAGCAGGGGAGTGCGATCACATTGTCGCCGTGGACCGCGGACTCGACGCTCTGCTGGGTGCCGGCTTGTGCTGCGACGTGTATGTAGGAGATGCCGATACGGTGAGCGACGCAGGTCGCGCGTTGGTCGATGCCGCCACCGACTTTGAAGTTGAGCGCCACGACCCCTACAAGGACTATACCGATTTGGCGCTGGCGCTCGATTCCGTCCGCCGCCGCTGGCCGGGTGCCGAGGTTGTTACGACCTGCGCCACCGGAGGCCGTCCCGACATGGCACTGTCGGTACTGGGCCTGCTCGCAGGCTACGATGACGCCCCAGTCTGGATTGAAGAAGACGAAGTGACGGCCAGAATCCTGCACCAGGACGAGACCTGGACCGTCGAGGGCGCCGAGGGCAAAACCTTCTCCATCATCGCCATCGCTCCCAACACAGAGATAAGCGAACACGGCCTAGAGTGGGAACTTGATCACAGCCCCCTGGGCCTGTTGGCGGACACAGGCATCAGCAACATAGTCAGGTCAACCGCAAAGATTACCGTCCACCAAGGAACTGCAATAGCGTATTTGTTACGTGAGGGCTTTATCGGGACGGTGGGTTAATTGACTGATTTTGCCGAAGTCAAAATCAGTCAATTCAGCCTCGTCCCAGGAAAACCCGTAAGTAAGACAATCAACCCAAAAAAAGTCCTTGCATCAAAGAAAGTCTTCCCCTATAGTATCTCCTCGTCACGGGGGCGTAGCTCAGCTGGGAGAGCGCTTGACTGGCAGTCAAGAGGTCAGGGGTTCGATCCCCCTCGTCTCCACCATCGTGATTCTAAGAGGCCACCGGGTATTCGGTGGCCTCTTTTCATATCCCTCAACCCCACAAACGAAAGTGACGCGTGCGCCCGCGCCCACCCCGCAAAAAGTTGCGCAATTACCTTCCCGGTTTTGTACAAAGTTTGTTAGCCAAACTTAATAGTTTGAGCAATTCACGCCCTCAGCAAGACAACTCAGGCGTTGCTCACCAACGCACACACCCCCATAAACCTGCGGCAATGTGTGCAAGACGGCACAATATCCCCCATAACCACGGCAAATAAACAATATGTTGCTCAACACACCCCAAAACGCATGGGCCACCTGCTGTGCTAGGATACCTAACGTTACATGGGTTCAACTGTGCTCACGGCTCCAACAAGCCGCAAAGCGCAGGGTCGATCAGCATCCGGCCGTAACGGCGGTGCCAGAAAAACCACGAGCTCCAATAGCGTTGTCATGCGTATCGCATCGAAAGCATTTGTTCTTGACTTTGTGCAAGCTGTTTTTTCGATTCGACATTTCATGACAAATTGCAGCAGTCTTGCAGCTGTTTGCGTGCGGTCCAGTTTTGTTCCCGCTTGACTAGGCCGCACGCAGCCAGCTGGGGTCGCGGTCATTTTTGCGATACACGTCCGCGTCTCTAGCAACTGCACTTATACATACCGTTCACGGTGGGGCAGAGCCACGTGCTTGTCTAACTGGGCTCAGGGTTTGAATATGGAGCGCCTTCGCGCACAAGCGCCCTGGCGAAGCCATACCCAAACCCCGTGAGCCACACGTAAGACAGCAAGGGGGTGGTGCTCGTGTGGTATGTGATCCAGGTCATTAACGGTCGCGAAGACGTATTGCGCGAGCGCATTGAGCGTATGGTGCCGGCTGGTGTCATGCAGGAGCTCTTTTATCCCCAATTTCAAACCGAGATCAAAGTACACGGCGAATGGGTCAATACGACCAAGCCGCTCTTTCCCGGTTATCTTATCTGCGATACTGCAGATCCACGCACCGTGCAACAGTATCTGCTACACATGGACGACTTTGCCCGGGTGCTTGCCCAGGACGGTCAGTTTGTGCCGCTGGCAAAAGAAGAGGCTCAACTCATAAGCAGCTTTACGCATAGGGGAGACCGCGTAGTGCCCATGAGTGAGGCCCTAAAAGACGGCGACCAGGTCGTAGTAACCGCTGGTCCGCTACTGGGCCACGAAGGCCTCATCAAAACCATTAACAGACGCAAGAGCACTGCTTATTTGGAGCTCGACCTGTGTGGCCGACGCGTGACTACGCGCGTTGGCCTTGCCGTGCTTTCAAACGAGCAACGTGCCATGCGAAGCCTCAAAAAGGCGATCGCCTAGCTGCTGGCGATTGCCGCTCAAACCAAGGAGGACCTTCGGGTCGGGGACGTAGTGTTGGAAGAGAACGTGTCAGGTAAAACAGAATATATAAAGGATACGCCCGTGGATGCGGCACTGATTGATCAAGTTAGGGATTGGCGGGCAGACTCTGAAACTCCTGTTGCTACGGAATTTCCTCTCCCCGTTGAGAACCCTGCTCCGGCGCAAGGCTTCGTTGCGACAGGAAGCTATAGGGCACCTGCTGCCGATCCCAACGCTGCTGCCCCCAGGAAAGGTGGGCTAGGCTACTTTGCCTTCAAGCGAGCATTCGACATCGTATTTTCTGCTGTGGTCTGCGCGGTGTTGGCCGTTCCCGTCGTAGCTGCATGCGTCGCCATTGAGATTGACTCTCCCGGAAAGCCGTTCTTCCGTCAAAAGCGAGTCGGTAAGGGCGGCAAACCTATCTATATCTTCAAACTCCGAACCATGGTCTCTGACGCTCACGAGCATCCTGAGAAGTACATGACTCCCGAGCAGTTGGCGCAATGGCAGCGCGAACAAAAGGTTGACGATGACCCACGCATTACGCGCGTTGGTCGTTTTCTACGTCACACTTCACTCGACGAATTGCCGCAGTTCATCAACGTTCTTATAGGGGATTTGTCCGTTATTGGACCAAGGCCTGTGACGCTCGAAGAAACCTACGAGTACGGTGACGCTCGCGACGAAGTTCTTGCTTGTAAGCCTGGCATTACTGGCTGGTGGGCCGCGACGGATCGTAATGACTCGACTTGGGGGAGTGGTCAGCGACAGGCCCGTGAACTCTTCTACGTTCGTCATCAGTCGCTTGGTCTTGATGCTCGCGTATTTGTTAAGACCTTCAAAGCAATGAGGAGGGGGAAATGACGACCCCTTCCTTGAGCGTGGTAATTCCCACTTTGAACGCAGAAAACGAAATAGACAGCCTATTGGACACCATTGAGGCTCAGAGTCTGAAGCCTTTAGATATCGTAGTGGTTGATTCGTCCTCCGATGACGGTACCGTAGACGAGGTTGCTAAGCATCCCTGCGTTAACCTCATCCGCATAGAGCGTAAGGAATTCAATCACGGCTCGACCCGCGACATGGCTCTGAGGCGTAGTGCTGGCGAGTTCGTTTGCTTTCTCACGCAGGATGCGGTACCTGCTTCTAATCTCTACCTGGAGAGACTCGTCGCGCCTTTCTTGGCCGATGATTCAATCGCGCTCGTAACTGGTAGGCAATTGCCCAAGGCGGATGCAAGGCGTTTCGAGCAACTCGTGCGCAAGTTTAACTATCCCAACGTTCCCTCGGTGCGTAGCAAATCTGACCTTCCTAAATACGGCATCAAAACGTTCTTCGCATCTGACACCTGTTCTGCCTATCGACGGACCGCATATCTCGAATGCGGTGGATTCGATCATGTCAACACCAACGAGGACATGCTCATGGCCGCTAGGTTTATAGCATCGGGCTTGAAGGTTGCGTATGAGCCGAGCGCCGAGGTCTATCACTCCCACAATTTGGCACCTAGCCAGCAGTTCGCGCGCAACCGCGCTGTCGGCATGTTTCTGGAATCGCACGCAGATGACCTTATGTATGCGAGCGAGATTGGTGAGGGCGGTCGGCTTGTCAAGGCGGTGTCTTCGGAACTTCTTCGAGAGGGAAGATTCGGCGAGTTATTTGCCTTCGGCTTTGATTGTTGTGCCCGTCTTCTCGGAAACCGTGCTGGTCGTAGGGCCGCTAAAAATGAAAGGCTATAGCCAGTGAAAGGCATCGTCCTCGCCGGCGGGTCCGGCACGCGCCTGTACCCGCTCACGCTCGTGACCTCCAAGCAGCTGCTGCCGGTCTACGACA
>ERZ839823.1634-NODE-1634-length-21166-cov-4.541755_pt1 | contig 21166 bp, 25 predicted proteins | sample MGYA00519862_ERZ839823 | MGnify/ENA primary metagenome ERZ839823 (study PRJEB31850, sample SAMEA3708853) | human gut metagenome | biome: human gut; feature: human-associated habitat; material: faeces | place: China | collected 2014 ...
CGATAACATGAATACCAACGATCTGAATACGGCCCTTTATGAGAAGATGGCCGCTGAACAGGACAAATACCGGGACTGGCTGAAAAGCCAGCCCCCGGAGGAAATCCTGCACCATACCTATGAGTACACCGTCCGGGAGGACATTGTGATGGCGATGGAGGACTTGGAGCTGACCGATGCCCAGGCCCAGGCGCTTTTGGATTCGCCTACACCGCTGGCCGATGTGTACCGTCACTTTGAGAAGCTGGAGACCGGCTACATGGATGTGATCCGGGACAGCATTGAAAACCGAGCGGATGATGTGTGTAAGGTTTTGGAAGAACAGCGGTCCATCCCTCTCTATCTCCATTCTGCCGCCTATGCGTCCCAGCATGGGGAGATGGCACAATATAACCGCTCTTATCAGGCAAACTTTGACTGTAAAGAGGCCATTGAACACGCCATCAGCGCCCACTATGCGGATAACCGACTGGATACGGAGTCTGCGGTTAAGGCGGTGCTGGAAAAGTTCGGGTCGGAACGAGTACAGTTCATCCTTGCCAACACCATCCAGCATAAGGACAGCGACGGTCGCGTTTCCCGTGACAACAAAGCCTGGGCAAAGACCATTCCCATGCCGGAGGACAGCGGCACTTCGCGCCACTGTGCTTATCTGGTTGTGGATGAGGTCAATCTTGGTCTGACCGATCTGTTTACACGGCAGGCACGAAAAACGCTTCAGGAACCGGAGAAAGGCTCTGTCTTGCAAAAGCTCAAACAGGAGCCTACCACCCACAAGCCTGCTTTATCGAAGAAACAGGAGCCGGAACGATGAGCGCCAAAAAGCGTAAACGGGATGTGCCGGTCCTGTTTTGGGTTTCCGATGCGGAGATGGAAGCGATCCAGCAGAAAATGGCACAGTTCGGAACAAAAAACCTGAGCGCCTATCTGCGGAAGATGGCTGTGGACGGCTATGTGGTACAGCTGGACTTGCCGGAGCTGAAGGAACTGGTATCCCTGTTGCGCCGAAGCAGCAATAACCTGAACCAGCTCACCCGACGGGTACATGAAACGGGGCGGATTTATGATGCTGACCTGGAGGATATAGCCCAACGGCAGGAGCAGTTATGGGAGGGCGTGAAAGAAATCCTAACCCAGCTTTCCAGGCTTTCGTAACAGGGATATATGCCCCAACTGCGGAGGGAGGAACGGCGTTCTTTTCGCCGCGCCTTCCTCCGTTTTTTCTTTTGCCCATATCCTTGTCTTTTTGAAATGTTGGAAGGATAATATGGGTAGAAAACAGATTGCCGCAAAGGAGTTGAGAATAGATGAAAACCTTTGAGAAGGTGTTGGAGATTTTTCGTGAGTATTTGGACTGTGATCTAGAGGAAGAAGTCCTCCCTTGTCGAGAAGGTTATCTCCGCGTCACATGGAATGGAGATTCCCGCTACTGTGTGGATGGACTTCTCAGCCGGACACCGGACGAACTATTCGAGGTGCTGTTATCTGATTATCGCAGCTATGAGGAACTGCGGCTAACCAAAGGATGCCGAGAAGTGACGGAAGAAGATGAAAGACAGGCAGAAATTCTCTGTCAGAGCTTTCGGGAACGATGGAAGGAGGAAGAAAAATGAGGGCGATCTGGTTCATTCTGAAACTGCCGTTGAAGATTTTAATGGCTCCGGTGATTCTGTCGCTGACCCTGTTCGTCTGGATTTGTGTGGGGATTGTCTATGTCTCCGGTTTGGTGCTGGGGCTTATCAGCATGGTGGTTGCCCTGCTGGGTGTGGCAGTTCTGATTACTTACTCCTTGCAAAACGGCATTATCCTGCTGGTGATAGCATTTCTCATTAGTCCCTATGGTTTGCCAATGGCTGCAATCTGGCTACTGGGCAAGGTACAGGACTTGAAGTTTATCATTCAAGATTTGGTTTATGGATAATATGAAAACCTCCGACGAATTTCGTCGGAGGTTTTATGGTTCTAGGTTATCTTCTTGAAAAAGCGGCGATGCAAAAAAGGTATCTATCCCAATCCCCATTCCTTGGCACATCTCATGAATGATCCGTAGCTTAACCGAATCATACGAGCAGTTGATGACATTTCCAATCGTAGACTTGGGAACACCGCTTTTCATATACAGTTGATATTGTGTCATTTTTCTTTCATCTAGTAATTCTAACAGACGTTTGCTTACCGCCTCGTTTAGCTTCATTCTATACACCGCCCCTGTGACTGTACTATATTTAGTATATGGGCAGTTTTGCTAAAATTGGTCCCTGTACCTGTACTAATAGAGCTATTTGCAGTATGATGGTAATAGGGGTGCCATCGTATGAACGTAACTTTTTGTGGCCATTCGCAAATCACAAAGGCAGACAATATTGCGAATTGGCTTCGCAATGTAACACAAGACCTAATTGAGCAAGGAGCAACAACTTTTTATCTTGGAGGATATGGAGAGTTCGACAGTTTAGCAGCGTCTATTTTACGGGAACAAAAGAAAAAGTATCCGCAAATCGAGCTGGTTCTTGTATTGGCATATTTGAACACTGGCCGGGATGTTTCTGGCTATGACAGTACCGTGTATCCACCGCTGGAAAACGTACCGCGCCGTTTTTCGATTTCTCATAGAAATCGCTGGATGGTAGAGTCCGCCGATGTAGTGGTGGCCTATGTTCTCCATGATTGGGGCGGAGCAGCCACAACGTTACGGTGTGCCAAACAGAAAAAGAAGCAGATTATTTCATATCGTGATGAAATGGGCAGCTGAGGTTGTCTATTTTGCTGCCACTTCATATTTCCAAAACTGTTGAACGTTAAGCTGTCGGTAAAATTATGCCGAATTTTCATCACTTTACTTTTGAACTAATATTGCTTATAATATTAGTGTGAAAGGAAGTGGTACGGTGGGACAATTTGAACAGCTGGATCAGCTGCTGGAAACACAGGATGGGATGCTGCGAACAGCTCAAGTAGTATCTGCTGGTATTTCTAAGCCTGTTTTTTATGATTATGTGCACTCACGGGAATTGGAGCGGGTCGCGCATGGAATTTATCTTTCCAAGGATGCCTGGGTCGATGCCATGTACTTACTTCATCTGCGGGTCGAACAGGCAGTGTTTTCCCATGAGACAGCTTTATTTTTTCACGATCTGACAGACCGCGAGCCGCTGGAATATACGGTCACAGTCAAGACCGGATATAATCCCTCCAAGCTGAAAGCAGAGGGCGTACAGGTATTCACCATTAAGGCGGAACTGCATGGGGTGGGCCTGACAACGGCTCAGACACCATTTGGGCATACAGTTCCTGTCTATGACCTGGAGCGCACCATCTGCGACCTGCTCCGCAGCAGGAACAACATGGAGATGCAGACTTTTCAAGGGGCATTAAAGATGTATGCCAGAAGAAAAGACAAAGACCTGCGGACATTGATGCGGTATGCCGGTATGTTCCGGGTAGAAAAAATTCTGCGGCAGTATTTGGAGGTGCTTTTATGATAAAAACAGCAAGGCAGTTGAAGGATCTGATCCGCAATCTTTCCAGAAAAAAATCTGCGGACGCCCAGCTCTTGATGCGGAACTACATGATGGAGCGTTTTCTGGAGCGTATCTCCCTTTCTGAATATCGTGACAAATTTATTCTGAAAGGCGGTATGCTGGTAGCGGCTATGGTTGGTCTGGATGCCCGTTCCACGATGGATTTGGACGCTACTGTAAAAGGAGCCAATGTCAATGTGGAGGACATAGAGAATTTGATTTCCGCTATTGTGAGTGTCCCGCTTGATGATGGCGTCAAATTCCAGCTGAAAAGTATTTCGGAGATTATGGATGAGGCGGAATATCCGGGGATTCGCGTAAATATGACTACAACCTTTGACGGTGTGGTGACGCCTTTGAAGATTGACATTTCCACAGGGGATGCCATTACCCCCAGGGAGATCCGCTACTCTTTCAAGCTGATGCTGGAAGATCGCTCCATTGATATTTGGGCGTACAATCTGGAAACGGTTCTGGCCGAAAAGCTGGAAACGATCATTACCAGAACTACCACCAACACCCGCATGAGAGATTTCTATGACATTTATATTCTGGAACAGCTGCATGGGAATACATTGGACCCTCAGATTCTCCATGATGCGCTGCGGGCCACTGCTCACAAACGCGGGACAGAACGACATCTTGCAGAAGCTGCCGAAGTTTTTGAGGAAGTGGAGAACAGCTCGGTTATGCAGAAACTTTGGGAATCGTACCGCAAAAAATTTTCCTATGCGGCAGATCTGGAGTGGAACATCATCATGGGGGCGGTGCGCAGTTTATACGCTCTCAGTGAAAAGGAATCGAGCCTATGAAGAAGCACGGCCATTATTGTAAAGTCTGCGGAGAATATAAGGCTAATGAAAAATTTTCCGGCAAAGGTCATGCGGCGCACGTCTGTAAATCCTGTGCTTCTTTGCCGCCGGAGAAGCAAGCGGAGCAAATGACAATAAACCGCTTGCTGAATCTCCCATGGAGATTATCAAAGGAGCAGATTTCCTGGCTGAAGAACCGAATGAAAGATAAGCGCCGGGAAGTTCGTGCGCTGGCAAAAGAACAATACGAGATGAGGTTTCCTCCGAAGCGGTTAGAGGACATCGAGGACAATTTTGATTTTCTCGATGAGGACGATTTAATAGAATAACAAAAGCGGTCTGCACCATGCAGGCCGTTTCTTTTTTGGAAAGGAGGTCTCCCTTATGGCAACCACACGCATCATGCCGCTGCATATCGGCAAGGGTCGGACTGAGAGCCGTGCCATCAGCGATATTATTGACTATGTGGCAAATCCCCAAAAGACCGACAACGGAAAATTGATTACCAGCTATGGATGTGACAGCCGCACTGCTGATGCAGAGTTTCTGTTGGCAAAGCGGCAGTATATTGCCGCCACCGGACGAGTGCGCGGTACAGATGATGTGATCGCCTACCATGTGCGCCAGTCGTTCAGGCCCGGAGAGATCACACCGGAGGAAGCCAACCGGCTGGGCATAGAATTTGCCAGGCGGTTCACCAAAGGCAATCATTCCTTTGTGGTCTGCACCCACATCGACAAATCGCATATTCATAATCACATCATCTGGTCGGCGGTCAATATGGATTGTGACCGGAAGTTCCGTAACTTTTGGGGAAGCACCAGAGCTGTTCGACGTTTAAGTGACACCATTTGTATCGAGAACGGACTATCCATTGTGGAGAACCCCAAGCCCCACGGAAAAAGCTACAACAAGTGGCTGGGCGAACAGGCCAAGCCCTCCCATCGGGAACAGCTACGGGTGATGATTGACCGGGCGCTGGAGCAAAAGCCAGCAGACTTTGACACACTTCTGCAACTGCTTTCCGAGATGGGCTGCGAGGTATCTCGGCGCGGGAAAGCAATCCGCCTTAAAGCTCCCGGCTGGAAGAATGTAGCCCGTATGGATGACAAGCTGGGAGCCGGGTACAGCGAAACAGAAATCCGTGCGGTGCTGGCTGGAGAAAAGCAGCACACGCCCCGCAAGAAATCCACCGTGCAGCCGGAGCCACCCAAGGTCAATTTGCTGGTGGATATTCAGGCAAAATTGCAGGCCGGGAAAGGTGCTGGATATGCACGCTGGGCCAAGGTTTTTAACTTAAAACAGATGGCGCAGACCGTGAATTTTCTTACCGAACATCACCTACTGGACTATACAGAGCTGGAAGAAAAAGCGGTGGCGGCTACCGCCCATCACAATGAGCTGTCAGCGCAGATTAAGGCGACGGAGAAACGCATGGCAGAGATCGCCGTCCTGCGTACCCATATCGTTAATTATGCCAAGACCCGCGAGACCTATGTTGCCTATCGCAAGGCCGGTTATTCCCGAAAATTTCGGGAGGAACATGAGCAAGAAATTCTGCTCCATCAGGCGGCAAAAAATGCCTTTGATGAGATGGGAGTGAAGAAGCTGCCCAAGGTCAAAGACCTGCAATCTGAGTATGCCAAACTGCTGGAGGAAAAGAAGAAAACCTACGCCGAGTACCGGCGTTCCCGTGAGGAAATGCGGGAACTTTTGACGGCAAAGGCCAATGTGGATCGGCTGCTGAAAATGGATGAGGAACAGAAAAAAGAACAAGAAAAAGACCACGGCCAGCGGTAAGCCGGTCATGGTCATAAGCGTCCATCGGACGCGTAGCCGCAGAATGAAATTCTGCGTTCAAAGGGGCTTGGGGGCGCTGCCCTCAACAAGCAAAGCAGAGGGGGAAATCACGTCAGGATTTTTCCCTCTGTGGGCCGAGTGTATTAACACCGGCATTGCTTGCCACTTTTGTTCGCAAACAATATCCGTATCCTTTACACGATGATTTACTTTTATTATCATAGTCGTAATAAGTATATAAACTACTTACATATAAGCACCTAAAATATGAAAGGGCTGATAAAATGATGACCTTTGAAAAGGTTTTAGAAGTATTCAACGATTACCTAAATAAAGATAGTGTTTTGGAGGTGGTGAACACTAAGCGAGGATACACCGTTATGATTTGGGATGAAAAAGATGAGCAATGGTTTGGTGTGGAACATTGCAAAGCCCCCGAGCTTTTACGGGATGCCTTACTTGATGGCTATCGTGATTTTTTAGAGCAACAACTTACTCATAACCGCAGGAGTTTAACCGAAACAGAAATCTTAGATATTCAAAACCGATGTGAACAGCTTTATGATTTGTGTGGAGAATAAAAAAATAACCTAAAAAGTGCGATAGCCTGTGTAGGTGTCGCACTTTTTTCAGTTGGCTTGGCTTACGAAAACAGCGTTAATTATTCCGCAGTTTCTCTTGCCTTTTTCAAGCCTTGAGCCGTAGCTTCCATCACGATAAGCTCCTTTTCTTCCATATCATTCAACAGTACATCAACTTGTTTGCGGCGATTGTTGTCGCCATCTTCATTGCATGGAAAAAAGAACTGGTCTACAGAGATGTCAAGCAAGGTAGTAATGAGATAAAATTTGTTAAGCCTTGGGTGCTGCCCCCTGTTCTCTATATACATAATAGAGCGTGGCGTAAGGTCTACCAGTTGGGCAAGATATTCCTGTGTCCACCCTTTTGCTTCCCGAGCTTTTTTTATCGCTATACCTAACGGCTTAAAATCAAGTTTTCTTTCATCTTGGTACATTTTAATATCATCCTATATCATTGTACATTTCGGGTGATGATATTTGAACGAAGTATGATTTTATGTTTAGTAGTGTATAATTTCGTATTAGTGGAGAGAAACTTGCTATTATTCGTCATTCCGTATATAATAATTATATACTCTTTGCGAAAGGAAGTTGATATTATGAATTACATTTCTGTGAAAGCCGCTTCTGAAAAATGGGGCATATCGGAAAGACGGATACAAAAATTATGTGAGGAAAATCGCATTGACGGAACTGAAAAATTTGGTCGTGCATGGATGATACCAAAAGATGCAGAAAAACCCGTTGATGGACGTATGAAAACAAGGAACAAACAGGAGGAGAATCATGGAATTTAATGAAAAGCTACAACAGCTTAGGACTGGAAAGAACTTAACGCAGGAACAACTTGCGGAGCAATTATATGTATCAAGAACAGCCATTTCAAAATGGGAAAGCGGCAAGGGTTACCCTAACATTGAGTCGCTCAAGTGTATTTCTAAATTCTTTTCTGTGACCATAGATGAACTGCTATCGGGCGAAGAACTGATTACACTTGCCGAAACTGAAAATCGTTCCAACTTGAAAAAAATTTACAGTTTCATTTATGGAATATTAGATATGATGGCGGTTACTTTTATACTTTTGCCGTTGTATGGTAACCTTGTTGACGGATATATTTATTCTGTCAATCTACTTTCATTTACAGACACTACCCCAATATATCTTGCAATCTATTGGATTGTTTTTATTGTTTTGATTGCACTTGGGATAGCGAAACTGATGTGTGTTTGTTTTGAAAAGGAATCATGGAGCAACATAATCACAAAATGCTCTCTCGTGCTGAGTACGCTTTTTATCTGCTTCTTCGCTGCGGCAAGACAACCCTATGTAACCGCCCTTATGTTTCTGCTATTTGTTGCTAAAATATTTGTCTGGATAAAGCAAACCCAAACAAAGTAAAATGCCATAAACCCTTTAAAATAGGCTCTGACACGATAAGTGTCGGAGCTTTTTTCGTGCTGACATCTATTGTGTCGGCATTGTGACGGTAGATTTCTTGGCTTCTATGCAATACTCGTGGATAATAAGATTGTGGTCAGCGAAAACAAGAACAGCAACCCACGGAAAGGAGAATCAAATATGGATTATATCATTGAAACAGAAAATCTTACGAAGCGATACGGAACAGCCACCGTTGTCGATAAGGTAAATCTTCATGTGCCAAAGGGCAAAATTTATGGTTTGCTCGGCAGAAACGGAGCAGGCAAAACCACAGCAATGAAAATGATGTTGCAGCTTGCTTTCCCAACGGAGGGAACGGTACGCTTGTTTGGCACAAACTATAAGGAAAATATCCATACCCTTTATAGCAAAGTAGGCTCTATTATCGAAACACCGGGATTTTACAGTAATTTAACAGGGTATGAGAATTTGCAAATTCTCGCTAAACTGCGAGGGGGAGTATCTAAAAGTGGAGTAGAAAAAGCTCTTGAAGTTGTGGGGCTGCATAAGGAGAAAAGAAAAGTCTTTTCCGATTATTCCCTCGGAATGAAGCAACGGCTTGGTATTGCCGCCGCCATTATGCACGAGCCGGAGCTTTTAATACTTGACGAACCGATTAACGGACTTGACCCCATTGGAATAGTTGAAATACGCTCATTTTTATCTGAACTTAGTCACAATCATGGCATTACCATTTTTATCTCAAGCCATGTTTTAAGCGAGATTGAACAGATAGCAGATATTATCGGCGTTATGCACGAGGGGCATTTAGTAGAGGAAGTGAATATATCCGAGCTTCACAAAAGGAATCGAAAATACATTCAATTTGATTTATCTGACAGTGAGATAGCCGGAAAGATTTTAGAAAACCACTACCACATGACGGATTTTACAGTGCAGGACGGTACGGTGAGAATTTATGACTTTAGCCAAAGTGTTGGAGAAATCAATCGAGAATTTGCACGAAATGGACTGCTCGTGACAAGGATAAATGATAGTGAGGAAAACTTAGAGGACTACTTTTCTAAACTGATTGGAGGTGGCGGTATTGCTTAATCTTATTTCTTGTGAATTATTAAAACTAAAGCGTTCAAAAATGGTGCTAATTAGTGTGGCAGGGGTATTATCTACCCCACTTTTGATGTTAATAGAAGCCTTGCAAACACATTTTGATAAGCCGGAGATTATCTTTACCTTGTCTGACATATACAGCGACAGTGTACTGTATATCATGCTGCTGGTAAACATTATGATATATGTGGCAATTGCAGCTTACTTGTTTAGCAGAGAGTACACAGAAAGCACCCTCAAAACCATATTGCCCATACCCATTTCAAGGACAAAACTATTAATTGGAAAATTTTGCACCCTGCTTCTTTGGATTGTTATGCTAACCCTTGTAACATGGGCAGGTATATTTATCGTTTGTGGGCTATATGACGCTGTCTTTACATTGGAGGGATATAGCTTACTAGTGGCAATAGTATGGCTCCCCAAGTTTTTGTTTGGCAGTATCCTGATGTTTTTAACAGTTTCTCCTTTTGTGTTTGTTGCTATGAAAACAAAAGGATTTGTCGCCCCGATGATTGGCTCTGCCGTGATTGTCATGGGAAGTGCCGCACTTTCAAATCAAGAATGGGGAGCGTTGTATCCGTGGACAGCCACCTATTTCTTGGTGCAGGGTAAACTTCAGAGTACCGGCTATCCTACACTGCTGTCTGTATCTATTATTATTCTTGTATCAGCAGTTGGTTTTCTTATGACCTTTCATCATTTTAAAAAGGAGGATTTGAAATAATGGTACTTGATTTTATAGAAATTTTAAAAGTTATTTTTCTTGGAATTGTTGAGGGTATTACTGAGTGGCTACCTATCAGCAGCACAGGACATATGATTCTTGTGGACGAATTTATCACACTTAATATGAGCGAAGCATTTAAAGAAATGTTTTTTGTTGTTATTCAACTTGGAGCTATACTCGCAGTGGTTGTAATGTTTTGGAACAAGATGTTTCCCTTTCAATTTAAGAACAAAGCACAGTCAATTGTTAAAAAGGATACTTTCTCGTTGTGGTTCAAGGTTGCGGTAGCTTGTGTACCGTCAGCTATTATGGGGATTCTATTTGATGATTATTTGGATGCTTACCTCCAAACCCCCATTGTGATTTCAATCATGTTAATCTTTTATGGTTTGTTATTCATTCTCATAGAAAATTGGAATAAAAAGCGTACTCCTACTACTATGGCACTTTCTGACATCAGCTATAAAACAGCAATCTTGATAGGGGCATTTCAAGTGTTATCACTTATACCCGGCACATCACGGTCGGGAGCAACGATTATAGGTGCTTTACTCATAGGAGTTTCACGAGTGGCAGCAGCAGAGTTTACTTTTTTCCTCGCAGTACCTACTATGCTTGGAGCAAGTGCTTTTAAGCTGTTAAAATTCGGGTTTGAATTTACAAGTGCAGAACTGCTCGCTCTTGTTCTCGGTATGGCTGTGGCATTTGCGGTATCTGTCTTAGTAATTAAATTCCTAATGAACTTTATCAAAAAACATGATTTTAAGGTGTTTGGTTGGTATCGAATTGTGCTTGGTATACTTGTTGTACTTATAAAATCTTAATAATGCGTTTTCTTTGTGCGCGAATAAAAATGCCAGTTGGTCCTTAAGATCAGCTGGCATTTTTGTTTCTGGGGATGGAAAACAACCCAGAGATTCTCGTTGTCGATCTCCTCCTGATTTTAGTTTGCATGGTGAATTTTGCAAATTGAATCTACAGGAGGTTAATAATGGGATTTAATTATGGATATGAGAAAAAGAAGTTTGATAGTAGATGGAAGCGTTTAGAAGTTGAGTATTGTGATGCAGGGATGAGCGAAGAACAGATTGCTGCCATGAAAGAATATGACTGGGCATGGTTTTGCAGTCAAAGGGTTTTTCAAAACCATACGCAACCAATACCTTGTGAACAATATGATGAAGTATGTGGTCAATCACAGCTGTTCCGAAAGTTTGCATCGTTATCTTATCAATGGGATGTTGATAAGATTGATCAAACGCGATATGGATGGTTGGCTTCGGTGGAAAACGAACAACTACTGTTGAGATTGAAGAAGCTGTCGAAGAAAGATTTGGAGCTATTGACATTACTTTTTGTGGATGGTTATCGTCAAATTGATGTAGCACGTCTTTGGCATTGTTCCAGAAGTGCTGTTGCACAAAGATTTAAAAAAATAAAAAAATTTTTGAATAACACTTAACAAATGAAGCGTATCAGTGCCTACCCATTGAGGGAAGAACATTCTCCCAATGTGGAGCTTGACAATTTCATAGACGGCATTTCCGGTACATAACCTATGTACGAGCGAATCAGGCACGCCGCGAAGATGGACAGCCCCAGGAGGTGATGAATAGGACTGTTCCGAGCGATCCACGTCAGCCTGATACCCGAAAGTGGCATTTCAGGGCGCGATGACTGCATAGGGGTTAAAGATACTTCCTCACGGCCTCCTAAAGACTTGGGGGGAACTCTGCGGCGCACGAGTAAAACGACGCTGTGGAGTTATGACAGCCGCGCCAGCGGAGACCGGAATGTCCCCATCGCCAGGGGTGCGTGGCAAATGTGGCGAGTAAATTTTTCAAAGTCAGATACCATGCGCTGGCAGCTTCGGTTGCCAGCGCATTCATGTGATTTTGAAAGCAACAACCACATCTTTGACAGAAAGGGGGACCACCTATGGAAAAATTGATTTCGCGGAAAGAGGCTGCCAAATTACTGGGGATTAGCATTGCCACTTTGGATGCAGCTCGAAACAGTGGGCTAATTTCCTATGTTCAGTATGTGCAAAATGGTTGCGTGTACTTTACAGATGCTGGCCTTCAGGAGTATATCGCAAAATGCACCCATCGTGCAAAGCCAGTGGAAAAAAGCGCTACATACCGCAAGCTGCGAAGTGTCCGAGCTTGAGCTGTTCCGTATCCTTGCTGGAACCTAATATGTCTGATAAAACAAAGGTACAGCGCTGGACATTATTCTTAGGAGGTGACGGAATTGGCAAAAAGAAAAAGGGCAATTCCTCAATATGGTACGGTCGTGCTTAACGGCATTGAATATTATAGAACCAGAGTCGAAGATTCGGATGGAAACAGAGTGGCGCTTTATGCAAAGACGCCCGAAAAGCTTTATGACAAGGAACTGGAGGCGTTAGAGCAGATTGACAGTACTACGTTTCGTCGAAGATCGCCTACGGTTGCTGAGTACTGTGAGAAGTGGCTGCTGATGCAGTCCGTCCATGTTCGGGCCACCACCTTGACAGATTATACCTCTAAGGTGCGGCGGCACATTATTGGAGGGCTGGGAGACAAGAGAATGGCTGATGTATCCCTGGATGACATCCAACTTGCCCTCGTACCTGTTTCCAAGAAGTCGGCTTCGGTTTATAAGTCTGTGGTGATTCTCTGCAAGTCCATTTTCCGGGCGGCCAAGGAGAGCCATGTGATTGACGAGGACCCGACCATATACCTGGATGCAAAGGGAGGAGTTCCCCAGGAAGAAAGACAGGCATTGACGGATGAACAGGTTGAGCGGCTTTTGGACACGATCCGGGATTTGCCGCCCTATGTATTTGTGATGATCGGTTTATATGCCGGTCTGCGCCGGGAAGAAATCCTGGCGCTGCAATGGGATTCTGTGTATCTGGATGCAGAGGCTCCGTACTTAACGGTACGGCGGGCATGGCACACAGAACATAACAGGCCGGTCATTCTTACCGAGCTAAAGACCAAAGCGGCACAAAGAAACATTCCTCTCCCGGTCTGTCTGGTTGAATGTCTGAAAGATGCAAAGAAAAAATCCACTTCGGATTATGTGATTGCCAATCGGGACGGTGATCCGCTATCCTATACACAGTTTAAGCGGCTGTGGCAGTATATTGTGACGCGGACTGCAAAGCCGAGAATGGCCAGAAAACTTGTGGACGGAAAGTATGTAAAATATATGCTTTACCCGAAACTTGGAGAAAAAGCCAGGAATAACGGCCATGTGGTATATAGCCTGGATTTTGAAGTGACACCGCATCAGCTGCGGCACACCTACATCACCAATCTGATTCATTCTTCGGTGGACCCCAAAACGGTACAATATTTGGCGGGCCATGAAAGCAGCAAAATCACGATGGACATTTACGCAAAGGTCAAATACAACAGGCCGGATGATCTTGTCAAAGCAATGGGCTGTGCCTTTGACTTATGGGACGCTGTGTAAGTTCCGAACAATTCAGAAAATGAAGTAAGAGCGAGACAAGGATGTCTCGCTCTTAGTTTTTCCTTGGCCGTATCTTTGATTCAATTTGAAATCTCTGATAAAAAGGAGGTGTAGATACATCACCACGCGAGAAAGGAAATTAATTATGGCAAAGAAGAAAAAAAACATACCTCAATATGGAACCGTCACACGAAAGGGTGTCCTGTATTACAGAACCCGGATTCTGGACGCAGACGGCAAGCAGGTGAGCTTGTATGGGACTACCTGCGAGGAACTGTACGATAAAGAGCAGGAGGCGAGACGCCAGGTAGCGGAGATCATCTTCCACCGGGAGCATCCTACTGTGGCCGAGTATTGTGAGAAGTGGCTGTTGATGCAATCCGCAAAAGTGTCGCCGGCTACACTGAAGGGCTACGCCTCCAATATGAAGAACTACATTATCAAGCCTTTGGGAGATATGTATATGGAGGAAGTAACAGCGGATGATATTCGTCTGGCGCTGATCCCATTGTCCAATAAGTCCGAGAGCCTGCACAATACGGTGAATATGCTCCTCAAGTGCATTTTTTACTCGGCAGAGCGGAGCCAGTTGCTGGAATACAATCCGTGTGAGGGGATTTCGGCAAAAGGAGGGAAACCGACCCAAAAGAAAGATTCGCTGACAGACCAGCAGGTGGAAGTGCTGCTGGAAACCGTCAAAGGACTTCCGCCGTATCTGTTTACCATGATCGGCTTATATGCCGGTCTGCGCCGAGAAGAAGCTCTCGCCTTGCAATGGGATTGTGTGTTCCTCGATGCACCCACTCCATATATCTCTGTGCGGCGCGCATGGCGATCAGAGCATAACAGACCGGTTATCTCTACAACGCTTAAGACGAAAGCAGCAAGAAGGGATATTCCCATTCCCAAATGCCTTGTGAATTGTCTGCGGGAAGCCAAGGCTGCCTCCAAATCGGAATATGTGATTGCCGATAGTGAGGGACAGCCCTTGTCATATTCGCAGTTCAAACGTGTCTGGCAGTACATCGTTGTTCGGTCTACCAAGGAGCGTACCTATTATAAGTATGTGAACGGACAGAGCATCAAGTACACTGTTCAGCCGAGTCTGGGAGGACATCAGAAAAACAATCCCAACATTGTGTATAGCCTGGACTTCGATGTGACACCGCACCTGCTGCGGCATACCTACATCACCAATCTTCTGTATGCAGGTGTTGACCCCAAGACGGTCCAGTACCTTGCCGGACATGAGAACAGCAAGACAACTATGGACATCTATGCAAGAGTAAAGTATAATAAACCAGAACAGCTATTCGATGTAGTAAATTCTGCATTTCATCAAGCTGTCCCCTCGTAAAAGTGGCCTGTTTTTTGGTTAAGGAATAGGACAACCGAGGGGCCGAGGCTCAAAAAAGCCCGGAATATCAAGGAAAATCATCGCTCAGACGATTGAAATACGGCCTCAAAGCCGCTCGTCGCGCACCGCAGTTCAGCAAGCGCTGATTTTTTTCCGATGTCTGCGCGTGTTGCTGATACGCCTTCCGGCGGGAGCGCGTTCCTGCCGGATACAACACAGAAGCATAAAAACAGGAGCCCTTGTTGGGGCTCCTGTTTTTCATTGGTGCCGGCGGTGGTTGCCGCAAAAAGCATTTGTACTTCAACCAACAGACCGGCTGTCTGCCGGTTTACGGACTGCGGAACAAGCGATACGGCCTGTAGCCATTATGAGACCTGCTCAAGCCATCGATTTAGTCCGCGTGACTATGTCTTGTTCGTCGGATATTCGGCGGCGGGGGGGCAGGGGATTCCGGCCGCGAGAGTTCTCGGTGCATTTTTAGCAGGATTACACCGGAGAGGACGGCCGCCAGGACGGCGGTTCCTGCAAAATTCAGCCAGATCCCGGTCAGTCCCAGCGGCCAAAGCAGGATGACAAGGATCAGCGGGAAAACCAGTGCTGTGGAAACCGAGATGATCGAGGCGGGCAGGGATTTTTCGATGGCAAGCATATAGCTTTGCGTGGCAAAGGAAAACCAGCGCACGACATAGGTGAGGCTGAACAGCCGCAGTGCGCCGACCGCCATGCCCATAACGTCCTGCCCGGCATCCGCCATAAACAAAAGGGTGATTTGCTCCGGGAACAAAGCGATCACCAGAACCGCCAGGAGAGAGACGAGGCCACTGGCGGAAAAGCAGCACTTTTCTATCGCCCGTACGCGGGCGAATTTGCCGGCACCCCAGTTATACCCCACAGCGGGCTGGAGAGAATCGCACATCCCATAAAGAAGGGGCTGAATAAACCCGTCCGCATACATCAGGATGCCGTAAACCGAAACGGCGGATTCGCCTCCCATGCGCACCAGAATGGCGTTGAGCAGTATGGAGGTAATGCGGCCCGCGATATTGTTTAAAAAGTTTGGGCTGCCGCAAGACACGATCTGCCGGATCATGCCGGTTTGAAACCGCGGCTTACAGAAGCGCAGCAGAGTCTTTCCCCGAAGGAAGGGAACCACGGCCAGGAAGGCGCTGATAAACATACCGGTACAGGTGGCCAGGGCGGCTGCCCAGATCCCCCAGCGGAATACGGCCAGAAACAGAAATTCCAGCACCCCGCTTAATACCGACATCAGGATATTCAGAAACATACTGCCGCGTATGATCCCGCAGATGCGCAGAAAGTTGTCCATCGCAAAGACGATGGTTGTCACAGGGGAACACAATGCGTACACCCGGATGTATTGCACGGCCAGATCAGCGAACTCCCCTTCGGCTCCCATCAGACGAATCAGCAGCGGTGCGGCGGTATACAGAACGGCACCGATCAGGACACCTGTTCCCACGATCAGGAGACAGGCGCAGGTAAATATATTATTGGCTTCCCGATTCTGCTTTCTGCCCAGACTGATCGAGATGGGGACCGATGCGCCCATGCCGATTAAATCGGCAAGAGAAAAATTGATGATGACAAACGGCATGGCAAGATTCACTGCCGCAAAGGCTGTCGGCCCCAGAAAATGCCCGACGAAAACGCCGTCAAGGGTCTGATACAACGCCGAGGCCAGCATGCTGATGGCGCCGGGTATGGAGGCAAGCAAGAACAGCCTCAGCGGTGAGGTTTTTAAAAATAAGGTGTTTGACTGCATAAATATCGTTCCTTCATTCTTTTCCTGCTGATGCCCGGGCTGCGGCGGCGATGGCTTTTTCGACCGCCTTTTGGAAAAGTGCCGTCCTTTTTTGTGAGAGAAAGACCAAATCAGCACGCTCCCGTTCGCTTAACTGAGCGAAGGAAACGGTTTCTGCTTCCAGCAGCGGAGGGATGATCTTCCGGGCGAATGCTTTTCCGGTGTCCGTCAGGGTGACCTGTTTGCTTTTCCGGTTCCCCGACAAGGGAAGCAGCGTAATGTAGCCTTGCCTTTCCAGGTTTTTCAGGGAGGTGTTGACCGTTTGCTTCGGGTATGACCACATTTCACATATTTCCGATTGTGTACATCCGTCGCCCTGGAGCCAGGCGATATACAGAATCCACAAGGCGGTGTCGGATAATTCTACGCTGACGGCGTAATTATGATACAGATCATTCAGCAGTTTGTCGTTCTGATTCAGCAGGGCCAGTTGTTGAGCCAATGGTGAATCCATATAATTCCCTTCCTTGAGAGCAGATGGAATCATCCGCGCCCGGATTTATGATTTTCCACGTAAATCTGCGCCCGGACAGAAGGCATTATAGTCCGATACCGGATTATTGTCAACCGTTTTTTGGTTTTTACTGCGGCGAGACCTTTGGGGGCTGCCGGTCGGGGAATCTGACGATAGGGACAAAAAACAGGCCGTAAGCACCAATGGAGGAAGCGGCGTCTGCGGGACAAAAAAGCCCGGAAGGCCAGTTCCTTCCGGGTGTTAGGCGTCGTTTGGCTAAAGACCGAAAATAGTTATGGGCCGAAGCACCTTCAGCATCGGCATCGGCGTCCCGCCGGCAACGGAGGTGTTCGCCAGGCGCCGGGTCACAATTTCGCTGTTTGAATAGGAGCGGATGAAGTATTCTCCCCGGGCGGTATTGATCAGGGCCGTGTATTGTGTAAAATCGGCGGTGTCCCGCTGTGTCATCACCACGTCCTTGGGAATTGACACATTTTCCAGGATGTGAAAGCCGGTGATCACGGCCTCGCTGCGGTTTTCCGGCAGCGGCACATGAGTCTTCAGATAGGCGGTACGTACAAAGCGGGAGGGCGAGGTATAGTCGCCGGGCAGTCCGAAGGTGCCGGCGCCTTGACCAAATGGCGTCAGCTCATTTTCTCCCCAATATACGTCGTCCGGTGGATCCGGCTGTACCGTAAGATAGTTGCGCAGGTTGGTCATGTGCCAGGAAAAATCGGGGCTATTTGCCAGCACGCCGAGGGGATTCGGATGAATCTGCATGCCTTCTCTGGTCTGCTCAAGCACGAGGCAGCGCCCTTCCCGGTCGGTGACCATCCAGTGAAGCGGCGCCACCGTTCCGGTTACAGGATCGGCTACGCCGACCACCCGCACAGCAGACAGGGCGGCGAGCACCTGGTCGGTATCCGCGCAGCTGCCCAGCAGGTACAAAACCACCTCGGTTGCAGCAATGGCGGGAATCAGCGGGTTACCGTCGTCCGGCGGGAACTGCGCATAGCCGGGAAAATACAGCACCGCCGCTGCCAGCCCCATTTCGTTGACACCATCGGCGAACAACAGCTGCGGCGTCTTCTGCCCGATCCCCATCAGGCGATAGCGGCTTTGCAGCTGTGCCGAGCCGGTGACACTCTGCCAACGGCAGCCCTTGGGCACCGCGTAAAGATACGGATCCAGCAGATAGGAAAAATCCATGGTCCGCCCTATGAACCACTCGCCCTGTGCATCCCGCAGGGTAATGGCGGTACACATGTCGACACGCCTCCTTAATGCTCACCTTCTCCCTTGAATATATTCAGCGGCGGGGCGTTTCATGCCGTATAGAAAACACCCCCGGATACGGAAGTATCCGGGGGAAAGCATTAGGTATAGACCGCTAATTTGCCTGATCGGTCGTTGGAAGATGGTTGCTTGAAGACGGCAAGCCCAATCAGTGCTTTTGACCGAAATCTCTATACCGATTGAGTACGGGTACGGGCAGCTTTGATGCGGCGCAATGCTGCCCCGCCGCCTTTACGGCAAAGCGTATAGATTCCGTTTAAGACGGCGGAAGTGAGCAACGCTCCGGCGAAAACAAAGCCAACCATTACCGGCAGATAGTTCAGCCGCTGAGGCATAGATGTGACCGAAGCGATTAGTTTGGGGTAAGCGTAGTGATCCCATATCCAGGATACCAGGTAGGCGCCCAATGCCCAATCGGCTATTTTAGCGAAGACGGTCTTAAGCCATGTGGGAAGCGACTGCGCCGGCAGTTTCAACAAAAACAGGAACGTCAGTACGGACATGATTACGCACTCAAAGCCCGACCAATCACAGGCGGAGATGGACTGAAAAAGCCCGCCTGAACTCCGGTAGATATTAAAAGCGCCGAACAGAAAAATCGATACCAGCAGCAAAGGGAACGACCAGCGTTTGCGCAGGCGGCATCCGTATTCCGAAAAATAGGCGCCGATAAAATAATAGGTGATGGGATACAGTCTGACCCACCATTCGGGAATCAGCATATCATAGGAATGACTGATGCTGGGCTGTGCCCACCAGCCGGCTGTATGCAGGTCATGTATATTGAATAGAGAGGGAAGGGCGGTGAGCAGCAAAAAGGTGGCGATCAGCACCAGCTTCCCGCGTTGGGTAGGAATGCCGTTATAGATGAGATTCAAAAACGGAATCAGGAGAAACAGGCCGATATACATCTCTATATACCAGGCATAATCCGAGGCGTAAAAACCGAGTATCCTTAGAAGTGCGGAGGTTATCGTAACGGTGTCGTGTACGATAAAGGCGCGATAAGCCAGGCAGGCCAAGCTGGCCAGCAGGTAAATGGCCAGGGTTTTCCGGATTCCTTTATAATAAGACAGACAAAATGTTTTTTGCCGCATGAGATATCCCGTCAGCAGCAGGAACAGCGGAACACAGACGCGTGCAGCTGTACATATGAAGGTCATGATGTACATTCGTTCGCCGACGATGGGATAGGTATAATACTCGCTGTTCAGAAAGAAATGAACACAAATTACGGTAAAAACCGCAACGCAGCGAATAATATCCAGATTACAGTTGCGTTCTCTTTTTTGAACCATATCCTTTTCACTCCTCTTTAACCGAGGAGATATTATAGCACAGTAAGAACGAGATGACAATCCGCTCAAAGAGAAATTATAAGAGTATGCGCAACTCCTATAACAAAGAGAAGAGAGCTAAAACAGCCGTCTGATTTTATCCGCCGCTGTGTATGCACGATGCAGGAAAGTCTCTGCATCCATCCGTTCCTCGTAATATCCGTAGGCCTGCACCTCCAGCGATACCGCGCCGGAAAAGCCGGTTGCCGCGATTTGGGCGGCAACGGACTGCCAGTCGGTGGTACCGTCGAACGGCAGCCGGTGGGTATCCCAGCTGCGGTCGTTGTCATGCAGGTGTAGCGTGGCAAGGCGGCTGCCGTATAAATCGAGATACGGCTCCTCCCGACACCAGCCGTGGTGATGCCCGCTGTCGTAGCAAAAGCCCACCTTGGGGGAGGTGAGCGTCTGCATGGCGGCACGCAGATGGGGGACGTGCCGCAGATTTTCTAGGGCGAGCGTAACGCCGGTTCGTTCGGCCGCTTCCTCTACCCGGCGCAGGCGGTCAAGGCCGCGCGGGTGATAGGGCGGCGGAAAAGCTTCATCGGTCAGATGAGCGACCAACACCGGCACGCCGGTTTCGGCGCAGCCCTCGAGACAGGCGATCAGGCTCGCCGCATAGCGGTCGCCGTCCTCGCCGGGCAACCAAAGGGTATTACAGCCGTCGAAGGGGGAGTGGGCGTTTTCGATTTCCAGCCCCATCTGCCGGGCGCGCTCCGGCTGTTCCTTCAGCGGGATATCCCCTTCGTATTCCCCCCACCACAGCATCACGCGGCAGAAGCCGGAAGCCCGGATAAGGCGCAGGGATTCCTGCAGCGGGAGTTCATAGCCAAACCACGCAAAAATGCCGAGTTCCCGCATGGTAGCACCTCGCAAATCAAAATAGAAAACCGGTCAGGTACGTCCCCATGGACAGGCCAGCCGCCCGTCCAGAGCGGCGATTACCGTTTCGGGCCGGTTATCCGGCAACTCAAGCCACGGGCCGGCTTCCGCGATTTGATGGAGATAGTGTGCATCGGAGTTCTGCAGCAGCGGCAGCCCACGAAGCAGCGGATACTGCCGGCACAGGGTGTCCGTATCGCCGGCGGCGGTGATTTCGGCCGCGGTAAAGCCTACCGGGGGAATATCGCCGAGCGCCGCGGTGACGCTGTAGGAGGGACGGTCGATATGGGCAGGGAAGGCGGTGCCGCCGAACCGCCGGGCGAGCGCCGGGATATCGTCCACGCTCAGGGCGGACGCCGTGACCAGCAGCGGTTCCAGCCGTCCGACGATGGTATCCTCACCGTCCATGATTATCTGTTCCCCGAATACCTCCGGGCGGTTCGGGATCGGCGGCAGGGTGGGGAGTACGGCGGCATCGAACGCCTCTGCTGCTTCCAGCGTGGGAAACAGGCAGACGACGTGCGCTTCTTCCGCAGAGCACAGTTCCATTCCCGGCAGCACCGTCAGACCGCTTCCGCGCGCGGCGGCAAGGATCGCC
>ERZ839823.1662-NODE-1662-length-20813-cov-4.639657_pt1 | contig 20813 bp, 22 predicted proteins | sample MGYA00519862_ERZ839823 | MGnify/ENA primary metagenome ERZ839823 (study PRJEB31850, sample SAMEA3708853) | human gut metagenome | biome: human gut; feature: human-associated habitat; material: faeces | place: China | collected 2014 ...
GGGCGGGGCAGAGCCCCGCCCGCAGGTAAGAGCGGCAGGTTAAAGCAGATACTTTTCCATGGCCCAGGCAGCGCCGTCCTCGTCACAGGCGGGCGCGATGACGTCCGCCGCGGCTTTCACGTTCTCGGGCGCGTTCGCCATGGCGATGCCGAGCCCCGCCCAGCGGAGCATGGAAATGTCGTTTTCCCCGTCGCCGATGGCGATGGTCTCCTCGCGCGGTATGCCGAGGATCTCCGCCACGCGCGCGAGCCCCGCGGCCTTGTTGACGCCCGTCGGCACGATCTCCAGCGCTTCCGGGCTGGACGCAAAGCAGTCCACCGGCTGCGGCGGCGCGCTGTGCAGCTTTTTCGCCGCGCGCCGTACCGTCAGCGGCAGACCGAGCAGCAGGATCTTGTATATCCCCTCGTGCGCGACCTCTTCGGGGGAGGGCAGCGGCAGCGGCGTGCTCGAGGAGCGCTGCGCGTACATCTCCGAAGCGGCGTTCACGCGGTCGGTATAAATGCCGCTGCGGCCGTAAACGATGGCGGCGCTCGCCCTCCGGCGGCACCAGCGGAGCATCGTGAGCGCGGTCGGTTCGTCCATCAGGGTCTCGGAAAGCGTTTCGCCCGTCGTGCAGCTCTGCACCAGTCCGCCGTTTCCGAGAATGAGCGGCACATCGCCGGGGAAGAGCTCACGCGCGACCTTGGCGCTGCCGCCGAGCCGTCCGGAGGCGAGCGTTACGAAATTTCCCGCAGCATATACAGCGCGGATCGTTTCGCGCGTGTGCGCCGAAACCTTCCGGTCGGAGCCGGTGAGCGTGAGATCATAATCGGCGGCCATCAATCGGTATGCCATAACATCGACTTCCTTTCCCGCGAAAGTATAACGGACGGCGCGCCGGAATGTCAAGAGCGCGGCGATTTACGAACGGCGAAGCATGTGGTATAATAGCCGGGAAATATCCCACAGGAGGAAAAACAATGATAAAGCTCGAAATGGAACTTTCCGATATCGATTACGAGGTCCTGGTAAAGGAGATCCTTCCCAAAGTCGCCGACCGGCTCAAGCAGAACGGCAGCCCGCTCGCGCCGCTCCTCTCCGGCGGCATGGCGGCAAATGTTCTGCTGCGCGCCTCCGACAGCGTGCGCGACCGCATGGCCGCGGAGATCCTCAACGCCGCCGCGCCGCGCCTGACCGGAACGCTCGAAAAGCTCGCCGCCGACAACGGCATTCCCTGCAAGGTGCAGGGCCTGCGCGCGACCGCCGCACAAAAATAAAAGAAAGTGCAGCCCCCGAAAGCCTTGGCTTTCGGGGGCTGCGCCGTTTCCGAGAGAACAAAAATCCCCGAAGACCGAAGTCTTCGGGGAAAAATGCCGTATCCGGATCATCGTCCCGCCACTTTTGAGGGGCGTCAGACGAAGGCGAGGATAAGCGGGGGTAAGCTGTTACACGATGCGGCGGGCCGCGACGAGACGCATGCCGGCGGTGCTGCTGAGAGACTGAATGCTCACGACGGCGCCGGAGTAAGGCGCGTGGATGAAGTTGCCGCCGCCGATGTAGAGCGCGGCGTGCCAGATGTTGTACACGCTGCTGCCGAAGAGCAGGATGTCACCGGCCTGCAGGTCGTTGAGATCCACGTCCACGCCGTTGTAGTACATGCTCTGCGCCACGCGGTTGAGCGAGTAGCCGTGCTGACCGTAGGAGTAGTACACGAGACCGGAGCAGTCAAAGCCGACATCGGGAGAGGTGCCGCCCCAGACGTAAGGCACGCCGAGATACTGCATCGCGGTATCGACGATCGCCTGCGCGGCGGAAGCGTTGTGCGAGAAGCTGGGCGCGGCGGGCGTTTCCGGCGCGGCCGGAGTCTCGGCCGGGGTTTCGGTCTCCTGCGCGGGAGGATCGATCGGCGTCACCTCGGTGGTGGTGTTTTCGGTAGTGTCCGGGGTCTGCGGCTCGGAGTAGATCGTGCCGTCATTGCCGGACACGGTCGCGGCGGAGATGGTGTAGGTCTTGGAGGTGCCGTTGAGCACGACATAGTCGCCGTAGATGTAGCCGGTGCTGCCGTTATATACGCATTCATACCAGGAGCCGCACACGCCGTTCACGCGGATGGGCGTGCCGGTCTCAAGCGTTTCGATCACGCTGCTGTAGGTGCTCGGGCCGCTGCGGAAGCAGATGCCGGAGCCGAGAACGGTGGCGTTGCTGTCGCCGGTCGCGGGAGGCGCAACGTAGGTCTGCGAAGGAACCTCCTGCGCGGGCTGCTGCACGGTCTCCTGCGTGGTCTCCTGCGCCGGAGCCTTGTCCGGGACGGAATCCACGTTCTCCGCGGACGGGACCTCGTTGAAGAGCAGGTAGTAGGAAGCCATGTAGCCGGTCTTGCCGTTGTAGCTCACCTTGTACCAGCCGTAGCCGGCGTCGCCGAGAACGTAAACGGTCGCGCCCTGCGGGGCGGCGTCGATAACATTGCTGTTGAAGCTGCCGCTGTCACGCAGGTTGACTTCGCCCGGCGTTGCGATGAACGCTTCGCCCGAAATGGCAAACGCGCTGCTCGTGAGCATAGACGCCGCCAGAAGAAGCGTAACGATAACGGAAAGCAGTTTCTTGCAGTTTTTCATGATCCCCATACCTCATTTCCTGGAGCTGGTGCGCTGTTTCGGAGGTTAGTCCTTCGTCAGCGCTCGTTCGAGCCACACGCTCGCCACGTCCATGGCGGCGTACAGGCTGCCTTTTTCGGATTTCTTCACGATGCGGTCGCGGCTCTTGACCGTCGGGTCGGTGAGCTGCAGCTGGACGCTCACGCGGGTGGCGACCTTCAGCTCACCGGCGCTTTCCGCACCGGCAACCGGCTTGACCGGTTTCGTGTCCATGATCTGCATCATGATGATGTACTTGTCGGACATGCTGCCGTAATAGAGGATGTTGTCCTTGCGGCGGAGCGGATGTCCCTTGTACACCAGCGCATTCTTAGCGGATGCCAATTCAAATCACCTCGAATTTGTAACCAAAATGTAACACATTGTATCCCGCCTGTCAACAGAAACGGAGCTTTTTGTGAATCACGCACAGTAATTACCGGAATAAAACCGTTTAAATTAGCCGTTATGACGCAAAATCCGGCAACAAAAGTTACAAAACGGCGAGCAGAGGGGATCGTTCTGCGTTGGCCGCTGCCGGAAAAACGGTAACAAAACCGGAAAAACTGGCTGTTGGCGGGGAAAACCGCAGCGCCGGATGGCCGACGCTGCGGCGGTGTTCGCGGGGGAAGGGGGATGCTCAGTCGTCCTTTACGGATTCGACGACGCCCTTTGCGAGACCGGCGATGCCCTGGATCTCGGAGGGGATGATGATCTTGGTGGCCTTGCCGTCGGCGGCGGCGGTGAAAGCCTCCAGCGCGCGCAGACGCAGCACCGGATCGGTGGGGGCGGCGTCGTTGAGCAGACGGATGCCGTCGGCGGTCGCCTTCTGCACGGCGAGGATCGCGGCGGCGCGGCCCTCGGCCTCAAGGATCTGCTCCTGCTTCTTCGCGTCGGCGCGGAGAATGGCGGATTCCTTTTCGCCCTCGGCCTCGAGAATGGCGGCGCGCTTTTCACCCTCGGCGCGGAGGATGGCCTCGCGGCGTTCGCGCTCGGCCTTCATCTGCTTTTCCATCGCGCTCTGGATCTCGCGCGGCGGGAGAATGTTCTTGAGCTCCACGCGGTTGACCTTGATGCCCCAGGGGTCGGTTGCCTCGTCAAGAATGACGCGCATCTTGCTGTTGATGATGTCGCGGCTCGTGAGGCACTGGTCAAGCTCCAGATCGCCGATGATGTTGCGGAGCGTCGTGGCGGAGAGCGTTTCGATGGCGACCATCGGCTGCTCAATGCCGTAGGTATAGAGCTTCGGGTCAGTGATCTGGAAGTAGACAACGGTGTCGATCTGCATGGTGACGTTGTCCTTCGTGATCACGGGCTGGGGCGGGAAGTCTGCGACCTGCTCCTTGAGCGAGACGCGGCGCGCCACGCGCTCGATGAACGGCAGCTTCACATGGAGACCCTTGCCCCACGTGGTGCTGTACGCGCCGAGACGCTCGATGACGTAGGCCTGCGCCTGCTGTACGACGCACAGGTTCGTGATGATGAGTACGAGCACCAGCACGAGAATGATGGCTAATACGATCATGGGATTTCCTCCTTATTAAAATACAATGCGGATTCAGCGCACACTGCGCTCTACGATGAGTTTTACGCCCTCAATGGCGCGGACGGTGACGCGCTCGCCGGTCTCAATGGCGACGGCATCGTCGGTGCTGCGCGCGGTCCACACAACGCCGTCAAGCTTTACGGCACCGGTGGCGGCGAGATTGTCGATGCGCTCGGTGACAACGGCGGCGCGGCCGATGCTGCGGTCGGCGTTGGTAGCGACGCTCCGGCTGTCCACATACCGCTTCACGAGCGGCCGCGTGAGAACGAGCGTGGCGACGGAGACAATGACGAACCAGAAGATCTGGAGCCACACCGCCGCGCCGAGCGCCGCGCAGATGAGCGCCACGAGCGAGCCGAAAACGAACCAGATGGATACAAGTCCCGCGGTCACGGCTTCAACGATGAGAAACACGACGAGCGCCGCGACCCAGAATGCGATCGTTCCGGAAGGTGGGATCACGGAAAAAACCTCCCTTATTTTAATTTGTATCTATCATACCGTATTTTCCGCCGCTCGGCAATAACATTCTCACCAAAAATCACTCTTTAAATCGTGTAAAGCTCCATCTTGCCTTTTTTGCCGCCGCGCGTTACAATACAGTTATTAGCTAATAAGCTAAAATGAAAAAGGGTACAGGTAAAACGCTGTATGAACAAACACTTGAAAAAACCGCGCAACGAGGAAATGTATAAGGCGATCCTTACGCTCAATACCGTGGAAGAGCTGATGAAGTTCTTTGACGACCTCTGCACGGTATCCGAGCTGCAGGCGATGGAGCAGCGCTATCAGGTGGCGGTGCTTCTCAGCGAGGGCATGATCTATAACGACATACTGGAAAAGACCGGCGCTTCGAGCGCAACGATCAGCCGCGTGAACCGCTCACTGCAGTACGGCGAGGACGGCTACAGCGTAGCCTTCCGCCGTCTGAAGGAACAGCAAGCGGAAGAAGAGAAGGAAGCGGAAGAAAAATGAGCCAGTGCTATGGACCTCTCGCCGCGCGCTATGATGCGCTGACCGGAGACGTGCCGTACGAAGCGCTGGAGACATGGTATGAAACGGCCTTTGCCCACAGCGGCAGGGCCGTTCATACGGTTTTGGATCTCTGCTGCGGTACGGGTACGCTCTCGCTGCTTCTGGCCGAACACGGGTACGAGATGATCTGCGTGGACGCCTCGGAGGAAATGCTCTCGGTGTTCCAGCAGAAGCTCTGCGAGCTGCCGGAGGGCGTCGTTGCGCCGATGCTTCTCTGCCAGCGGGCGGAGAAACTCGATCTTTATGACACCGTGGACGCCGCGGTATGCTCGCTCGACGGCGTGAACTATATGCGGCCCGAAACGCTTCCGGAGGTGTTCCGGCGGCTGCATCTGTTTCTCTCGCCGGGCGGCACGCTCTGCTTTGACTTCCTCTCGCCGGGGCATATGCGCTCGCTCGACGGGCAGTGCTTCGTGGACGAGGAGGACGATACGCTCTGTCTCTGGCGCTCGGAGGTCGTGGAAAACGAGCTGCGCTACGGCATGGACATTTTCCGCCGCCTCAAGGGGCAGACCTACCGCCGTGAGCAGGAAGAGCATACGGAGTATATCTATACGCCGGAAACGCTGGAAAAGCACCTCGTCGATGCGGGCTTCGGCAGCATCCGCCTTTTTACGGACGGCCCGCAGCACAACCAGGGACGGCTCTTCTTCACCGCTGAGTGCGTGAAGGAGTGAGTAAACCCCGCCGTCAAAACCTACGGCTTTGCCGCCGTCCCTTTTAGGGGGGGCGAGATCGTTTGCCGCAAACCAACCCGGCTCCCCCAATGGGGAAGCTGTCGCGGCGCAAAGCGCCGTGACTGAGGGGAAACCCCTCACAGAAATTTACAAGGAGAAAAAACCATGGGCAAAATTCTTCGCGCCGTCACGAACGACGGCACGGCAAAAATATCCGTCATCACCGCGCCCGACATGGTCGAGCGTGCGAGAGAGATCCACCATCTGCATCCCGTCGGCACGGCGGCGCTCGGCCGCACGCTCTGCGGCGCGTCGCTCCTCGGCGAAATGCTCAAGGAGGACAACGCCGCGCTCACGCTGCGCATCCAGGGCGGCGGGCCGATCGGCACGATCCTCGCGGTATCGGACAATGCCGGCAATGTGCGCGGCTATGTCTCCCACCCCGAGGTCGATCTTCCCATCCGCGAGCGGGACGGCAAGCTCGACGTCTCCGGCGCGGTCGGCAGGGAGGGTCTTCTCACGGTCAGCCGCGACATCGGCCTGCGCGAGCCGTACTCCGGTTCCTCCGCGCTCGTGAGCGGCGAGATCGCCGAGGACCTCGCGGCGTTTCTCACCGAAAGCGACCAGCTCGGCTCGGCGTGCGCGCTCGGCGTGCTCGTGAATCCGGACGGCAGCGTCAAGGCCGCGGGCGGCTTTATCATGCAGCTCATGCCGAACGCCGCCGAGGAGACGGTCAAGGCGCTGGAGGACAATATCTTCCTCATGGACCAGCTTACGACCATCCTTGACGAGGACGGCGCGGAGGCGGTCATCGCGCAGGTGTTCAAGGGCCTTGAATGGCACAAAACGGCGGAGAGCGATATGGCGTACAAGTGCTATTGCAGCCGCGAGCGGGTGCTCGGCGCGCTTGCGAGCCTTTCCGCGGACGATCTCGCGTCGCTGCGCGAGGAGCAGAAGGATATCGAGGTGCGCTGCCAGTTCTGCGACGCCGTGTACAACTTCACCCCCGAAGAGATCGCCGCGCTCAACGCGCCGGAGGAGGACGAAAAAGAATGAAGCTTTCAGATATGCTGCTTCAGCAGGACGGCCTTTCCATGGCGCACGACGGCGCGACCTACTGCGGCACGCGCGGGGAATATACGTTCCTGATCCTGATGGGGCGCAACGAGCTTGTCGTCTCCGTTCTCCGCGGCGGGGAAGAGCCGGATAAAGAGAGCTTCCGCGACTTTGTCAAGGCGCGGCCGGAGCTCTCCGGCTGCAAAACGGCGGGGACGCGCGTCATCTTTTCCCTCCGCCCCGGCGCTGCGGCGAAAAGCTATGCCGGGAAGATCCACACGCTCCTGCCGGAGCTTCTCTCGTTCCTGCATGAAAACGGCTACGAAAACTGCTGCGAGATCTCCCACGCCGTCGGCGAAACGGTCGGCTGCATGACGAGCGGCGTGCCGCAGCTTGTCGCGCCGGCGCTCTTTACGGAGCTCAGCCGCAAGGCGGATCAGAACGAGCGCATTCAGGCCGAAACGCCCGAAAACATCGGCCGCGGCATCCTCGGCGCGCTCATCGGCGGGCTGATCGGCGCGGCGGCGATCGTGCTTATCGGTCAGCTCGGCTATGTCGCGGCGATCTCCGGCATGGTGCTCGGCTACTGCACCATCGGCGGCTACCGCCGCGGCGCGGGCAAGCTCTCCACTCTCGGCATCGCCGTGAGCGTCGTTGTGATGCTCGCTGCGGTCTATCTTGGCAACCGTATGGACATTGCGATCGCGGCATCGCAGGAGCTGGATCTCTCCTTCGGTCAGGCGTTCGCGTGGATGCACGAGCTGGTGGACGCCGACGCCTACCGGAGCAATCTCATCACGCTCTATCTTTTCTCGGCCATCGGCGCGGTACCGGCGGCGTTCAACGCGCACAAGATCGCCAAGGAAAAGGGACGCGTCTATCGCATCGGCGAATAAAAATCGATAAATTCTCCCCCGCCAAAGCAATTTCGGCGGCAGAGTCAAGCCCACCGGCTGCGCCGGTGGTCTTGAGCGTCTCAAAAAGTTTTTTTGACACGCTCTCAAACGAGACCCACTTCGTTGGGCTCTCGTTTGAAAAGGCTGCGGCTCGCCGCAGCGCACTCGCTTCGCTCGCACGTTTGCGAGCCGAGAAGTATTTTTGCCGACGTACACGCCGCCGGCAAAAATGCTTTGAACTTTATTTGCGCCTGCGGGCGCAAACTCTGCGAGGCTTTTTCGACAGCCAACAGCCGCAGCGGTTTTCCGCTGCGGCTGTTGGCTGCTTTGAGGGGTGAGTTCACAGAGCGGGGCGCGTCCGGCGATAAATTCCACGGCGGCGTCCTCCGGCAGCGTGATGCGGCGCTTATACACAATGCCCTTGTATTTCTTTTTCAGCTCGAGAAACACCTCGCCGCCCGGCTTGGTCACGCCGTAGCTGCGCAGCCGCAGCTTTTCCTTGTACGCCGGCTTTTCGAGCGAGGCGCGGATGAGCCGGTAATCGGCCGTATCGTAATATATATTGCAGATGGTACTCTCGCCATGCTCATCCGGGACCATCCGCGCACCGAACGCGGCTTCGAGCGCTGCGCGCTGCGCGTCCGTGATGCGGTATTTGAGCTCCCGCCGTTCAAAAGTATATCCGTTCATGGTGGCGTCTCCTTTGCTTTGATGGTGCTGCTATACGGCGATTCCCTGAAATCTTCCTGAAAAAGAAAGCCGCCCCGAAGATTTTTCTTCGGGGCGGTGAGGTTTTGGGAAGGTGCGGGACGTGACCGTTCATTCCTCAGGCGCTGACGGCGCGAGAGGGATGCGCTGCGGCTCGTCCGTCGGCGCGGGCGTCGGTTCCACGGTGGGCTCCGGGGTCGGCGCCTCCGTGGGCGCGGGCGTCGCGGTCGGCACGGGCGTCGGCTCCGGCGTCGTTTCAAGATCGCCGAAAATGCCGGTGTCGTAGCCGCGGTTCGTCGGGTCGTTGAACTGGATCACGGGCAGCGGCTCGTTGATCTGCGACATGATGCGCCGCCAGATCTGCGCGGCGGGGTTGCCGGAATAGTACATGGGCGCGGGACTGTCGTAACCGGTCCAGACGGCGGTCACATAGTACGGCGAGAAACCGCAGAACCAGCGGTCGTAGTCGTCGGAGGTCGTACCGGTCTTACCGGCGACGGGCATTTTGCCGTAGCCGAGATAGACCTCGTAGCCCGTGCCGTACCACGCGGCGGCCTCGAGCATTTCGGTCATGCACCGGGCGGTGTCCACGCTGAACACATGGCTCGTGCGCATGCCGTTTTCGAGAACGGTGTTGCCGTTTGAATCGGTGATGAGCGAATACGATCTCGCGTACGTCATCTCGCCGTCGTTCGGGAAAGAGGTGTATGCCTGCGCCATTTCGCGCACCGTTACGCCGTAGGTGAACTGGCCGAGAGCGAGGGGGGCATAGTCCCGGTCCGCCTCGACGAGCTGGAAGCCCATGCGCTCGGTGAGGTATTCAAAGGAAACGCTCGGCGTGAGCTTATCGATGATCTGCGCGGCGACGGTGTTCTTCGAGCGCACCAGCGCGTCCCAGATGGTGATGATGCCGTCGTAGGAGCTTCCGGAGTTGCGCGGGTACCAGTAGGTGCCGCGCAGCTGGATATCGGGGCTGTCGTCCACGAGCGTAGACTCGGTGATAAGGCCGAGATCCATCGCCGGGCCGTAGGACGCGAGCGGCTTTGCCGAGGAGCCGGAGGGCCGGTGCGCGTCGATGGCGTAGTTAAAGCCGAAGTTGCGGTCCTTTTCGCCGATCGCACCGCCGATGGCCTTGATCTCGCCGGTGAACGGGTCGATGACCATGCAGGCGGACTGCAGCGGCTGGCTGCTGTAGTAATAGGGCTGCGGCATGCTGTCCGGGTCGGTATAGATATCGTCCACGACCTGCTGCACGAAGGGATCGACGCAGGCGTAGATCTGATAGCCGCCGTGGTACAGGAGCTGGCGCGCCGCGGCCTCGGAAAGACCGAGACGTGACTGCAGATCGCTCAGCACGTCCTTGATGACCATTTCCACATAATAGGAATAGATCTCCTGCTGGTAGACCTCGTTTTCGCCGCGGATGAAGTGCAGCTCGTCGTTATCGACCTCCGCGACGGCGGCGGTATATTCCTCATGGGAGATGTAATCCTGGTCGTACATCTCGTAGAGAATGGTCTTGGTGCGCTTTTTGTTGTTCTCCACGCTGGCGAAGGGGCTGTAGCGCGAGGGGTTGTTCGTGATGCCGATGATGCTCGCGCACTGCGCAAGCGTGAGATCGCGCACATCCTTGCCGAAATAGGTGTTCGCGGCCATCTGCACGCCGCTCGCGCCCTCGCCGAAGTAGACAACATTGAGATACCACTCCATGATCTCTTCCTTGGTGTATTCCTTTTCGAGATCGAGAGCGCGGAAGATCTCCACGAGCTTTCGCTGCACGGTGACGTCGTCTTCCGTAGTGACGTTTTTGATGAGCTGCTGCGTGATCGTCGAGCCGCCGAAGTCGTTTTTCATGCCGAGGAACATGTTGACGAACGCGCCCGCCGTGCGGTACCAGTCCACGCCCTTGTGGTCATAGAAGCGCTTGTCCTCGATGGCGACCGCCGCCTTTTCGAGATACGGCGGCAGCTCGTCGTAATCGACCCAGATGCGGTTCTCGTCTGTTGCCAGCACCGCGAGCTCTACGGTCTGGCCGTTGTTATCGTAGGCCCAGACCGTGCTCGAGAGCGAGATGGCGTAGTCCTCAAGCGTGATGTTCAGGTCGGTCGTAAGGGTGTTCTTCACATAGTATGCGAAAATGCACGCGAAGAGAAGCCCGCCCAGCAGCAGCACGAGCAGCACCGAGAGCACGATGCGGACAATGAACCGCACCATATCTCCCACGGTGGATATGGCGGCGTCGCCGACGGCGAGCGCGGTGCGCGCGCCCCGGGACATGCCGCGGGAACGCTTTTCACGCGGCGCTTTCTTTTTTGTTTTTTTCGCGTCCGGCTTTTTCTCCGGCTCCGGGGCGGTCTTGGCGGTCTCGGGAGACGGCGCGCCGTTTTCCGGCGCGGCTTTGTCTGTCTCCGGCGCGGGCGTTCCCTCCCCCGGCGCGGGAAGCGGCACCGTATCGCCGGATACGGGCGGCATGGGCGCGGTATCGCCGTTCGGTATATCGTTGTAGGGGCGTTTCTGATCCATAGTTGCCTCCGGAATCGTCGAGCGTGTGCGTATAATAATAAATCATTATACCATACTTCTGAGAAATATTGTATCCGAAATGGAAATTTTTTAAAGCAGGTATATCATAAGACGGAAAAAACGGGTAATTCGTTCATTTTCGGGCATACTGCGCGGAGAAGGCAGCAGGGAAACGGAGGAAAAGAGCCATGAAAGCAGGTCATATCGGCGCGGTGTCGCTCGCGCTGTGCGCCGCGGCGGGCGCGGCGATGTTCGCGCTTTCGGGAGGAAAGAAGGCGGAATACTGCTCGCTGGGGGAATACCACGGGCGCGTGGCGATCTTCGCGCCGGACGAGCGGACGCTGCCGCGGCAGATCACGGCCATCGCGGTGCACACGCTGCCGAGCGCCGACCGCGTGGCACTCTCCGGCGGCATCGCCGTATACAGCCGCGAGGAGCTGTACGCGCGGCTCGAAGATTTCGGGTCGTGAACCATTCGAGCGGATACACTTGATTTTTACCGCATTCATGGTATAATCAAAATACCCGAAGGAAACGAACGGGATCCATACAAAAGAGGTGCTGACATGAACGAAGATTTCGGCGGCGATATCATTACCATCTCCGACGAGGACGGCAACGAGTTTGATCTCGAGCTGCTCGATACTATTGAATTTGAAGGCCAGACGTACTGCGTGTTCGTCCCGGCAGACATTGAAAACATGGACGTGAACGATCCCGATTACGGTCTCATCTTCCTGAAGAGCCGCGAGGAGAACGGCGAGGAGCTTTTCGACTCCGTGGACGACGATGACGAGCTGGATCGTGTGTACGAATATTACCAGCAGATCATGGAAGCGGAAGAAGAGAAGGAATAAGATTTTCTTTCTGCGGTGCTCGTAGCCACACTTCACCGGGTCATTTTAAACCCACATTAGATATAAGGGACGCCTATCTCCGGCCGTGAATTGCAGGCCTCCCGGCTTTTGCCGGACGTTGGAAGCGCGGAAGCGATCGGGCGGCGACCCACCTGCCGAGTCGTGCAGGTTCTAATCTGACCCCTACGGCATTGCGGAGGGGGCGCACCTTCGGGTGCGCCTTTTTTATATTCAAACGGGAGAGCCCTGCGGGGCGGGGCTCTCCCGTTTGAGGGGATCGCGGCTCGCCGCAGCGCACGCTCTTCGAGCGCACGTTTGCGAGCCGAGAAGGATTTTTGCCGACGCACTGGTCGCCGGAGAAAATGGTTAAAACTTTATTTGCGCCTGCGGGCGCAAACTCTGCGAGGCGTTTTGACGTTCTGCGGGGCTTTTGGCGCACCTTCGGGTGCGCTTTCTTTATTCTCCGGCAATTTGCCGCAGGGAAGCGTGCCGCGGCGGCGCGATTTCTCTCTTTTTGCCGTTGCGCAGAGAGGCTGCATCGTCGTATTCTAACAGCATACTGAGTAGGAAAGTGATCTGCGATGACATCCTTGCAGAAATGGGGAAAGTCCGTCCGCACGACGATCCCGGTCATGGCCGGGTATCTTGTGCTCGGCGCGGGCTTCGGCATACTGCTGCGCACGCGCGGCTACGGTCTCGGCTGGGCGCTCGCCATGAGCGCGTTTATTTACGCCGGGTCGATGCAGTATGTGGCCATCGACCTTCTGACCGGCGGCGCGTCGCTCCTGACGACGGCCGTTACCACGCTGCTCGTGAACGCGCGCCATCTTTTTTACGGCATTTCCATGCTCGAGCGCTACCGCGCCGCGGGAAGGTATGCGCCGTATCTCATTTTCTCGCTGACGGACGAGACGTATTCGCTCGTCGCCGCGCGCGAGGATCTCACCGGCGCGGAGTGCTTCCGCATCTCGCTGCTCGACCAGCTTTACTGGGTGCTCGGCACGGCGCTCGGCTCGCTTGCGGGCGCGTATCTGGACTTTAATACGACCGGCATCGACTTTTCGCTCACGGCGCTCTTTCTCACGGTATTCACCGAGCAGTGGCTGGAGACAAAGGATCATGCCCCGGCGCTCATTGGTCTCGGCGTTTCGATCGTCTGCCGTCTTCTGTTCGGCGCGGACAGCTTCCTGCTGCCGACGATGGGCGGCATGCTCTGCTGCCTTCTCGTGCTCGACGCGCGCCGGACGAAGAAGGGAGGCGAGAGCGTATGAATACGCACGCCGTTTTGCTCATCGCGGTCTCCGCGCTCGTCACGGCGCTCATCCGCTTCGCGCCGTTTCTTGTGTTCCGCGGCGGCCGGGAGACGCCCGCCGTGATACTGCGGCTCGGGAAGCTTTTGCCGTGCGCGGTCATGAGCATGCTCGTGGTGTACTGCCTGCGGAACATGGACTTTGCCGGCGCGAGCCACGCCCTGCCGGAGATCATCGCCGCGGCGGTCGTTGTGCTGCTGCACGTCTGGCGGCGGAATACGCTTTTGAGCATCGTCGCCGGGACGGTCGTCTACATGCTGCTCGTGCAGCTTGCGTTTGTGTAATGGAATAAGGATAGGGAAGGGGCTGTAGTAAAATACGGTTTTAGTGCTTAGTGAATATGGCCTTCTCAAGAAATCGAAAATAGCGGGAGAAATCACAGAAAACTGTGGTTTCTCCCGCTAAAATATTGAGCTGGATTCCCGGAAAATCTAATTGCTGCAGCCCCTTGCTGTTTTTGCTCAGCCCTCCTTGTTATCTCCGTCAGGATCGCAGGAAGAACAGTAAAAATCCCACGGGCTGTATGTTTTGTTGGGACAGGTGTTGTGTTTCCCCATGCAGTAATAGGATTCTGTGCCGCTTGAAGAAGATGACGATGACGAGGAGGATTCGGACGACGATTTTGCACCGCTCGCCGCAGAGGTCAGACATTTCATGCACCACGTCGCATCCTCGTCGATGTAGCGCCCGCATTTTGCGCATGTGCCAGAATGAACGGTACAGCAGTTGGTATCCCCGCTTGAGGCGATTGGTCTTGTACATCCTGCATGCGCACATTTTGTTGTCGATGTGCCGTATTCGTTCGTGAACACCTTTTCTGCAGTATCGGTTTTTTGCTCTGCCGCAGGAATCTCTGCCGGTTTTTCCGCCGGAGGTTCCGTTGCCGGGGACACAGTTTTCTCCAACGGCTCTGCTGTTGGTTTCGGTTCATTTTCCGATATTTCGCATGCAGTCAGGCTGAAAAGGAGGCACATTGCTAAAACAAAAATCAGAATTTTTTTCATTTCCTCTTCCTCATTTCCATGGAATTGTTTCTACCGAATGTGACTGACTGTTCCAGTAATGACTATCGCCCCAGTCGTAGTATTTGCCCCAGTCTTCCGCATCGTACGAATCATCACCGCAGTTTGCAAGCAGAAGAAGCGAGAGCACGATGGCAATAGCAATAATCGCTTTTTTCATTTTATCACTCCTTTGTGGTGTAAAATTGTATTGTTATTCTATCATTATTAAACCAATAAATCAAGTTAATCTATAAATTTATTATACGGACCGTATCATATTGTTATACTGATACGGGTGATTTCATGGCGATTGATTATACAATGATCGGAAAGCGGCTGAAAGAGAGCCGCATGGCCGCGAAGCTGACGCAGGAAAAGGTGGCGGAAGCGGCGGATATCACAACGGTGTATCTGTCCAAAATCGAAAACGGAAAGGTCACGCCAACGCTGGATACCCTCGGCGCCGTCTGCGCGGCGGTGAATGCCGATCTGGGCTACGTTGTGTCCGGCTGTCAGTACAGCCAGAAGACCTACGGCAGCGAAACGGTGCTGCAGCTGTTTCAGTCCTGCACGCCGGAGGTGAAGCCAATCGCTCTGGCGGTGCTGAAAGACCTTGCCGCGCTGCAAAAGGATAAGGATAAGGAATAAAAGGAATAGGCAAAGCCGGAAGCCCGTGGGCTTCCGGCTTTGCCTATGTACGGAGTGGTTATTTCTTCCGTTTGGTCTCTTCGACAAATTTCTTCCAGCTGCCCTTTTTCTTATTGACGACTTTCAGCAGCGCTTTGATCTGTGCGTCGGAAAAGACATTTGCCATGCGCGGCAAAGCTTTCGTCGGGCATATGCTGCACGTCTGGCGGCGGAATACGCTTTTGAGCATCGTCGCCGGTACGGTCGTTTACATGCTGCTCGTGCAGCTTGTGTTTGTGTGAATCAATTTGCAAAAATGGCCGGAGGCAGTTTGTGATACTGCCTCCGGCCGTTTTTTATCCGACAGGGCCGGGCATCAGATGCTCTTCCGCCGCTATGCCCTCCTCCGGCAAAATACGGACTTCCAGCCCGGTAATGTAGTTTTCCGGATGGCCTTCACAGCATTGATCGACGATATTCGGCGTGATCACGCAGTCATCCACGCGCAGCTTCCGGCGGCTCGCTTCCGCGAAAAGACGATCAATGGAGTCCTGAATCGAGAGATACGGTCCGTAATGATAGCCGCAGAGATACTCGCCCGCAGGAATATAGGAGAGAGCCTGCTCCGCCATCAGCTCGGGGAAACGGTATTCCTGCACGGGGGTGTCTTCGTAAAGCAGAGCGCCGAACCATTTGCGCTCACCGCGGTAAAAGCCGACGGTAGGATAAAAATAAAAAAGCTCATGCGTGAAGAGATTAATCTCATCGCCAATGTGCAGAAAGGCGCGGCGCGGAAACGTCCGGACGGAAAACTTTCCTCTCTGGCTGGAGGATTGCTCCCGGTCGATGAATTCCACTTTTTGCTGGATGATCTGAATGGTGGCGTTCAGCTCGTCGCATTGGCGGCGAAGTTTTTCCGCCTGTTCTGAGAGCATTTCAAGATTGTCCCGCAGCGCGTTGTTATGGAGAAAATCCCGTATCTGGGCGAGCGGGTATCCAAGGCGGCGCAGATATCGTATGGTGGCGAGCGGATAGACCTGGTCAAAGTGATAAAACCGGCGGCTGTTTTCGCTGTTGCGTACCTGCGGGACAAGAAGCCCTTTTGCGTCATAGTGGCGGAGGAGCTGCACATCCATGTCGAAAATTTTTGCAAGCTCGCCGATCGACAAAAATTCTTTCATAAAACCTCCCAAGTTTTCTCCGGCACTGTCGATTGGTTTTGTAGGAACATCAGAAAAGCTCCGGAAACAGAAAAAAAGACTTGAACCTAAAACCATTATAGGTTGTAGCGTGAGCATATCATTTTTCTGCGATCGAATCAAGTTGATGGAGGAAGAACATGCAAACTTTTTTGAAGAACGGCTATATCGTCTCCATGGATCAAAACGACACCGTGTTTGACGGCGGCGGGGTGCTCGTGGAAAACGACCGCATCACGGCGGTCGGCCGGGTCGATCCGGCGAAGATCTCGCCCGACGCGGAGGTCATCGACCTGCGCGGAAAATATGTTCTGCCCGGATTTGTGAATACTCACGTCCACACCTCGCAGCAGATATCCCGCGGTGTCGGCGACGATGTGGATTTTATCTGCTGGCTGCACGAGAGAATGTGGCCCTTTGAGAGCAATATGACGGAGGAGGATTCCTACGTTTCCACACTCATGACGAGCCTGGAGCTGATCCGCTCGGGCGTAACGTCGTTTGCCGAGCCGGGCGGTCAGTTCGTCTCCGGCATGGCGCGGGCCACGGAGCAGTCCGGCCTGCGCGGAAAGCTTGCCAAGTCGGTGATGGACTGCGGTGAAGGCCTCCCGCCGATCTGGCAGCGCACGATGGAGCAGGAGCTTGAGCAGCAGGTCGCGGATATCGAAAAATATCACAATACCGCTGACGGGCGCGTGCAGGTCTGGTTTGGCCTGCGGACGATATTCAACAATACCGATGAGCTTTGCGTCCGCACAAAAGAGCTTGCCGACAAGTACGGCGTTGGCATTCACATGCACGTGGCGGAAGCAAAGGAAGAAAAGGAATACACCTATGCGCGCTGGGGCGAGGGAACGGTAAAGCACCTCGAACGGCTCGGCGTGCTGGATAAAAATCTCCTGGCGGTACACACGGTCTGGCTGACCGATGAAGAGCTGGAGCTCTTCCGGAAGCGGGAAGTGAAGATCTCACACAATCCCGCGTCGGCCATGCGGGTGCTGGGTTTTGCCCGCGTTCCGAAAATGCTGCAAATGGGACTGATGCCGTCCATCGGCACAGACGGCGCTTCGTCCTCCAATCACATGGACATGGTGGATGAAATGTGGCTCACCAGCCTTATTCATAAGGGGTGGCGGCTCGATCCGACGGTGGTCCCGTCACAGGATATCCTGCGCATGGCGACAAAGTGGGGCGCGCGTGCGCTTCTCGATGAAAATCTGTATGGCAGTCTGGAAGCCGGGAAAAAGGCCGATTTGATCGTTATTGATCCGCACGGACCATCCATGATGCCGGTCAACGATAAAATTGCCGCGCTGGTCACGGCGATGCATTCGGCCAATATCGAATCCACGATGTGCGACGGCAAGTGGCTCATGCGTGAAAGAAAAATCCTGACGCTTGATGAGGAGGCAATTTTGAAAGAGGCTTGTGAACGGGCCGCAGCCATTTATAAGCGTGCGGGCATCGTTCTGCCGGACCGTTTTCCGGTCGTAAAAGTCTAAACTGGTTTTCTGCGGTACACCGTGCCGCCGGAAATAAAACGGGTCAACAAAATACAAAAAATTTGGAGGTACAGCATGAATCTGAAACTACTGTCTGTCGCCAAAGGCGAAACCCCGGCCGATCTCGTCATTCGGAACGGAAAGATCGTTAACGTTTACTCCGGTGAGATCTGCGAGGGCGGCGTGGCCGTCTGCGGCGATACGATCGCGGCCGTCGGCGATGTTGATTACTGCGTTGGCGAGAACACCCGCGTTGTGGATGCGGAAGGAAAGTACCTGACTCCGGGATTCCTGGACGGACATATCCATCCGGAAAGCTCTTCTCTGGCAATTCGGTCCTTTGCGGAAGCGGTTCTCTCTCACGGCACCACGGGCATCATGACCGACCTCCACGAGGTAGGCGTTGTTTCCGGTCTGGAAGGCATCGAAGCGATCCTGAAGGAAGCGGAAACGACCGACCTCAAGCTCTATTTTGTTGTTCCTTCCCATGTCCCGTTTTCTCCCAATCTCGAAACGAGCGGAGGCCGCTTCAATCCGGAGATCATCCGCCGCGCGCTTCGCCGTCCGGACGCCGTCGGCCTGTCGGAATGTGTCGGCCCCTATATTATGGCGGGCTTCCCCGACCTGCTCGAATCGTGTGACGACACGCTCTCCATGCCCGGAAAAACGCTGCAGGGCCATCTTCCGGATATGTACGGCCCGGCCATGAGCGCATGCGTGGCGGCCGGCGTTTCCACCGACCATGAAGGGTTCTGCGAGAAAGACGTTTTTGAGCGTCTTCGCAACGGCTGCCATCTCATGATGCGCGAGGGCAGCGCCGCCCGCAACATGCCGGTGCTTCTCAAGACCGTGATGGAAAATCATCTGGACACCGCCATGGTCAGCATTGTCACCGACGACCTCCATACCGTTGATCTGCAGCAGCGCGGCCATCTGGACGATGCGCTCCGCACGGCGCTCGGCATGGGGCTGGATTTCGTAAAAGCCATTCAGATGGTCACGGTCAACTGTGCCCGCGCGTTCAATCTTGACCGTGAGATCGGAGGGCTCGCTCCCGGCCGCCGCGCGGATATCAACATCACCACCGGAGCGGAAGATTTCCGCGTGCTGACCACGTTTGCCGGCGGCCGCCAGATCACCGATAACGGCAAGCTGCTCGTGCATTATGAAACTGCGCAGCACGAGCCCTGCGTGCTGAATACCGTTCACCTGAGCCAGCCGGTTACCGCTGACAGCTTCAAGACCCACGTGTCGGCTAAGGCAAAGAAGGTCAAGGCGCTTGTAATGGACACGCTGTCCTACATCCCCTTTACGAGCCGCCGCGACGTGGAGCTTCCGGTCGTGGACGGTGTGGTGCAGTGCGACGTGGAGCAGGACGTGCTGTATATTGCGCAGGTCGAACGCCACGGAAAAAACGGCAACATCGGCAAGGCGTTCATGGGCGGATTCCGCATCCGCGGCGGCGCAATGGCCTCCTCCGTCGGCCACGATAACCACAACATCATCGTCCTGGGCGACAGCTTTGAGGATATGGCCCTGGCGGTAAACCGCTGCGCCGAGCTCGGCGGCGGCCAGGTCATCGTCCGCAACGGCGAGATCGCAGCGGAAGTCGCGTATCCCGTCTGCGGCCTGCTGAGCGATCTTTCGCTCGACGAGCTGGCGGATAAGAAAAAGGAGCTGAACCGCGTTGCCCATGAAATGGGAACAGAGATCGCTATTCCGTTCATGTTCCTGAGCTTCATCTGCCTTGCGGCGATTCCCGCATACGCCATTACCGACTGCGGCTTTATCGACGTGGTAAAGCAGCAGGTCGTTGATCCGATCCTCGAGGTCGTGGAGTAAGAGAAACAGAAAAAACCAGCGAATAAAAGGGAGAAAACATGAAAAAAGACTTTTTCAGACTTCAGGAACACGGCACCACGACGAAGCGCGAGGTGCTTGCGGGCATCACGACGTTTATGACCATGGCCTATGTGCTGGCGGTGCAGCCGGCGGCCATCTGCGGCTTCGGCCCCGATCCGGTGTTCACGGACGTGAACGGCCTTGTCATCAGCAAATCTGCGCTGCTTGTCATGTGCGCGCTCGTCAGCGGAGCGATCACCCTCTTTATGGGGCTTTATGCAAATCTTCCGCTTGCCCTTTCCACGGCGATGGGCAGCAACTTCATTCTCGGCGGTCTCGTAAACAGCGGCGCGTTTTCCTTCGGCTGGGCCATGGCGCTTCTTCTCTGCTCGGGCATACTGTTTATTCTGGTGACGGTGCTCGGCGTTCGGAAAATGGTTGTCGATCTTCTGCCGAAGAATCTGAAGATCGCCATTCCGACGGCGGTCGGCTTCTTCATTGCGTACCTCGGCTTTAAGAACACCGGTCTGGCTGTTTTTTCAAACGGTCTGGCGCTCGGAGATTTCTCTCAGCCTACGGTCCTCCTTGCGCTGATCACTATGGTCGTCATGGGCGTTCTTACGGCGTACAAGGTCCGCGGCGCCATCCTCATCGGCATTGTCGTCGGCACAATCATCAGCATTCCCATGGGCGTTTCCGCGCTGCCGGCGTCGGTTTTCTCTCTGCCGGATGTGAGCGAGCTCGGAAACCTCTTCCTGTGCTATGATTTCAAATCCATTCTCGCAGACATTCCCGGCGCTCTCGTCTGGATCTTCATTCTGTTCACCAGCGACTTTTTCGCCACCTTCGGCGCTTTGATCGCCGTGGGAGCGCAGACGAATATGCTTGACGAGGAAGGAAACTTCCCCCACATTGAAAAGCCGTTCCTCGTCGATGCCGTCGGCACAGTCGTCGGCTCGGCGACCGGCTGCACGACGATCTCCACGTTCATTGAATCCACCATCGGCGTGGAGGCGGGCGGCCGTACCGGTCTTACGGCGGTTGTCACGAGCATTCTGTTCTTCGTCTGCGTTTTCCTCTCGCCCCTTTTCCTCATGATCCCCACCTCCGTCACGGGCGTCGCTCTGATCTTTGTCGGATTCTCCATGCTCTCCGGGTTTACCAAGCTGGATTTCTCCGACTTCAAAAGCTGCTTTGGCCCGTTCGTCATGATCATGTTCGGCACCTTCACCGGCGATATCGCCGCGTCGATCTGCCTCGGCGTTCTGACCGACGTGCTCATCAAGGTCGTGACCGGCGATGCGAAAAAGGTCCACCCGGTGCTCTATGTACTTTGCATCCCCCTCGTTCTTTATTTTATAGTGTAACGGGTTTTGCTGAAAAAGGCTCTCAGATCTGTGATCTGAGAGCCTTTTTCTT
>ERZ839823.1670-NODE-1670-length-20649-cov-4.748956_pt1 | contig 20649 bp, 19 predicted proteins | sample MGYA00519862_ERZ839823 | MGnify/ENA primary metagenome ERZ839823 (study PRJEB31850, sample SAMEA3708853) | human gut metagenome | biome: human gut; feature: human-associated habitat; material: faeces | place: China | collected 2014 ...
AGAGCGCTTGACTGGCAGTCAAGAGGTCAGGGGTTCGATCCCCCTCGTCTCCACCCGAGCATTGAATGAGGCTCCAACGCAAGTTGGGGCCTTTTTTCATATAGGCACACAAGGTCAAAGGCGGCAGCATGATCCTCCTGGTCGACAAGATCGAAAAAAGCTTCGGCGCACGCGTCCTCTTTAGCGGCGCGTCCTTCCAGATCAACCCCGGCGAGCGCTTCGCGCTCGTGGGCCCCAACGGCGCCGGCAAAACCACCATGCTCAAAATCATCATGGGCATCGACAGTCCCGACTCCGGCCAGGTCCAGTACGCAAAGGACTGCCAGGTGGGCTACCTAGAGCAGGAAACTAATCTGGAGCACAAGGACACCACCATCCTTGCCGAGGTCATGGCCGCCGCCAAGGAAATCCGCCGCATGGGCGAGCGCGCCAACGAGCTGCAGGCCCAGATCACCGAGCTCTCCGAGCAAGGCAAGGACGTCGACGCACTCCTTAACGAGTACGGCCAAGTCCAAGACCGCTTTGAGCACCTGGGCGGCTACGAGCTCGAGAGCAACGCGCGCAAAATCCTTTCCGGCCTGGGCTTTAAGGTCAACGACTTTGAGCGCCCGTGCTCCGAGTTCTCCGGCGGCTGGCAGATGCGCATCGCGCTTGCCAAGCTCTTCCTGCGCCACCCCGACCTGCTGCTGCTGGACGAGCCCACCAATCACCTGGACCTCGAGAGCGTCCAATGGCTGCGCGGCTTTATCGCGAACTACGACGGCGCCGTCCTCATCGTCAGCCACGACCGCGCCTTCATGGACGCGTGCGTCGACCACGTCGCCGCTCTTGAAAACCGCCGCGTAACCACCTACACCGGCAACTACAGCAGCTACCTTAAGCAGCGCGAGGACAACCTGGAGCAGATGCGCGCCAAGCGCGCTGCCCAGGAGCGAGACATCGCCCATATGCAGGTCTTCGTCGACAAGTTCCGCTACAAGCCCACCAAGGCCGCGCAGGCCCAGGAGCGCATCCGCAAGATCGAGCAGATCAAAAAGGAGCTCGTCATCCTGCCCGAGGGCCACAAGCACATCGACTTTAAGTTCCCCGACCCGCCGCGCTCGGGCGACATGGTCGTGGGCCTGGAGGGCGTCTCCAAGTCCTACGGCGAAAAGCACATTTACAGCGATATCGACATCAAGCTCTACCGCGGCGAGCACGTGGCGCTCGTCGGCCCCAACGGCGCCGGCAAGTCCACCCTCATGAAGATCATCGCCGGCTTGGAGCCGCCAACCACCGGCACGCGCGACTTGGGCACCAACGTGGGTGTAGCCTATTACGCCCAGCACGCGCTCGAGGGCATGACCGAGTCCAACACCGTCCTGCAAGAGATCGACACCGTCACGCCCAAGTGGACCGTGCCGCAGCAGCGCAGCCTGCTGGGCGCCTTCCTGTTTAGCGACAACGACTCAATCGAAAAGCAGGTCCGCGTCCTCTCTGGCGGCGAAAAGGCGCGTCTGGCCCTGGCCAAGATGCTCGTTGCCCCCGAGGCACTCCTGTGCCTGGACGAGCCCACCAACCACCTGGACATCGACTCGGTGGACATGCTCGAGAACGCCCTGCAAAGCTTCCCCGGCACCATCGTGCTGATCAGCCACGATGAGCACTTGGTGCGCGCCGTGGCCAACCGCGTCATCGACATTCGCGACGGCAAGGTCACGGTCTACGACGGCGACTACGACTACTACCTCTACAAGCGCGAGGACCTCGCAGCCCGCGCCGCCGCCGAGGCGCCCACGGAGAGCGCGCCTGCCGCAGCCAAGTCCACCAAAGCCAGCGCCGCCCAGGCCGACACCCCCGCCGCGACGCCTAAGCCTGCCGAGGGCAAAAAGACCAAGGAGCAAAAGCGCGCCGAGGCCCAGGCCCGCGCCGCGCTCAACAAAAAGCTCAAGGGCGTGCGCAACCAGCTCAAGAAGATCGAGGCAGAGTTGGACAAAAAGCGCGCCCGCTATGACGAGCTTATGGAATTGATGGCAAGCGAAGAGCTTTATGCCGATCAGGACAAGTTCAACGCCGCGTTGGGGGAATATAACGGCCTTAAGCAAGAGCTGCCCAAGCTCGAGGACGAATGGCTCGAACTTTCCACCCAGATCGAAGAGGAGACCGCGCGTGAACTCTCGTAAGGCCGCCGCCGTGGCGATGAGCATCATCGCCATCGCCTGTCGCATCTGCGGCATCTTTATGAGCGCGATGACCGTGCTGCTATGCTTTAGCGGCCTCACCGCCAAGCTGCAGATCGTGGGCTTTGTCGTTGAGCTTTCGCGCGCGCTGCCGAGCGCCATCGCCGGCTATGGCGTCATTACGTCGCCCTTTGGCGGTGTGTTCCGCCTGGATTACGCCATCGTAGCCGTCATCCTGTTTGTGGCCGACTACCTGCTCACGCGCGCCTCGCGCCGCGTCCGCTAGGGGAGCGACATGTCCAGCAGCTACCTCATGAACCTGCTCGCCAGCGCCGTCGCCGTCATCGTTGGCATCGTCATCCACGAGAGCGCACACGCCGCGGCGGCTTGGGCGCTCGGCGACAAGACGGCCCGTTCGCGCGGTCGCGTTTCGCTCAACCCGCTCAACCATATCGACCCGTTCGGCACCATTCTCCTACCGCTGCTGATGCTTGCCGCCGGCGGCCCGGTGTTCGCCTTTGCCAAGCCGGTGCCCGTCTACCTCAACAACCTGAAGCGCCCCAAGCGCGACGAGGTCCTGGTGAGCGTTGCCGGCCCTGCGTCGAACATCGCCCTCGCGTGCCTCGCGGCCGCCCTCATGCACGCGGCATATGGCAGCCTCTACGCCAGCATGTCCTTTGCCGTGGCGTCCCAAATCATGAACTTCGGCGCCACGTTTATCGTGGTCAACCTGTCGCTGGCGTTCTTTAACCTCATTCCGATCCCGCCGCTCGACGGCTCGTCGATTATCGTGCCGTTCCTCAAGGGAAAAACGCTCGCCAACTACTATCGCCTGCAGCAATACGCCATGCCCATCCTTATCATCGTGCTGTATCTGCTGCCCATGTGGACCGGACTTGACGTAATCGGCCGCTATTTCGACGTTACCGTGTATCCGCTTGCTGAGCAGCTGCTCAACTTCGCAATCGCCGGCATCTAGGGTAAACTTACAGGTCGACCGTGCAAAACGGTCGCAACATGCACCCAAACCGCGCCGCGAAGGCGCCGTCAAAGGAGGTCGAAGATGTCGTATCGCGTGTCGACGCAGGTCTACAGCGGACCGTTCGACCTGCTGCTGCAGCTGGTAACCCGCCAAAAAGTAGATATCGGCGCCATCTCGATCAGCGAGGTGGCCGAGCAATACCTTGCTGAGGTCGAGCGCATCGAGGCGCTGGACCTAGACGTGGCGAGCGACTTCTTGCTGGTCGCGGCAACCCTTCTGGACATTAAGGCCGCCTCGCTGGTGCCCCAGGAGGCACCGCGCAACACCGACGACGATTACGAGGACGACGAAGACCTCGAGGAACTCAGTGCTCTCGACGGTGATGCCCTGCGCGAGGTCCTGATCCAGCGCTTGATCGCCTACAAGCAGTTTAAAGGCGCGGCGGCGGCCCTTGGCGCGCGCATGCAGGCCGAGAGCCGCATGCATCCGCGCGTGGCCGGCCCCGACCCCGAGTTTTTGGGCCTTATGCCCGACTACTTGGCCGGCATCACCCTGCGCGGCCTGGCCGTCATCTGCGCAGACCTGGACGGCAAGCGCCAGACCTTCCTACTGGAGGCCGAGCACGTGGCGCCGCATCGCGTGCCGCTCGACCTGACGGTGGCCTCGGTCGACCGCTTTACCATGGCGCACCAAACCTGCACCTTCCGCGAGCTGCTGGACGGCGACGCCACCACCGAGCAGCTCGTCGTCACCTTCCTGGCCATGCTCGAGCTCGCCAAACGCGGTTCGCTCACGCTGAGCCAGGACGAGATCTTTGGAACCATCTGCATCAACCGTGTCGAGGGCGCCGAGGCATACGTGCCCGGCGAGGGCCCCGAGCTCACCGAATAGGAGCGGCAACCATGTCAACCCTTTCAACGCTGGAGGCAAACAGCCTCAAAGGCGCCCTCGAGGCGCTGCTGCTGGTGTCGAGCGACCCCGTCAGCGCGCCCGCGCTGGCAGGTGCGCTGGATATCGCCCCCGGCGAGTGCGCGTCGCTGTTGGCCGAGCTTAAGGTTGAGTACGAGGAGGCCAATCGCGGCTTTCAGCTGCGCGAGGTCGCTGGTGGCTGGCGCCTGTTTACCCACCCCGCCTACCACGATGTGGTCGAGGCCTATGTGCTGAGCTGGGACACGCAAAAGCTTTCGCAGGCGGCGCTCGAGACCCTAGCCGTCATCGCCTACCACCAGCCCGTCACGCGCGAGGTGGTCAAGGGCATTCGCGGCGTCAACTCCGACGGCGTCATTGCGTCGCTCGTGGACAAGGGTCTGGTGCGCGAGCTCGGTCGCGACCCCGAGCGCGGTCAGGCCATCATCTACGGCACGACCAATGCCTTCTTGGAAAAGTTTGGCCTGCGCTCCACCCGCGACCTGCCCGATCTGGAGCAGTTTGCCCCCGACGAGCAGTCGCGCCAGTTTATACGCGAGCGCCTGAGCGGCCGCAGCATTCAGTCCACGCTCGAGGAGCAGGCCGAGGACCTAGACGAAGAGCGCGAACTGCTCGATACCGATGTTGAGAACGACGCAGATGAAGAGATCCTGGCAAGCGGTGACAGCTCGGAGGATATGCATGACGAGAATTAACGAAGCAGGGGAGACGCGCGGCGCGGCCGGCACGGGCACGGTGCCGTCCACGACCGACGCCCAGCCCGTCTACCCGCACACCATGCGCCTGCAGCGCTTTTTGGCGCGCGCGGGCGTGGCGAGCCGCCGCGGCTCGGAGGACCTGATGACCGCTGGCCGCGTGACCGTCAACGGCCAGGTCGCAACCGAGCTGGGGACCAAGGTCGACGTCGACCGCGACCATATCGAGGTCGACGGCATGCCTGTCAAGCTCAACCAGGGTGCCGTGTACCTAATGCTCTACAAGCCGACCGGCTACCTCACCACCATGAGCGATCCCCAGGAGCGCCCTTGCGTGGCCGACCTGGTCCCGCGCGACCGTTTTCCGGGGCTCTTTCCGGTGGGTCGCCTGGACCGCGACACCACGGGCCTTCTGCTCTTTACCACCGACGGCGACCTGTCGCAAGACCTGCTGCACCCCAGCAAGCACGTCTACAAGACCTACCAGGCGCTCGTGGACGGCCACCTGACCAATCGCGACTTGGAACCGCTCCGCCGCGGCATCGAGCTCGACGACGGCCTGTGCCAGCCGGCGATCTGCCGCGTCATCAACGCGCGCGAAGCCGAGGCCGTGGCTCCGCAGGGCGTAAAGCCCGGCACCACCGCCGTGGAGGTCATCATCCGCGAGGGCCGCAAGAACCAGGTCAAGCGCATGCTGAGCAAGATCCACCACCCGGTGATTCGCCTGCATCGCTGCAACTTCGCCGGCCTGGAACTCAAGGACGTGTCCAAGGGCTCGTGGCGCGAGCTCACCGAGCGCGAAGTGCAGATCCTCAAGGCCGGCGGCACCCCGCCCAAGCAGGCCGCATCCAAGCGCGGCACCGCGCCGGCGACCAACACCGCGAGCCGCACGCGCCACCACGGCAGCCACGGCTCCGCGCCCAAGCGCAACACCTACCGCGAGCGCTACACGGGCTAAGCAATCCGCCGCGCCCCGACGCCCGCGAACCATACCAGCACGTCAACCACCGAAAGGAAGTATTGCATGATCGTCGCCATCGACGGCCCCGCCGGTTCCGGCAAGTCCACCATCGCCAAGGAGATCGCCCGCCAGCTGGGCTTTAACAAGCTCGACACGGGCGCTATGTATCGCGCTGTCACCTTCGCCGCGCTCGACCGCGGCATCGATCTGGACGACGAGGCAGCCATCGACGCCCTCGCCGAGCAGATCGAGATCCGCTTTACCAACGGCACCGGCGAGGACACGCGCCTGACCATCGACGGTGCGGACGCATCGGCTGCCATCCGCACCCCGCAGGTGGACGCTAACGTGTCCAAGGTCTCGGCCTATCCGGGCGTACGCGCCGCCATGCTCATCCACCAGCGCCGCGCCGCCGAGGACCGCGACATCGTTGCCGAGGGTCGCGACATCGGCACCGTCGTGTTCCCCAACGCGCAGGTCAAGGTGTTTCTAACCGCCGACCCGCGTGAGCGCGCCCGCCGCCGCGTGCTTCAGCGTCACCAAAACGACGCTCAGCCGCTCAGCACAGAGCAGCTCGAGGCCGAGGTCGATGAGACCCTCGATGCCCTCAAGCAGCGCGACAAGCTCGACAGCAGCCGCGAGGTCGCACCGCTCGTGGCCGCCGAGGACGCCGTGCACGTCGACTCCACCGCCCACACCATCGACGAGGTCGTACGCATTATCGAGGACCTCATCAACCAAAGGAGGTAGCCTATGCGCCTGTTTAAGCAGACGCCCGAGGATTACTACAACGCCCCCTACGCCGAGTTCCCTGCGCTCATCCGCGGCACTGTCGCCGTAGTCATGGGCATCCTGTGGGTCTTCTCCAAGCTCATGTGGCGCTGGAAGGTCGAAGACGTCGACCTGCTGTTTGAGCGCCAGGAAGGCCGCGGCAGCGTGGTCATCTGCAACCACACCTCGATGGCCGAGTTGCTGGCAGTGGAGACGGCACTGTTCTTTGGCGGCCGCCATGTGCGCCCCATCTTTAAGTCCGAGTTCGCCAAGAGCAAGATTGTGCGCTGGGCCTTTAGCCGCGTGGGTGGCATTCCCGTCGAGCGTGGCACCGCCGACATGAAGTGTCTGCGTGCCGCCCAGCATGCACTGCAGCGCGGTGAGGACGTCCTGATCTTCCCCGAGGGCACGCGCATCCGCTCGCGCGAGATCAAGCCCGAGGTCCATGGCGGCTTTGCGCTCATCGCCCAGATGGGTAAGGCACCCGTCAACCCGCTCGCCATTTGTGGCTGGTCCGACATCACGCCCAAAGGCAAAAAGCTCATGCGCCCCAAGAAGTGCTGGATCCGCGCCGGCAAGGCCATCTCGCTTTCCGACGCGCCGGCCGAGCTCAAGCGCAAAGAGCGCCTGGCTTGGTTTGAGTCCGAGGCCATGAGTCGCGTCTACGCCATGCGCGACGACCTGTGCGCCGAGCACCCGGGCAGGTTCTAGCCATGGGTGAGAACGTCATGAATACCGCTGCGGCCGCCGCTGAGGAGGTCGTCCCCACCATCGAGATCGCTGCCCACGCGGGCACCTGCTACGGCGTACAGCGCGCGCTCGACATGGCGCTGGCCGCCGCGCCGCAGGCGGGGGAGAGCACTCAGGTCCACACACTGGGTCCGCTCATCCATAACCCCATCGTGGTACGCGAGCTCGCCGAGGCAGGTGTTGGTCTGGCCGATACCCTGGACGATGCCGCATCGGGCACCGTGATCATCCGCGCGCACGGCGTGGTGCCGCAGGTGATCGATGCCGCACGCGAGCGTGGTCTCGACGTGGTCGACGCCACCTGCCCCTACGTGAAGAAGGTCCATGTGGCGGCCGAGCGCCTGGTGCGCGAGGGCTACCGCGTGATTGTCGTGGGCGAGCCGGGCCACCCCGAGGTCGAGGGCATTCTGGGCCACGCCGGCGATAACGCTCAAGTCGTGAGCTGTGCCGCCGATGCGGACGCACTGCCGCTCAAGGGCAAGGTAGGTCTGGTTGTGCAGACCACCCAGACCGCGCAGAACCTGGCCGAGGTTGTGGCCTCCATCACCCCACGCGTGCAGGAACTGCGTGTGATCAACACGATCTGCGCCGCCACGAGCGAGCGCCAGCAGGCAGCCGCAACCCTCGCCAACCGCTGTGATTGCATGGTCGTCGTGGGCGGCAAAAATTCGGGCAACACGCGCCGCCTGGCGCAGATTTGTGCCGATGCCTGCGAGCACACTCATCACATCGAGGAAACTTCCGAGCTTGAGGCCGCATGGTTTGGCAACGCGCGCCACATCGGCATCACTGCCGGAGCCTCCACCCCGCAAGAACACATCGAACGCGCCGTTGCGCGCATCAAGGAGCTTTGCCGCTAATCATGGACCAGACCGTACCCGCATACGCCGCCGAGGTGGCCGATTACGGGCGCAGCCGCGACCCCGAGCCGGGTGAGGGCGCGCTCGTTAAGAACGTGCGTCCCGAATCGCCCGCATGGGATGTGGGTATCGAGCCGGGCATGCGAGTGCTCACGGTCAACGGTGAGCAGCTCACCGACATGATCGTGTGGCTCTGGGAGGCCGACGACGACACGGTCGACCTCGAAGTTTTCGACCCGCGTGACGGCACCGTCACCCCCGTGGAGCTGGATCGCTTTCCCGGCGAGGATTGGGGCCTTGAGTTCGATGGACCCATCTTTGACGGCATGCGTACCTGCGTCAACGCCTGCGTGTTCTGCTTTATGACGATGCTGCCCAAGGGTGGCCGCTCCACGCTCTACATTCGCGATGATGACTACCGCCTAAGCTTTTTGCAGGGCAACTTTGTCACGCTCACGAACCTTTCCGACGAGGACGTGCAAAACGTCATCGACCGCAACATGAGTCCGATGAACGTGTCGGTCCACGCCGTGAGCCCCGATATTCGCCGCCGCATGATGGGCCGCAACGCCCAGCGCGGCATGGACGTGCTCGAGGCCATCATGGCAGCCGGCATCGAGATTCACGCGCAGATCGTGTTGTGCCCCGGCATGAACGACGGCGAGGAGCTGGAAAAGACCCTGCGCTACTGCGAGGAACATGAGCAGATCACCAGCTTGGGCATCGTGCCGCTCGGCTTTACCAAGCACCAAAACCGTTTTAGCTGGTCCTACAGTGATAAGCCCGAGCTCGCGCGCGAAACCATTGCCATGATCCGACCCTTCCAGGACCGCGCGTACGAGCGTTTTGGCCGCCATACCTTCCAGATGAGCGACGAGTTCTATCTGGACGCCGGCATCGAGCCGCCCGAGGCAGACTTTTACGACGGCTACCCGCAGTACTATGACGGCATCGGCATGATTCGCTCCTATCTGGACGAGACCGACGATGTGATCGCCGCCGATGCCGAGCGCCTGACCCGCGTTCGCGAGGGAATCGCCGCCCGTGGTCAGCGCTTGCTGTGCCTCTCCGGTGCCAGCGCGCGCGATACGGTGGCACGCTTTGTGGAATCGCCGCACGGCCTTGCCGGCACCGTCACGGCCATCAAGAACCGCTACTTTGGCGGCAACGTGGACGTGACCGGCCTCATCGTCGCGAGCGATATCCTGGAGCAGCTGCCGCAAGACCTGTCGGGGGTTATGCTCTTTGTGCCTAAGCTCATGTTCAACGCTGACGGCATGACGCTTGACGAGTATCATCGTGACGATTTACTCGCAAGCCTTACCAGTCGCGATGCCGAGGTTCATGTGGTGTCGACCATGCCGCATGAGCTGCTCGATACCCTGGAGCACATCCTTGGCATTGTGCCTGCCGACTCTACTAATTCCGCTGACCCTACCCATTAAAGGAGAGCAGATGAAACCTATCGTCGCCGTCGTCGGTCGCCCCAACGTGGGCAAGTCCACGCTCGTTAACCGCCTGGCCCAGACCTCGGACGCCATCGTCCACGAGTCCCGCGGCGTCACGCGCGACCGCTCGTATCACACGGCCGATTGGAACGGCCGCGAGTTCACCATCGTCGACACGGGCGGCATCGAGCCGCTCAAGAGCGACGACGTCTTTGCCACGTCCATCCGCGACCAGGCTCTCGCCGCCGCCGAGGAAGCCGCCGTCATCCTGTTTGTGGTCGACGGCCGCACCGGTGTCACCGAGGAGGATGAGTCGGTCGCCCGCATGCTCAAGCGCTCGGACAAGCCGGTCTTTCTGCTGGTGAACAAGCTCGATAACCCCGATCGCGAGAACGACAACATCTGGGAGTTCTATTCGCTCGGCATCGGTGAGCCCACGCCGCTCTCGGCCCTGCACGGCCATGGCACGGGTGACCTGCTCGACGACATCGTGGCCCTGCTCCCCGAGGAAGAGGACGAGGTCGCCGACGAGTTCCCCGATGCGCTCAACGTGGCCATCATCGGCCGCCCCAACGCCGGTAAGTCCTCGCTGTTCAACCGCATCCTGGGCGCCGACCGCTCCATCGTGTCCAACATCGCCGGCACCACGCGCGATGCCATCGACACCGTCGTCGAGCGTGACGGAAAGCACTACCGCATGGTAGACACCGCGGGCATTCGCAAGAAGAGCACCGTGTACGAGAACATCGAGTACTACTCCATGGTCCGCGGCCTGCGCGCCATCGACCGCGCCGACGTGGCACTGCTCGTCGTCGACGCCTCCGTGGGCGTCACCGAGCAGGACCAGAAGGTCATGGGCTTGGCCATCGAGCGCGGCTGCGCCATCGTGGTGCTGCTCAACAAGTGGGACCTGCTCGACGATGACCGCAAGCGCGAGGCCTGCATGGAGACCGTCGACCGCCGTCTGGGTGTCATGGCTCCCTGGGCTCAGTACCTGCGCATCTCGGCCCTGACCGGCCGCAGCGTCGAGAAGATCTGGGCGATGGTCGACGCGGCCGAAAAGACGCGCTCGCAAAAGATCAGCACCTCGCGCCTCAACACGTTCCTCACCGACCTGCGCGAGTTTGGCCACACCGTGGTGGACGGCAAGCGCCGCCTGCGCATGCACTACGTGACCCAGACGGGCATCAACCCGCCCACGTTCACGTTCTTCGTCAACCACGGCGACCTGGTCAACGACACCTACCAGCGCTATGTCGAAAACCGCATGCGCTCGACCTTCGACTTTGCCGGCACGCCCATCCGACTCTTCTTTAGGAAGAAGGAGCAAAAGGATGCATAATCCGATCCTGCTGACCGCCATCTGCGCCGTGGTCTCGTTCTTTATCGGAGCGATTCCGTTTGGCCTGATCCTGGGTCGCGTGTTCAACCACACGGACATTCGCAAGGCGGGCTCCGGCAACATCGGCACTACCAACGCCCTGCGCGTGGCCGGCCCCAAGGTGGCCGCGCTCACGCTGCTGCTCGACTGCCTTAAGGGCGCTATCTGCGTCCTTATCGCGCGTCCGCTCATCGCCGATCTGGGCTATGGCTTCCCCGTGAGCATCATGGCTCCCGGTGCCGCCGGCGACTGGATGCTCGGTGTCATCTGCCTGGCAGCGGTGTGGGGACACATCTTCTCGCCCTACCTCAACTTCCATGGCGGTAAGGGTATCGCCGTGGGCCTGGGCGTGATTCTTGCCTGGTACTGGCCCATTGGCCTGTCGCTGCTGGGCATGTTTATCGTGGCCGTTGCCATCACCAAGTACGTGTCGGTGGGTTCACTTGCCGCCGCCATCGGTCTTCCCATCGCTGCCTGCGCGGTCTTTCCGTACAGCAGCCTGGGCCTCAAGTTTTGCATGGCGATGATCGGCATCACCGTGGTGTGGGCCCATCGCGCGAACATCAAAAAGCTCATGACCGGTAAGGAGTCCAAGCTTTCGTTTACCAAGCGCGTCACCGAGCCCGACGATAAGTAGGAGAGAGTCATGAATGTTGCGCTGATTGGCTCCGGCTCCTGGGGAACCGCCGTCGCTGGCCTTGCCGCCGCGCGAGCCGAGCGCGTGACCATGTGGGCCCATAGTGAGCAGACGGCCGCCGGCATCAATGGCGAGCACCGTAATCCCCGCTATCTGGTGGACTACGTGCTGCCGGAAAACGTTGTCGCCACGACGGACTTAGCCCAGGCGCTCGACGGCGTCGAGGCCATCATCTTTGCCGTGCCCTCGACACACCTGCGCGACGTCTGCCACCAGGCGGCGCCGATCATCGCGGACGAGACGCCGGTTCTGTGCCTCACCAAGGGCATCGAGCCCGAGTCCGGCCTGCTCATGAGCGAGGTCATCGCCAGCGAGATCGGCAACGAGTCGCGCGTGGCGGCGCTCTCGGGCCCCAACCATGCCGAGGAAATCTGCCGCGGCGGGCTTTCGGCCGCCGTCATCGCCAGCGAAGACCAACAGGTAGGGGAGACCTTTAAGGAGCTGCTGCTTTCCACGGCCTTCCGCATCTACCTGTCGCAGGATATGACGGGCGTCGAGGTCTGCGGCGCCATGAAAAACGTCATCGCCATCGTGTGCGGCATCTCCGCCGGCTCGGGCGCGGGCGATAACACGCTCGCCCTTATCATGACGCGCGGCCTGGCCGAGATCAGCCGCCTGGTGCACGCTCGCGGCGGGCAGGCCATAACCTGCATGGGACTTGCCGGCATGGGCGACCTCATCGCCACCTGTACCTCGGAGCATTCGCGCAACCGTACCTTTGGTTACGAGTTTGCCCACGGCGTGTCGCTCGACGAGTACCAAGAGCGCACACATATGGTGGTCGAGGGCGCCGTCGCGGCCCGCAGCGTGAGCGAGCTCGCCCGTTCACTGGGCGTAGATATTCCGCTCACCTTTGCCGTGGAGCAAACGCTCTACAACGGTGTTACTTTGGATAGGGCGCTCGAAATTCTCACCGACCGCGTCCCATCGCAGGAGTTCTACGGACTCACCGACTAGCGCAGAAAGGCTACTACCATGGGTTCCATTAAAATCGCTCCGTCCGTCCTTTCGGCCGACATGGCCAACCTTAAGGGCGAACTCGATAAGATCGCCGGTGCCGACTACGTGCACTTCGACGTCATGGACGGTCACTTTACCGGTAACCTCACCTTTGGCGTCGACATCCTCAAGGCCGTCAAGCGCTCCACCGATGTACCGGTCGACGCGCACCTGATGGTGTCGAATCCCGACGAGACGGTCGATTGGTACGCCGACGCCGGTGCCGACATGATCACCGTGCACTATGAGGCCTCCACGCACCTGCACCGCACGCTCACCCATCTGCAGCAGCGCGGCGTCAAGGCCGGCGTGGTACTCAACCCCGCAACGCCCGTCTGCGTGCTCGAGAGCATCATCGACGTTGTTGACATGGTGCTGCTCATGAGCGTGAACCCCGGCTTTGGCGGCCAGAGCTTTATCCCTGGTATTATTGCCAAACTGCACGAGCTTACGGCCATGTGTGAGCGCCACGGCGTTTCGCCCCTGATCGAGGTCGATGGCGGTATCTCTTCCAAGAACATCGCTGAGGTCGTCAAGGCCGGCGCCAACGTGCTCGTAGCCGGCTCTGCCGTATTTAAGTCCGAAGATCCCGCCGCCGAGGTTGCGCTGCTGCAGAAGCTGGGCAACGAAGCCGCACAGGAGGCATAAACCCTTATGACCGCAGGTCAAAACCGCATACCCGTGAATCTTGACTATGCCGCCTCGACGCCCATGCGCGCCGAGGCGCGCCTTGCGCAGCGCGAATATGACGACAGCGAGCTTGCCGGCGTCAACCCTAACTCGCTGCACTCGCTTGGCCGCAAGGCCGCCGCACGCCTGGAAGTCGCCCGTCGCGAGATAGCCCGTAGCTTTGGCGCACGCGTTCGCCCGTCCGAGATCATCCTTACCAACGGCGGCACCGAGGCTAACCAGCTGGCGCTGCTCGGTCTTGCCGAGGGCGCTCGTCAGCGCGATCGCAAGCGCGGTCGTGTCATCGTTTCGGCCATCGAGCACGATTCGATTCTGGACAATCTGCCGCTGCTGCGTGCCGCCGGCTTTACCGTCGACCTGGTGCAGCCCTGCCGCGCGGGCTACATTGAGCCTGCTACGCTTGTCGAGCTGCTCAGCGACGACGTGGCGCTCGTGAGCATTATGGTCGCCAACAACGAGACCGGTGTGGTGCAGCCCATCCGCGAGCTTGCCGCCGCCGCGCATACCGTGGGCGCCCTGTTCCATACCGATGCCATCCAGGGCTATCTGCACATTCCGCTCGATGCCGCCGAGCTGGGCGTCGACGCCATGTCCGTTGCCGCCCACAAGATTGGCGGCCCCGTGGCATCCGGCGCGCTCTACGTAAAGACCCGCACGCCGCTGCGCCCCCGCATCTTTGGCGGTGGACAGGAGGCCGGCCGTCGCGCCGGTACGCAGGATCTGCGCACGCAGTTGGCTTTTGCCGCTGCCGCCAGTACGCTGGCGCCCCACGTGGCCCAGGAGCGCGCGGAGCTGCAGACCTTGTCCGATAAGCTCTACGCCACGCTTACGGCCCATCCTCGCATTCACGCCACGATGGGCGACTACGCGCAGGCCGATCGTCTGCCAGGTATGGTTTCAATCTACGTCGACGGCATGGACTCCGAGGAGCTCATCATCAAGCTCGATGCCGCCGGCTTTGAGGTTTCGGCCGGATCGGCTTGCTCGAGCGGCAACATGGACCCGAGCCACGTGCTCAGCGCCATGGGCATTGGTCGCGAGCAGGCACTGGGCGCACTGCGCATTTCCTTCGATGACCGCGTGGATCCGAGCGATCTGGACGACTTTGCAAGTGCGCTGCTCTCGATCGTAGGTGCCGCATGATTGTCTCCGAGCTTGAACGTGCGCTGCTGGCGCGCTACCCCAAGGCGGACGCCGAGGGCTGGGATCATGTTGGGCTATCTGTGGGAGATCCCGCTGCAAAGATCACCGGTGTTGCCTGCGCACTCGACGCGACCGAGGCCAACGTGCACCGCGCTCTCGAGGCGGGCGCCAACGTGCTGCTGACTCATCATCCCATCTATATCAAGGCGCCCGAGGCCTTTTGTCCGGCCGATTCCGCACGTCCCCAGTGCAGCGCTGCGCTGTACGAAGCGGCTCGTTGCGGCGTGAGCATCATCTCGCTTCACACCAACCTGGACCGCTCGCACGAAGCGCGCGTTCGCCTGAGCGATTTGCTGGGCGCAGAGCCCATGAGCTCGCTGGAGCATGTAGACGAGCCTGAGCTCACCGGTCTTGGCGCACTCGCGACCCTCCACGACGCCTGCAACCTGCGCGATCTCGCCAACCGTGCCGCCATGGCGTTTGGCAGCGACCCGCGCGTGTGGGGCGAGGCCGAGCACCCGTGCCGCACCGTCGCCTTATTGGGCGGCTCCCTGGGCGACTTTGGAGAGCTTGCCATCGCTGCCAACGCAGATGTTATCGTGACGGGCGAGGCGGGATACCACGTGGCGCAGGACCTTGCCTTGCGTGGCCTGAGCGTGATTCTGCTCGGCCACGACCGCTCCGAAGAGCCGTTCGTGGATATCTTGATGAACTCTGCACTTGACGCCGGGGTCGACCCCCGTCATGCGATTAAAATACTGAACCCTTGCCAATGGTGGACTGTGACAAAAGGAGAGAACTTATGAGCGCCGGCGCTACGCTACTCAAGCTGCAACAGATCGATTTGGAGCTCGCCCGCAACAAGAGCGAACTTGCCAATATGCCGGAGCTCAAGGAGCTCGCTTCCAAACGCAAGACCTATGTGAAGCTCAAGTCCGAGATGACCAAGCTCTACGCCCAGCGCAAGGATCTGGACATTGAGCTCGACGATCTCAACACCACCGAGATTCAGACCAACAACGCCATCGAGGCTGCCAAGAAGCGTCACGTCGATGGTTCCGACTACCGCGAGGTTCAGGACCTGGAGAATGAACTCGCCACCCTGGCAAAGCGTCTGGACAAGATCGAGCACACCCGCAAGGATGTCGTCGTCGCCCATAAGGAGGCGCTCGACCGCGAGGCTCGCGCGCAGGCCATCATCGCCAAGTTCGAGGAGGGTGTGAAGGCCGATACCAAGGCCGCCCGCGCCAAGGCCGCCGACCTGCAGGCCCAGATTGACGCCGCCACCAAGGAGCGCACCGCCCTTGCCGCTACGCTGCCGACCGACGTGCTCACCGATTATGAGCGCCTGCTCAAGCAGTTCCGCGGCCTGGCCGTCGAGACCATCAAGGGCAACATCCCTACGGTCTGCCACACCGCGCTGCAAGCATCGTCCATGAGCGATCTCAACCACGACGGTAGCGAGATTACGCACTGCCCGTACTGCCACCGTCTGCTGGTGCTCCCGAGCAAGGAAGCTTAAACGATGGCGGCGCCCAACAATTCAATGCAACTTGAGGGAAAAACGATCCTGCTGGGTATTACCGGCGGGATCGCCGCCTATAAGTCGTGCAATATCGTGCGCCTGCTGCAAAAGCGCGGCGCGCGCGTCAAGGTCGTTATGAGCGAGCATGCCACCGAGTTTGTGGGGCCGCTTACCTTCCGTGCGCTCACCAACGAGCCCGTCGCCGTGGGTCTGTTCGACGACCCCTCCGACCCCATCCACCACATTTCACTCGCGCAGGAACCCGATCTGGTGATCGTGGCGCCCGCGACGGCCAATATCATCGCTAAGATGGCCAACGGCATTGCCGATGACCTGATTTCTACAACGCTGCTCGCCACGCCGCGACCCATTGTGATCGCGCCGGCCATGAACAACGGCATGTGGAAGGCGCCGGCCACGCAGGCCAACATGGCCACGCTGCGCGAGCGCGGTGTCCACGCTGTGGGCCCGGGCAGCGGCTACCTTGCCTGCGGCGATGTGGACACGGGACGCATGAGCGAGCCCGAGGACATCGTCGAAGCCATCTGTGAGGTGCTCAATCCCGTGCCGCAAGACCTGGCGGGCAAGCGCATCGTGATCACCGCCGGTCCTACGCACGAACCGATCGACCCCGTGCGATTTATTGGAAACCGATCGTCGGGCAAGATGGGCATCGCCCTAGCGGGGGAGGCCGCTCGCCGCGGTGCCGAGGTCACGCTCGTGCTGGGACCGACATCGCTCGATGTTCCTCGCGGCGTAAAGTGCGTGCGCGTGCAGACCGCCGCAGAGATGCTGCAGGCGGCGTTAAACGCCTTCCAGACGGCCGACGCTGCCATTTGCGCTGCGGCCGTCGCCGACTACACGCCCGCGGCCCCTGCGGACCACAAGCTCAAAAAGGCCAACGAGCGCCTGGATCGCATCGAGCTCGTCGAGACCGTTGATATTTTGGCTGAGCTCTCGCGCCAAAAGGGAGGGCGGTGCGTAATTGGCTTTGCAGCCGAGACCGATAACGTTGTAGAGTACGCTGAGCGTAAATTGGCCCGCAAGGGCTGCGATGCCATTATCGCCAACGATGTTTCGCGCGCCGATTCGGGCTTTGGAACTGATACCAATAAGGGTTGGATCGTGAGCACAGCAGGGACGCAGGAACTTCCCGTGCTAACAAAACCCCAGCTCGCAGATACAATTTTGGACTTGCTCAAAAATAATTAAAAAAGTTCTTGCACAAGTCCAAAGTTTCGGGTTAATATAATCCCTGTTGCGAGCGAGAGCAGAACAACAAACAAAAGCTTCGGGACGTGGCGCAGCTTGGTAGCGCACTTGACTGGGGGTCAAGGGGTCGCTGGTTCGAATCCAGTCGTCCCGACCAGAAGTTTGCAGGTCAGGCACTAGGTGCCTGACCTTTTTTGTTTTAAGCAATTGCTTAATTTTGATTAAGCAACAGGGTGCCAAAAATCTAGCTGCGCGATAATCGCCTTTTGCGGCTACTTGCGCGTTTTGCACACGCATGAGCCGATTTATTAACGCGATATGAATCTACATACGCGTAGCCGGTATACAGCCGAGTACAGGCTGCATTTATCGCGGCGATTTACACAGATATAGCGACTGTAACGAACAAGCGTGTCACTGTATTTATTCCAGTAGTTCACTTGATCGGTAGACAAGTGGGCGATTGCAACGAAACGCCAAGCGGGATGAACTCTATACGAGGGCGCAGCTGAGGTAATGGCGGGGGAGTGCGGCGGGCGCTCTGAGAGCCGCTGTACGACCCCATTTCTCCTCAAGCCGACTACCTGTGCCACGAACGTCAAATTGTTCGAGTAATCGCCAAAAGAATAGCCCGCGCGGGATTGCACGGGCCTTACATCAGATCAAATGTGAGCTAGAAGCACCAAACGGGGCAGACGCAACACCATCTCGTCGCGGCCTCGGCGAGCGACATATCGCAGTCGAGGTAGACATCGAGGAAGTCGTCAGATCCCGCACAGGGGGACCGCGATGGTGGCCACCGCGCCGCCCGAGGGGCCGTTGGCGAGCGAGACGGAGCCCCCGTGGGCGCTCGCGGCCTCGGAGGCGACGTGGAGGCCGAGCCCGTAGTGGCGGCCTCCGTCACGCGAGGAGCGGGAGGAGTCGTCTGTGAAGAGGCGCTCGCAGCCGCGTTCGAGGGCGGCGGGAGAAAAGCCCGGCCCGTCGTCGGCGACCTCGATGACGAGGTACCCGCCCGCGACGTCGCAGGAGACAGTCACGCGCGAGCGTGCGTGCTCGGCGGCGTTGGCCACGAGGTTCGCGGCGGCTCGCGCCAGGGCGGTTCGGTCGAGCGGGGCCTCGGGCGCGCCCGCGACAGCGGGGCCCGTGGCCGCGTCGAGCGCCACGCCTCGTGCCCGGGCGATCTGAGCGGCCTCGGCGAGAACCTGCTCGCAGAGCTCGGCCGGCCGCATGGGGGCCCTCTCCGCCCCGCCGGACCCGCGCGAGGCCTCGATGAGCAGGCGCACGTAGCCGTCGAGCCTTTCGACACCGCCGGCTATGTCGCGCGCGGCGGCCGAGAGGTCGCTGTCATTCTCGTCTTCCAGCTCCTCCGCCACGAAGTCGGCGTTGGCGCGCAGCACGGTGAGCGGCGTCTTGAGATCGTGGGCAAGCGACGCCATCTGCTCGCGCTGCCCCCGCTCCGCGGCCCAGCGGGCCTCGAGCGACTCGGCGAGGGAGGCCCGCATGGCGTCCATCGCGGCGAGGACGTCGTTCACCTCGCGCACGTTAGTACTGCCGACCGCGAAGTCGAGCTCCCCCGCGCCGACGCGCCCCGCCGCCTCCGCAAGCGGCGCCATCTTGCGCGAGATCACGCGGCTCGCGCGGCGCGCCACGAGCGCAAGCGCGAGCGCACTCCCCGCCGTGGCGCCGACGAGCATGAGGTTCTGCGGGTTGGGAAGCAGGCCGGCGAGGTCGCGCGAGACCCACTGCGGCAGGTACTCGCTGACGAGTGCGCAGGCACCGCCGCCCTTGAGTGGGAACGCGGCGTAGGTGAGGCCCGAACCCCCGCCCTCGATCTCCACTGTGCCTGGATCCGCGGCGAGTGCCGTACGGGCCATTTCCGTCGCGTCCTCGAGCCGCGTGCCCTCGAGGTCTGTCATCAGAACGTATCCGTCCTTGTTCAGGATGAGGTAGCGGTACGCCGTCGGCACGTCCTGCTGCCCGCAGACACCGTCGCGCGCCAGGCCCTCCGCGACCTCGCGCGCATTGGCCGGCCCCCAGCTTGCCTCGTAGACGACGCCCGCGTTGATCGCCACGGAGAGCACCATGAACGAGGCGAGCCACGCCGTGGCGACCGCCGCGAACGCGTAGGCGAAGTAGCGCGCGATGACGAAGGAGAGCGGCATGCCGCGACCTCGCGCCCCGATCCTCAGAGCTGCCACTTGTACCCCATCCCCCAGACGGTCGCGATCGGATCGGCGCCGGCCTCGGAGAGTTTCCTCCGGGCGCGGCTGACCTGCATGGATATGGCCGCGTCGTCGGCGACGCTCTCCCAGCCGAGTACCGCCTCGCGTATCTGCGCGCGGCTCATGACCTGCCCGGGGTGGCGGGCGAGGTACTCGCAGATGGAGTACTCGGTGGGCGTGAGCGGCACGGCCTTGTCGCCCACGGCGAGGCCGCGCGCCCCGAGGTCGATCCGCACCTCCCCGAAGGAGAGGGCGTGCGAGCGCGGTCGGCGCTCACGGCGTAGATGGGCCGCGACCTTGGCGCGCAGTTCCGCGGCCCCGAAGGGCTTGCGGACGTAGTCGTCGGCGCCCAGGCCGTAGGCGGCCACGGCATCCTCCTCGGCCACGCGCGCGGTCAGGAAGACGATGGGCCCGTCGAAGTCCGGGCGGATCTGCCGCACGAGCTCGAAGCCGTCGAGCCCCGGCATCATGACGTCGCAGAGCACGAGGTCGAAGCGCGAGAGGTCCATCCCCGGGACCGCCGTCGGGTCCGCCGCCCTGACGACCTCATGGCCGTCGCGGCCGAGGACGCGCGCGAGCGCGTCGAGGATCGCCCGTTCATCATCCACTGCCAGTATCCTCGCCATGTTGACCTCCTGAAACTCTCGTCGGAATTGTACTAGCGCCGCACTCAGCGGTCCAGAGCCCTGCGCGCAGCGCCGACCCCCAGCCGGCGTCGAGCAGGGCATTCCCGCCCAGGACGAGCGCTGCGGAGAGGAGGACGAGCACAGCGGCGAGCGGCTTTCTACGCATCTGCCCTCCCGTCCTCGAAGCGGCAGAACCAGGCGAGAAGGACGGCGTCGGCTGCCAGGGTGAGCACTAGGCTAGCGAGCGCAGTTGTGAGGAGAGGGCCCGCCGCGCGTGCGGCGTCGATAAAGGCCTCCACCCCGAGCGACCCCAGGCGAGCGGGCCAGGCGAGCGGCACCCAGCTCAGGGGCGTCGCCAGGGCACCGGTGAGCTCGCCGGTCATGAGGCCGTGCGCAAGTCCGCCCACCGAGAAGAACGCGAGGAGCACCCCCGCAGCGCCGGCGCCGATGGCGGCGCTGCGGCCGAGGCGCAGGGCCACGCCGAGCCACAGCGCGTAGAGGGGCAGGCTGCCCAGCACGATGCCCGCCCACGCGGCCGCAAACGGAGCGGGCCCGAGCGGCAGGCGCCCGGCAACGGCGAGCACGGCCCCGAACACGCCGA
>ERZ839823.1674-NODE-1674-length-20611-cov-3.153824_pt1 | contig 20611 bp, 14 predicted proteins | sample MGYA00519862_ERZ839823 | MGnify/ENA primary metagenome ERZ839823 (study PRJEB31850, sample SAMEA3708853) | human gut metagenome | biome: human gut; feature: human-associated habitat; material: faeces | place: China | collected 2014 ...
CGCCCCTTCCTGCGCCACCGGGAGTTCCTGTGGCAGGAGGGCCACACCATGCACGCCGACGCCGAGGAGGCCCGGGCAGAGACCCAGCAGATGCTGAACATCTACGCCGACTTCCTGGAAAATGTTCTGGCCATGCCGGTGGTCAAGGGGCAAAAGACCGACAAGGAAAAATTCAACGGCGCCGAGGAGACCTACACCGTGGAGTGCATGATGCACGACCACAAGGCCCTCCAGGCCGGCACCAGCCACTATTTCGGGGACAAGTTCTCCCGTGCCTACGACGTGACCTTCACCGGCCGGGACAACAAGCTGCAGTATCCCTTCCAGACCTCTTGGGGCACCACCACCCGGCTCATCGGCGCGGTCATCATGACCCACGGCGATAACAACGGTCTGGTGCTGCCTCCCGCCATCGCTCCCATTCAGGTGGTAGTGATCCCCGTGGCGGCCCACAAGCCCGGCGTGCTGGAAGCAGCCGCTGAGATCAAGACCCGTCTGGAGGCTGCCGGCCTGCGGGTGAAGCTGGACGATTCCGACAACTCTCCCGGTTGGAAGTTCGCCGAGTATGAAATGAAGGGCGTGCCTGTCCGTGTGGAGATCGGTCCCCGCGATCTGGAAAAGGGACAGTGCTGCTTGGCCCGCCGTGATACCGGTGAAAAGAGCTTTGTCGCTCTGGACGGGCTGGAAAGCCAGGTGCAGAGCCTGCTGACCGCCGTTCACGACAACCTGTATGCTCAGGCGGAAAAGAACCTGGAGGACAACACCTTCGACCTGAACTCCTGGCAGGAGGTCAAGGAGATGGTGGAGACCAAGGGCGGCTTCGCCCGGACTAAGTGGTGTGGCAAGCTGGAGTGCGAGCTGAAGATGAAGGAGCTGGCAGGTGTTTCCAGCCGCTGCATGCCGCTCAAGCAGTCCGGCACCGAGGGCGTTTGCCCCGTCTGCGGCGAGAAGTGTACCACTGATATCTACTGGGGTGTGGCTTACTAAGCCGACTTTCTGCAAAATAAACGATCCCCGTCCTTTCTTCGGAAGGGACGGGGATCGCTGTCTAATAACAACACCCCGGCTCTTTTCAAAAGAGCCGGGGTATTTTGCCGTTGCTATGTCATTGATAGAAGTCCGCTAGTGCCTTGAACCGAGGCAGCGCCCGTTCGATCATTTCCGTCTGGACGCAGTAGGCGATCCGGAAGTGGCCGGGAGCGCCGAAGCCGCTGCCGGGGACCAACAGCAGGTCGAATTGCTTGGCTCGCTCGCTGAACGCCATGTCATCCGGTTCCAGCGACCGGGGGAACAGGTAGAAGGCCCCGCCGGGCTGGACCACATGGTAGCCCATCTCTCGAAGTGCGTCGGTCAGCAGGGCGCAGTTGCGTTCATAGACGCCGATGTCCGCCGTCAGGTCACAGCATTCCGCCGCCACCCTCTGAAACAGGCTGGGGGCATTGACATATCCCTGAGAGCGGCCTGCACCTGCCGTCGCCGCGTAAACGGCATCAGCGTCCGTCACCTGCTTGGGGACCAACACATAGCCCAACCGCTCGCCAGGGAGGGAAAGGGACTTGGAAAAGGAGTAGCAGACGATGGTGTCCTTGTAGATCTGCGGTACCCAGGGGACCTCCACGCCGTGTAAGGCTCGTCGGAGATCAGATAGATGGGGTGGCCGTAGAGCGCTTCCTTAGCCCGGAGGATCGCTGCCAGAGTTTCCAGCGTCTGGCGGGAGTAGACCACGCCGGAGGGGTTATTGGGGGAGTTGATGATCACGCCCTTGGTGCGGCAGGTGACTGCCTGTTCAAAGGCGGAAAAGTCGATTTGAAAGTGCTCCGGCTCCGGGGGGATCACCTTGACCTTCCCCTTGACACCCTCGATAAACACCCGGTACTCCGGAAAATAGGGGGCAAAAAGAATGTATTCATTGCCGGGACAGGTCAGTCCGCCCAATACACAGCAGAGAGACGCCGCCGCGCCTACGGTGAGGTACAGCTCGTCCGCCGTATACTGCTCCCCAAACCGACGGTTCAAGGAGTCAGCAATCCGCTGTCTGGCGGCGGGATCGCCGGGGGCGCTGGTGTAGCAGTGAATCGTGTCTGCCTGTTCCCGCAGCAGCCGGATGGCGGTCTCATTCACCTCTACGGGAGCGGGGACGCTGGGGTTTCCCAGTGAAAAGTCAAATACGTTTTCCGCACCTACCTCTGCGGCCCGCTGACGGCCATATTCAAACAGCTCCCGGATCACGGAACGGGCCGTGCCCAGCTGCAGCATCCGTTGAGAAACCATAAACACTCCTCCTGTCCTTCCCATCGGTTGATTTTACAACATGAACGGCAGTCTGCCGTATTTTTATTTTACTGCCCGGTCTGGCCGCTGTAAAGCGGCATCACCGCTCAATCGAAAGTGAAAAGCCGGGACTTTTTTGTGCCGTTTGACACAGGGGGGCGGAGGTCGGGAAAGGCGGTTGAACACCTTTGTAAAATATTTTTTCGGATGTCAGGAAAAAATAAAAATTGTCTTGACAAACGGGGCGTTTTAGGGTATCCTATATAGGCACTCAATCATACGGCTTCGGTGACATAGCCAAGTGGTAAGGCAAGGGTCTGCAAAACCCTGATTCCCCGGTTCAAATCCGGGTGTCACCTCCAGAAAGTTTAGGAATTCAGGCTTTTGCTTGAATTCCTTTTCTTTTTGTTTTTAAAAGTTTTGGTTTCTTGTTTTTGAATTTGCGGTTTTCTCAAAAATACCCTTCGGGAACAAGGGCCTGTATTTGGAGAAAGCCTGATGAGACGGTAAAAAGGAGCGTAATATAATGAAAATTGGATTGCAATTTGCCATGCCTGCGGAGTTTCATGCCCTGCCGGGGGCCAAGGAGCTGGAGGCATTTGAGACCGTGTCCGGTGTGCCGTTCTACGAGGCTGCACCGGGGATCATTGCCTGCGCCGGCGGTGTCAGCAAGGTGAATGCCGCCATGGCGGCAGAGATCCTGTGTCTGAAGTACGGTGTGGATATGATCGTCAATGCCGGAGTGGCCGGATGCCTGACGGAGATTCCCACCGGCAGCCTGGTGGTCGCAGAGGACTTTGTGCAGCACGATGTGGACACCTCTGCCATCGGTGATCCCGTAGGATTGGTATCCACGGTGAACCGGGTGTCATTCCCCACCTGGAAGCCGGAGCGGTGCGTGGAACTGCTGGCAGCACTGGGCCGCAAGGCGGCGCTGGGGCGGGTGGCCACCGGAGATTGGTTTGCTGTCCGCAGCGACCGGGCAATCTTCATCCGGGACACGTTCCACCCTCTGCTGACAGAGATGGAGGGCGGCGCAATCGCCCAGGTGTGCCTGCGGAACAATGTGCCCTTCGTGGCGGTCAAATCTGTGTCGGATCATCTGTTCCGGGAGGGCCAGACGGAGGAGTTTTTCGATTTCGTCCACGCTATGGAGGATCTGGGCGCAGTGGTACTCTCACTGGCGCAGGCTTTACAGAAGGAGACGCTCTGAGCGGGGCAAACCGCGCTGCGCCTGCCACATAGTTTCCAGCCGGAACGAGCAATCGTTCCGGCTCCTTTTTTTCTATGGGGGTGCGAAATAACAGCCGAGGGAGCGAAAGTGAGGGCAGATGACCGCCGCTGGGCTGACATACGCTTTTTGTAAGAAGAACCATAAAATGGAACGGGTGTTCGTGAACGAGCAGTGCTTTTTCGGCTTTTTCCGGGAAATTTCATGTTTGGGACCCTAATTTGGAGAAATTAGGGTTAACAAAACGGGGATTCCATGGTATACAGAAGTTAAGCCATATGATCTGCGAATTAAAAACGATAGGGAGCCGACAGGACCCGCTTAAAGACCGTCCCGTTGGCAGAGCTTCAAGTCCTTTGCCGGCGAACGGCCCCTCCGGGAATAATCCGATCCTCTTGGCGGCATCCGTATTCCGGTGACGCAGGACTGTTGAGCGTAAAGGAGGCACAGCTGTGAAAAAAAGATGGACCGCGTTTTTCTTGGCGTTTCTTCTGGGGCTCGGCCTGACTGCCTGCGGCAAAACACCGGGGCCGGACACAAATACGGATGTGCCACCCTCTGCTGCCGACAGCGCGGAGGATACCCGGCAGCAGACCTCCACACCGTTCAGCGCGGACTACTGGACCGCTGTGCGGCACGAGAGCTATGATGCCATGAACGACTGCATGAAAACCAGTGCTATGCCCACGGAGGCGTGGTGGGCGGACCTCTATCTCAACGAAGACGGAACGGCCCAGTTTTGGGATGTGTTAGGCTCGTACTACAATACCAGCCTGCTCGACGGAAACTGGTGGCTGGGCGCGGACAGCACCCTGCGGTTGACGGGAACGATGAATACCGGCGAGCCGCTGACCTTGGACGGTCGGATCGAAAGCACCGATTCTCTGGCGATCGAGACCCCTTACGGAGATACCTTCTACTTTGCCCCGGCAGAGCGGCCGGGCCCCGGCGGAGAGATGGGGATCGCGGACCTCTACGGAACGTGGCGCATGACCCACTATGAGGAGGACGGCCGGGAATACAGGCCCGGCGAGGAACATATCGCCTCTATGCTGTGCTTTGATCGCCTGTGGTCCGATCTGTTGGAGGGCTATGTGATACGGGCGGACTGGTACCACGCCGCCGGGCAGGATACGGACACCCCGCAATACCGGTCAGAAAAGCATCTGCTGGCGGAGCAGATAGAGGAACCGCTGATGCCGGGGCTGTCCAATGAGATATGGAGCGTGCGGCTGACCGATGAGGAGACTGGCGCGGCGTTTTTCGCCGCCCTGACGAACCGGAATAGCCTGCTTGTGCGGATGCCTTATGAAAAGAACGGGGGCGAGGGGGTCCGTACCGTCACCTATATGCGCTCCAGCGGCTTCCTGCCGCCGACCTTGGAGAACGCCATGACAGGGGAGCCGGAGAAATCGCTGATCTTCTTCTGGCGGGACCCGCCCGCCGAGGTGACGGAGCCGCTGTCGGTGATCCCCATGAACGCATTGGAACCCAACGGACAGAATAAGCTGCTGCTGGTGGGCCGGTGGTACGAAACGGACATCCAATTCAGCGTTGGAACGCCGGTGCTGAACGATGACGGCACCCAACAAAGTTGGATCTCGGAGAAGGTGGTGTATGAGGGGAAAATCAAGATCAATGAGCCGCTGTTCTTCTCCCTCACCATTCCGGAGGATACGGCGCGGGTGTGCCTGTTTATGAAGCGGCCCTGGGATGTAAGCTGGTTCACCTGGCCCATTACGGATCAGGCTCCGTTTTATGTCAGTGGAGACACCTTCCTGACGGGAGGGAGCTGAGGCCTTGTTTTACCTAAAAAACAGGCGATTTTATAAGAAGCAATCAAAAGCGAATGCTGAAATCAAATACAACAACAGGAAAAGGAGAGTAGAATTATGGGACTGATCAAAGCGGCAATGGGCGCGGCTGGCGGCGTGTTGGCCGACCAGTGGAAGGAATACTTTTATTGCGAGGCGATCCCCTCTGACGTGCTGGCGGTCAAGGGCAAAAAGAAGGTCACGGGCCGCTCCAGCAACACCAAGGGCGATGACAACATCATCACCAACGGCAGCCTGATCGCCATTGCGGACGGACAGTGTATGCTCATTGTGGAGCAGGGCAAGGTGGTGGACGTCTGCGCCGAGCCCGGCGAGTACACCTACGATATGTCCACGGAGCCCAGCATCTTCTCCGGCGATCTGGGCGAGAGCGTGAAGAACGTGTTCCAGAATATCGGCAAGCGTTTCACCTTCGGCGGCGAGGCTCCCAAGGATCAGCGGGTCTACTACTTCAACACCAAGGAGCTGACGGGCAACAAGTACGGCACCCCCAGCCCCGTCCCCTTCCGGGTGGTGGACCAGCGGGCTGGCATCGACATTGACATCGGCATCCGCTGCTTCGGCGAGTACAGCATCCGGCTGAAGAACCCCCTGCTGTTCTACACCAACGTCTGCGGCAACGTCAGTGAGGACTACAAGACGGAAAATATCGCCGGTCAGATGAAAACGGAGCTGCTGACGGCTTTGCAGCCCGCTTTCGCCAAGATCAGCGAAATGGGCATCCGCTATTCCGCCCTTCCCGGCCATACTCTGGAGCTGGCTGACGCCCTCAACGAGCAGCTTTCCAGCAAGTGGCGGGATCTGCGCGGCATGGAGATCGTCTCCTTCGGCGTTTCCAGCGTGAAGGCCAATGAGGAAGACGAGCAGATGATCAAGGAGCTGCAGCGCAACGCGGCCTTTATGGACCCCACCCGGGCGGCGGCGCATCTCGTCGGCTCTCAGGGCGAGGCGATGAAGGCGGCGGCCGCCAACACCGGCGCCGGTCCCGCCATGGCCTTTATGGGCATGGGCATGGCCGGCCAGATGGGCGGCATGAACGCCCAGAACCTGTTCCAGATGGGGCAGCAGCAACAGGCCCAGCAGCAGGCGGCGCAGCCCGCCCCCGCTCCCGCGGCGCAGGGCTGGACCTGCACCTGCGGTCAGGGCGGCATCACCGGTAACTTCTGCCCCAACTGCGGCAGCAAGAAGCCGGAGCCGAAGCCCGCCGGGGACAGCTGGCAGTGCGCCTGCGGCGCCACCGCCACCGGAAAATTCTGCCCGGAATGCGGCAAGCCCAAGCCCGCCGCCGCAGCGGACGGCTGGACCTGCACCTGCGGCGCGGTGAATAAGGGCAAGTTCTGTGCCGAGTGCGGCAAGCCCAAGCCTGCCGGAGTTCCTCAGTACAAGTGTGACAAGTGCGGCTGGGAGCCCGCCGACCCGCAGCATCCCCCCAAGTTCTGCCCTGAGTGCGGCGACCCCTTTGACGACGGGGACATCATGTAATGAAACAGCGGATGATTTGGATTTTCCTGGCGGGCGCGCTGGTAGGGATCGTCCTTTCGGGCCTGTATAAGCATTTTGTCACGGACCAGATCATGGATGGGGGCAATGGCATGGAGAATCCGGATCAAAACCTGTTCCTGCTGGACGGGGACGGCACTTATGTGGACAATTCCATCCTCTGGCCAGTGCTGGAGGGAACATGGGAAAGCCCGGAGGACAGCTGGCAGGCGGTCATCAGCGAGGAGGACGGCTTGACCCTCCGGTTGGACGGCGAGACCGTTCTGGAAACCCCGCTGGACTTCACCTACATCCCGCGAAAAAAGATGCAGGACACAGGGCTGATGTTAGACAACTGTGTTCTCCAGAAGGCGGACGGCACGGAATTGGGGAAGATCCTGGACGTTTACCACTGTGCCGGGGCCGGCGAGGACAGCGGCAGACTGGAGCTGACGGTGGACTGGTCGGAAGCGGCGGACAAAGTGGTGGAGCTTCAAAAAGTTGAAGAATAAGAGCGAATAGCGGATTTTTTGGCGAATACCGTCCCCGGCCGCGGGAGCCACGGCCTGGGACAAGATCCCGGTTCCGGGTGACAATGCAATGTGAGCCGTTACGGCGGCTGAAAACAACAGGAGGAAGCTATTATGGGATTGTTTGATAAGAAATACTGCGACATCTGCGGCGAGTAGATCGGACTGTTGGGCAATCAGAAACTGGAAGACGGCAACCTCTGTAAGGACTGCGCGAAGCAGCTCTCTCCCTGGTTCAGTGACCGCCGCCGCTCTACGGTGGAGGACATCAAGCGGCAGCTGGCCTACCGGGAGGAAAACCGGGGCAGGGCGTCCCAGTTCCGCACCACCCGCTCCTACGGCGAGGATTGTAAGGTCCTGCTGGACGAGGAGCATCGTTGGTTCACCGTTACCCGTGCCCGGGATCTGGCGGACGCCAACCCGGATATTCTGGACTACACCGCGCTGACCAGCTGCCGCGTGGACATTGACGAGAGCCGCACGGAGCAGAAGCGGGAGGGGCCGGACGGCAAGGAGGTCAGCTACAACCCGCCTCGCTACGAGTATTCCTATGACTTTGAAGTGATCATTTCCGTCAATAACCTCTACTTTGACGAAATGAAGTTCCGCCTGAACAACAGTTCTGTGTACATCGAGCCGCAGAACACCATGCAGCGGCCCATGATGGGGCAGCAGGGTATGATGGACCAGCGTCCTATGGCAGGTCGGCCCCAGAGCGGCATGACACAGCGTCCCATGATGGGACAGATGAATTCTGTGGGCCGGATGAATACCATGGCTGCCGGCTTCGATCCGGAGAGCAATCGGGAATATCGCAAGTACCGCGAAATGGGCGACGAGATCCGAGCGGCGCTGCTTCAGGTGATGGAGACCGCCCGTGGCGGCGGCGCAGTTCAGACAGCCCCCATGCAGCAGGAGGCCCCCATGCAGCAGCAGGAGACCTTCGCTCCCGCTCCGGCAGCGGCCGGCCCGTGGACTTGCCCCGCCTGCGGCGGACAGAACGACGGAAAGTTCTGCGAGTATTGCGGCGCGCCCAGAGCCTAAAGACAGGCCCCGGTTTTTGGGCGTGAGACGACCGAAAACCGGATGGACCGACGGTGTATCCCCCACAATGCGGGGAGAAAAAACTTTTTCGACACACTCAGCGTCCGCCCGCAAACACGGGCGGGCGCTGAACAGAACATGAAGAAAGAAGGATGAGAGCAAGCATGGCAGCACAGGTGACCAACTATCAATGCCCAAGCTGCACCGGCCCGCTGCATTTTGTGGGCGCATCCGGCAAGCTGGAGTGCGATTACTGCGGTGCTACCTATGATGTAGCGGAGATCGAGGCGCTTTACGCGGAAAAGGAAGAAAAGGCCGCGGCGGCGCAGCAGTCTGCTGAGGAAAAGACGGCAGCGGAACGGCAGGCTGCCGAGGAAGGCGGCTGGGAGTTGCCGGACCTCAGCGCCGACTGGGGTGCCGAGGGAGACGGCATGAAGGCTTACAGCTGCCCAAGCTGCGGTGCGGAGCTGATCTGTGACGCAAGCACGGCGGCTACCTCCTGCCCTTACTGCGGCAACCCAACGGTGGTGCCGGGGCAGTTTGCGGGAACGCTGAAGCCGGATTTCGTGATCCCCTTCAAACTCAGCCGCGAGGACGCCATCCGCGAGCTCAAGAAGCATTACAGGGGCAAGGTGCTCCTTCCCAAGAGCTTTTCCAAGGAAAATCACTTACAGGAGATCCAGGGGGTCTATGTACCCTTCTGGCTGTTCAGCGGTGAGGCGGAGGGCAATGCCCACTATGAGTGTACCCGGTCCCACAAGCGCACCGAGGGTGAGTATGAGGTGATAAAGACGGAGCACTTTGACGTGTACCGTGCCGGAACGATGCCCTTTGAAAAGGTACCGGTGGACGCCTCGACTAAAATGCCGGATGATCACATGGATTCCATCGAGCCTTACAATTACGATGACCTGAAACCCTTCTCCACGGCGTATCTGCCGGGCTTCCTGGCGGATAAGTTCGACGTGTCGGCGGACAAGAGCCGGGAACGGGCCGATGTCCGCTGTCTGGGCAGCTTGAAAAAGGCGCTGCAAGGCACCGTAACGGGATACGCGACCTGTTTCCCGAGGGGCGAACACGCAGACATCCAGCGGGGCAAGGTCCACTACGCGCTGCTGCCGGTGTGGCTGCTGAATACCAAATGGCAGGGCAAGGATTTCATCTTCGCCATGAATGGACAGACCGGAAAGCTGGTAGGAGACCTGCCTGTGGACAAGGGGCGATTCTGGGGGATGTTTGCCGCCATTGCCGTGCCGCTGTCCGTATTGAGTTCGGTCATCGTCCTGCTGATGCGATAAGGAGGGACGGACATGAAAAGAAAAGTCACAGCTTTGCTGACGGCGCTCCTGCTGACGCTGACTCTGTGCGTCCCCGCTCTGGCGTGGACGGAATACGGCGCGATCTACGATGAGACCGACGCGCTGGGCTCGGACGAATTGTCCGATCTGGGTCAGTACACCCTGCCCCAGTTGACGGAGGCGCTTCACCTTGACCTGCGGGTGGACATATTTACCAATGAGGATGTGAGCGAGGGTACCACCGCCGGAGATATCGCCACATATGTTTACAAAGATTCCGGCTACGGCTGGGGCGAGGAAAAGGACGGCATCTCGCTGACGCTGGTGATGGAGCCTCTGGCGGACGGTTCTTACACCCTGGCGGAGACCGACTGGTGCGTCTACGCGATGCTGAGCGAGACGCGGGGCGACGGGCAGGAACTCTCCGGCCTGGTGTATGACGCGGTGGAGCCGTATATGACGGCGCGGGCGTGGGACGGCACGGATATGACCGTGAGCGCCGATGCGCTCTGTCAGGCAATAAATGCCATGGCGGCGACGGCGGCGGACTATCTCTCCGCGGACTTCCCAACGGAGGCGCAGCAGCCCGAGACCGTCCAGTCCGGCGAAGCGTCAAAGCTGGGCGATACCGGCATGAACTATGTGTTCGATCTGCGGGGAATGCTCTCCGACGGGGAGCGGGAACAGCTGGAGGATCGGGCCGAGGATATCGCCCTCCGCCGCAGCTGCGGCATCTATACCCTTTTTGTGGAGGACTTTACAGCTTACGGCTACGGTGACGATCCCTATACCGCCCTCTATCAGATCTACCACGCCGAGGGCCTTGGTGTGGGCGAGGACCGAAACGGCGTCATCATCATGCTGAGCATGAAAGAGCGGGACTACGCCATGTTCGTCTACGGCGAATGGGCGGAGTATGCTTTTGACCGATACGGCGAAAAACAGCTGGAGGATCGCTTTTTGGATAAATTCAGCGGCGGCGACTGGTATGCCGGGGTTTCCAGCTATCTTGCCGCCTGTGACGAGTTTCTGACTCTGGCTGAGGATGGAAAACCTGTGCGGTCCAGCCCCCTGCCGGCCATCGGCATTGCGGTGGCAGTCTCCTGCCTGATCGCATTTCTGGTGTGCATGATCCTGAAGGAACAGATGAAGTCCGTGCGCAAGGGTGTTGACGCCAACGTGTATACCACGGCGGGCGGTGGATTGAAGCTGACGGACAGCTATGACCACTACACCCATACCACCGAGACCCGCCGTAAGATCGAGAGCAACTCCGGCGGCGGTGGCAGAAGCAGCGGAGGAACTGTAAGCCGCAGCGGCGGCGGCGGTCACGGCCGCAGCGGCAAATTCTGAGAAGGAGGCAGAATCATGAAGCGCTTGACTTTGCACCGGCTGGCGTCGGCACTTCTCTGCCTGACGCTGGCTCTTAGCCTGGCTGCCTGCGGAGGGAAAAAGAAACCGGCCCCGGCAGCGGGAAACGGCGGCGTAAAGGAGACGATCTCCGACAGCAGGACCGATCAGACCGGTCAGGCCGATCCTGTGAAGCCTTCCGAACCGGAAGCGGAGGTGGACCAGGAGCTGGTGGAGGAATGTCTCGATAAGCTGGGCTTTGATTTGGAATACGGCGGCTATCCCGGCGCCGCGGCCTATCTCGGCTACCGGGAGAAGGGGGACACCTCCAAGCTGTCGGACTGGATGCTGGAAAACTGCCTTGACCTGACGGCGGAGATGCCGGTCATGCTGACCATCCCCTCGGAGCGGGTCCTCGGTCCGGGGTACGGCAAGCTGTTCTGCGTCATTCCGCGGGGAGAGAACACCAGCCTTGCCGTGAACCACATCACATGGCAGTCTCAGGGCAACGGCCTGCATCCGGTGGCGGACGAAGTCCTCTACCGGGAGGAATATGCCCAGCCTGTTTTGCTGTTCGTGAACCCGGAGGAGCCGGATATGGAGGTCAACCTTGTTGCCGATGACGGCACGGTGGTGAACTGGTATCCGCAGGAGGACCTGTACGGCGATCTCATCCTGCCTGCCAGCGAGGAGGGCCGATTGCTGCTGTTCGACTTCTCCATCTACACGAACACCATCGCCATCGACCATCCCGAAGGCTGGGAGCCGACCGGTGACGATTGGTGGTGGCCTCCTACGGATCTGGGGCTGGCCGATACCTCGTGGGATTGCGATGAGTGGACGCTGGAGCTGCATTATGGCGACTGCGACCCGGACTATGCGGGGCTGGCTAATCTGTACGAGTGCTATGACGACCGGATGGATCTGCGATTCTTCGGTGTATGGCGCATGGAGGATGACTGCCTGCGGCTGGATATGTCCGCCGGGGTGGGCAGCTCCCTCAGCGGCAGTTTCCCAGTGCTGATCTCCCCCTCTGGCGAGTATCTGTACTTCCAGCGCTCCCGCATCGGCGAGGGAATGCCCTTCCTGCGGAACGGCGAGGACTCCGCTACCTTGAGCTTGCGCTACGATTGATGAAACCTTTTATACGAAACAGACCCGGCAGCTGATTTTCAGCCGCCGGGTCCTTTTTATTAGCTATATGCGTGGAAATTTTCTGTGGGTATCAGAAAGCAACGTGCATGAACAGGGCCACGCAGCAGAGAATGATCGCCAGAGGGACGTACACATACCGGCCCGCATTGTACCAGAGATCGCCGCGTTTTTTCGTACTGCCGGTGTTGATGGCGTCCAGCAGGGCGTCCTTCTTCATCACGTAGAACCAGGAGACCGCGCCCAGTGTAGCGCCGATGGGGATGATATAAATGGACACCAGATCCATCCAGGGACCCCACTTGCTGATGGTCTCCATGCCGATGCCGAAGCCCAGGCACAGCGCGCCCAGCAGTACCAGGACGGTAACGCGGTTGAGCTTCGGGAACTTGTGCATCAGGGACTCCGCCACCACCTCAAACATATTCTGCAAAGAGCTGACGCCGGCGAAAATCATGGCCATATACAGGATGATGGCGAAGAGCTGACCCATGGGGATGTCCTGCAAGATGGTGGGCAGGGTCACGAACAGCAGGCTGGGACCGGCGCCCACGTCCAGACCGTAGGAGAAGCAGGCGGGGATAATAACCAGGGCGGCTACCACGGCGGCAATGGTGTCAAAGAGGGCCGTGTGCTGGGCCACGCCCACCACGTCCTCGTCCTTGGAGAGGTACGCACCGTAAACGATCATGCCGCTGCCGGTGACGGACAGGGAGAAGAATGCCTGACCCATAGCCCAGATCCAGATCATGGGATTCGTCAGGGCCTCCCAGCGGGGGGTGAACATAAAGACATATCCCTCTGCAGCGCCGGGCAGAAGGGCCACCCGCACGGCCAGGATCAGGAAGATCACAAAGAAGACAGGCATCATGACCTTGTTGGTCTTTTCAATGCTGCGGGCGCCCAGAAACAGCGTCAGCAGCGTGCCCACCACCACAACGATGTGATAGGGGATCACGGAGTAGGGGGTGGAGGAGAAGGCACCGAACCAGGCGGCGGTGTCCGTGGTCAGCAGTGTGCCCAGCAGGGAATCCACCAGAGCCTTGAGCACATAGGTGACGATGACGGCATAGCCGATGGCGATGCACAGGGAGCCAGCCAGAGGCAGCCAGCCCAGCAGACCGCCGACTTTGCCGGCAGACTTGCTGCGGGTGTCCCAAGCGTTTTCGTAAGCGCCCAGCGTACCGGTGGCGGCACGGCGGCCCATGGCAAACTCCGCCGGAAGGCCCACATAACTGAAAATAAAAACAAACAGCAGATAAATCAGTAAAAATGCGCCGCCGCCGTTGCTGCCCATTTTATTGGGAAAGCCCCAGACGTTGGCCATGCCCACCGCCGAACCGACGGACGCAAGGATAAAGCCCCAGCGGCTCGCAAAGCTCTTGGTGTTTTTCTTGTGTTCCATGTTTTTCTCCCATCCAGCCGTAAAAAAACCGCACGGGATCGGGGCCCGTGCTATCGGCTTCTATCTGATCCCGGACTTCCGGGGGAAACAAACCCCTCACAGGGAGGCTACTTTACTATTTTAAAGCTTTGCTGACAAAAAGTCAAGGGAAAGAATGACAGTTGCCCGCAGTAAAAAATGCACCGCGAGAGAACCGCTCCTACTGAAAACAAAGGCCCCCGCCTGCGTAGAAGCGCAGGCGGGAGTCAATGTATGGTCAGCGCAGAAGCTTTCCCAGATCGGTCTTCATGGTAACAGTGAACCGGGGCAGATCGTGGAGTCCCTTGGCCAGATCGGCACACTTGGGCGTGGTCACCAGGGTCACAGGAAATAATTCGTCCACAAGGGCTTTGGCATCCGGGTCGGAGCAGCCGAAGGGATAGGCGAAGCAGGTGACGCCGCCCAGCTCCCCGGCGATCCGGTCATGGCTCAGTTGGATGTCATCCAGCACGCGGGTCTGGAAACCCGCGTCGGACTCATTGGGGCGGCGCTCCACGCCGTTGGCCCCGCCGGACTCAAAATTGCCGCCGTCGCCGCCTAAATTGTGGAGGCGGTAGCTGTGGGAGCCGATCTCCACCAGACCGGAGGCCGTCATTTCCCGCAGCTGGTTCCAGGTGCAGAAGTTGTCCGTAGGCAGATCCGGCATGAGGACGATGATGGAAATGCAGGCCTTCACGCCGTATTCCTGCAAAATGGGGTACACCAGATCGTAGTTGCTGCGGTAGCCGTCATCAAAGGTGATGAGGATGGGCTTTTCCGGCAGGGCGTCCCCGGCGGCCAATTCCCGGGGCAGCACCGGCGTATAGCCCATCGCCAGAACGGTCTCCAAGTCGGCGCGGAACTTGCTGGGGGTCACGGTCATGTCATTGCAGTCCTGCCCGTCCGGGACCATGTGGTGATACATGAGGACCGGCAGCGGGTCCGCCACAGATTCCGGCATCCGGTAGACGTACACGCAGAGGACGGCGGACAGAAGCAGCATCGCCAAGGGAACGACGGCGCGGGAACACAGACGTTTCATAAGATACTTCCTTTTCTCCCGCGGCGGCGGGAGCGTATTTTTGAAAGGCGGCGCACAGGGCCTTTCACCGCGGAATATCACTTCACCATTATAGACGGTTTGACCAACGGAAATGTTGCGTATTTCTTAAATTTTCCGGGAGAAAAATTTCGGGCCCGCAGATGTAAGGCAATTACTGTGCTTTGGCGTCATCATACCATTTCCGCAGGTAGGTGAAGGGGCGATCGCCGTCAAAGCCGGTGGCGGTGCCTGCTGCCAGAAAGGCGTAGGTTCGGTCCTGATATACGCAGTATACCTGCGGGCAAGGCCCCCAGACGGTAACGGTGATGTCGCCGTTCCGGGAGGACAGGGTCAGCTTCGGCTCCGGCAGAGCACCGTCCTCGATGGGGGCGGCCTCCGCCCAGAAAAAGCTGTCGGAAAAGGCGGCGGCCCGCAGGGGCGTCACACCTTGGGTCGGGTCCAGCGCGCGGGTGTTCACAGAGCCGTTTTCCCAGTATTCCAGCGTGATCGTCCCCTCCGACACCAGCGCGTCCATGATCTGCTGGGCCTGCTGAGCCGCCTGAGACGAGCGGGCGGAATGCTCCAGAAAGTAGTCGTAGGCCTCCCGCTGAGCGCCGTCAAAGGAGTGAGAACACCACGCCATGGTCTGCACCGCATCCAAATAAAGGCTCTGCTGCTCCGCTGTGCCCTCCTGCAAAATGACATCCAGCTTCTGGCATACGGTTTGCCGGTCCGTTTCGCTCATGGTGCTGAGCTGGGTCAGGAATTGGCCGCCCATGCCGTCATAAAGCTGGTGCAGCAATTCCTCCGGCGTGGTATCCGCCACGGAGGACAACCCCAGTTCCACCGCCCAGCGCTGCATCTCCGCGTCAAATACCTTCGAGCCGGGACCGCCGTCATTGAGCATCCATTCCTCCAGGAAGGTGTACTGTCCATCCGTTTCTGTGAAGAAAAGATAATGGCAGTAGGGGTAATCCGGCATGAGCCAGCCGTCCTCGTCCACATAGGCCCCGCCGGCCAGCGTGACGTTGGCGGGCTTTTGGGCATGATACTCATAATTCAGGTTATAGGCGATAAGCATTCCATTGGGATAAGCCCTGTACCAGTCCTCCGCCACATATTCCACCCGCCAGTCATCAAGGTCGGCGCCGGAATCGTATCCGCCGTTTTTGTAGTCCTGATAGGCTTTCTGCACGGCGGCCTTGGCGGCGGCCAGCACCGGCTCCGGCACATCGGGCGTTCCGACTACATGATCCGCTGTCTGGCTGTCCTTATCGGGCTTGTAGACCAGCAGCGCCCCATCCCGGTAGTAGAGATAGCGGGTGAAATCGGCGTTGGGCTGGGGATGCTCCGCCGTGGCCCACTCCGGCATGGTTACAAAGCCGGAAACTGCCAGGCGGCGGTAGTTGAGATCCCAGCTGGCGTGATCCCAGTAGTTCATTTCCGGCCAGATGTCCTGCAAAAGAGCCTTGACGTCGGCTTCGTAATACCGGTTGTCCCGCAGGAAGAAGAACTGCCCGGAAACGCCGGAGGCGGCGCACAGCTCATTTTCCCCGTCCCCGTCCAGGTCGATGAGCTGGGCGTCCCCCTTGGCATGGGCCAGCAGACAGGGGACGCCGTCTCCGTCCAGATAGTAGTAATCCGTCACTTCGCCGATCTGGCCACCCTGCCCCGGCCCGCCGGAGAGGTAGTCCCTGTAGGTGACTGTGAAGCCGCTGTACCCCATCAGGTCTTCAAAGAAGAACAGATCGGTTCTCTCCGCGTCGTTGCTGACGTCCACGTTGTTGGGGAAGGTGAAGAACACATCCGCTTCCCATTCCGACATGCCGTCCCGTCCGGCGGCTTCCGACTGCATCACCGCCGCGTAGACATTGCCGTCGGTGGAGCGGTAAATCCGGATGGAGTATTCCCCGCCATCGGTGCCGTCAATGATGAATCCGGCCCCCCGCTGGTCACAGTCCATGGAGTGGCGGGTCAGGGTCGTTTTCTGCGGCTGATAGGGCGTCAGGCCGCTGAGGGGAAGGGTCATCCAGGGCTCCTCATCCGGATAGGCAAAGGCGGAGGGCACGTCGCCGTCCAGCAGCAGGTGGGACACGAACCAGTACTGCCCGTCCCCCCGATCCAGCAGGGTGACGCACTCGTTGGTCTCGCCGCCGTAATAGAAATCCTTCCAGTAGAGCTGGATATAATCGCCCCGCCGCTGGCCGCTGGTGAAGGTGACGGAGCGGTAATTGGTGTCCCCGTGGGTGTGGTAGTAGGCGTCATACTCCGGCAGGTAGTCAAAGGCGTCCAGATCCACCTGATTGGTCTGGGCCAGCGTCAAACCGGTGTTCTCCAGCAGGAAAGCGTCCATATCCGCCCGGGTGAACTTGTCGGTGGGGCAGATCTGGCTGCCGTCCTCCGCCAGCACCCCCAGCTGTTCCAGCTCCTCCTGACTGGGCGCCTCCCTGACTCCGCCGCCGTCATAGAACAGGTCGTACAGGTTGATCTCCTGGGGCACGTTGTACAGGCAGGTGAGGAACTGGTTGTGGGGATTGGCCCGCACCACGCCGTCAGCATCCGTGTCGTGATTGAAAAATTCCGTGTTGAAGAAGGCCAGCTCCTCCCCGGTGAGGGGACGGGTCACCCCCAGCAGGTCATCCGGCCTGCCGCAGATCTGGTTGGAGAGGATGCGGAGCCCGCCGCCGGACTGCGGTTCCGCCGTAACCTTTGCCCAGACCTCCTCCCCGGATCCGGCGGTGTCCACCAGATGCACGCCGCATTGCTCCGGCTGGTAGTAAAGGGTCACGGTATTGCCGCTGCACTCTCCGGCATAGAAGCAGACGGAGCCGGGGGCGTTGGTGTCTCCGTGGAAGTGGTAATAGGCGTCATAATTTGCAAGATAGGCAAAGCTGCCCATACTCAGCGCGTCGGTTTCTGCCAGGGGCAGATCGACCCAGTGCACCAGAACGTGATCCGCCTGCTCCGCGGTGATTTTGATGAGATCCACCTCCGGGTCATAGCCGTCATAGCAGGTATCCACCAGCTCTTGCCGTTCTGCGGCGGAAATTGGCTGTTCCGGTGAAACGCCGTTGTAAAACAGGTGATACATATCGATCTTCATGGGATCGTCATAGACGGAGGTCAAAAACTGGACGGGACGGAGGGTGCAGTCGTTCCCGGCAGAGTCCTGCCAGCGGTCAGCGGTGTTGAACGCCAGCGCATACTCGGACAGCTCCTCGCCGGTCAGAGGCCGCACGGAGGGCTTCGCCCCGGTGAAGGTGAGGGCGCATACCAGCGCGGCGGCGGCCACCACCGCCAGCAGAGCGACGCCCACGGTGCGGCGGTTCTCCGCGATGCGGGTGACGCGATCCTTCAATTCCCGCTTTCCCGCCGTCATGGTGGTGGCGGAGAGCATGGGGCTTTCCGGCCGTCCGGCCACGGGGATCAGCCGCAGCAGCGTTTGACCGTAAGGGATGCGCTCCGATTCTCCCAGCTGCTGCAGCGCGCCCTCGTCACAAGCCAGCTCGCAGTCCCGGCGGGAGACGATGGCGGCGATCCACACCAGCGGGTCGAACCAGTACACCACTAGACACACGCACCGCAGCAGGCTCCACAGGGGGTCCAGATGGCGGGCGTGGGTGGTCTCGTGGATCAGAACATGCCGCAGGGTCTCCGGGGATTCCACGGCGGCGGGGGTCAGGTAGACGGCGGGGTGAAACAGGCCGAACAGACAGGGGGAGGGCAGATCCGCCGTCAGATACACCGGATAGGGGCAGTTTTCCACCGGGTAAGGTTTCCGGCTCCGGCGGAGACGAAGCATGAAGCGGAGGTTCGCAAGCAGGAACCACGCCGCCATGACATACATCCCGGTGTGCCAGACGGCTTTCAGAACGGGGGTCAGAGGGATCTGACTTTTATACTCGATGGAATGGGTGACATTTTTCCCGTCGGTAAACGTCACGGTGCTGTCCTCTGTGGCGGTGTCCACCCGGAAGGCCTGATAGGGGGCGGGGGTCTGGAAGACGCCCGGCGGGGCGGAGACAATGGTTTCCCGGTAGGGGGTCACATACAGGGCCGGGGCGGTGATCCGGGCCGTCACCGGCTCCGCCGCCGTCAGGACGTTGTGCTCCATGGCGGGCAGGCTGACCGGCGCCAGCAGCCGCAGCGCCACCAGCCCCCACAGGGCGTACTGCACCCGGCGGGAGATGGTTTTTCGGAACAGCAGCCGCAAAAGCAGCAGGGCAAGGATCAGAACGGAAGAAGTTAACAGGATCTCTTTCATAGTTTTCCACCCGCTTTCTCCAAAATGGCGGACAGCTCCGCAATGTCGTTCTCTGTCAGGGCGTTTTTTTCCACCATGGCGCTCATCAGCAGGCCCAGCCCGCCGATTTTGTCCAAAAAGGTCTCGGTTTCCGCCTCGATGGCGTCCTCCCGGCCCACGGCGGGGAAATACAGCTTGGCCCGGCGGCCTTCCTCGTGGCGGACGGCCTCCTTGCCCTCCAGACGGGAGAGCATGGTGATGACCGTGTTTTTCGACCAGCCGGTGTCCTCCCGCAAGGCGGCGGTCAGTTCCGTGATGGTCATGGGAGAGGTCTGCCACAGGCGGTTCATCAGCTTCCATTCGCTGTTGGAGAGATCAATTTTCATGGTGCACCTCGCTTGGTATACAGTTGTCTACCTCTTACACCATCAGCGTAGCAAAAAGGTAGACAAATGTCAACCTCAATTTGATTACAAAACGGATACGGAAAAATCGGCGGTTCCGCCGTTGACCGTGGCCGCTTTTTGCCGTAAAATAGAGGTCAGTTTGAGAAAACAGAGAGAACGGAGAACAGTATGACTGACTTTGAACAACGGTATGTGACCGCCCGGAAAGCGGTGATCGCCCGGGATCTGGCCCGGCTGAACCCCATGCAGCGTCAAGGGGCCATGACCACCGAGGGACCCCTCCTGCTGCTGGCGGGGGCGGGCAGCGGCAAGACCACGGTGCTGATCCAGCGGGTCTACAACCTGCTGACCTATGGCCGGGGCAGCGACAGCGACGAGGTCCCCGACTGGGCCACGGAGGAGGATCTGGACTTTTTGGAGCACTTCCCGGATCGGCCAGACGGTGAGGAGGTTCGCCGGGTCCACCGGCTCTGCGCCGTGGATGCCCCCCGGCCATGGGAGATCATCGCCATCACCTTCACCAATAAAGCGGCGGGAGAATTGAAGGAGCGGCTGGCGGCCCGTCTTGGCCCCGCCGCCAACGATGTGTGGGCCTCCACGTTCCACTCCGCCTGCGTCCGCATCCTGCGGCGGGACATTGACCGCATCGGCTTTGAAAAGGACTTCACCATTTACGATACCGACGACGCCAAGCGGGTCATCAAGGACATTCTGAAAGAGCAGAACCTGGACGAGAAGGCCTTCCCCATCCGCAGCGTCCTCTCCGCCATCAGCGCCTCCAAGGACCGCTACGAGGGGCCGGAGGTATTCCGCAAGAAGGCGGAAGCTGCAAACGATTGGAAAAATACCCGGATCGCCAAGATCTACGCCGCCTATCAGCAAAAGCTCAGCACCGCCAACGCCCTGGACTTTGACGACATCATTTACCACACCGTCACGCTGCTGCAAAAGGAACCGGAGGTGCTGGACTACTACCAGAAAAAGTTCCGGTATGTGCTGGTGGACGAGTATCAGGACACCAACCACCTGCAATATCTCCTCACCGGCCTGCTGGCCGGGGGACACCGGAACCTCTGCGTGGTGGGTGACGATGACCAGTCCATCTACCGCTTCCGGGGGGCCAACATTGAGAATATCCTGAATTTTGAAAAGCAGTACAAGGACGCACGGGTCATTCGGCTGGAACAGAACTACCGCTCCACCCAGCACATTCTTGATGCCGCCAACGCCGTCATCAAGAACAACGAGGGCCGGAAGGGCAAGACCCTCTGGACGGACAACGGCAGCGGCGACATGGTGACGGTAA
>ERZ839823.1686-NODE-1686-length-20507-cov-4.441277_pt1 | contig 20507 bp, 21 predicted proteins | sample MGYA00519862_ERZ839823 | MGnify/ENA primary metagenome ERZ839823 (study PRJEB31850, sample SAMEA3708853) | human gut metagenome | biome: human gut; feature: human-associated habitat; material: faeces | place: China | collected 2014 ...
CTTTCTGGCGGATATCTACGTGCCCTGCGAGGTCTGCAAGGGCAAGCGCTACAACCGCGAGACGCTCGAGGTGCTCTACAAGGGCAAATCCATCGCCGACGTGCTCGATATGACCGTCGAGGAAGCGCTGGCCTTCTTCTCCGCCTATCCACGCATCACGCGCAAGCTGCAAACCCTTTACGACGTCGGGCTGGGCTATATCCGGCTGGGGCAGTCCTCCACGACGCTCTCCGGCGGCGAGGCACAGCGCGTCAAGCTGGCGACCGAGCTATCCCGCACATCGACCGGCAGGACGTTCTATGTCCTCGACGAGCCGACGACCGGCCTGCACATCGCCGACTGCGAGCGTCTGGTGCGCGTACTGCGCCAGCTCGCCCACGGCGGCAACTCCGTGCTGATTATCGAGCACAACCTCGACGTCATCAAAGCCTGCGATTACGTGATCGACCTCGGCCCCGAGGGCGGCAGCGGCGGCGGCACGCTCGTCTGCGAGGGCACGCCGGAGGAAATTTGCCAATGCGAAACGAGCTACACCGGGCAATACCTCGCGCCCGTGCTCCGAAAGAGCCGCCGGGTGGAGACGGAAGAATAAATTTTCGTTCATATAACAATAATTGAGCAAGACGCAACGCTGCACAAAGCGCGGGCGCGCCCGTCGAACTCCCTCAGTCACGGCTGCGCCGTGCCAGCTCCCTCGAAGAGGGAGCTCCTTTGGCAGGGTTATTTTCCGTCTAGGCAATAAGCCGAGCGGACGTTTTGCGCAGAATTTGCTTTTTGCTTATTATAGAAAGAAAGCGGTCAGGGCTTTGCCCCGCCGCTTTCTTTTTCTTCCGGATGATAATACGCCCAAATCGCCTTTGCCCGCGCTTTTCCGATGCCCTCCACCTCGCAGAGCGCCTCCGGCGTGGCCGCCGCGATGTTGGCGACGGATTTGAAATGCGTCAGCAGCGCGCGCCGACGGGTCGCGCCGACGCCGGGGATATCCTCCAGCGTGGAGTGCATGCCCGCCTTTTGGCGCAGGTCGCGGTGGTGGGTGATGCCGAAGCGGTGCGCCTCGTCGCGGACGCGCTGAATCAGATGCAGCGCGGGCGACTTGCGGTCAAGCAGGATGCTCTCTTCTTGATCCGGCAGGAAGATCTCCTCCAGCCGCTTGGCAAGGCCGAAAATCGGGATGTCGTAGCCGACCTTGAGCATGGCCTCGCGCGCGAACCGGAGCTGCTGCGGGCCGCCGTCAATCAAAATCAGATCCGGCAGATCGGCAAAGCCGGACAGGCCGCGCCCGTCCGCAGGCAGCTTGCCCGCCTTGGCCAGCGCCTCCCGCTCCTGCGTCGCGCGGGTCAGGCGGCGGGTCAGCACCTCGTTCATGGAGGCAAAGTCGTTCGCGCCGACGACCGTTTTGATGCGGAAAATGCGGTATTCCTTGCGCGCCGCCTCGCCGTCGATGGCGACAACCATGCTCGCCACGCTCAGAACGCCCTGCGTGTTGGAGATGTCGTATCCCTCGATGCGCCTGGGCGTGTGATCCATGCCGACCGCCTTGGCCAGCGCCTCGCATGCGCCAACGGTTCGCTCGTGTGCGCGGGCGAGGTGCGCGTTGCGCTTGGCCAGCGCGTCCTTCGCGTTTTTGAGCGCCAGCTCGACCAGCTTGTGCTTCGTGCCGCGCTGCGGCTCAAACACCGTGACCTTCGCGCCCTTCCGCTCGGAAAGCGCCTGCGCGATATCCTCCGCCTGCTCCGGCAGCACCATGCAGAGGATTTCGGCGGGCGGCCTTCTGCCGTCGTCGTAAAACTGCATGATGAACGAGCCGAGAATCTGCGCCGCGCTCTGATCCCCCGCGCCGTCCAGCGCGTAATTTTCCGCGCCGATCATGTGGCCGCCGCGCACATAGACGACCTCCACCATCGCGTCGATATCGTCGCTCGTGCAGGCGATGATATCCTGATCGCCGCCATTGACGTTGATCGCCTTCTGCCGCTCCATCAGGTTCTGCGCGTCGCGGATTCGGTCGCGAAGCTGCGCCGCCTGCTCAAAGCGCATCTCCCGCGCGGCCTTGTTCATCTGCTCGGTCAGCCGGTCGATCACCGCAGCGGATTTGCCGCTCAGAAAATCGACGACCTCCTGCACCACCCGGCCGTATTCCTCCGGCGTGGTCAGCGACGCGCACGGCGCGAGACATTCCCCGAGCTGATGATGCAGGCACGGGCGCTGATGCATCCCCGGCTTGATCGCCATCGCGCACGTGCGCAGGGGGAACAGCCCGCGCAGCACGTCGAGCACCTCGCGCACGCCCGTCGCGCCCATATACGGGCCGAAATACTTCGCCTTGTCCTTTTCCACCCGGCGCACCAGCTCCACGCGGGGGTAATCCTGCGCGAGGTCGATTTTCAGATACGGGTAATGCTTATCGTCCTTGAGCAGGATGTTGTACTGCGGCTTATGCAGCTTGATGAGGTTACATTCCAGAATCAGCGCTTCGAGATTCGTATCGCAGAGCACGATATCAAAATCGTCGATCCGCGCCACCATCGCGCGCACCTTGACCGTGTGCGCCTTGGAATGGGTGAAATACTGGCTGACGCGGTTTTTGAGGTTGACCGCCTTGCCGACGTAGATGATCCTGCCCTCGCTCTTCATCAGATAGCAGCCCGGACAGGTGGGCAGTTTTTCAATTTTGAGTTTCAGCAGATCGTTCATAGGGTCAGCCCTCCTTTCACCGATTTGGAAGCCCCGAAAAAGAAAAAACGGAGCGAAGCGATGCTTCACCCCGCGCATAGACCGGCGCTTATTCGTCCTCGTCTTCGTCATCGGCTTCATCGGAAAAGCGCGTGCGAACCACCTGAATCAATTTCTCCATCAGCGCTTCTTCCGGGGGAACGAACTCCTCCATCTCCTCGCCGTTCTCGTCTTCAAAGGTGTTCACCTGCATGGTGGAAGACATTTTTCCCCCTCGCAGAGCGTTATAAAACTCCGTCATGGTCAGCTGGAGGTTTTCGTCGTCCGGATCGTCGTCGCCGGGATTCTCATTCGCGTTGCACAGCGCGGCAAATTCCTGACCGTTGTAATAGAAATAATCCATCACTTCGAGCATCAGCGCATTGCCGTTGTCATCGGTAAATTCCACGATATCGCGTTCCTGCATATCTTCCGGGGTCATAGCCAAACCTCCTGCCCGCGCGTTGCGCGTGTTGATGCTCCTATTATACCCGCAGCGCCCCCAAAATGCAAGCGGCGCGCGCTGACCGCACCCGTCACCCGAGCGCGAGATCGAGCGCCATCATCAGCGCGTAGCCCGTCATCAGCGCGAACAGGCCGGCGCGGCTTTTCGCCGCCTGCGGAACCATCTCCGCGAAAACGACCTGCATCATCGCGCCCGCGCAGAACGCCATCATTCCCGGCAGCGCGCCCTGCATCATGCCCGCCGCCAGCGCGGCCAGCATGCCGAAAACCGGCTCGACCGCGCCGCTGAGTGCGCCGAGCGCAAAGCTCCTGCCCCGGCTCATGCCGCCCGCGCGAAAGGGCAGCGCCACAGCCAGCCCCTCCGGCAGATTCTGCACGCCGATGCCCAGCGCCAGCACCGCCGCCCCGGCGAAACCGCCCTCAACGCCCGCCAGCGCGAACGCCAGACCGACAGCCATGCCCTCCGGAATGTTGTGCAGCGTGATGGCGGCATACATCATCAGCCGCCGCTTTGCGCTCGCCGAAACGCTTTGCAGCCGCTGCGTTCTGCCCAGAAACGCATCCACCCCGGCGATCATCGCCGCGCCGAGCGCAAAGCCGAGCGTCACCGTCAGCCAGCCGCCCGCCTCTTGCCGCATCGCGGGCAGCAGCATGCTGAAAACCGCCGCCGCGCTCATCACGCCCGCCGCAAAGCCCATGCAGGGGCCGTCTTCCTTCTGATTTTTGAGCAAAAAGACGAGCGCCGCGCCCGTTATCGTCATCAGGAACGGAAAAAGCGTGCCGACGCCCGCCCAGAAAACTGCTTTCATCGGAATTCACCTCTCTGCCATGCTATGCGCAGGGCGGAAAAAGCGTGCCGCTCCACGGGCTGAGCCCGTTTTCACCTCCGCCGAAGTCGGCAAAGCGTCAAAGTTCCGCTCACGCGGGCGATTTTATGCGTTTTTCCATATATCCAAAAATCCCCCGGCCGAAACCGGGGGACAAAGGCATGATTATTTCACATGGCAGCTCTCGCCGCCTCCGCAGCCGGAGCAGCCGCCCGGACAGCCGGAGCAGCCGCCGTTCTTTCGATCGCGAATGAAACTGCGGCCGAGAAAGAACAGGATGACCGCCAGAACAATCAAAACGATAATCGTTGCCATGGAATGTTCTCCTTTCCTGAAAACGGGGCGCGGTTATTTCGCGCTGTACTTGACCTCCAGCTCGCCGCTCTCCCGATACGGGCGAACCAGCAGATAGATCAGCACGCCGAGCACGATCACGGCCGCCACGGTGTCAAGGCCGAAAGCGGTCTCGCCGCAGAACAGCCCGCCGAGCTGATAGACGATCAGGCTGACGGCATAGGCAAAGCCGCACTCCCAGCCGATGGCCGCCCACGTCCACTTGGCGTTGTTCATCTCGCGCTTGATGGCGCCGATGGCCGCAAAGCAGGGCGCGCAGAGCAGGTTGAAGATCAGGAAGCTGTAAGCGGAGAGCTGCGTGAACTGCGCCGCGATGTTGACCAGACCGGCGAAATCGCCCGCGTCAACCATCTCCAGCGCGTCGCCCGCAACCGCGAACAGCGTGCCGAACGTGCCGACGACTTCCTCCTTCGCGACCAGACCGAGCAGGGTCGCGACCGTCGCCTGCCAGTTGCCGAAGCCGAGGGGCTTGAAGATGAAGCAAACCGCGTTGCCGATGTTCGCAAGGATGGAAGCGTCCATATCCTCCACCATGCCGAACACGCCATCCGCAAAGCCGAAGGAGCTGGTGAACCAGACGAACACGGAGGACAGGGTGATGATCGTGCCGGCCTTCTTGATGAAGCTCCAGCCGCGCTCCCACGTGCCGCGCAGCACGTTCTTCACGGTCGGCAGATGATACGCCGGGAGCTCCATGACGAACGGGGCGGGCTCGCCCGCGAAGGGTTTGGTCTTCTTGAGGATGATGCCGGAGATGACGATGGCCGCAATGCCGATGAAGTAGGCGCTCGGCGCAACCCACCACGCGCCGCCGAAGATCGCGCCCGCCATCAGGGCGACGATCGGCATCTTCGCGCCGCAGGGGATGAAGGTCGTGGTCATGATCGTCATGCGGCGGTCACGCTCCTGCTCGATGGTGCGGGAGGCCATGATGCCGGGCACGCCGCAGCCCGTGCCGACCAGCATCGGGATGAAGCTCTTGCCGGAGAGGCCGAAGCGGCGGAAGATGCGGTCCATGATGAACGCGATGCGCGCCATATAGCCGCAATCCTCCAGGATGCACAGCAGCAGGAACAGCACGAGCATCTGCGGCACAAAGCCGAGCACCGCGCCGACGCCGCTGATGACGCCGTCCACGATCAGACCGGTGAGCCAGTCGGCGCAGCCGATGCCCTCAAAGAAGCTCTGTGCCGCCGGAACGATCCACTCGCCGACGAAAACGTCGTTCGTCCAATCGGTCAGCGCGCCGCCGACGGTGGAAATGGCGATGTAATACACCAGCGTCATCACCGCGGCGAAGATCGGCAGGCCGAGGATTCGGTTGGTCAGCACGCGGTCGATCTTGTCGCTGGTGCTCATGCCGCGGTTGCTCTTCTTCACGCAGCCGTCGATGATGGAGGCGATATAGGTGTAGCGCGCGGCGGTGATGATGGACTGGCTGTCGTCGTCCATCTCGGTCTCGCAGGCCTTGATGTCGTTCTCAATGTGCGCGAGCTTATCCTTCGGGATGTTCAGCTTCTCGATGATGCGCTCGTCGCGCTCGAAGATCTTGACGGCGAACCAGCGCTGCCGCTCCTCCGGCATGTCGTGCAGCACGACCTCCTCGATGTGCGCCAGCGCATGCTCGATGCTGCCCGCAAAACGATGCTGCGGGATGGTCTTCTTGCCGCTGCGCGCCAGCTGCACCGCGCGCTGCGCCGCTTCCATCACGCCGTCGCCCTTGAGCGCGGAAATCTCGATCACCGGCACGCCGAGGTGATTGGAGAGCTTCGCCGCGTCGATGCGGTCGCCGTTCTTGCGGACGACGTCCATCATGTTCAGCGCGACGACCATCGGAATTCCCAGCTCAGCGAGCTGCGTGGTCAGATACAGGTTACGCTCCAGATTGGTTGCGTCGATGATGTTGAGCAGCGCGTCCGGGCGCTGGTCGATCAGCACGTTGCGGGCGACGACTTCCTCCATCGTGTACGGGCTGAGGGAATAAATGCCCGGAAGGTCTGTGATGATGACGTCCTTTTCGCCTTTGAGGCGGCCTTCCTTCTTTTCAACCGTAACGCCCGGCCAGTTGCCGACGAACTGATTGGCGCCGGTCAGCGCGTTGAACAGCGTTGTCTTGCCGCAGTTCGGGTTACCGGCAAGCGCGATCTTGATCTCCATGACCATTCCTCCTCGGTTAGATTTTCCTAACCTTTATCCTGAAATCAAGCGGGCCACCGCCCGCCGTCTGACGATCCCGCCGGGGTTTACTTGACCTCGATGAGATCGGCGTCCGCCTTGCGCAGGCTCAGCTCGTAGCCGCGAACGGTTACTTCCACCGGGTCGCCCAGCGGCGCCACCTTGCGAACATAAATCTGTACGCCCTTGGTGATGCCCATGTCCATGATGCGGCGCTTGAGCGCGCCCTCGCCGCCGACCTTCACGACCGTCACGGTCGAGCCAATTCCGGCTTCTTTCAGTGTCATCGCTTATCCTCCTCCTGTATGCTCGGATTCTGCCCCGATGGAACTCAGACCAGAATCTTGGTCGCCAATTCGCGGCTGATGGCCACGCGCGCATCCTTCACCTGCACGATCAGGTTGCCGGCAATATCGGAAACCACGCGAACCGTTTCGCCCTCAACAAAGCCGAGGTTTTCAAGATGCGTGCGCACCTTGTCGCTGCCCCCAATGCGGAGAATCGGTCGGCTTTCGCCGACGCCCACCATCGTAAGCGGCATATGCATCCTCCCTTTCAGCTTGTCCATTCGTTTGTTTGCATGAACAAATTAGCTTTAACTAACGGAAATATATTAGCATCGACTAACAGATTTGTCAATGGCTCGTGCGCAGAAAAAAAGCCCAAATTTTTTGGATTCGCGTTGTTTGAATTTGGGAATTATGTTATAATAGAGCTGGTATAATTGCGCCCGTGCGTCCCGCGCGGTCGGCGCGTGGAGGTGATTTTGACTATGGCCGTATCCGAAGCCATCGAAAACTATCTGGAAACGATCTACATTCTCTCTAAGCAGCAAAACGAGGTTCACGCCATTGATGTCTGCTCTTACCTCTCCTATTCCCGCCCGACGGTCTCCATCGTCCTGCGCCAGATGCGTGAGAGCGGGCTGGTCACCGTCGATGAGGATAACCACATCCACCTGACCGAGGAAGGCCGCGCCATCGCGACCCACATCTACGAGCGCCACACCATCCTCAGCCAGCTGCTTATGCGCCTGGGCGTCACGAAGGAAACCGCCCTGCACGACGCATGCAAAATCGAGCACGACCTGAGCGACGAAACCTTTGACGCGATCAAGCGGCACTTTCAAGCGCATCAGGAAACAAAATGCTAAACAGCAAATGAGCAAACCCGAGATTTTGCATACATTCCGATAACGGGCGCGCAACGCTCGCCTGCCTTACTCCCTCAGTCACGGCTGCGCCGTGCCAGACCTTCGGCGTTCCGCTTGCCTGCCTCCCGCACCGCGGGCGGCAAGCTCCGCGCCCTCGAAGAGGGAGCTCCAGACTGTAGACAAAAAGCTATTCTCCCCCCCTTCGGGGGGAGAATAGCCCTTTCCGCAAATGAAAGAATAGCTGAATTTCTTGATTTTGCTCAATGATTGCTATAGCAAAAACGGGCTGCATCTGCAACCCGTTTTTTTCTGTCTCTTTTCAGGGGATTCGGGGACGCGCTCAGTCGTCCGCCGAAACGACCGCCTCGGCCTTCGGCTGGATATCTCCGGCCTCGGTCAGCGCGATTCTCGTCAGCGCCGGGCCGACCAGCTCGTAGATCAGCACGCCGAACAGAACAATATTGCGCACCATCGCGCCATCCGCGCCCAGCGTCTGCGCCACGGTGACGGACATGCCCAGCGCCACGCCGGCCTGCGGCAGCAGCGTGATGCCCAGCCACTTCTGCACCTTCGGCGGGCACTTCATAAACTTCGCGCTGATGCTCGCGCCCGCCCACTTGCCGAACGCACGCGCGAAGATATACGCCGCGCCGATGAGCACCACGGAGGCGCTGCTGAACACGTTCAATTCCAGCTCCGCACCGCTGAGCACGAAGAACAGGATATACAGCGGCGCCGTCCAGCGGTCGGTCTTATCCATGATCTCCGCCGAGAAATCGCACACGTTGCAGAACACCGTGCCCAGCATCATGCACACCAGCAGGCTGGAGAAGCCGATCTTCACGCCGCCGACCTCAAACTCCATCATCGAAAGCGCCACCGTCAGGATGACGAACGTGATGGAGAGCGACAGCCGCTTGCTGTTGGATTTGAAATATTTCTCCGCGGCGGAGAAGATGCTGCCCATCACAAAGCCCAGCAGGATGGAGAGCACGATTTCCAGCAGCGGCTCAACGAGGATGCTCGTCATGTCGTAATGGCCGTAGTTGATCGCCTTGGCCACGCCGAAGCTGATCGCGAACACGATCAGACCCACCGCGTCATCCAGCGCGACAATCGGCAGCAGCAGGTCGGTCAATTCGCCCTTCGCCTTGTACTGGCGGACGACCATCAGCGTCGCCGCCGGAGCGGTCGCCGTCGCAATCGCGCCCAGCACAATCGCATCCGCCAGGGACATCGAATCGCCGAGCACGAAGATATGCAGCCCGATGAGCACCAGATCGACCATCAGCGTCGCCGTCAGCGCCTGAAAAATGCCGATCACCGTCGCCTGCTTGCCGGTGTGGCGAAGCTGGGACAGGCGGAACTCGTTGCCGATGGCAAAGGCGATGAAGCCGAGCGCCACGTCGTTAAACAGGCTCAGCGCTTTCACGTCGCCGTTCGTCGGGAAGCCCAGACCCTGTACGCCGAGCTTGCCCAGGCAGTACGGGCCGATCAAAATACCCGCAATCAGGTAGCCCGTCACAGCCGGCAGCTTGAGCGGCTTGACGAAGCGGGAAACCAGCAGACCGGCGCAGAGCGCGATCGCAATGCTGAGCAGCGTTTCCATAACGATTACCTCACTTTTTCCTTTGTTCCGATGCACTATTATATCACTGACCCACGCGCAAAAACAGGTAAAAAAGCGCCTGACTTTTGCGGTTTTTTCTGTTCTTTTTTTATACCTTTTTTCGAAAACGCCTCCCGCCACGGGCGGCAACGATTTCAAACGTTCCTTGAAGAGGAAGATTTTATCCTTTCACAGTTCCATTTTAAAGCCAAAAGGGCTCCCTCCTTGAGGGCGTGGAGCTTGCCGCCCGCTGTGCGGGAAGCAGGCAAGCGGAACGCCGAAGGTCTGTCAGCGAAGCTGACTGAAGGAGTTATCAAAAAAGAACGCCCCTTTTTCAAGAGACGTTCTGAATCTGCGTAGAAAAATTACTGCGCAACCGGGTACACGCTGCAGCGGGTCTTCTTCTTGCCCATGCGCTCGAAACGGACGACGCCGTCCACCAGAGCGAACAGGGTATCGTCGCCGCCGATGCCGCAGTTGGTGCCGGGATGAATGTGGGTGCCGCGCTGACGGTACAGGATGTTGCCCGCCAGGACGAACTGGCCGTCCGCACGCTTCGCGCCGAGGCGCTTAGACTCGCTGTCGCGGCCGTTGTGGGAAGAACCGGTGCCCTTCTTATGAGCGAAGAGCTGAAGATTCATCGTAAGCATCTGCTTGCCTCCATTCTTCTTGCTGTATCCGAATGAGATTCGGATAAATTTTTTGAATGTCTGTCAGTCCCGTCATGACCGTTTGGAGCACGATCTGCGCTTTTTCCATCCGCCCGGCGTCAATCGCCTGCGGCAGCTCGCACCGGAGATATCCGTCCCGCACGGCGACAACGGGTGTCACCTTTGCGACGGCTTCCAGCGCGTTCACGCCGGTCTGCGTCAGCGCGGAAACCGCGCAGCAGACCAGATCGTAGCCCCTTATCTTCTTGCCGCCCGCGTGGCCGCTGGCCAGAAAGCCGCGCACCGCACCGTCGGCAGAAGTATAGACCGTGATGGTGGTCATCTCTTAGCCGATCTTGGTGATTTCCACCTTGGTATACGGCTGGCGATGGCCCTGCTTACGGCGATAGTTCTTCTTGGACTTGTACTTGTAGACGACGATCTTCTCGCCGCGGATCTGGCCGACGACCTTGCCCTCGACCTTGACGCCCTCGACAACCGGCGTGCCGATCTTCACGTCGCCGTCATTGCCCATGAGCAGAACGTCAAAAGAAACCGTGGAGTCAACCTGAGCATCGATTTTCTCGATGTAGATCACGTCGCCCTCACTGACGCGGTACTGTTTGCCACCAGTCGCAATAATCGCGTACATTATGGTGACACCTCCTCATAAATACTCGCCGGGTTTAGGTAGCCTTTCGGCGTTTGCAGACCAGCCCCGAGCGGCTTGCCTTCCTATGATATCAGTTTTTCCTGCTGGTGTCAATCATTTTGACGCAATTTTCCGTCAAATTCCGCAAAAAGCGGGCTGAGCCTGCCTTTCCCTCCGCCGAAGTCCGCAAAACATCAAATTCCGGCTCACGCGGGCGATTTTGCGCAGTTTCCTATCCGTCAAAATTGGGCTGAGCCGCGCGCGCCCCTGCGATACGCTGTCAATAGCCCGTCGCTTCTTCGTTTTTCACCAGCTTGACGATGCGGCTTGTGCCCAGCCGCGTCGCGCCCAGCTCGATGAAGCGGTATGCGTCGTCCAGCGAGGCGATGCCGCCCGCCGCCTTGATGCCCTTGCCCGGCTTCATGTGCGCCTTCATCAGCGCCACGTCGTCAAACGTCGCGCCGGCGGTCGAAAAGCCGGTCGAGGTCTTGATGAAATCCGCGTCGGATTTGGAGACGATATCGCACATGCGGATCTTCTCATCCTCGCTGAGCAGGCAGGTCTCGATAATCACCTTGAGCGTATGCCCCGCGCAGGCCGCCTTGATCGCGTTGATTTCGGCGAGCACCTCATCGTCGCGGCCGTCCTTGAGCATGCCGATGTTGATGACCATGTCCACTTCGTCCGCGCCGTTCTTCACCGCGTCGGCGGCCTCAAACACCTTCGTCTCCGTCGTGGAATAGCCGGTCGGGAAACCGATCACCGTGCACACGCCCACCTTGTCCGCTCTATCCTGCATATACGCCTTGCAGCGCGCGACATAGCAGGCCGGGATGCACACCGTCGCCGTGTGGTATTTCATCGCGTCGTCGCAGATGGCCTTGATCTGCGCCCACGTCGATTCGGGCTTGAGCAGCGTATGATCCACCATCGCGAGCATCTGGCTGAGTTCCATTTTCTTTTCCTCCTGCATGTTTTTTTGCAAAACGGTAAGCCCCGCCGGCGCGCGGAGAAAACGGCGTCTCCCGCTTCAAACCGGCGCGTCAGCGATCGTTTTCATTTATTATACGGCATAAATGGCGGAAGGGCAAGCGCACGTTTCCTCTTTCTTTTTTCCCGCGTCGGGCGTATACTGATCGTATCACGTCAAGCAGGAGGAATCCCCCATGATTATCGGCATGCGCGGCCACGATTTTGGCCGTATGGAACCCCGGGCGCTCGCCGCGGCCATCCGCGAAACCGGGTTTGAAGCCACGCAGTTGGCCTTTACCAAAGCGTTTCCCGCCCCCGCCGAGCAATACATGACCCGCGAGGCGCTCTGCGACATCCGCGAGGCGTTCGCCGGGCTTGCCCTGCCCGTCATGGGCTGCTACGTCAGCGCGAGCGACCGCGACCCCGACGCGCTGGCCGAAGCGAAGGCACGTTTCAAGCGCGCCCTGTCCGCGAGCGTCACGCTCGGCGCGGGCTGCGTCGGCACGGAAACGACCCATTTCACCTTCCCGGAATCCGAACGCGAGGCGGCTTACGCCCGCCTGCTGGATTTCACCCGCGAGGTCTGCGCCCACGCGGAGCAGGTCAACGCGCTGGTGGGCATTGAGCCGGTCGCGCTGCACACGCTCCATACGCCGGAGCTGACCCGCCGCCTGATTGCGGACGTGAACAGCCCGAATCTGCGCGTCATCCTCGATACGGCGAACCTCGTCACCCCCGAAAGCACCGCGCCGGAGGCGCAGATGGAGATTTTGGAGCGCGCGCTTTCCTGCTTTGGCGAGCGCATCTGCGCTCTGCATGTCAAGGACGGCGTGTTTAGCCGCGAGGGCAAGTGGGAAAACCGCCCGCTCGGTCAGGGCGTGATGGATTGGCCGCGCCTGCTCCCCCGCCTGCGGGCGCACAACGACGCGCTCTGCGCCCTGCGCGAGGGCGTTTTCCCCGGCATGGCCAAGGAAGAATGTCAAATGATGCACCGCTGGCTCGGCGAATAACCGGCCATCATCATCAAACGGAGCTGCGCGAACAGCCCCGTTTTTTTCGTCTCTTTTTTGGATTTTCGCTCATTCCACATGTTCAAAAAAGTCGTCCTTCTGCGTGTCCTCGCCGACCGCCGAAAACGCCAGACCGAACCGGGAATTGTCATAGGGGCCAAAATCCTCCACATGATAATCCGTCTTCTGCTGGGAGATATGGCACGCAAACGCGCGGCAGGCCACGTCAAACGCCGTCTGGCCTTCAAACGCCGCCAGCGGCTTCCGCCAGTCCATCTTCACCGGGTTCTGCTCGTAGAGGTGGATGTAGAGCTTCTTGATCTGCCACGGCTCGCTGTGCGCCATCTTTTTCTGATAGCCCGCGTCCGCCGCGAGCGCGACAGCCGCCTGCGCCGCATCCGCCGCCGCCCGGTGCGCGCCGTGGCCGTATTCGCCGTTCACATCCTGCGTAACCACGACGTCCGGCCTGCACGCGCGGTAGACATCCGCCACAAAGCGATAGACGCTCTCCCGGCTCCATCCCTTCTGCGCGTACATCCCCTTGAGCGTCAACTGAAACTGATCCGGGAAATGGCCGATGATCGGGTAATGCCTCACCCCGCAGAGCCAAAGCCCGTCCAGCAGCTCCAGCCGCCGATACGGCATCGTCGGCACAAGGTAGGCCACCTGCACCGCCTTGCCCATTTCCCCCGCGTAATAGGGAATCGTGCCGCCCAGAAACAGGATTTCGTCGTCCGGGTGCGCCGCCAGCGCCAGCAGATCCGCCTTTTCAAGCGGCGCCTGCCATTGCTGCACCCAGCCCGGCGCGTCCCCCTCGCCGAGAACGCGAAGCTCTGCGATAAACAGCCGCCCTTTTCCGTCCTTCGGGCGAATCCGCACGGTTTTTGCGCCCGCGTCCACCGCCGCATACGCCGCCAAAAACGCGCCGTCCGTCTGCGCGACGGTCTGCCATGCGCCGGACGCATCCCGCGTCTGCACGTCGAGCGCCGCCGCGTCGTCGTAAAACTGCACATACACGCCGCCGATGGCGTCCTCCGCCTCGATCTCCACATAGGCTGAACCGTTCGAGGACGACGCCCAGTACGTCCGATAATCCCCGTCCGTCATGCGGTCGAGCGTCTTTTTGCCCACGCTGGAAAAAGCGCATCGGTCGGTCATCTCCTGCGCCGTCTGCGCAAAGGCCGCGGGCGCAAGCGTCAGCAGCGCCGCCAGCATCCAAATCAGTTTTCTCATGCTTTTCCTCCGTTTTTTCGCTCTGCCTCCCATGATACCACAATTTTCCCGCAAAATAAAGTTTGTCCCTTGTTTCGGCTTTATCCCGATGGTATAATAGACAGGATGGCTTGGCGACGGGACGGCCGCGCCATAACACGGAAAAAAATGGAAAGCGAGCGATTACAAGCATGGGCATCAACGCGATTGTCGGCCAGAGCGGCGGCCCCACCTGTGTCATCAATTCCAGCCTTGCGGGCGTTTTCAGCGCCTGCCGCAAGCACGGCGTACAGCATGTTTACGGCATGCGTCACGGCGTTCAGGGCCTGCTCAAGGACGACGTGGTCAACCTGACGGACGTGCTCAGCGCGCCGGGGCAGCTCACCCTGCTGCGCCACACCCCCGCTTCTTATCTGGGAAGCTGCCGCTACAAACTGCCGGAAAGCGACCAGATGGAGGCCGTCTATCAGGAAATCTTCGACGTGCTGCGCCGTTATGATATCGGCTACTTCTTCTATATCGGCGGCAACGACAGCATGGATACCATCCTCAAACTGAGCGACTACGCCGCCAAGGTCGGCAGCGACATCCGCTTTATCGGCGTTCCCAAGACGATCGACAACGATCTGACCCACACCGACCACACGCCGGGCTATGGCTCGGCCGCCAAATACATCGGCACGACGATCAAGGAGCTGGTGCGCGATTCCACGATTTACGACCTCAAATCCGTGACCATCGTGGAAATCATGGGGCGCAACGCGGGCTGGCTGACCGCCGCCGCCGCGCTCGCGGAGGACGAGGATTGCGAGGGCGCGGCGATGATCTGCCTGCCGGAAATCCCGTTCGACCCGGATCATTTCATCGCCCGCGTGGACGCCATTCAGCAACAGACGCCGTCGCTGGTCGTCGCGGTCTCCGAGGGCGTGCGCATCGCGGACGGGCGCTACGTCTGCGAGCTGGCGCATACCCTCGTCAACGTGGATGCGTTCGGCCACACCTATCTGAGCGGCACTGCGCATTACCTCTCCAGCCTCGTCGCCGCCAAGCTGCACAGCAAGACCCGCGCCGTCGAGCTCTCCACCCTCCAGCGCTGCGCCGCGCACGTCGCCAGCGAAACGGATGTTTCCGAAGCGTTTGGCGTCGGCGCTTTCGCGGTGGACGCCGCGTTCTCAGGCAAGACCGGCATGATGGCCGCGCTCAAGCGCGTGAGTAACGCGCCGTATGCCTGCGGCTTTGAGCTGCACGACATCCACGACATCGCCAATCTGGAAAAGAAGATTCCGCTGGACTGGATCGACGCGGAGCATTATCGTCTGCGCGAGCCCTTCTTCGCCTACGCCCGCCCGCTGATCGCCGAGGAGGTCAAGCCGGAGTATCAAAAGGGATTGCCGAGGCACCTGAAACTGAAACGCTGAACCTAAAAGCCGCTCGATTCCGCCCCGCATGGCCGATGTTTTTTCGGCATGTGAGCCGGATCGACGGCTTTTTTTCGAAAAAAAGGAAAAAACCGAAAAAAAATGAAAAAAAGGGGTTGCGTTTTCCAAAGAGCCGTGATATACTATCTAACGTTCCGAGCGAACAAGTGAATACGACACGGGGCATTAGCACAGTTGGTAGCGCGCTACATTCGCATTGTAGAGGTCAGCGGTTCGAATCCGCTATGCTCCACCAAACCCAAGAAATCCGAACATCATCCCAGTTGGGGATGGGTTTGGATTTCTTCTTTTTATCTCAAGTATTGTGGTGTGATAAACAAAATGAACGAAAGGAGACGGATCGGAATCATTCCGATTGTCTCGGCACTGAAAATAACGATAGGGCAAGAACTCACATCCACAGAATGTGAGCGCTTGCCCTATTTTACCAATGGATTTATACCTTCGCCAGCGTCCAGTTCTGGCTCTCGGTCTGGCACTTCACCATGCGGGCGAAGATGCCGCCCGATTGCAGCAGCTCTGCGGGCGAGCCCTGCTCTGCCACTGCGCCGTCCTTCAGCACCACGATCTGATCCGCGCCGGAAACGGTGCGCATCCGATGGGCAATGATGAGGACGGTTTTGTTCCGGATGAGGCGGGAAAGTGCTTCCTGAATCGCCGTTTCATTTTCAACGTCCAGACTGGCGGTTGCCTCGTCCAGCAGAATGATTGGCGCGTCTTTCAGGAAAGCACGGGCGATGGAAATGCGCTGCCGCTCGCCGCCGGAAAGCTCGCAGCCGTTCTCGCCGATGTTGGCGTTCCAACTGTCGGGCAGTTTTTCGGCAAACTTGTCCACATTGGCGAGCTTTGCCGCCGCAATCACCTCTGCGTCCGTCGCGTCCTTTCTGCCGATGCGGATGTTTTCCAAAATGCTGTTGTCAAACAGCGTCACATCCTGAAAAACAATGGCATACAGGCTCATCAGCTTTTCCGGGTCGATCTTCGACACATCCATGCCGCCCACGGTGATCCTCCCTCGGTCGATATCCCAGAACCGCGCCGCCAGCCGGGAAACGGTGGTCTTGCCGCCGCCGGATGGCCCGACCAGTGCCGTGACCTGTCCTTGTTTCGCCGTAAAGGACACGTCTTTCAGCACCGTTTCGCCCCCCTGATAGGCAAACCCCACATGGTCGAACACGATATCGCAGTTGTGATTGGTGAGCTGTTCGCTGCCGGTCTGCACGGGGCAATCCAGAATCTCATTCATCCGCTCGATGTTGCTGTTCGTGCCGATGATGGCGGCGAGGTTTTGCAGCGTTCCCTCCAAAGGATCGTACAGGCGGGAGACCACCAGCAGAAACATGACGAAGGTCAAAACGTCCAATTCGCCCTTGACCAGCAGCGTTGCGCCCGTGAGGGCGGTAGTGGCAATACCCAGCCGCAGGACAAGCCCGGCGGACACCACGAAGACGGACGTTCCCAGCTCACTCTTGATGAGGCGGCTCTCCACAGCGCGGATTTTCTGTTCCAGCCCGGCAAGATAAGCGCTTTCGGCATTGTTGGCGCGCAGGTCGGGCATCGCTTCGATGCACTCCTGAACGCCGTCCTCGCAGGCAACCTTTGCCGCCGTCGCTTTGCGGGAAAGCCTTTTCTGCACGCCGGACGCCAGCGCGACGATGGCAAACGCCACAGGCAGCGGCCAGATGGCGGCAAGCGCCATGCGCCAGTTGAAAAACAGCATCGACACGGCGATGACCGTGGTGGAGAGCATCGCGCCATACAGCGGCGCGACAAAGTGGGATTGGCTCTGCTCCAGCACGGCGCAGTCGTTCATAATGGAGGAGGTCAGGTCGGCGAGATCCTTCTTTCCAAAAAACGACAGCGGGATCTTTCGCAGTTTCTCCGCAAGCCCCACCCGGCGCACGCCGGATTCCACATAGGTGACAAGGAACGTGTTGTCGTATTCAAGCCGTGTGCAGATCACGATGAACAGCGCCGCCGCAATGCAGCCGATGGCATAGAACGGGATTCGCTCCGCCGTCAGCGTACCGCCCATGATGTCGCCCACCAGCAGGTACAAGAGCCCCACCGGCACCATGAAGGAGATGTTTTGCAGCGCACAGCACAACATGCCCTTGATGTTGTCCACCGCGCCCTTGCGGGAGAGGGCGTAACGCCTTTGTAGATACTGAATCATCGCTCAAGCCTCCTTTTCCACTTTCCATTGGACAGACTGCTGATAATCCCGCCACATCATGCCAAACAGACTGTCCGTTTGTCCGGACAGCGCCGTAAAACTGCCGCTTTCCGCGAGATGTCCCTCTTTTAAGACAAAGATTCGGTCGGCGTTCACGACCGTGGACAGGCGGTGGGCGATCATAATGACGGTGCGCCCCTTTGCAAGTTCGTTGAAGGCCGCCTGCACCTTCATCTCGTTGTCGGGGTCTGCAAAGGCGGTCGCCTCATCCAGAATCAGCACCGGCGCGTTTTTCAGCATGGCGCGGGCAATGGCAAGCCGCTGGGTCTCGCCGCCGGAGAGGTAAACGCCCTGCGAACCGATGACCGTGCGCACGCCATCCGGGAATTTCTCGATGATATCCATGCACTGCGCGGCGCTGAGCGCTGCCAGCACTTCCCCGTCCGTGGCGTTCGGCTTGCCCATGCGCACATTATCCAAAATACTGCCCTTGATGAGGCGGCTGTTCTGGAACACGAAGGAAACCGTGTCCATCAATTCGCTCTTGTCGATGTCCTTCACATTCACGCCGCCGATGGAAATCTTGCCGCTCTGCGGGTCAAAGAAGCGGGCAATAAGTGCCGCCAGCGTGGATTTTCCGCCGCCGGAAGGCCCGACAAACGCCACCGTCTGCCCCGCGCCGATGGAGAGGGAGATGTCCTCCAGCGCGTTTTTCACGCCGTCATAGCTGAACGTGACATGCTCCAGCACAACCGACCCGTCCTTGGGATGCTTCGGCGCGTTCGGGCAGGAAAGCGATGGGCTTTCCAATACGCTGTCGATGCGGGTGATGGCGTCCTGCACAATCATACCGTTCTCGCTCATGAACATCAGCTTGGTCAGCGTCAGGGAGATGACCGGCGTGATGATGATGTAAAAGAGCAGATTCAGCAGCGCGCCGCCGTCCGTGCCGCCGCGGGCGAACAGAAAAGCGCCCGCAATCAGGAACGCAAACACGCTGTTGACCGCCAGCGTATAGAAGGTCATGGGCCAGCGCATCTGTTTGGTGTAGGCGATGACCCAGCGCTCATAGTTGTCGATCGTCCCCTTGAATTTCTTGAAGGAGAACACCGTCTGCCCGAAGGTCTTGACCACGGGAATCCCCCGCACATACTCCACCGCTTCGCCCGACATATCCGCCAGCGCGTTTTGGTATTGGGTCATCTGTTCCTGCATCTTCTTGCCGGTCATGCGGGTCATGACAAGAAACGCGAGCGCCACAGGAACGAGGCTCAAGAGCCCCAGCCGCCAGTCGAACGCCAACAGCAGCGTCAGAAGCCCCGCGATGGTCGCCATGGCTTTCGCCTGATCCGGCAGTTGGTGGGCGAGATAGGTTTCCGCCGATCCAGCGGTTTCGGAAATGGTGCGGCGCAGTTTGCCGCTGCCGAACTGCTCAATCGCGCCCAGCGGCAGCGTGGCGATGTGTTTCACCATGGCAAGGCGCAGATTGGTGGCGATGCGGAACGCCGCAAGGTGCGAACACATCAGCCCCGCGATGTAGGTGAGCACGGCGACGACGGCGAACGCCACCGCCATCCAGCCATATCGGGTCACATGGACGGCGTTTTCATATCGCGGCGCGACCTCGATGACCTCCCTCAGGATGCGCCAGATGTACCCAAACGGTACCAGCGCCAGCAGCGCGCCCGCGGCGGCCAGCGCCCACGAAAGGTAGGTCAAAATTCGGTACGTCCCGGCATAATCGAGCAGCCGGGATAGATTGGATTGCTTTTTCAAAACAACGCCTCCTTATCGATCTTTATGTTAGTTTTGTCTAACAACATGGTTTTTGAAAAGCCGCCGAAGCGGCAATTCTGAATTCCGTATTTACTTTTTCAGAAACGAGAACAGCCCTTTCTTCTCATACGGCACTGCATGGATTTCCCCCGCCGTATAGCCGGTTGCGTCAATGGCGGCACGCAGGGCGTTTTCATCCAGCGGCGCTTTAGAGAGAATCACCGTCTCCCCTTTCGCATGGGAAGACGAAACCTTTTCCACTGAAAATGCGCGGCGAATCGTGTCGTTGACGTGCGCCTCGCACATGGAGCATGCCATGCCGGAAACCTTGACCGTTGTTTGAATCATATGGATGCCTTCTTTCTAAATCATAAGTCTTTCAAAGGGTGTATAACCACGCCGTAAGCGCACAGGCAGAAATCATCTATTTCACAACCTTCATGCAAAAATCGCAACGGTCGCCGCCGTGCTTTTACGGTTTCGGGTTCTTGATAAGATCATACAGCTTGCCAAATTCGCCGATATTGCGTATTCCGGCAAGCTCCATGCCGAGATGGACATACTTATCGCACTTGGACTTGGCATCGGTTTCAAGAATGACCGGCACGCCCAGCCGGTCGCCCTCGGCGAAGGCAATGTCCATGACCTTGCGCATATAACCCTGTCCCTGATACTGCTCCCGCACGCAGACAAGTCCCACGAAGATATACAGCTTCTTTTCCCTATCCATGCGATCCTGAAGCGACACACCGCCGCGTTTGATGGCTATGCCGAAGCGCAGAAGCCGTTTCAGACTGGAATTGCGCAGCATCCCCTTCGCAATGGGCCACATGGTTTTGAGCCTCATCTTCTCCTTCGGCAGTTTATAGGCGATATAGCCCTCGCCGCGCTCGCTGGTGGTGTGCAGAAAGCCGCCCCGCAGCATCCCGCGCACATAGGCGCAGATATATTCTTCTGTCGCCTTCTGACCGGAAAACACGGCGTTCATCCCCGCTTCCTGTCCGTAATCGTAATAGCCGAAAGCGTGACCGATTTCGTGAATTTCTTCCTCGGTCATGGATTTGACAAGCATGCTGCGTCCTCCTTTACGACTTTTTCCTCTTATACCCGCAGTCGCAGTACGGCCCGCCGGAAGCAAGGGTATACTGCCTCACGAAGTCGGTCACGCCGCCCGCTTCGCTCATCGCGTAGTCAAGGCGGCACAGCGCGGGCGTTAAATCGTACAGCCCCAGCTTCTTCATCAGCACGCAGATGCCGCATCGGGTGAACCGTCCCTCGTAGCCGCTGCCGTCGGGATATTCGTAAAAGTCCATGTTCCACGAATA
>ERZ839823.1689-NODE-1689-length-20453-cov-2.658937_pt1 | contig 20453 bp, 15 predicted proteins | sample MGYA00519862_ERZ839823 | MGnify/ENA primary metagenome ERZ839823 (study PRJEB31850, sample SAMEA3708853) | human gut metagenome | biome: human gut; feature: human-associated habitat; material: faeces | place: China | collected 2014 ...
TCATTTTCTCGTTCCGTTTCGTCTGAATGTCGTCGATGACGAACTGCCGGTCGAGCGGACCCTCGTAGAGCTTTTTCAGTTTTTCGATACCCCGGTCGCCTTTGTACATCGGCGCTTCATAGACGGCGATGCGGGCGTATTTCGATGCGTATTCGGGCGAAATCGTGCCCCGGATTTCGATCCGCTCGGGCGTAGCCGTACAGCGGTCGATGCTGCCTGCGAAAGGTTCCAAGACGGTTTCCTGCTCGAACGTAATGCGGTCGATCGACAGTTCGCCCGCACCTCCGAGCGGTTCGATGCGGAAACCGGTCAGCGCGCCTTCGGCCTGCGGCAGATCGGAAAAATTGAAGAAATATCCCTTTTTGGGCGAGTTCGGGTCGATATCGAAAATTTTCGATTTTTCGTCGTTATAGACGGAGTCTTTCGCCGTGACGAAGCGAATGCGGAGCCGGTCGGCCGGACTGCGGTTCTCCATGACGAAGAACATCGTGTTGCGGTCCTCGAGCTTCGGATTGTAGATGCCGTTGCGGCTTCCGGCGAGCGACGGCGTACTGAGCGAACCTCCCTCGTCGAACGCGAACTCCAGCGTTCCGTCGCCCTGAGAAACGGCGCCCCCTTCGGCCGTGAACAGCTCGGTCGAACCTTTGAGCCCGAACGACAGGTCGATCGGTTTGCCGGCCTCGAATCCGTCCAGCTGGTAGAGCGCGTTTTCCCATACCGAGTCGCTGGCGTTGCAGAGCGCGAACTCGACCCGGTCGATCCGGTCCGCGAACGGGCACTCGCTCAGATCGAAGATAGTCACGTTCCACTCCTTGGGCGTCACTTTGGCCATGCTTTCGAATTTCCGTCCGCCGCGGCCGACCGTCAGCCGGACGTAGTAGTCGGCCCCGTAAGCTCCGCCTTCGGTATGGACGGCGAACGACACGAAAGGCGTATCGCTCAGGTCGAGTCCTTCGGGATATTCCCGGAAGACCGTTCTCCAGCGGTTGGCGGGCATGTCGGGACCGCTCACCTGCAGACAGTGCGATCCTTCGTGCAGGCGTCCCGACCAGGTCGGCGCCGAGGCGATCAGTTGGAGCGAATCGGCATTCTCGCCGCAGACGAATCCGTCCGCGCCGTCGTTGAATCCGGCCAGAGGGCGCGTCTCGGTCAGCGAGCATTTTTTGGAGCAGTTGTTCGGCGTGGCTCCGGTCTTTTCCTCGGACCGGCAGGCCGACAAGACGGCGAGAGCCGCTACGGCGAGGGCGGCGGCGCGCCCCGTTCGGGTGGAGAAAGTCATGGGTAGAGAGTTTGGTTAGTATTCGACCGTCCGCATATCGTGCGGCGGTTCTCCGACGAAGTTAAGCATTTTGATCGGAAAATGAAAATCGCCGCGATACCGTGCCCGGCGACAAGAAACCGAACGCCCGCGATCTTTCGGCCATCCTTTCGTCGGAGCCATGTCCGAAGGGGAAACCTTATGCCGTCGGGCGGACGGAACCGGCGCCGTCCGTACGCTTCTGAAATCAAGGATTCCCCGGTTTACCGTACCGGCCGTCGGGTTTTCGACGCTTCCGGTTTTACGGCACGAAGTTCCCTCCGCCGAAGGGAACTTCGCGGTAGGGTCTGGCCGGATGCGCGGCCTATGGCTGCAAGCCGCGGCTGCTGGCGAATATGAATGTACCGGGAGCGAGCGCTCCCGGTACATTGGAAAATATGGGTTCTCTGATTGTTTTGCCGTCGGCGCGGCCGAGCGGCTTCTCGGTATTCCCGGGCGCTCGGAACGGTCCGAGCGCCCCGGATACCTGCCGCATCTTGGAAACGGTTCCTGCGGCTTCGGTCAGAATTCGCTGGTAAAGTGGAACCGGATGTCGGGAAACTTTTCCTGCGCGAGCGATAACGCGTAGGACGTGTCGGCCAGAAAGACCTCGCGGCCGTGCTTGTCGAACGCCATACTGTTGAACTTGCGCTTGCGGAAGTCGTTCATCTGCTCCTCGTCGTCGGACTCGACCCAGCATGCCTTATGGATTTGGATCGGCTCGTAGCGGCACTTGGCGCCGTATTCGTGCTGCAAACGGTACTCGATGACCTCGAATTGCAGGGCTCCGACCGTGCCGATGATCTTGCGCCCGTTCATCCGGCTCGTGAACAGCTGCGCGACGCCTTCGTCCATCAGCTGGTCGATACCCTTGGCCAGTTGCTTGAACTTCATCGGATCGGCGTTCTCGATGTAGCGGAACAGCTCGGGCGAGAAGCTCGGAATGCCGGTGAATCGCAGCGTCTCACCTTCGGTGAAGGTGTCGCCGATCTTGAAGTTACCCGTGTCGTGAAGACCCACGATGTCACCGGGATACGCCTCGTCGATGATGGATTTCTTGGATGCCATGAATGCCGTGGGGGTGGAGAACTTGAGGTTCTTGCCCAGCCCGACGTGCAGGTAGTTGGTGTTACGCCGGAAAACGCCGGAACACACTTTCACGAAGGCGATGCGGTCGCGGTGGTTGGGGTCCATGTTGGCGTGAATCTTGAAGACGAAACCGGTGAATTTCTCCTCGTCCGGTTGCACGAGGCGCTCGTCCGTCTCGCGGGGGAGCGGGCTGGGAGCGATCTCGATGAAACAGTCCAGCATCTCGCGGATACCGAAGTTGTTAAGTGCCGATCCGAAGAACACGGGGGCCACTTGCCCGTCGAGGTACGCCGCGCGGTCTATGGCGGGGTATACTTCCCGAACGAGTTCGAGGTCTTCCCGCAGTTTGTCGGCCGAGCGCTCGCCGATATGCTCGTCGAGTTCGCCGGAGTTGATGTCGTTGATCTCGATGCCATCCTGGATGGTCTGCACGCTTGCCGAGTAGAGGCAAAGATTCTCGCGGTGTATGTTGTAAATGCCCTTGAACTGGTCGCCGTTACCGATGGGCCAGCTTAACGGGGTGACTTGTATTTGCAGCTCTTTCTCTATCTCGTCCAGCAGGTCGAACGGGTCCTGTCCGGGACGGTCGAGCTTGTTGATAAACACGATAACCGGGGTTTTGCGCATCCGGCACACTTGCATCAGCTTGCGGGTCTGCGTCTCCACGCCTTTCGCCGAGTCAACGACGATGATCACGCTGTCGCAGGCCGTCAGCACGCGAAACGTGTCCTCGGCGAAGTCTTGGTGACCGGGGGTGTCAAGAATGTTGATCTTCACGTCCTTGTACTCGAAACCCATGACGGAAGTGGCCACGGAGATGCCTCTCTGGCGCTCGATCTCCATGAAGTCGGAGGTGGCCGTTTTCTTGATCTTGTTCGACTTCACGGCTCCCGCCACGTGAATGGCGCCACCGAAAAGCAATAATTTTTCCGTTAAGGTCGTTTTACCCGCGTCGGGGTGACTGATGATACCGAACGTGCGTCGTTTTAATATTTCTTCCTTGAAACTCATGCTGATTACGTGTTTTTTTAGCGGGTGCAAAGATAGGAAAAGAAGTTTAAAGTTGAAAGAAGTTTAGTATTTAGAGAGAAAAAACTACCCACTCTAACTCCCCCTTACACAGGGGGAGGACACGCTGCGTTGGGGGATGGTGACGTGCTTGGCAATCATCCCTCCCCCTTACACGGGGGGAGGACACGCTACGTTGGGGGATGGTGGTGTGCTTGGCAATCATCTCTCCCCCTGTGTAAGGGGGAGCCGGAGGGGGTAGTTGGAAAACTAAAATCTAAAATTAAAAAGGGGCGAATTTTTACTTTCAATTCTTTATCGTAGCTTTGCATATAATATAAAAATAAGCTATGGAAAAGTATATAGGAGCGCACGTGAGTGCATCGGGAGGAGTGGAGAACGCGCCGTTGAACGCCCGCGAAATCGGGGCGACGGCTTTTGCCTTGTTCACGAAGAACCAGCGGCAGTGGAAGGCGGCACCGCTGACAGCGGGGAGTATCGCGTTGTTCAAAGAACGCTGCGAGGAATTCGGGTTCACGCCGAAACAGATATTGCCGCATGACAGTTATTTGATTAATCTCGGCAACCCGGACGCGGATGCGCTGGCGAAGTCGCGGGAGGCTTTCCTCGACGAGATGCAGCGTTGCGAGCAGTTGGGGCTGGATCGGTTGAATTTTCACCCCGGCAGCACGTTGAAGAAGATCAGCGACGAGGAATGTCTGGCGCTGATCGCAGAGTCGATTAACTTGACGCTGGATAAGACCCGCGGCGTGACGGCAGTGATCGAGAACACGGCGGGGCAGGGATCGAATCTCGGCTACACGTTCGAGCAGATCGCCTATATTATAAATGAGGTAGAGGATAAGAGCCGGGTAGGAGTATGCCTCGATACGGCGCACACGCTTGCCGCCGGTTACGATATAAAGACACCGGAGGGGTTTGCCGAGACATTCCGTCATTTCGACGAGGTGGTCGGCTTTTCTTATTTAAGGGGTATGCACTTGAACGATTCTAAAAAGGAGCTGGGATCACGTGTGGACCGGCATGAGAGTATCGGTAAAGGCTTGATGGGCCTTGATACCTTCCGCATGATCATGGCGGACCCCCGTTTCGACAATATGCCCTTAATCCTAGAGACCCCGGACGAGGCGCTTTGGCCGGAGGAGATACAGCTTCTATATAAACAATTAAAATCTTGATTATATGTTCATTTTAATGCCTGTCATTTTTGTCTTAGGAATCCTCGCTATTGCCTTGGAGGATAAGATCAAAATAAATAAAGCGGCCATAGCGTTGTTCATGGCTATCTCTATGTGGATGATATTGATGTTCGATGCCTACAATATTTTCGTCGAACGCTCCAGTACGATCTTTCAAGAGTTCTTGACCCAGAATCCGGAGATGGCCAGCTTGCCCCCGCATGAGCAATTTATTAATTTTATATCGAACCGTGCGATTGTTTATCATTTAGGAAACGTCTCCGAGACGCTTTTCTTCGTGATGTGTTCCATGTTGATCGTGGATATCGTGGATAAGCATGGTGGTTTTAGGGCCGTGACCGGGTATATCCGTACGCCGAATAAACGTAAGCTGTTGTGGTATATAAGTTTCGCTACTTTTTTCTTCTCTGCCTTGTTGGATAACTTGGCGGCCGCTATCGTGATCATGGCGGTGTTGCGTAAGCTGGTACCGGATCGTACGGATCGTTTGAAATATGCCTGTATGGTGATTATAGCGGCGAACGCCGGCGGCTCATGGTCGCCGATTGGTGATGTGACGACCATCTTGCTTTGGGTCGGAAAGAATATCTCGGCGATGCACCAGATCTCTCACGTATTTATCCCCGCTTTGGTTAATATGTTGGTGCCGTTGACGATCGCCCATTTCTGGTTGTTCAAGAAAGGATCTACCTTGCGTGTGTTGAGCGAGGAGGAGCAAGGTGACGAGTACATACCAGAGATACCGAACCGCTCACGTCGGATGATCTTTGTGATCGGCGTGCTTTCCTTGGCGTTGGTGCCTGTCTTCCAGATGGTGACGAACTTGCCGCCGTTCTTGGGCGTCTTGCTGGGATTGGTGATCCTTTGGTTCTATACGGATTTGATGTATAGCAAGCTGCACATGCATGAGTCCCAGAAACTCCGTATTTCCCAATTGTTGCCGAATATCGATTTGGCTACGATTTTCTTTTTCTTGGGTATCTTGATGGCCGTGGGAGCGCTGGAGACCTCCGGGCAGTTGGGTATCATGTCCGCTTTCTTGGATAAGCATGTGCATGAGCCGTATCTGATCAGCTTCGTGATCGGTGCCTTGTCCTCCTGCGTGGATAACGTAGCCTTGGTAGCTGCTACGATGGGTATGTACCCGATCGTGGAGCAGGTGGCCGACTTATCGCCTTACGCACAGTTCTTTGTATCGGACGGTGGTTTCTGGACCTTCTTGGCTTATTGTGCCGTGACGGGGGGTAGCATCTTGATCATTGGTTCGGCCACGGGCGTTACGGTAATGGGATTGGAGAAGATCGATTTTATGTATTATACGAAACGGTTCTCTATCTTGGCGTTGATCGGCTATTGTTGCGGCGCCGGTGTATATATGCTTTTATTTGCTTAAAACTTTATTTATATGAAGAAGAGTTGGATTTTATTAACCGCTTGCGCCGCCCTGTTATCCGGGGTGGAGGCTATCGCCTGTACCGGTTTGCTGGTGGGCAAGAAGGCTTCGACAGACGGTTCGGTAATGATTAGTTATGCGGCGGACTCGCATTCCCTGTATGGGGAGATGTATCGTTGGCCCGCCGCTACATGGCCGAAGGGCGCCATGTTGGAAGTGAAGGAATGGGATACGGGAAAACCGCTGGGCAAGATCGCCCAAGTGGAGAATACCTATTCCGTAGTGGGTAACATGAACGAGCATCAGGTGGCTATCACGGAGAGTACGTTCGGCGGACGCCATGAATTGGTGGATACGACGGGTATCATGGATTACGGTAGCTTGATCTACATCGCTTTGCAACGTTCCAAGTCGGCTCGTGAAGCGATCAAGGTCATGACGGACTTAGTAAAGGAATATGGCTATTACAGCAGTGGCGAGACGTTCTCTATCGCCGATAAGAACGAGGCTTGGGTGATGGAGATGATCGGTAAGGGACCGGGTAACAAAGGTGCCGTTTGGGTAGCGATCCGCATCCCGGACGATTGTATCTCGGCGCATGCCAACCAGTCCCGTATCCAGCAGATACCGTTTGACGATAAGGAGAATTGCATATACTCGCCGGATGTGGTTTCTTTCGCCCGTGAGAAAGGATATTTCAAGGGAAAGGACGCTGATTTCAGTTTCGCCAAGGCTTATTGCCCGTATGATTTCAGCGCCTTGCGTGGATGCGAGGCTCGTGTATGGTCTTTCTTCCGTAAATATGATACCACGATGGATCAGTATACGGATTTTATCAAGGGTGATCCTTCCAAGGAGCCGATGCCTCTGTATGTCAAGCCGAATCGTAAGCTTTCCGTTCAAGATGTACAGAATGGCATGCGCGACCATTACGAGGGAACGGATCTGGATATGACGAAAGATGCCGGTGCCGGCTCGTATAAGGTTCCTTACCGCTGGCGGCCGATGACGTTCGAGGTAGACGGGCAGGAATATACGAATGAACGTGCCATAGCGACGCAACAAACGGGCTTTGTGATTGTTCCACAAATGCGTAACTGGTTGCCGGACGCTATCGGTGGTATCTTGTGGTTTGCCGTGGACGACGCTGATATGGCGGTCTTCACTCCTGTATATGCGTCGGTAACGGATGTTCCGGAGTGCTATCGGGTGGGAAACGGCGATTTGCTGAACTTCTCTTGGACTTCCGCTTTCTGGATTCATAACTGGGTGGCTAATATGGCTTACCACAAATATAGCTTCATGATTCAGGATATCCGTAAGGTACAGCAGGAGTTGGAGAATGGTTATCAAGAGACCGTACCGGCTATCGATAAGGCGGCTCAGGAGTTGTATGCCAAGGACCCGGCGGAGACTGTCAAGTTCTTGACGTGGTATAGCACGACTAATTCAGACTCCGCTACCGCCCGCTGGAAGCAATTGGGTGAGTATTTGCTGGTAAAATACATCGATGGAAACGTGAAGAAAGAGGTGAACGGACAGTTCAAGCGTAGTCTGTACGGCCAGCCCGCATCTCCCGATTTTCCCGGATATGACGAGGACTATTACCGTAGCATCGTGAAGAGTGCCGGCGATCGACTGAAAGTAAAATAAATACCAATAATAATCTAATGTTGAACTAAACGAAAGAAAGCGTATGAAAAAGTTTGTAATGATGCTGATGTTAGCAGTCTTTAGTCTGGGAGCTTATGCGCAGACGCAGCAAGGACAATCTGCCGTGGGATTTAACATCGGTTATGGATTCGATTCGAAGAATGCCACGTTAGGAGTTGATTACCGCTATTGTATCACGGATGCGGTACGTTTGAGCCCGTCTCTTACTTATTTCGTAAAGAATGACAATCACAGCACTTGGGCGATCGACTTGAATGCTCATTATGTAGTGAAGTTAAGTGAGATGTTCGGTTTTTATCCATTAGCGGGGCTTAGTCTGTCCTTTTGGAATTGGGATGCGGGCCATGGCCTTTCTCATAACGAGACTCGTCTGGGAGCCAATATCGGTTTAGGCGGTGAGGTTTATGCTACCGACAATCTTTCGATAGGATTGGAGGTGAAGTATAATATCATCAAGGATTTCGATCAGGCCATGCTGGGCGTTCGCGTAGGATATAGTTTCTGATCCCAATATAGTCACAGCCCCACGGCAGTACTGCCGTGGGGTTACACCAGTATTGCTTCCGGCTCTCGCCGATACTGGTGTAGCCCATTGACGGTACAGGCGTTTCCTTTATTCCTTCACCGGCTCCTACACACACGCACGCATACGCGTATTATTAATGTACGCATACATGTGTGTGGGTGTGTGTAAAGGGGTAGGTGAAGGAATGAAGGAAATAATCATTTCCTTTTTCTCGATTGCTTACCATCTCAAATAATCCTCGAACGTGACTTTCTCGAAATTGGGGATTACCTCATATACTTTATCTCTTAAAGATTCCGCCGGATTCGTCGTACTTAACCCGATGACACGCATCCCTGCGTCCTTCCCGGACTGTATGCCGTTGAAAGAATCCTCGAATACGATACAATCCTCGGGAGATACGTTCAAGTCTTTCGCCGCCAATAGATAACACATCGGATCGGGCTTACCTTGCGTGATGCGGTCGGCGGTCACTAGGGTATCGAATAGATTGTCCAGATGTAGAAGCCCGAAAGCCCGTTTCACCTTCGCGTTATCCGAGCTGGTAACCAAGCCTATCTGTACGCCGTGCTCCTTCAGCATACGGATGAACTCGATGGAGCCGGGCATGGGAGGCAAGGGCATCGTCTTCTCATACTCTGTAGATTCTTTGGTCACCATTTGGCGGAACTCCTCCGTATATCCGGAAAAATACTTCTCCAGAATATACGGTAGGGTCGTACCCTTTATAATATCAGCGAAATTATCGATACCTAAGCCATAACGTTTAGCGGCATCGTTCCAGAATAAATCGTAAATAGGTTCCGTATCTACTACTACGCCGTCAAAATCGAACAAGGCGGTCTTTAGTTGTTTCATATAAATAATCATTTAATATTTATATCGCGAAGATACGTCTATTTTTTATGAAATCAATTATCTTTGTGGACGCACACATAGCTTGATTATATATATATTAAAAATAAATAAGACATGAAGACACTAGTAATTTGTACCGCCATGAGCGCTATGATCCTTTGCGCCTGCGGTGGAAAAAACACGCAAAGCACGGAAGAGACAGCTAAGGTAGTACCGATGGCCGTAATTACACCGGCGATCAATCAATTGACCGACCAAGAGAAAGCCGAGGGTTGGGCGCTCCTTTTTGATGGTAAGACAACGAAAGGCTGGCGTGGAGCGCACAAAGACGCTTTCCCGGATCACGGATGGATGGTGAAAGATGGCGAATTGATCGTGCAGAAATCCGACGGTAGCGAGTCTACGAACGGAGGCGATATCGTTACGGAGGGTGAATATTCCGCTTTTGAGTTCAGCGTGGATTTTAAGATCACCGAAGGGGCCAACAGCGGTATTAAATACTTCGTGACCGAGCAAGAGAAGCAAAAAGGCTCCGCTTACGGCTTGGAGTTCCAGCTATTGGATGACGCTAAGCACCCGGATGCCAAGCTTTACACGACTTTCCCCGGTAGTCGTACCCTTGGAAGCTTGTATGATCTGAAGAAAAGCGAGAACATCCATTTCAACGGCGTAGGAGAGTGGAATACGGCCGTGGTGAAGGTATTCCCGAACAACCACGTAGAGCACTGGCTGAATGGTGTGAAGGTATTGGAGTACGAGCGTGGCAGCAAGGAGTTCCGTGATTTGGTGAAGGGCAGTAAATACGCTGATCCATCTTATAATGCGGGTGGTGCTTTCGGCGAGGCTCCGAAAGGACACATCCTTTTGCAGGATCATGGGGATGAGGTAGCGTTCCGCAATATCAAGGTGAAGGAGTTGAAATGATCGCCTCGTGACTAATTTTTCGTAACAAAAGGGTGCCGATTTAAAAAAAGTTGTTACTTTGCGGCGGATTTAGACTACTAACTTTAAAAGATAACAGACAAATACCATGATTTGGAACGAAACTATTGAATGTATGGACCGTGAGGAAATGCGGAAACTACAGAGCCTACGGTTGAAAAGAGTTGTTGAACATGCTTACCATAACTCCCCGTTTTATCGCAAGAAAATGCAGGAGATGGGCATTGCTCCCGACGATATACAGACAATAGATGATATAACGAAATTACCGTTCACGGTAAAACAAGACTTGCGTGATAACTATCCTTTCGGCTTGATGGCCGTGCCGATGTCCGAGATCGTCCGTCTGCATGCCTCTTCCGGTACGACAGGTAAGCCTATCGTCGTGGGATATACCCGTAAGGACTTGGGTATTTGGGCCGAGGTGGTGGCTCGTTGCCTGACCGCCTATGGTTTGACAAAGAACGATTCCGTGCAAGTATCCTATGGTTACGGAATGTTTACCGGAGGCTTGGGTGCCCATGCCGGAGTGGAGAATATCGGTGGTACGGTGATCCCGATGAGTAGCGGTAATACCCAGAAACAAATCCAGTTGATGCACGACTTCGGGGCGAAGGGCTTGGCTTGTACGCCCTCGTACGCCTTGTATCTGGCGGAGACCATCCACCAGTCCGGTATTCCCTTGGAGGAATTCCAGCTACGTGTCGGAGCGTTCGGTGCCGAGCCTTGGACGGAGAATATGCGTAAGGAATTAGAGACAAAACTAAATATCAAAGCTTACGATATCTATGGCTTGACGGAAATCTGCGGGCCGGGCGTTGGTGGCGAGTGTGAGTGCCAGAACGGTACCCACCTGTGGGAAGACCATTTCTTCCCGGAGATCGTGGACCCGAATACCCTACAACCGGTGGAACCGGGACAAGTAGGAGAGTTGGTCTTCACCACGCTTACGAAGGAGGGTATGCCGATGCTTCGTTACCGTACACGTGATTTGACCTCGCTGACTTACGAGAAGTGCGCCTGTGGACGTACGGCAGTTCGTATGGGACGTATTTTAGGTAGAAGTGACGATATGTTGATTATTCGTGGCGTAAATGTTTTCCCGTCTCAGGTAGAATCCGTAATTTTGGAGCTGCCGGAGTTCGAGGCGCATTACCTGATCGTGGTGGATCGTATGAACAATACCGATACCTTCCAGATACAGGTGGAGGTTCGCCAAGAATACTACTCGGATGAGATGAACAAGATGATCGCCTTGAAAAAGAAGATCGCCGCCCGCATGCAGAGCGTGATCGGTTTGCAACCGGACATCAAGATCGTGGAGCCGCGTAGTATTGAACGTAGTATGGGTAAGGCAAAACACGTGATCGATAAACGTAAGTTAGTATAACCTCTAAAAGATTAAGTACTATGTTAATAAAACAATTATCAATCTTTCTGGAAAACAAGAAAGGCCGTTTTACGGAAGTCGCCAAGATATTAGGGGAGGCAGGGGTCAATATGTCCGCTTTCACGGTAGCCGAGAATTCCGATTTCGGTATCCTTCGCCTAATCGTATCCGATACGGAGAAAGCGATATCCGTGCTTCGTGAAAAGTTATACGCTGTAAGCGTGGCCGACGTGGTATGCTTGCATTGTCCCAACCAGCCGGGAGCCTTGGCAAAGGCGATGGATATCATTACCTCGGCCGGGATCTTCATTGAATATATGTACGCTTTTTCTCAAGGCGACGCTGCTAACGTGATCATCCGTCCGGACGATGTCAATAAGTGCGCGGAGGTTTTGAAAGCGAATAAATTGGAATTGATCGCTGCTAGCGATTTATATAAGTTGTAAATATTAACGTTTTGGGTTTCATTTATTCGCCTAAAAGCACTAATTTTGCACGCTAAAAGTATGTGAATGAAAAAGGTTGTATTTTTACTGATGATGATGACAGTACTATTATCCTCTTGTGGAGAGTATAATAAGATACTGAAGAGCACGGATTACGAATTGAAATATTCGTACGCGAAGAAATACTTCAACGCGAAGCAATACTCGAAATCCGCTACTCTGCTGGATGAACTGGTTACAATCTTTAAAGGAACAGCTTATGCCGAGGAGTCCTTGTACTTGTTGGCGCAAAGCTATTACGGTCAGAAAGATTATCAGACGGCTTCGCAATACTTCGAGACCTATTATACGACCTATCCGAAAGGGGAGTTTACGGAATTATCCCGTTTCTATTCCGGTTATGGTTTGTATCTGGACTCTCCGGATCCCCGGTTAGACCAGTCGCAGACGTATAAGGCGATCGAGCAGTTGCAACTTTATTTGGAGTATTATCCGCAAAGTGAACGGGCCGAGGAAGCGCAGAACATCATGTTCGAGCTTCAGGAGAAGTTGGCTTACAAGGAATTGATGGCCACCCGCTTGTATTTCAATCTAGGTACCTATATGGGGAATAACTTCCAGTCTTGCGTGATCACGGCGCAGAACGCCTTGAAGAATTACCCGTATTCCAAGTATCGTGAGGAATTCATGTTCCTTATCATCCGTGCGAAGTACGAGTTGGCGCTAGTATCCGTAGAGGAGAAGTTGCAGGGCCGTTACCGGGATGTGGTTGACGAGTATTACAACTACATGAACGAGTATCCGGAAGGTAACTACGTAAAGCAGGTAACGAAGTTCTACGACTATGCCAGCAAGCGAATTACAGATGCATATTAAGCGAATTTAATCAATAAAACGAAAATGGATTACAGAAAATCAAACGCTCCTACCAATACGGTAACCCGTGACATGATGAAGTTAAGTGAAGAAACGGGTAACGTATATGAGACAGTCGCTATCATTTCAAAACGGGCGAATCAGATTAGTGTTGAGATGAAACAAGATCTGGAAAAGAAACTTCAAGAGTTCGCTTCTTACAATGACAACTTGGAGGAAGTCTTTGAAAACCGTGAGCAGATCGAGATTTCACGCTACTATGAGAAACTTCCGAAATCAACGTTGATCGCCGCTCAAGAGTACGAGGATGGCAAGGTTTATTACAAGAATCCTGCTAAAGAGAAGAATAACTTCTAAGAAGAAATATTTTTGAACATCGGAAAGGCTGACCCTCAAATGAGTCGGCCTTTCCATTTAAAACGAACTAATTACCATGTTACAAAGAATACAAACTGTTTACCTGCTAATTATCGTGGCGCTTACGGTCGCTACCTTATTCTTGCCGTTGGCCGTGTTGCAACAAGGAGACGCCCTCTTCTCGTTCGATGCTAGCGGGTTGAGCACGATGATCGGTGAGCCGGAATTACTATACCCGGCGTGGGGCTTATTTGCCTTGACTGCTATCATCGCTATCATTGCCTTGGTAACGATCTTCTTATATAAGAAAAGAATCCTGCAAATCCGTCTTTGCGTGTTCAACGCATTGCTGATATTGGGCTTTTATGGTTTCTTCGCCTTCTTGATCTATTCCTTGAAGGGGGATATGGAAGGTGCCAGCGTAAGTGTTAAGATCGCTCTTTCCTTCCCGTTGGTCAATCTGATCTTGGATTATCTGGCGATCCGTAATATCGGGGCCGATGAGGCGCTGGTACGTTCTTTGGATCGTTTGCGTTAAGGCTTTCCGGATAAATCATTGGGTAAAAGATATTAGGTAAGGGACTCTTTTTGTCAAGGGTCCCTTATTTTATGTCCGGAAAAGTATAATACATAAGACAATATTATTTTGTATATGAAACAATATTGTTTTTCGGTGAAATATATCTACTTTCGTAGAATACAAATATCCGTTGCCTATCATGAAGAAGACTCAGTTTATTCCCATCGCTTTATTGTCGGTATCGGCGGTAGCGAACGCCCAGAGTGCCAGTCGTCCCCCGAATATCATCCTGTTCTTGGTTGATGATATGGGATGGGAGGATACGTCCTTACCTTTTTGGATCCAAAAGACGCATTATAATGAGGTATATGAGACCCCGAACATGGAGCGATTGGCGAAAGGGGGCATGATGTTTACCCAAGCCTACGCTAGCAGTATCAGCTCGCCTACCCGTTGCAGCTTGATCACGGGGACGAACGCCGCCCGTCACCGGGTTACGAACTGGACACTTTTTAAGGATAAGACGACTGACCGGGAGAGTGATGTGCTTACCCTGCCGGATTGGAATTATAACGGCGTGGCTCAAGTGAGCGGGACGAATAATACGTTTGTGGGTACTTCATTCGTGCAGATATTGAAGAATAACGGATATCATACGATCCATTGCGGCAAGGCGCACTTTGGGGCGATCGATACCCCGGGGGAGGACCCGCATCATTGGGGATTCGAGGTCAATATAGCCGGGCATGCCGCCGGAGGTCTCGCCAGTTACCTCGGCGAGAATAATTACGGGCATACCAAGGATGGTAAACCTTACGCTCCGAACGCTATCCCCGGATTGGAAAAGTATTGGGGAAGCGACACCTTCGCTACGGAGGCCTTGACGCAGGAGGCGATCAAGGCGTTGGACAAGGCTAAGAAATATAACCAGCCGTTTTACCTATATATGTCACATTATGCGATCCATATCCCGATTGATAAGGACAAGCGTTTCTACCAGAAATATATCGATAAGGGGTTAACGGCTAAAGAGGCGGCTTACGCTGCCTTGATAGAGGGTATGGATAAGAGTCTGGGCGATTTGATGGACTGGTTGGAGAAGAATGGCGAGGCGGATAACACGATCGTGATCTTCATGAGCGATAACGGTGGTCTTTCCAGCGAGCCCGGATGGCGTGACGGCGAGATCCATACGCAAAACTATCCCTTGAACAGTGGTAAAGGCTCCGCCTATGAGGGAGGAGTCCGTGAGCCTATGATCGTGCGTTGGCCGGGGGTGGTGAAGCCGGGAAGCAAATGTGATAAATGCTTGATTATCGAGGATTTCTATCCTACTATCTTGGAGATGGCAGGCATAAGGGGGTATAAGACCGTACAGCCGATAGATGGCGTCAGTTTCATGCCTTTATTAAAAGGTACGGGAGATCCTTCCGTGGGACGTAGCTTATTCTGGAACTGCCCGAATATATGGGGTAATGACGGGCCGGGAATCGGTCCGACTTGCTCGGTTCGTAATGGAGACTGGAAACTGATCTATTATTACGAGACGGGGAGGAAGGAATTGTTTAATATCCCGGAGGATATAGGGGAACATAATGACGTGGCAAGGCAGCATCCCGATATCGTAAAGCGTCTGTCCGGGGAGTTGGGTACGTATTTACGGAAAGTGGACGGGCAACGTCCGTCGTTTAAGGCGACAGGTAAACCGGTTCCTTGGCCGGATGAGATATAATAATTAAAAAAAGAAAGAGCATATGGAGTTTTACAAAGCGGAAGAGAATCGCTATGCGGATATGATATATCGGCGGTGCGGACGGAGCGGTATCTTATTGCCGGCCGTTTCCTTGGGATTGTGGCACAACTTTGGTAGTGTGGACGTGTTCGGTAATTTTATCCAGATCGCTCACGCCGCATTCGATCATGGCGTGACTCATTTCGACTTGGCGAATAATTATGGCCCGGCCTACGGATCGGCGGAGGAGAATTTTGGCCGGATATTGAAGAAGGGCTTGGGCGCTTATCGGGATGAGATGATTATCTCTACGAAGGCGGGCTACGATATGTGGCCGGGACCGTATGGGAACTGGGGAAGCCGTAAATATTTAATGGCTAGCTTGGATCAGAGCTTGAAACGGATGGGACTGGAATATGTGGATATCTTTTACTCCCATCGTCCGGACCCGGAGACTCCGATCGAGGAGACGATGGGGGCCTTGGCCGATATTGTCCGGCAAGGAAAGGCTTTGTATGTAGGTATCTCCAATTATGATGCGGACCAGACCCGTAAGGCTTTGGCCGTACTGAAAGAGCATAAGGTGCCTTGCTTGATTCACCAAGCCCGCTATTCAATGTTCGATCGTTGGACGGAGCCAGATTTATTGCCTGTATTGAAGGAAGAGGGTGTGGGTATGATAGCGTTCTCGCCGTTGGCGCAAGGCTTGCTTACGGATAAGTATTTGCGTGGAATTCCGGAGAATTCCCGTGCGGCGAAATCGACCGGTCATTTGCAGACCTCTCAAGTTACCCCGGAGGCCGTGGAAAAGGCCCGTAAGCTAAACGAGGTAGCTGCCCGCCGTGGACAGACCTTGGCGGAGATGGCGCTCGCTTATTAAAGGACGAACGGGTAACTAGCGTATTAATTGGCGCTAGCTCTGTCGCCCAATTGATGGATAACCTGAAGGCGTTAGATAATATCTCTTTCTCCGGGGAAGAATTGCAGGAGATAGAAAACATCTTAATATAACGTGAATCGTATCCGGTTGTAGAGACGGGGCGTGCCCCGTCTCATCCCCTCAAAAGAGTATTTAAAGTTACTATTAGATGGTGGGAGACGGGGCACGCCCCGTCTCTACAGCCTGTACAAATTTTTGAATAAATGAAACCGTTCTTATATCAAGTAGCGTCTCTTTTTTACGAGAAATGGGGAGCGGAGGTCAGTCGTCTGGCCTTTGTTTTCCCAAACCGGCGTACGGGACTTTTCTTCCAGAAATATCTCTCGGAGGTAGCCGATATTCCCCTTTTCTCTCCGACAATCCTTACGATCAACGATCTCTTTATCCAGTTGAGCGGAAAACAATCCGCCGACCGGATCAGTATGCTTTTTACCCTGTACGACATCTACATCCGCCAAAGCGGTTCCACCGAGACTTTCGATGAATTCCTGTATTGGGGCGAGATGTTGCTCAACGACTTCGACGATATCGATAAGTACATGGCAAATGCCCGCATGCTATTCAGTAACGTGACGGACCTACGGGAGATAGAGAATGATTTCGATTTCTTAAGTGATGAGCAGATCGCCGCTATCCGTAGTTTCTGGTCCAGTTTTTATCCCCGGGGCGATACGCCGAACCAGCAACAGTTCTTGGCGGTCTGGCAAGTGCTATACGATCTCTATGAGGAATTCCGTGCGACCTTGACCGCCGAGGGAAAAGGCTACGAGGGCATGATCTTCCGGGAGGTCGTGGAAAGCATGGAACGGGGCGAGTCTCCGGATTTACCTTACGAGCAAATTGTCTTTGTCGGTTTGAACGCCTTGTCCGTATCGGAAGAACGTTTCTTAGCCCAGTTGCAGAAGCGGAAGATAGCGGATTTCTATTGGGATTATGTATCCGATAAGGTAACCGATCCGGATAATAAGGCCTCTTATTTCGTCTCCCGTAACCGGAAGAGCTTCCCTTCCTCGATGAAATTACCCCCCGAGGAGAAGGTAAAGACCGAGATCGAGGTGATCGGCATCCCTTCCGGTATCGGGCAGGCCAAGCACGTCTACACCCTGTTGAGCGATTGGTGCAAGGAAGCGGAGATGAGTTCGGAAGAAGCCCTGCGTACGGCGGTGATCTTGCCCGATGAACATCTGCTGATCCCGGTGCTGAACGCCATACCGGAGCAAATCCGGCGTATCAACGTCACGATGGGTTATCCCTTGGCGGGAACCCCGGTCGCCTCGTTGATCGAGTATATCTTGGCGTTGCAGAAGAACGTACGCTACATAGACCGGAATCCGTTGTTCTATTTCCGTGACGTGCTGCCGGTATTGAACCATCGCTACATCCTCTCCACCTCACCGGAGATTATTTCCTCCTTGGTGAAAGAGATCACGGAGAACAACAAGATCTATATCTCGCATACGGAGTTAGGGAAAACGCCTTTGCTAGAAATCCTGTTCACGCCGGTGACCGGGGTGGAGGCCTTCTCGGACTATCTGATCAAGGTGTTGGAAGAGCTGAACAAGGTTATGTCCGCCCTTTCCGATGAGGAAGAGGAGGACGCACCCCAGCGGACGAACGATTTGGAGCAAGAGTTCATCTTCCATTATTTCACCACGGTAAACCGCATGAAAGAGGTAATGAAAGACGCTCGTATAGAGATGAAAATAGATACCTTCTTCCGCCTATTGAAGCGGGTGACTGATACGATCACGATCCCCTTCCACGGCGAGCCGCTTTCCGGTCTCCAGATTATGGGGGTGCTCGAGACCCGTGCCTTGGATTTCGACCGTCTGATTATCTTATCCATGAACGAGGGTATTTTCCCGCAGCGGAAAGCGGCGAACTCCTTTATCCCTTATAACCTACGCAGGGGTTTCGGGTTGCCTACCTACGAGCATCAAGATAGCGTATGGGCCTACCATTTCTATCGTTTGATAGAGCGTGCCAGCCACGTGAGCCTTTTATACGATACCCGCAGCAACGGATTGCAGACGGGAGAGGTAAGTCGCTTTGTCCACCAGCTGCATTATCATTACGAGGTGCCGATGCGAGATAAATTGGTGGTCTATAACGTATCTTCCTCCAAGACCCCGCCATTGGCCGTGCCGAAAAGGGAGGATATCATGCGCCGTTTAGACGCTTACCGGAAAGGGGGGAGCAAGGCGATCTCGGCGAGCGCTATCAATACGTATCTGGATTGCCCGTTGAAATTCTATTTTTCCGTCGTGGAAGGCATTCGAGAGGAAGAGGAGGTGAGCGAGACGATCGAGAGCGATGTATTCGGAAGTATCTTACATAAAGTGATGGAGGAGCTTTACAAGCCGTTCCAAGGGAAGATGGTTACCGTGGATTTGCTGAAAGCGATCCGTAAGGATACGGCCTTGCTTACCGGAGTTATCGCCCGGGCTTTCGCCAGCGAGTTTTTCAAGACAGAGGTGGTTCGCTCCCTTACCGGACAAAACTACCTGATCGGCGAGATGATCCGCAAATACGTGGAGAAAATCTTGGAGCGTGACGGCAAGCTGACCCCTTTCGTTTACATCGAGTCCGAGCGTAAGATAAACGGTCTGATCAGCCTTTCCGACCATTCCGAGATCCGGTTGAAAGGCTTTATCGACCGTGTGGACGAGGTTCGCGACGCTATCCGTATCATCGATTACAAGAGCGGTAGCGGAACTACGACTTTCAGTAGTATCGAGAGCCTATTCAACAAGGAGGAGAAAGATCGTGCGAAAGCCGTGATGCAGGTATTCATGTATTGCTGGATGTACGCCCATCTCACCGAGAACAAAGGAAAGACGATACAACCGGGCATTTATTACGTCCGTTCCCTTTTCGCCGATCCGTTCGACCCATCGGTCTACCACCGTATCGAACGGGGGAAGTCGGAGAAGGTAGAGGATTTCTCCGGTTATGCCCAAGCGTTCGAGGAGGGGCTGCGGGGCTGCTTGGACGAGATCTTCAATCCGGAAATTCCCTTTACGCAAACCCCTACGGGGAAGGCTTGTTCTTATTGTCCATTTAAGGGTATTTGCGGTAAGTAGCATTTGTCCCGGTACTTCAGGGAGAGTACCGGAGTACTCCTTGCGAAGTACTGTGGTATTTCTTCGGAGAGTACTGGAGTACTCCTTACAAAGTACTGCAGTACCTCTTAGGCAGTACTACAGTACCTCTTAGGCAGTACTACAGTACTTCTTGGGAAGTACTGAGGCGAGGCTTACTGATGAGGAAGCAATTCCACTATCTTTTCCAAAAAGATCTGATCAGTCTCATCGAAACTATCCGGTTGATCACTGTCTATATCAAGGACAGCGATTACCTTATCCTCCCATATCACGGGAACTACGATCTCAGAGCGTGACGCCGAGCTACAAGCGATATGTCCCGGGAAAGCGTCTACATCCGGTACGATGATCGTACGAGCCTCCTTCCAGGCCGTGCCGCATACCCCTTTTCCGTATTTTATACGTGTACAGGCGATAGGGCCTTGAAAAGGCGCTAATACCAACTGATTGTCTATGACCCGGTAGAAACCTACCCAAAAGAAACCGAAAGTCTGCTTGAGTGCCGCAGCGATGTTCGCCATGTTAGCGATTAGGTCGGTCTCGTTACCTACCAATGAGGCGATTTGCGGGAGCAACGTCTCATACATCTCCTGTTTATCACCGTTTTTAATCCGTAGTTCCTCTGCCATATTTAAACTATTATAAGGTCGCGAATATACGAAACTTGTTTACATATGAATGATTTTTGCAGAAATAACTAAGCGAAATTATATGTCAGAGTCAGTGACTTTAAAAAGTTATTTTTACGAAGTACTAATCCCTTCGTCGCAGAAGAACACTTCAAGTCCCATAGAAGATATACTTCATCACGTAAGTATATCTTTTATGAAAAAGCTTGCGCTTTACAAATGTTTCAATCCACGCACCCACACGGGGTGCGACTATCGGAATGCGATAGAGAACGGTGCCAGTGAAGTTTCAATCCACGCACCCACACGGGGTGCGACTATCTTTGACTTACGAAAATTTATCTCTGTCCAAACGTTTCAATCCACGCACCCACACGGGGTGCGACTTCGTCGGAACCACCCACGTACCATCTCCACGAAGTTTCAATCCACGCACCCACACGGGGTGCGAC
>ERZ839823.1699-NODE-1699-length-20300-cov-2.966905_pt1 | contig 20300 bp, 17 predicted proteins | sample MGYA00519862_ERZ839823 | MGnify/ENA primary metagenome ERZ839823 (study PRJEB31850, sample SAMEA3708853) | human gut metagenome | biome: human gut; feature: human-associated habitat; material: faeces | place: China | collected 2014 ...
CTCACCTGTCTGGATATTTTCCGGGACGTGGGACTGCTCACCGTCCAGCGGCAGCATAAATATGTTTCCATCCGGCTGACCCCCGGAGAAGGAAAGGCCGACCTGAGCCGAAGCCAGACCATGCAGCGGCTGCTGCACGCGAAAGAGAGCTGAGTTTGAAATGGAATCCTTTGAAGAACATTACGCGTCCATGTGCGACGCAATCAAAAAGCACCTGCCCGGCGCGGACATGGCGCTCATCGACCGTGCCGTGGATTACGCCAACCAGAAGCACAAGCTGCAAAAACGGAAGGACGGTTCCCCCTACATCATCCACCCGCTGGCGGTCGCCCAGATCGTGGCGGAGATGGGGCTGGACTGCGACGCCATTCTGGGCGCCCTGCTCCACGACTGCATCGAGGACACCGACGCCTCCCATGAGGACATTGAAAAAATCTTCGGCCCCACCGTGGCGGAGCTGGTGGAGGGCGTCACAAAGCTGACCCGGGCAAACTTCTCCTCCTCCGAGCAGGCGCAGATGGAGAATCTGCGCAAGATGTTCATGGCCATGAGCAAGGACATCCGGGTGGTGCTGATCAAAATCGCCGACCGGCTCCACAACATGCGCACCATGCAGTACCAGACGCCGGAAAAGCAGATTCAGAAGTGCCGGGAGACAATGGACGTCTACGCGCCCCTTGCCCACCGCCTAGGTATGCAGAAGATCAAGTGGGAGCTGGAGGATACCGCTCTGCGCTACCTCGCGCCCATGGAGTATAACGAGATCATGTCCTACCTTCAGGCCCACAAGGAGAAGGACGAGGCCTTTATGCGCACCATCCAGGACAAGATCACCCAGCGCCTGACCTCCGTGGGCATCCACAACACCACCTACGGACGGATTAAGCACGTCTACTCCATCTACCGGAAAATGCTCGCCCAGGGCAAGACCATTGACGAGCTGTACGACATTTACGCTTTCCGGGTCATTGTGGACACCATCCCCGACTGCTATAACGTGCTGGGGCATGTCCACGACCTGTTCAGTCTGGTGCCGGGACGGTTCAAGGACTATATCTCCACCCCCAAGCCCAATATGTACCAGTCCCTGCACACCACCGTCATCGGCTCTCAGGGCATTCCCTTCGAGGTGCAGATCCGCACATGGCAGATGCACGAGACCGCCGAATACGGTATCGCCGCCCACTGGAAGTACAAGCAGGGCACCGGTACGGGTACGGAGAAGGACTTCGAGTGGGTGCGCCGTCTGCTGGAAAGCCAGCAGGACTCCGACGCAGAAGAATTCGTCCAGTCCATGAAGATCGACATGTTCGACGATGAGGTGTTCGTCTACACCCCCAAGGGACGGATCGTTTCCCTGCCCGCCGGTTCCACGCCCATCGATTTTGCCTATGCCATCCATTCCGGCGTGGGAAATTCCATGATCGGCGCGAAGGTGAATAACCGCATCGCCAACATCGACACCACCCTGAAAAACGGCGATATTGTGGAGGTGCTGACCTCCAAATCCGCCAAAGGCCCCAGCCGGGACTGGCTGACCATCTGCAAGAGCAATCAGGCCAGAACCAAGATCAAGCAGTGGTTCAAGAAGGAGAAGCGGGAAGAGAACATCGTCCACGGCAAAGCGTCCTTCGAGTCCGAAATGAAGCGGGTGGGGCTGCCCCTCACCGCTGCCACCGACCCGGAGCTGGAAGCTCAGCTCCTAAAAAAGCTGTCCTTCGACACCTGGGACGATATGTTCGCCGCCATCGGCTACGGCGGGCTGACCGCCGCCAAGGCCGTCGGCCGCATCCGGGACGATATCAACAAGGCTCTGAAGCAGCAGACCGCGGAAAAGCTGCCCCAAAGCCCCCTGCGCTTCCGCCCCGATTCCGAAGCGGTCATCCAGAACCGCCACGCGGTCAACGGCGTCATTGTGGAGGACATCGATTCCTGCATGATCAAGTTCGCCAAATGCTGCACCCCCGTCCCCGGCGACCCCATTGTGGGTTTCATCACCAAGGGCTTCGGCGTCAGCATCCACCGGGCGGACTGCCCCAACGCCCAGAGCCGGGAGGATCCCCGTCAGGCCGCCCGCTGGGTGCGCGTCCGCTGGGCGACGCAGGAAGAGCAGCCCTTTGAGACCACGCTGGAGCTGGACTGCATCACCCGTGACGGGCTGATTCTGGACGTGGCCATGGTGCTGTCCACCGCCCGTGTCCGGGTCAAGGAGATGAGCGGCAAGGATTTGCCCGGCGGCCGCAGCGCCATCACCATCCGGTTTGAAGTCAAGGACGTGGCGGAGCTGGAATCCGTGCGGACGAAGCTGCTGAACATCCGGGACGTGGTCGGCTCCCGCAGAGGACAGAATTAAGGAGAGAGACGCTATGCGCGCTGTACTGACAAGAGTCAATTCCGCCTCCGTCGCCATTGACGGCCAGGTGGTGGGAAAAATCGGAAAAGGCTTCCTCATCCTTCTCGGTGTCGGCCCCGACGATACCGAAAAGGAATGCCGGTATCTGGCGGAAAAAGCCCTGGGACTCCGGATTTTTACCGACGAAAACGACAAAATGAATCTGGGACTGGACGCGGTGAGCGGCGAGGTGCTGGTGGTGAGCCAGTTCACTCTCTACGGCAACTGCCGCAAGGGCCGCCGCCCCAGCTTTACCGATGCCGCGAACCCGGAACTGGGGGAGCGGCTGTACGAGCAGTTCCTTGCCGACTGCGCCAGCCTGGGGTATCCCCCTCAGCACGGCCGCTTCGGCGCGGACATGAAGGTGGAGTCCATTAACGACGGCCCCGTGACTCTGATTCTGGACACGGAGCAGCTGATGGATACGCCCAGAAGAAAATGACAAAATTCACACCCGGTAGGTGATAGTATGCTGAACATTCACACGCTGACCCTTGGGGATTACGGAACCAACTGCTATATCGTCCACGACAGTGCGTCGAAGACCTGCTGTGTCATCGACCCCGGCTACACCCCGGAAAAGGTGCTGAGCGAGGTGAAGGCTCTGGGGCTGACCGTGGAAGCGATCCTGCTGACCCACGGACATTTTGACCATGTGGGCGGCGTAAAGGAGATCGCCGCCGAGACCGGCTGCGACGTCTATCTCTGCGCCGACGAGCTGACCCTGCTGCCCCAGATGACGGCGGGGCCGCTCTACTATACCAAAACCTACGACGAGGGGGACACCCTGCACCTCGCGGGGCTGACGATTTCCGTCATCCGCACCCCCGGCCATACCCCCGGCTCCGTGTGCCTGCTGATTGGCGACGCCATGTTCTCCGGGGATACCCTGTTCGCCGATTCCTGCGGCCGTACCGATTTTCCCGGCGGCAGCGACGCGGCCATGCGGGCTTCTCTGCGCCGTCTGGCGGGGCTTTCCACCGACTACCGGGTCTACCCCGGCCACGGCATGGATACGACGCTGGCGGAGGAAAAGCGGTATAACCCCTACTTACGATAACCGAGGTTCTTATGAAACTGACACTACACGGTCATGACGACCGCTATGCCGTGGAGCAGTTACAGCTGTCCCTGTTTCCCGACAACACGGAAGGGGAGGCGGTTTCGTCCCTCCACCGGGGAAAGGTCTGGCTTACCGCCGTCACGAAAATCACTGTAAACGGCACCACTGCCGCGGCTACCCGGCGGATCAAGGCGGCGGACGAAACCGTCCGTCTGCGCCGCCGGGCATTGCAGCAGAGCTATTATCTGGCCGCGAAACAGCTGCTGCCCGTTACGCCCCCATGGGGCGCACTGGCCGGCGTCCGACCCACGAAAATCACTACCAAGCATCTGCTGGAGGGCGGCACACCCAAGTCCGCAGACGAGCTGCTGCGGGATGTATATTACGTCACCGACGACCGGCGCAGGCTGGCCGTCGACTGCTCGGTCTCCACAGTCCGGGCGGTGAATATGCTGCAGCCCAGCGATCTGTCGCTGTACGTCGGCATTCCCTTCTGCCCCACCCGCTGCACCTATTGCAGCTTCGTCAGCCGCACCATCGGCAGGAAAACGGAACTGCTGGAACCCTATCTGCGGGCGCTGGAACAGGAAATTGCGGTCACGGGCAGACTTCTGGCGCAGTCCGGGAGAACCGTCCGCACCCTCTACATCGGCGGCGGCACCCCCACGACCCTCTCCGCCTCTCAGATGGAGCGCCTGCTGGGCGTCATCCGGGACAATTTCGATCTGTCCCGGTGCGTGGAATTCACCGTAGAGGGCGGCCGCCCGGATACGCTGGATTTGGAAAAACTTCAAGTTATCCGTTCCGGCGGCGCTGACCGCATGAGCATCAACCCCCAGACCATGGAGGACGCCGTCTTACGCGCCTGCGGGCGGCCCCACAAGGCGGCGGACGTGCTTCGCGCCTACGGCGAAGCGGCGGATGCAGGTTTCAGTGCCATCAATATGGATTTGATCGCGGGCCTTCCCGCAGACACCACGGCGGGCTTCCGCCGCAGTCTGGACGCCGTGGCGACTTTGAACCCCGCCAACATCACCGTCCACACCCTCGCCCTGAAAAAAGGAGCCGACCTGTTTGAAAAGCGGGAAAATCTCCCCTCCGCCGGGGACGTCGCCGAAATGGTGGCCTACGGGGAGCAGACCCTCCGGGCGCTGGGCTACAAGCCCTATTACCTCTACCGCCAGAAATACATGTCCGGCAGCTTCGAGAACGTGGGCTGGAGCCGGGACAATCTGGACTGCCTGTACAACATCTACATGATGGAGGAAGTGCATACCATCCTCTCTCTTGGCGGCGGTGGCATGAACAAGGTAAACCTCCCCGACGGCACCCTCCGCCGGTTCCATAACCCAAAATTCCCCGAACAGTACATCGAAATGCTCCCGGGCGTGCTGGAGCAGAAGCAGGAGCTGTTCCGCCTCATGACAGGCGGGGCGAAATAACGCCCACGCTACACGAAAGGAAGTGTGCCAATTTGGACACCCTCATTTCCAATGTCACAGCCGTGACCATGAACCCCCGGATGGAGGTCATTTTTGGCGCTTATATCGGCATCGAGAACGGCAAAATCGTCTCAATTGAGCGAAAGCCCCCCGCCGAAGCGCCCAAGGCCATTGTGGACGGCACCGGCATGGTGGCTATCCCCGGTCTCATCAACTGCCATACCCATCTGGCGACCGCCAGTCTGCGGTGCTTCACCGATGATCTGGGCAACACCGAAGCCCTTCAGGCGCTGCTGCAAAAGGAAGCGAAAATGGACTCCCGCAGCGCCAAAGCGGCGGCATCTCTCGCCATCGCCGAGTGCCTGCGCTTCGGCGTCACCTCGGTTTCCGACTTGTATTACTACCCCAACGCCACCGCCGAGGCCGTGGCGGAGTCCGGCATCAAGGCCAATCTGGCGCTGTCCAGCTACCGCTTCATCGACGAGAACGAGGACTTTGACTTTGAGACCGACGAGCAGTGCCGGGAGCTGGTGAAGGTCACGGAAAAGTGGAACGGCTTTGACGGCGGCCGCATCAAAATTGATGCCGGAATCTACGGCGAGTACATCAGCAATTACCGGCTCTGGGAAGGTCTGGTGGGCTACGCCGCAGAGCAGAATCTGGGAATGCAGCTGCATCTTGCGGAGACCCAGAGCGAGGTGGATTCCTGTCTGGAACGTACCGGCATGAACCCCGGGGAGCTGCTGAATTGCCACAATGTTTTCAGCCGCCCCACCACTGCTGCAGGCTGTACATATTTAACGGAGGACGAGCGTAAACTGCTGGGGAAGAAGGGCGTCTGCGCCGTAGCGACCCCCGTGTCCGCCTACAAAAACGGCCAGTCCTCCACCCCTATTCTGGAATCCGTCAAGGCGGGGATGAACGTAGCCCTCGGCACCGGCGGCGCCATCGAGTGCGGCAACTTGGACATGTTCGAGGTCATGCGCTTTGCCGCCATGTCCGCCCGGAAGGAAAGCGGCAATCCCGCCGCCCTCCCGTCTCCCGCCGCCCTGATGATGGCGACTGTTTCCGGCGCACAGGCACAGGGACGCGCCAAGGAATGCGGAATGCTTCAGGTGGGCATGGACGCGGACATTGCACTCATTGACTTTTCTGCCCCCCATCTGATCCCCTGCCACAATGTTCTGAACGGTCTCGTCTGGTCTGCCAAAGGCGGCGACGTGGCCATGACCATGGTGCGGGGCAAAATCCTCTACGAAAACGGCTGCTTCCCCACCATCGACATGAAGAAGGTCGTGGAGGAGCTGACCGAATACGCCATCCCCCGGCTATTTGAAGAAACGAAGTGACCCCGCATTCCCCCGCAGAAAGGATGAAACCATGTCTGATATGCAAAGAAAGCAGAATTTTCTTCAGGGCACCGCGCTGCTTGCAATGGCAACGGCCATTGTCAAGGTCATCGGCGCCCTGTACAAAATTCCCCTCAACGCCATCATCGGCGAGCAGGGCTTCGGCTACTTCAACACGGCCTACGACATCTATAACGTACTGCTGATGATCTCCACCGCCGGACTGCCCGTTGCCATGAGCCGGATGATCGCTCAGGCCAGTTCCCTTGACCACTACAATCAGGTGCGCCGGATTTACCATACCGCACGGGGTATTTTCCTGGCGCTGGGCATTGCGGGCAGTCTGCTGATGACGGTGTTCTGCCGCCAGCTGGCCGCCTTCCAGAACCAGCCCGACGCATGGGCGGCCATCGGCTGCCTTGGCCCCTGCGTGCTGCTGATTTGTGTCATGAGCACCTACCGTGGCTTCTTCCAGGGGCAGGGGAACATGCTGCCCACCTCCGTTTCTCAGGTGCTGGAGGCCGTGGTGAAGCTGATCGTGGGTATGGGCGCGGCGCTGGCGATCCTGAAAATGACCAACGAAATTCCTCTGGCCGCAGGCGGCGCGATTCTGGGCGTCACGGCAAGCTGCCTTGTCTCGGCAATTTATCTGTTCAGCCGCTTCCGGAAGAGCTACGCCCTCCTGCCCCGGACGGAGGAAGAGCCTCGTTCCTACCGGGAGACCGCCCGGGGGCTGCTGGCCATTGCCATTCCCATCACCTTCGGCTCCGCCGCCTTGCAGCTGATGACCATGCTGGAAACCAAAATTTACATGGGGCAGCTGCTGAATCTGGGCTACACCCAGTCCTCTGCCGACACCATGCGGGGCGTTTACGGTATGTGCCTGACCATTTTCAACATGCCCTGCGCCTTCATTACCCCCATCACCATCAGCATCATTCCCGCCATCACCTCCCACCTGACCCTCTGCGGCGATGATGAAGCCAAGGCTACGGAGGAATCCGCTGTGCGAATCACCGGGCTGATCGCCATGCCCTGTGCCTTCGGCCTTGCCCTGCTGGCCGAGCCGATTACCGCTCTGCTGGGGGGATATTCCGGCGGAAAACTGGCAATGGCGACCCGGCTGATGACGGTTCTGGGCTTTACCATCATCTTTAACGCTTTGGTGCTGGTCTCCACGGCCATCATGCAGGCCCACGGCCACGCCGGTCGGCCGGTCATCAACATGCTCATCGGCGGCGTTGTGAATCTGGTGGCGGTGTACGTGCTGGCGGGAATGCCGCTTATCAACATTCTGGGTACGCCTATCGGCCTGCTGATGGGCTATGTGGTCATCAGTATCCTGAACATCCTGTCCATGCGCCGCCTGCTGCCGAAGCCGCCCGCGATCCTGCCGAACCTTCTGCGTTCCTTCTTCGCCGCGGCGGTGATGGGCGTTCTCGCCTGGGGCGCACTGTGGGCGCTGAAAGCCGTCGGCGTGCGGGAGATCGGCACAGGCCGCCTGATTCTGTGCGCCGTGCCGGTTCTGGTGGGCGTCGTCAGCTATTTCTTTACCGCCGTAAAGTTCAAAGTCATCACCCATGAGGACTGTCTGCTGCTGCCAAAAGGCGAAAAAATCGCAAAAATCCTGAAGCTGTGAGTTTTTTTGAAAAATCTCTTGCAATTTGGGTAGAATTATGTTAATCTAAACAACGCTTTCAAAATATTTTCACTTTCAGAAAAGAGGATATAAACATGAACAAAACCGAACTGATTGCTGCCGCCGCCGAGGGCGCCGGCCTGACCAAGAAGGATACCGAGCGGGTCATCAACGCCGCCATCGACGCCGTTACCGCGGCTCTGGTAAAGGGCGACAAGGTGCAGGTCTCCGGCTTCGGCACCTTCGAGACCAAGGAGCGGGAAGCCCGCGTTGGCCGCAACCCCCACACCAAGGAAGCCATCGAGATCCCCGCTACCCGCGTTCCCGCCTTCAAGGCAAGCAAGGCTCTGAAGGACGTCGTTGCAAAGTAAGCGATGCGGCTTGACAAGTATCTCAAAGTCTCCCGCCTGATCAAGCGCCGGACGGTCGCTAATGAAGCCTGCGACAACGGCCGCATCAGCGTCAACGGCCGCGTGGTCAAGGCCGGTTACGACGTAAAGGTCGGGGACAAAATCGAGATTTCCATGGGCGCCCGGACGGTGACCGTGGAGGTTCTTCAGGTAGCGGAAACCGTCCGCAAGGACGATGCCGCCACCATGTATAAGGAAGTATAAGAATTCACCGCCGTGAAACGTTCGTTTCACGGCGGTGAAGTTTTGTGCGTTCTTGCAAAGCCCTCCCGTGTATGTTATACTGGAATGACCCGTAAATGATGGAGGGAACGCTATGAAAATCGAACATGCCGCGCTGTATGTGAACGATCTGGAAAAGGCGCGCAGCTTCTTTGTGAACTATCTGGGCGCAGAATCAAACGACGGCTATCACAATCCGAGGACGGGTTTCCGGTCGTATTTTCTGTCCTTTGACGGCAGCGCGCAGCTTGAGATCATGAATAATACTATTTCTTAATAAAATGATTTCATCATTTTATTCTGCCGTTTCACGGCAGACCGCCTGGGCGGCGGTAAGAAATGTATTGACTTCGTTTTTTAGCGGCAGTGGCCGCTGGCCGCAATCCTGCGGCCGAATAAAACGCTTTTAAGCGTTTTATTAAAAACTCGTATAAGCCGGAACTGGCAGATTCCCCCAAAGAACCCGCCCGCACCGGATACGCGCACATTGCGTTCAGCACAGGCAGCAGGGAAGCGGTCGATGCACTGACCGCAAGGCTGAAAGCCGACGGCTACGAAGTCACCAGCGGCCCCCGCATAACAGGAGACGGCTATTACGAAAGCTGCATCGCCGCGGTCGAGGGCAATCTGATCGAGCTTACGGTCTAAGCAAAAGGGGAGTTTCTATGAAAATACAATGCGTGTGGGAACACAATGGCGACGACAGCATCCTGTATTCTGCCAATTTTGTCGGCGCGTTTACAAGAGGGAAATCGAAAGATGAAGCTGTTCGAAAAATGCCGTCCGAAATCCTGTCCTACCTGGCGTGGAAGGGCGACGCTCCCCCGGACGCTCTGGAGCCGGAGATCGTTCAGGAAAAAGCGTCGGCGCTTACCGTCTCCGACGCGGACTCGGATGTGCTTTTTAACGGCGAGAAAGTGCCGCTGACTGCGGCGGAATACGAAGCGCTGAAATCCCTTGCCATGAAATCCGCGCGGGACTTTCTGGCGCTGTATAGGTCAATACCGGATAAAGACAAAAGCGCTCTGCCGCCCAGAGCCACCTTCTACGGCGAGATTCCCCGCACGGCGCGGGAAATGTATAAACATACAAAGAATGTGAATAACTACTACTTTGGCGAGATCGGCGTTCAGGCGGACAATAACGGAACCATTGCGGAGTGCAGAGAACGCGGGTTTGCCCTGCTGGAGCGGCAGCGGGATTTTCTGGAGAATCAGGTTTTTCTCGGAAGCTACGACGAGGAATGGTCGCTGCGAAAGGTGTTGCGCAGATTCATCTGGCACGACAGGATTCACGCCAAGGCAATGTACCGGATGGCGCTGAAAACCTTCGGAACCGGTGCTGTGCCGAACATATTCTCCTTTCCGGACAAATGAAACGGGCAATGCCCCTGAATTTACGGTCACGCCGGGCGTGCATATCGGCAACCTGACAAAGATCGGGAACATTCAGGATTGACCAAAAACCGGGACATGACTGCCTTGCGGTGGGTCATGTCCCGGTTCGGTCTTCTTCCCTATGATCGTGAAATGTTCTGCGCCTGTTCCCCCAGCAGACGGGCCAGCAGAACGCACTCCTCCCGGCTCAAATCCGCAAGGTGCTGGAACACAATGCCGAAATCCCCGTCCACCGTCCGCACCGTATACTCCGTCACTGCACGCCGGGTGCAGTGATACCGCTTTTCCAGTGCCTTCGCTGCCGGCTCCTCCGGAACGGCGATCTGCGCTGCTTTTCCGCCCCCACTGCCGGACAGCCGCCCGATCCCCCGCAGACAGGCGAGAATCTCCATCTGCATATCGTGCAGATGCCGAAGCTGCTCCCGGCCTCTGCCGGAAAACTGTCCGGCCAGCTTCCGATAAACCGCCGCCGCTTCCATTGCCTCCAGTTCCATCGGCCGGAGACTCCCCCGGGGAGACTCCGACTGCCCCAGTACTCGCTGCCATACCTGCTGCTCCACATCCCGGTTCATAACACCGCCCCCCAAAAAATCACATGGCTCTGTTCCCAGTATAGCGCCCCAAAAAGAAAAAGTGTCAAAAAAGTTTTTCAAAAGGGCTTTCTTTTTTCGCTCATATGTGCTACAATACATAAAAAGCAAACTGTCAAGGCGACCCAGGGAGGAAATGCTTATGCCCAGAACCAGCGACAAAGCACAGTTGATTATGGATTATGTCAACCAATTTATTCAGGAGAACGGCTATTCCCCCTCCGTCCGGGAAATCGGGGCGGCAGTGGGTCTGCGCTCTACCGCTTCCGTCAGCTATCATTTGCAGGCATTGCAGGAGAAGGGGCTGCTCCAGTCCCCCGGCGCTAAGGGGCGCAAACGGGCGCTGGTTACCGGTGCGCGCCCGGGGCAGATTCCAATCGTGGGTGTCGTCACGGCAGGCGTGCCCATTCTGGCGGTGGAAAATCAGGAGGGCACCATGCCATGGAACGACCCGGGGTGCTTCGCCCTGCGGGTTCGGGGCGACAGCATGATCAACGCCGGTATCCTCAGCGGGGACAAGGTGGTAGTCCGCCCCCAGCAGTCCGCCGACGACGGGCAGATCGTGGTCGCCCGGATCGAGGACGAGGCCACTGTCAAGCGTCTGCGCCGCCGGAACGGCCAGATCTGGCTCATGCCGGAAAATGACAATTACAGCCCCATCGACGGCACCAACGCGGAGATCATCGGCATCGTCAAGGCCGTGGTGCGGGAGTATTGAGGAAAAAGTCCGCGCCACACGAAAAAAAGTTCTTGACAAACGTACACAAATGATGTATAAAGGGCGTAACATAAATTGAAACCAACGAAGCGGAAGTAAAGTTGCAAGGCGCATCCACAGAGAGTTCTGCATAGCTGAGAGCAGAGCGAAAAGCGGGGCAGCAAATGGGCCGCCGAGGGCAGAGGGAAATGGGTGACCAGAGTATCTTCTGACGCATTGCCAGCGTTAACGGGCAGGCGGCGTGTTGGCGCCGTACAGAGCGGTCGGATTTCCGGCAAACAAGGTGGTACCGCAGGAATTGTTTTTTCTGTCCTTGTTCCCTTAGGGGAACAGGGACTTTTTTATTACCCTTTATTATACTTTACGGAAAGGAGAAATGCCTCATGTATGCTCCCGGCAGACGATGGCGACCCCAGCAAGAACCCACAAACCCATCCAACAATTATTTTACTATCAAAAAGGAGTATTTTATTATGAAAAAGGTTATTTCTCTGGTTCTGTCCGTTATGATGATGCTCACCATGTTTGCCGGATGCAAGGCTTCCGGCACTGCCGAAACCGCCGCCCCCACTGCCGCACCCACTTCCTCGACGGCCGCCGAAACCTCTGCCGATACCACCCCCGCAGTACAGGAATTCAACGTCGCCATCGTCCAGCAGCTGGATCATGCTTCTCTGGATGAGATCCGCACCGCCATCGTCGCCCAGCTTCAGGCGCTGGCCGAGGAAAAGGGCGTCAAGGTCAACATTCAGGAGTTCAACGGCCAGAATGACGCAACCGTCCTGAACCAGATCGGCGCGCAGGTGGTAGGCGACGGCGTTGACCTCATCATCCCCATCGCAACTCTCGCCGCCCAGTGCATGGTCACCGCCGCCGACGGCACCGACATTCCCATTGTCTACGCCGCCATTTCCGACCCCGAAGCCGCCGGTCTCACCGGCCTTAGTAACGTCACCGGCACCTCCGACGCCCTGAACACCGCCTTCATTCTGGACATGATGCTGGCCGCCAACCCCGACATCAAGACCGTCGGCCTGCTGTACTCCAACTCCGAAGCCAACTCCACCACCCCCATCGCGGAAGCCAAGGCTTACCTGAAGGAAAAGCAGATCGACTTCGTGGAAAAGACCGGCAACACCAGCGGCGAGATCGTAGAAGCCGCCGCTTCCATGGTCGGCCGTGTGGACGCGGTCTTCACCCCCACCGATAACGTGGTCATGGCCGCCGAAGTCACCGTCGCCGAGACCCTGAACGAGGCGGGCATCCCCCACTACACCGGCGCGGATTCCTTCGTAGCCGCCGGCGCCTTCGCCACCTGCGGCGTCAACTACACCGAGCTGGGCACCTACACCGCCGACATGGCTATGGACATCCTGCTGGGCGGCGCGGTTCCCGAATTCCACGTGATGGACGGCGGCATCATCACCGTCAACACCGAGACCGCCGCTATTCTGGGCATTGACTACAGCGTCTTCTCCTCCATGGCAAATACCGTGGTAGAGGTCAAGACCGGCGAATAAACTGGCAAAGAAAAACCACACACAATCGGGAGGGGCAGCGCCCCTCCCAACCATGCTGTTAGAAGGAGGGGTCAACCATGATCTCAACCGCCGTTATCATGAGTGCGCTGGAGCTGGGCTGTATTTACGCATTGGTCGCTTTGGCGCTGTTTCTCAGCTTCCGGATACTGAATATCGCCGATATGACCACCGACGGCGCGTTCACTCTGGGCTGTGCCGTGTCCGCTACCATCGCCGTGGCGGGACACCCTCTGCTGGCGCTTCCCGCCGCCATGGCCGCGGGCGCCTGCGCCGGGTTCATCACGGCCTTTTTGCAGACGAAGCTGAAAATCCCCTCCATTCTGGCCGGTATCATCACCAACACCGGGCTGTATACCGTGAATCTGGCAGTGATGGGCTTTTCCTCCAACGTCAGTATGGTAAAGGCCGATACGATGTTCTCTCTGGTGAAGCCCTATCTCGGAAGCTTCTACAAACTGATCCCCGCGGCGGTGCTGACTGTCGCCGTCGGGATATTGCTGACGCTGTTCCTGAAAACCCGGCTGGGGCTGTCCATCCGCGCTACCGGGGATAACCCGGACATGGTGCGGGCATCCTCTATTAACACGGCCTTTACCGTCACCGTGGGACTGTGCCTGTCCAACGCCATGACCGCCCTCAGCGGCGCGGTGCTGGCGCAGTATCAGAAGACCGCCGACATCAACCTCGGCACCGGCATGGTCATCATCGGCCTTGCTTCCCTGATCATCGGCGAGACCCTGATGCCCAGAGGCAAGACATGGATGAAGGCGCTGGGGGCGATCCTCGGCTCCATTCTCTACCGCTTCATCATCGCCATTGCCCTGCGGCTCGACCTGCCCAGCGAATGCCTGAAGCTGATCTCCGCCGTCATCGTGGCACTGGCCATCGGCCTGCCGGCCATTAAGTCCGCAGTCCGTCCCGCAACAAAAGGAGGGAAAGCCTGATGTTACAGATCAGTCACATTTCCAAAACCTTCAACCCCGGCACCGTCAACGAGAAGAAAGCCCTGAACGGCATTGACCTGCATCTGGACGCCGGCGATTTCGTCACCATTCTTGGCTCCAACGGCGCGGGCAAATCCACCCTGTTCGGCGCGATCGCCGGTTCGTTCGTGGTGGACGAGGGAACCATCCGTTTGGACGGGCAGAATATCACCAGCCTTCCGGATTACAAGCGCAGCAAATTCATCGGCCGGCTCTTTCAGGACCCCCTGAAAGGCACCGCGCCCAGCATGACCATCGAGGAAAATCTGGCGCTGGCCTATCTGCGGGCGTCGGAAAAACGGTCGCCCTTCTCCGTGGTCACGGCGAAGGACCGCGCCGGATTCCGGGAAAAGCTGGCGCAGCTGGAGCTGGGGCTGGAAGACCGGATGGATCATCCCGTGGGTCTGCTGTCCGGCGGCCAGCGTCAGGCGCTGACGCTGCTGATGGCGACGCTGGTAACGCCCAAGCTGCTGCTTCTGGACGAACACACTGCCGCCCTTGACCCCGCCACGGCGGAGAAGGTACTGGCTCTGACGAAAAAGATTGTGGCGGAGAACCACATCACCTGCCTGATGATCACCCACAACATCCCCTCGGCGCTGTCTCTGGGCAACCGCACCATTATGATGAACAACGGCCGGATCGTGCTGGAGCTGGCGGGCGCAGAGCGGGAAAACATGACCACGGAGCAGCTATTGAAGGTGTTCCACGAGCAGGGTGTCAGCAATGACCGCATTCTGTTCAGCGCGGAATCATGAACACGAACGGCGTGACCGCAAGGGTCACGCCGTTTCGTTACGGCAACACTGCAAAATTAAAGAACTGTTTACACCGCCGCCCCTTTTCTTTGGAGTAAAATGTGGTAAAATAGAAAAAACAGGAGGGAAGGCCATGGGCTGCTGTGTGATTTTCTGCGCCGCGGAGTTTGACGCGCTGGCGCGGCCGCTGGAAAAAGACGACTACATCCTCGCCGCCGACGGCGGCTTGAAACATACCCGAAAACTGGGAATCGAACCAAACGAAACCATCGGCGACTTTGACTCTCTGGGCTTCACCCCGCCGGGCGCCGAGGTGTTCCCGGTGGAAAAGGACGATACCGATGCCATGCTCGCTGTCCGCCGGGGGCTGGAGCTGGGGTATCGGGAGTTCGTGCTTTACGGAAGTCTGGACGGCCCCCGGCTTGACCACACCGTGGCCAATTTCCAGACGCTGCAATTTCTCGCCGACCGGGGCGCCGTGGGCTATCTCGTAGGCAACCGGTCGATCGTCACCGTGGTAAAGAACGGCAGCATTGCCTTCCCGGCGGGACTGCGCGGAAACCTGTCCGTCTTCTGCATGGGCGCGGATGCCCGGGGCGTGACAGAGCGGGGGCTGTATTACGCTCTGGAAGACGGCGTACTTACCAGCGGTTTTCCTCTGGGCGTCAGCAACCATTTTACCGGCGAACCGGCGCACATTTCGGTGAAGGACGGCAGCTTGCTTGTCATCTGGGACAAGGCCGCCGGATTCCCCGTCACCGAGCAATAATCAGGAGGCTTTCTCCATGGAAGAAAGAGATTTGATTCCGGAAATCGACCCGTCGCTGGGGCTGACCGAGCAGCAGGTTCAGTCCCGCACCCCCGCGGGGAAGCCGGTCTATTCCGGCAAAAGCGAAAAAGAAATCGTACTGACACACTGCTTCACCTTTTTTAACCTGATTTTCGTGGTTCTGGCCGTGATGCTCATCATCGGCGGCTCCAGCCCCCTGAACATGGGCTTTCTGGTAGTGGCAGTGATCAACACCGTCATCGGCATCATCCAGGAAATCCGCGCCAAACGGGCGGTGGAGCGGCTGACGCTGGTGGCGGAGCGTCCCGTCGCCGTCATCCGCAGCGGTGCGCGGCAGGAGATTTCCCCGGAAGCCATCGTCAAGGACGATATCGCCGAATTTGCCTCCGGCGACACCCTCCCCGCCGACGGCATCTTACGCAGCGGGGAAATGTGGGTGGATGAGTCACTGCTCACCGGCGAGGCCGACGCGGTGACGAAAACCCCCGGAGATGAAGTCAAGTCCGGCTCGGCCATTCTCTCCGGCCGTGGGCGGGTGCAGTTTACCGCCGTGGGCGGGGATTCCTTTGCCGCCCAGCTTTCTCGGGAAGCCCAGAAAAACCCCGGCGCGAAAAAGTCGGAAATGATGCGCTCTCTGGACAGGCTGATCCTTTTCGTGGGCATCGCGCTGGTGCCGGTGGGCATTATCCTGTTCTATCAGGAGTTCTGCGTCCTGAAACTGGGACTGGAAAGCAGCGTGGAGGGCACCGTCGCAGCGCTGGTGGGGATGATCCCCGAGGGGCTGTATCTGCTGACCTCCATCGCCATGGCGGCGTCGGCGGTGAAGCTGAGCCGGAAAAAGGTGCTGGTGCAGGACATGAACTGCATCGAGACGCTGGCGCGGGTGGATGTGCTGTGCGTGGACAAAACCGGCACCATCACCGAGCCGGATATGGAAGTGGAGAATGTCGTTCCCCTGTCCGACGGGAATCCTGAATATCTGGAAGCCGTCCTCACCGCCATGTACGGTGCGTCAGAGCCGGATAACGCTACGGGCAGGGCCATTCACGAGTTGTTCGGCGGCGAAACCGACTGGGTCTGCGAGAAGCGCATCCCCTTCTCCCCGGAGACCAAGTGGAGCGGGGCGGTGTTCGCGGGGCAGGGCGCGTTTCTGGTGGGCGCGCCGGAATTCATTCTGGCGCAGCGGTACGAGGAATACCGGGACACCGTGGACGGCTGGGCGGAGCAGGGCTGCCGGGTGCTGCTGGCCGCCCGATATGACGGCGACCCCGTCCCCGGCGCATTGGACCCGGCGCTGGTAGAGCCCCTTGCGCTGATCCTGCTCAGCGGCCGCATCCGGGAGCAGGCGGCCGAGACCTTCGGCTATTTTGACCGTCAGGACGTGACCGTGAAGGTCATATCCGGCGACAATCCCCATACCGCCAGCCTGATCGCCGCCCGGGCGGGCATTCCCGGTGCAGACCGGTATATTGACACCTCCGCGCTGGAAACCGACGAGGATTTTTCCCATGCGGTGTCGGAAAACACGGTTTTCGGCCGGGTGACGCCGGAAAAGAAGCGCCGCCTGGTGGCGGCGCTGCAAAAGCAGGGTCACACGGTGGCCATGACCGGCGACGGCGTCAACGATCTGCTTGCCATGAAACAGGCGGACTGCTCCGTGGCCTTCAGCTCCGGCGCCCAGGCTGCCAGCCAGCTGGGCAGCCTTGTGCTGCTGAACAATGATTTTGCCGCCATGCCCGGCATCGTCGCGGAGGGGCGGCGGGTCATCAACAACATTCAGAGAGCGGCTACGCTGTTTCTTGTGAAGAATATTTTCTCCCTGTTCCTGTCGGTGATCTCCCTGTTTACGGACTGGCCGTACCCCTTGCAGCCCATGCACCTGACCGTGATCTCCGCGCTGACCATCGGCATTCCCTCGTTCTTCCTCGCCATGGAGCCGAACTACGACCGGGTGACCGGGCATTTCCTCCGGGGGGTTCTGCGCCGGGCGTTCCCCGGCGGGCTGACCAACGTGTTTGCCGTGCTGGTGTGTCAGGCGTTTATGGTGGTTTTTGACCTCCCGGCGGCGTCCATCACCACGGTGTGCGCGGGTATCCTCGCGGTTGTGGGCATGATGGTGCTGTTTCAGGTGTGCAAGCCCTTCGGGGCGTTCCGCAGGATCGTGTGGGGCGCCATGCTGGTGTGCCTCATCGTCGTGTTCACCTGCCTTGGGGAGCTGTTCGAGCTGCGTTCCGGCACGGTGCAGACGAACCTTCTGATGCTGACGCTGCTGCTCATGACGCCTACGGTATTTTTCGCCATACAGCGACTGTTCGACTGGGGTGAAAAGATTTTCCGCCGCGTCTTCCGCAGGGAAACGGCGTGAGGGGACTTGACCCATCTCTGCGCTATCCGTTTCGTGGTTTCAGCAGGCTGGCAAATCGGAATTTGACGGAGGTGAAATAGCAGATGAAAATTGAGAACAACATTCTAAAACATTATCTCAAAAATGTATACTTTATTACAGGTACAGCCTACGCGGGAAAGTCAACTACAGTAAAAATGCTTGCTGAACGATATGATATGGTTTTCTGCGGAGAAAACTATCATTCAAAGGTATCGGATGCTGTAGCAACACCAGATGCTCAGCCTGATATTTGCTTTTTGAAAACCCTAACTGATTGGAAAGAATTTGTTACTCGGACTCCCGAGGAGTATGAGCGTTGGATTTATAGCACATCAAAGGAAGCGGCAGAATTTGAGGTTGCAGAACTCATTTCGATATCACAGGATAGGAAAGTTATCGTTGATACGAATATTCCTGTTGGTATTCTTAAAGAAATATCCAACTACAATCATGTCGCTGTTATGCTCTCCCCTTTGTCTATGAGTGTTGACCGTTTCTTTGACCGAAGCGACCCTGAAAAGCAATTTCTTCTCAATGTTATCGAGAGTTGTGAAGATTCAAAAGCGGTTATGGAGAATTATAGGCAAGGTCTGGAACTTATCAATGGTCAAAAGCACTATGATGAATATGCCAACAGCGGTTTTTTTACGGTAGTTCGGCAAGATACGCAGAAAGACACAAGAGAAGAAATTTGTGAGATAATTGCCAGACACTTTGGTTTGATTTGACAAATTCCAGTTTGTTAAAAGAAATCTAACCGCCTGTTAGCTCAATTCCCCCCCCACCCAAGGAGAGAAGTTATGTTAACCTACGAGCTGAGAAAATCCCCGGGGGTCCCCCTTTACGAGGCGCTTTATCGCTGCATCCGGGGGGATATCCTGTCCGGGGCGCTGCGTCCCGGGGAGAAGCTGCCCTCCAAGCGGGCGCTGGCGGAGAATCTGGAGGTCAGCAAAATCACCGTGGAGGCCGCCTACAGCCAGCTGCTGTCCGAGGGCTACATCTGCTCAAGGGAGAAGGTGGGCTATTTCGTGGAGACGGTGGAGCGCCGCGCCCCGGTGCCCGCCGCCCCGGCGCTGCACCCGAAAGAGGACGCAGCCTGTCTTCTTGACCTGACCGCCAACGGCACGGAGCAGTTTCCCTTCTCCGTCTGGTCGCGCTTACAGCGGGAGGTCATGCTGGACTTCGGGGAGGCGCTTCTCGCGCCCCTGCCCAACCGGGGCGTCCCGGAGCTGCGGCAGGCCATTGCCGGACATCTGGCGGCCTTTCGGGGCATGCGGGTGGATCCGGAGAACATCCTGATCGGCGCGGGAACGGACTTCCTGTACAATCTTCTGATCCAGCTGCTGGGGCGGGAGAAGGTCTATGCCGTGGAGGAGCCGGGCTACGGGAAAATCCGGAAAATCTATGCCGCCGGGGGCGTGAAAACCGTCAGCGCCGCCATGGACGACCGGGGCGTCCTCCCGGAGAGTCTCGGCAGCGCCGATGTGCTGCATATTTCCCCCTCCCATCACTTTCCCACCGGCATTGTCACCCCGGTGAGCCGGAGGCGGGAGCTGCTGGACTGGGCGAACCGAGGAAAAAAATGGATCATCGAGGACGATTACGACTCGGAATTCCGTTTCGACGCCCATCCCGTCCCCGCCATGCAGTCGTTGGACGACGGCGGGCGGGTGATCTACATGAACAGCTTCTCCAAGAGCCTTGCGCCCTCCATCCGAATCAGCTACATGGTGCTTCCCGGGGGGCTGATGGCGGCGTTTCAGCAGAAGCTGGGGTTCTACAGCTGCACCGTCCCCAGCTTTGAGCAGTACACGCTGGCGCGGTTCTTAAGCCGGGGCTTCTTTGAAAAACACATCAACCGAATGCGGAAATTCTACAAAAACCGCCGGAATGCCGTGGTTTCCCTGCTGGAAAAATGCAGTTTTTCCGACAAGCTGACCATTCAGGAACAGGACGCGGGACTGCATTTTCTGCTGAAGGTTGACACGCCTCTTTCAGATCATGCACTGACGGAGAAGCTGGCAGCGCTGGGCATCCGGGTCAGAGCTTTGAGCAGCTACTATCACGACCAGTCGGAAGACCTGCACTGTCTGGTGATCAATTACTCCGGACTGAAGGAGGAACGGCTGTCGGCGGCGCTGGCGGCGATTTCCGGGGAGCTGGCGTAGATTTCCCTTGCCTTTTCCCGGGTCGGAGGGTATAATAAGCGGAAGAAGATATTTGCAGGGGAGGGACAGATATGGCCGTTTCGCAGTCGTCATACCGTGGGTGCCTGCTGGGACTGGCAGTGGGGGACGCCATGGGATACACCGTGGACAACCGCAGCTGGCAGGAGATTCAGGAGGATTACGGCCCCAACGGCCTGCTGGGCTACGATCTGGTCAACGGCTACGCTGACGTCACCTCCTATACCCAGCTGGCGGCGTTTACCTGCAACGGTCTGCTGTTCGGTCTGACCCGGGGACAGATGCTGGGGAAAATGGCACCCTTCATCAAATACGTGGGCATGAGCAGCCGGGAATGGGCTGCCTCTCAGCGCCCATGGGGACGCCCCACCCGGAATTACTGCTGGCTTCTGCGGAAAGCCGAGCTTTGCCGCCGCCACTGCATGGACACCAGG
>ERZ839823.1708-NODE-1708-length-20212-cov-3.952275_pt1 | contig 20212 bp, 13 predicted proteins | sample MGYA00519862_ERZ839823 | MGnify/ENA primary metagenome ERZ839823 (study PRJEB31850, sample SAMEA3708853) | human gut metagenome | biome: human gut; feature: human-associated habitat; material: faeces | place: China | collected 2014 ...
GGAAACCTGTGGTTTCATCAGTACGAACGCATCGGCGGCGATGCCGTTGACTTTGCTCGGCATTTTTATGATATGGACTATCCGCAAGCCGTCAATTACCTGCTTGAGAACAATTACGGCACACCTCCGCAGGCCGAGCCGGTCAAGCGAGAGCTGCCAAAGCCGTTCACCCTTCCGCCGAAAAACGATAATATGCGGCGGGTATATGCATATCTGCTTAATCGCCGAGGGATAGACCAAGAGATACTCTCTACTTTTGTTTATAAAAAAATGATCTATGAATCTGCCGACTATCACAATGCCGTATTCGTAGGTTATGATAAAAAAGGCGTTGCCCGTCATGCCCATAAACGCGGAACGGGCTCTGACAGCAAATACAAAGGCAATGCGGTAAGCAGCAATCCTCGTTACAGTTTCCACTGGACGGGTACGGACAACGCGCTCTATCTCTTTGAGGCTCCCATAGATATGCTGTCCTTTATTTCTATGCATAAAGAAAATTGGCGAAGCCAAAGCTATGCCGCCGCCTGCTGTGTCGGAGATCAGGTGCTGTTTCAAATGCTGAAACTAAATCCCAGTATCGACACCGTCTATCTTTGCATGGATAACGATGCCGCAGGGCAGGCGGCGAACAAGAGAATATCCGACAAGCTCTTTATACAGGGCATAAAACATGAAATCCTCGTTCCCGAATTAAAAGATTGGAACGATGACTGGCTGGCAGCCGGAGGCAATGCTCCGCACATCCGTGCGGAGTTTTCTTCACCCCAGGAAGAAAGCGAGGAAGATGAAGTATGCCAAACATTGCAGCTTTAGTCACTGTCGCCGCAGTTATGTTTGCCGTCCTCGGTGCAATAACGCTGATTGCTCATATCTATAGCCTAAACAATATCAAGAACAAAACCGTCGGCGACGGTCAGCACGGCACGGCTCGGTGGGCAAACAAAGCGGAGATACGAAAGACCTACCGCCACATCCCGTTCACGCCAAAGAAATGGCGTAAGCAGGCAAAGCAAAACCAAATACCTACCATGACGGCGACAGCACCGAGAAAACTGCTCCGAAAAAAGGCCGAGCCGACCGAGGAAGCTCTGCCGCAGGGCATCGTGGTCGGGTGCAAAGGCGGCAAGCACAGCACCACCGCCTTGATAGACACGGGAGATGTCCATGTGCTGCTGATCGGCGCAGCGGGTGTCGGCAAGACCGCCTTTTGGTTGTACCCGTGCATCGAGTATGCCTGTGCTTCGGGAATGTCCTTCCTCTCCACTGACACCAAGGGCGATGTCATGCGTAACTACGGAAACATCGCCAAGGACTACGGCTATATGGTTTCGGTCATTGACTTACGCAATCCTACTCGCAGTAACGGCAACAATATCCTTTACCTTGTCAACAAGTACACCGACCTGTATGCAAAGCACCCCGACCAAATCGTTTACAAGGCGAAAGCGGAAAAATATGCGAAAATCATATCCAAGACCATTATCCTCTCCGGCATGGATGCCGCTTCCTTCGGACAGAACGCATACTTCTATGACGCCGCCGAGGGCTTGCTGACCGCAACCATTCTGTTGGTAGCGGAGTTCTGTGCGCCGGAGAAGCGGCACATCGTGTCGGTATTCAAGGTCATTCAAGAGTTACTTGCGCCATCAAAGAAAAAGGGCAAGAATCAGTTTCAGCAGCTTATGGAACTGCTCCCGAACGAGCATAAGGCGAAATGGTTTGCGGGTGCGGCACTGAACACCGCCGAGCAGAGCATGGCAAGCGTTATGAGTACGGCACTGTCAAGGCTCAATGCATTCCTCGATACTGAGTTGGAACAGCTCCTGTGCTTTGATACAGAGATAGATGCCGAAACCTTCTGCAATCAAAAGTCGGCTATCTTCGTAATTATGCCCGAAGAAGATCCCGGTAAATTTTTTATGGTATCATTGATTATCCAACAGCTCTACCGTGAGATACTTGCCGTTGCCGATGAGAACGGCGGCAAGCTCAAAAACCGCTGTGTGTTTTTCTGTGATGAATTTGGGAGTGCGACACGTTCCTAATTGAAAAGATTAGGCGTGAAGCTGAAATATAATATATAAAAAGATGAAAGGAGTTTTATATAATCAGTTTCATAGAACTGATAACCTGAGTAGTGGAATGAGGGAGTAACGTCCTGAAACGCTACCTCTAATACTCCGACTGGCACTAAAGGGAAACCTCTTTTGTCAGAAGCTCGGTGAAGTCGGCTGAGAGTAACCGTAAGAAAAAGAAAATTTCTTTTTCACGAAAGCAGTCAAGAGGTTGGCTGTGTTACCTATAGGTCGGGAGTCTATAAAATATATATGGTGAGAATGATAGAAATATCTGACGAACCTGTGAATGTACGGGTCTAAAATTCGACTGCATAGAAATGTGCAGACCGTATTGTACGGTGATAATGAGGTAAAGTAAGATTTTCCGATATGAAATACCTTATAGTGTTAAAGGCACTATCAAGTTATCAGGCTTAGAGCAGGCACCTAAGTATATATGCTAAAGATAAGGTTATCGGAACGTGGCAACCTACAATACACAAATGTGGTTTGGTCGAAGAATAATAAGCCAATTTAATTGTGGGTAAAGCAGTGGCATTACTGATGATGTTCTCTGTAATGGAGAACGGAGGAACAGCCACAAGTCGATGATAATAATTGATTATAGGTATAGATTTTCATAGCTTCGAGTAAGACTAAGAAAAACAACTTCTTAACGGAGGTGTTGCCTATGACAAAACAAAAGAAACTAAGACATTTGGAATACTACGATTTACAAGATACCTTTGATAAATTGTATGCGGATAGCAAAAATAATAAAATTTTTACTAAACTTATGCAAATTATTGCGAGTGAAGAAAATATAAAACTTGCATATCGCAATATTAAAAGTAATGTAGGTAGTAAAACTTCAGGTGTTGATAAAGTAAATATCAATGATATTGAAAAACTTAATTCTCAAGATTTTATTGAGATTATTCAACGCAAATTTGAGTGGTATAAGCCTAAACCTGTAAAAAGGGTGGAAATTCCTAAAACAAATGGAAAAACAAGACCACTTGGAATTCCTACAATAGTTGACAGATTGGTTCAGCAATGTATTTTACAAGTGTTAGAACCGATTTGCGAAGCAAAATTCCACGAAAGAAGTAATGGGTTTAGACCTAACAGGTCAACAGAACACGCTATAGCACAATGCTATAAAATGATACAAAAACAATATTTATATTTTGTTGTGGATATTGATATAAAATCGTTTTTCGATAATGTTAATCACGCAAAATTAATAAAACAAATGTGGAGTTTAGGTATCAGAGATAAAACATTACTTTCAATAATTAAGGAAATGCTAAAAGCACCAATAATTATGCCAAATGGAGAAATTGAATATCCTACAAAGGGTACACCGCAAGGCGGTATATTAAGTCCATTACTGTCTAATATAGTGCTTAATGAATTGGATTGGTGGGTTGCAAGTCAGTGGGAAGAAATGCCCACGCACAACACTTTTAGTATTTGTTATAATTACAGTGGAACGGTAAATAAATGTTATACTCGAAAAGTTTTGAGAGCAACAGGGTTGAAAGAAATGTATATTGTAAGATATGCAGATGATTTCAAGATTTTCTGTAGAACACGAAGTGAAGCAGATAAAATATTCATAGCAGTAAGGCAGTGGATAAAAGAAAGATTAAAACTTGAAATCAGTGAAGAAAAATCCAAAGTTGTTAATCTAAAGAAGAATTACTCTGAATTTTTAGGTTTTAAAATCAAAGCGACCAAGAAAAAGGGTAAATATGTTGTTTATTCGAATATGACAGATAAAGCAATAAAGAATGAAACTATAAAATTAAAAGAACAAATTAAGATAATACAACATTCTGAAAATGCGGATAATCTAATCCTCAATGTAAAACATTACAATTCAATGGTGTTAGGTATCCATAATTATTACCGATATGCAACTAATGTAACAATAAGTTGTAGGGAAATTCAGTATAGGCTTAATACATCGATTTTTAATAGGTTGGGTAAAATGATAAGCAAACACGGAACGATTTCCCGTTCACACATTCAAGAAAGGTTTGGCTCATCTGAACAATTAAGGTTTATTTGTGATGAGCCTTTATGTCCTGTTGGATATGTGCAAACGAAAAATCCTATGTATAAAAAGATTAAAATTTGTAAATATACCCCAGAGGGCAGAGAAGAAATTCATAAAAATCTAAAATTCAGTAAAACAGTAATTTCTGTTATGCATTTATTAAGTAAAGAACAGTTATATGATAAAAGCATCGAATATTATGATAATAGAATTTCGCTGTTTGCGGCTCAATATGGGAAATGTGCTATTACAGGTAAAGAATTATGTATTGATGAAATTCACTGTCATCATAAAATACCTAAATTCTTGGGTGGCACTGATGATTATTTTAATCTTATAATTATACATAAAGAAGTACATAAACTTATCCACGCAGTATCAATGGAAATTATAAATGCAAGCCTTAATCAAATCAAACCGACGAAAATAATGCTTGGAAAAATCAATGAATTAAGAGAAAAAGTTGGAAATGAAATAGTTCGAGTTTCTTGAGTTTTGAAGTTTATACTAATCTAATCAATACGTATTGTCGATGGAAAGCCGTGTGAGTTCGAAAGACTCACGCACGGTTTGAAGCGGGGGAAAATTTGGCGATTGCATCAAAGAATTACCTATCGCTATCGCTTCCTAAAATCGAATCCGCCGAGATGATGTTTTCCGCATCGCGCTCAAGGCGCTTGCAGATCGTTCCCATCATCCAATCCTTTGCCCAACTCGAAAAGAACTACGGCAAGGAAGGTGCGGAGATCATCGTGGACAATACACAGGACACCATCTTCGGCGGCTTTGCGCCCAACAGCAGCTCTGCCGAAACATTATCCAAGGCACTCGGCAGCCGCACGGTCATGTCGGGCTCGGTCAGCCGCAGTAAAAACGACCCGTCACAATCGCTCCAAATGATAGAACGCCCATTGCTTACGCCGGACGAGCTGAAAAGTTTGCCCAAGGGCGATTTTATCGTGATGAAAACAGGTGTGCATCCGATACGGGTACACCTCAAGCTGTTCTTCAAATGGGGCATTGAGTTTGACGATGAACACCCTTACGCCGTACCCGACCAAGGCAACCGTGAGGTTAAATACGCTGATAAAAAAGAAATTCAGGACGGCATACTCGAAAAATATCCGCCGGAGTGGAAAGAAGAAACATCTGCACCGAACAGCTCGGACGGCGGCGGTCAGGCACAGCAGAACAGCCCGAAGAACGAGCCGCAAAAAACGCCACCGCACGACAACCGCAGAAACGGCAGTCCTCCCATCCGTACCTCGCCGCCGAAAAAAGAAACTGCTCCCGACATGACGGAAGCAGAGATCATAAAAGACTTAACAGAAACGGAGGTGCAAAGCAATGAGCCGTCTTGATTTTCTTTACCGCACCGAGCTGCCGCACAGAGCCGTTGCGGTATATATCTATCTCGCCGACCGGACAAATGAGAATAACGAATGTTGGCCTGCCATCCCGACCATAGCTGCCGACCTCAAGTATTCGCCCTCCACCGTCCGCCGCGGAATCCGAGATCTCAAAAAAGCGGGGCTCCTCGAAACCGAGCAGCGGTACAGAAAAAAAGGCGGCAAGAGCAGTTTGCTGTTCCGGCTGAAAAAGGAATAAAAAAGACCGCTTGTCGGCGGTCAGCGTTTAATCACGGCTGTGACGATTCGTTCAAGACCGTGCTTTTCTATATACCGAAACACATCGAATAAGTCTCCGAACGAGAGTGCTTCGTTGAAATATTCCGTGTAGTCCTGCGGCGTTTTCAAAAGCGGATATCTGTCGCCGGCATTAACGGCTATGTAGTATTTTTCGTTTTCCATCTTCATCCCTCCGAAATCGCACAAGGTTTATTATATCGGCAGCGGGATGTTTTTTCAAGAGTCTTTTTCCGCCAAGGGGCAACTGCGCCTATATGCCGACAGGTGCCACCTGTCATGGTGGAAGGAGAAAGTGAACTTACCCAACTGAAGATATATTACAGCAGAAAAGAAATTGGTTTAGGGATACTTTATTGGTTGAATTTATAATATCAATATTTATGCTAAAGATGGGATTTAAACGATTCCCTTTCAACAATCCTTCCGGAAATAACGGTTTTTGAAGGAACGCTTTTATTATTTTCTAAGCTTTCAAGGCAATTTACAGCCATATCGCACAGCCTGTCGATCATATTATCCACGCTTGTTATGGTAGGGGTTGTATATTCCGTTATATTTGAATTGTTAAAGCCTATGATGGGAACGGATATTTTCAGTTCCTCTGCGGCTTTTATTGCCGCTGCCGCTATTGCGTCCTCGGAGGTTAAAACAGCGTTAAATTCCGTGCCGCTGTTATACAGCCTTTTAACGGCGCTTTTAACGGCGGAAATATCCTTGTCGGTTTTAACGATAAGCCGTTTGTCGGTATTTACCTTCGTATATCCGCGCTTATATCCCTCAAGCTTTTGAAGCCCGCTGTAGGTTGCCGCATTGTATAAATACAAAATTTTATCATAGCCTGCCCTTAATAGCAGCTTCACATTGTCCTCCATTGCCTTTTTCTCGTCGCATACAAAGCAGTAAACGTTAGGCGCGTTTACATAGCCGTTTATTATTATTATGGGAATTTGCTTTGCGGCTTCTTTTATATAGGAATTATCCTTTTCGTTAAATGCCGAACCGATTAGGATAACCGAGTCCACCTTCTTGTTTATAAGATACCGAAGATACTTTTTTTTGTTTTCGAAATCGTTTCCCGTGCAGCAAAGAACGGTATCGTAATTTTTCTTTCTGAAAAGATTTTCAATTTGACCTACCGCCTTGGAATAATATGCGTCGGTAATATCTGTGCACATTACGCCGATCATTCGCATAGAGTTTAAGCCGAGTCCCCTTGCAAACGCATTTGGCGTATAGCCTGAGCTTTCTATTACCTCCAAAACGCGCCGCCTTGTCTTTTCGCTGATATGCTCGCTTGAATTAAGAACCCTTGAAACGGTCGCTATTGATACGCCGGCTTTTTCGGCAACATCGTATATATTCATATGTAAACCCCGATTGTGTAATCATTTTCACAATAATTATATCATAATTTTTTTATAACTCAAGTTTTTATTGACAGCAAAAATAAATATGTATATAATAGTTATGTAAGCGCTTACATTTTAAAGGAGAAGGTAAAGATGAATAAAATAACAGAAAAATTTTCGCATTCCGTAAAACGGCCGATCCGTGTTATGCAGTTCGGCGAGGGAAACTTTCTTCGCGCATTTGCAGATTATTTTATAGATATACTGAATGAAAAAACCGATTTTAACGGCGGTATTGCAATTGTAAAGCCGATACCGTTCGGTAATTTGGATAATTTTAAAGCGCAGGATAATCTTTACACGGTTATACTTCGCGGCAGAAAGAACGGAGTGGTTGTAAACGCCGCAAGGGTTGTTACAAGCGTTGAAAGCGTTATTGACGCAAAGGAAGACTTTAAAGAGTATATGTCCTTAGCGCGCCTTGATACGCTGCGTTTTGTTATATCAAATACCACCGAGGCGGGTATTACGCTTGATGAAAACGATCATTTCGAGGGTCTTCCCGATACATATCCCGGTAAGCTTACAAAATTTCTTTATGAAAGATATAAGGCGTTTGGCGGCGACGCTTCAAAGGGTCTTATAATACTTCCGGTCGAGCTTATAGACAATAACGGCATGGAGCTTAAAAGGTGCGTTAAGGCGCTTTCGGATGTATGGAGCCTTGGAGAAGATTTTAAAATGTGGCTTGACGAAGCCAATGTATTTTGCTCAACCCTTGTAGACAGGATAGTTACGGGATATCCGAGAAACGAGGCGGATAAAATATGCGAGGAGCTTGGCTATGAGGATAAGCTTGTTGATATAGGCGAGCCGTTCGGTCTTTGGGTAATTGAAAGCGAAAAGGATATTTCTGCGGAGCTGCCGTTTGCAAAGGCGGAGCTGCCGGTTGTGTTTACAGATAATGTAAAGCCGTATAAGGAAAGAAAGGTAAGGGTGCTCAACGGAGCGCATACAGCAAGCGTTTTGGTATCGTATCTCGGCGGAATAAATATAGTAAGAGATATGATGCACGATAGGGTGTTCGGGAAAACGGTAAGGCAAATTGTTGACAGTGAAATTGTCCCCATGGTGCCCCTGCCGGCAGACGACGTTAAAAGCTTTGCAGACAGTGTTTACGAAAGGTTTGATAACCCGTTTATAGATCACGAGCTGCTTTCAATATCGCTTAATTCCGTTTCTAAATGGAAGGCAAGGGTTCTGCCGTCATTTAAGGATAATTATAAGGCAAACGGCGAAATACCGAAGCTTTTAACCTTTTCGTTTGCGGGGCTGCTGGCGTTTTACCGTTCGTCAGATTTAAGAGAGGACGGACTCCACGCAAAAAGGAGCGACGGCACCGAGTATGTTGTTCACGATAACGGCGAGGTGCTAAAGCTTTTTGCCAAAAACGCAGGTAAAACGGCAGAGGAATATGTTAAGGCGATCGCTTCAAATTCCGGCTTTTGGGGCGAGGATCTAACGAAATACAGGGGCTTTGTAAATGCTGCGGCGGATTATCTTTCAAGAATAGAATCAGACCCCCGCAGCGCGGCTGAATATATTACGGAAAACTGATATGAAGATAATTAAAATAAACGAAAAGGATAATGCCGCGGTAGCGCTTGAAGATCTTGAAAAGGGCGAGAGAATAGGCGATCTGACCCTTGTGCAGAATATACCGATGGGGCACAAGGTGGCGCTTAAAGACATTAAAAAGGGTGAAAAGGTTATTAAATACGGTTATCCCATAGGAAGCGCCAAGGAGGACATAAAAAAGGGCAGCCATATTCATTCGCATAATCTTAAATCCGATGTGGCAGGAAAGCTTGATTATACATATAACCCCGATTATACCGAAATACCCGCCACTGCGCATAAAACCTTTATGGGGTATGTACGCGAAAACGGAAGTGTGGGTATAAGAAACGAGGTTTGGATAATTCCGACCGTAGGCTGCGTAAATTCCGTTGTTAAGGGAATAGAAAAAAACTCGGCGCAGTTTAAAACCGCGAATATAGACGGCATATATTCGTATAACCACCCTTACGGCTGCTCGCAGCTCGGCGGAGATATGGAAAACACGCTTAAATATCTGGCAGGGCTTATCAACCACCCGAACGCCGGCGCGGTGCTTGTTGTGGGCCTGGGGTGTGAAAACGGAAATATAGGCGAGCTTAAAAGATTTTTGGGCAAAACCGAATGCGGCAGGGTAAGATTTCTTACGGCGCAGGATGAAGAAAACGAGATAGAAAAGGGAACCGAGTTTGTAAGGGAGCTTTGCGCCTATGCCGATAAATTCACAAGAGTGCCGTGCGATACGGAAAAGCTTAGGGTAGGACTTAAATGCGGCGGATCGGACGGGTTTTCGGGAATTACGGCAAACGCGCTTGTCGGCTCCTTTTCGGATATGCTTATAGGTATGGGCGGCTCTGCCGTGCTTACCGAGGTTCCCGAAATGTTCGGTGCGGAGACCATTCTTATGAACAGGTGCAGAACAAAGGAGCTGTTTAATAAAACCGTTGATCTGATAAATAGCTTTAAAGAGTATTTTATGAGGTACGGTGAAAAAACCGATGAAAACCCCTCTCCCGGCAATAAGGCGGGCGGAATTACAACAATTGCGGATAAATCGCTGGGCTGCGTTCAAAAGGGGGGCAGCGCGCCGGTTGAGGATGTGCTTTTATATGGCGAGCAGATTAAGAAAAACGGGCTTTCGCTTTTGCAGGCGCCCGGCAACGATTTGGTGGCGTCAAACGCACTGGCTGTAAGCGGCTGTCAGCTGGTTTTGTTTACAACCGGCAGGGGTACGCCGTTCGGCTGCCCGGTACCCACCGTTAAAATTTCAAGCAACACCCCGTTGTATGAAAAAAAGAGGAGCTGGATCGATTTTAATGCCGGCAGGCTGCTTGAAGATACTGAAATGAATGAGCTTACAAATGAATTTTTTGATTTTGTTTTAAAGGTTTGTTCGGGTGAAAAAACAAAATCCGAGCTGCTTGATAAAACCGAGCTTGCAATATTCAAGGACGGCGTAACGCTTTAAGCGGCGGATTTTCACTTATTTTAAGGAGGAGTAAAAATGGGAATAATTAACGACGACTTTTTATTGAAAAGCGATACTGCAAAAAGGCTGTATGAGGCGGCAAAGGATATGCCGATAATAGACTATCACTGCCATATAGATCCGCGGGAAATATATGAAAACAGAAGGTTTGATAATATAACTCAGGTTTGGCTGGGCGGCGATCACTATAAATGGCGCCTTATGCGTTCAAATGGCGTTACGGAAGACGAAATAACGGGAGACGCCGACGATTACACGAAATTTTTGCGGTTTGCCGAAATGCTGCCTAAGGCGATAGGCAACCCGATGTATCACTGGTGCCATTTGGAGCTTAATAGATTTTTCGGGTATGACGGCGTGCTGAACGGCGATACCGCAAGGGGAGTATACGACCTTTGCAACAAAAAGCTGCGTCAGGACGGTATGACCGTAAGAGCGATAATAGAAAAATCCAATGTTAAAATGATAGGCACAACAGACGACCCCGCCGACGACCTTAAGTGGCATAAGCTGCTTACAGAGGATAAATCCTTTAAAACCGCGGTTTGCCCCACATTCCGACCGGATAAAGCGGTTAATATAGATAAGGATGGTTTTGCGGATTATATTAAAAAACTGTCGGCAGCCGCCGAAATCGATATTAAAACCGTAAGCGATGTTAAAGCCGCACTTGAAAAAAGGCTTGATTATTTCTGCTCGCTCGGCTGCCGCGCAACCGACCACGGGCTTGACTATGTTGTTTACGAGCCGGCAAGCGAGGAAAGCGTAAACGAGATTTTCAAAAGGGCTTTAAGGGGCGAAAAGATATCACAGCTTGAGGCTGACAGATATAAAACGGAGCTTATGCTGTTCCTCGGTGAAAAAATTGCCGAAAAGGGAATAGTAATGCAGCTGCACTACGGCGCGCAGAGAAATACAAATACGGTTATGTTCAATAAATTAGGTGCCGATACGGGGTTTGACTGCATCTCGGTTAAAAACTGCGGCGAGGCGCTTACGGGCTTCCTTAACGCTCTTAATGTTAAGGGCAAGCTCCCGAAAACTATTATTTATTCGCTTAATCCCAATGACAACGAGCTTATTGATACGGTGCTCGGCTGTTTTCAGGGCACTGAGGCGCAGGGCAAAATTCAGCACGGCTCCGCTTGGTGGTTTGGCGATACCAAAAGCGGTATGGAGGCGCAGCTTAAATCACTTGCCAACCTTTCGCTTCTCGGAAATTTTGTGGGTATGCTTACCGATTCAAGAAGCTTTTTGTCCTATACCCGCCACGAGTATTTCAGAAGAACACTCTGCAATCTTTTGGGCGAATGGGTGGAAAACGGCGAATATCCCGACGATAAAATAACCCTTGAGACGATTGTTAAGGATATTTCTTATAATAATGCAAAAAAATATTTTAATATTTAGGCTGTGAAAATTTACGATTAAAAAACTTCAGGTTTCATCTTATAAATTGAGACCTGAAGTTTTTTTACACAAGGGCTTATTCGTAGATCATTATTTGATAGGTCATTCTATTCTTAAGGTTTCATTCGGATTGACGGAGTGGGTAACGCCGTCTATGTCAAACCAAACCGTTTGAACAGACGGATTATATATTTTGGTTCCGTTGGCACTGAAAATCAGTGAATTATATGCGGAGACATAATTATATATTTCGATATTGGTTGCATACCAAATATCCTGTTTTCCACTTAAAGCTTGACATATTTTTTCTATCCTGTCCCAATTATTATTTTGATCAAATTCATAACTATGACCCCATAAGTAAAAAAGTTTGGGAGATCTTTTCGCGGGATATACATCAGTCGGTTTAAAATTCAGGAAAGAATCAATATATGTAAAAAGTTTTTCATCATCATGATGAGCGGTGGGTATTAAGTTATGCCAGTCATCAGGCAATTCGAAATTTCCGCCTTTCGTATTAAAGGAGCGTGCATAAACGATATCAAGGTCTATAAGATAATTGCGGATTTTTTTAAAAGAAGCATTGTTTTGAAAAAGTGATATACCTGTGTCAGGGTATGCCATACCGCGAACAATGCAATCAAACTCTCTTTCTAAATCAAGTCTGCATTTCAGTACATCGTAAATACCGTTGACTGATCGCACGTTTCCGTTCGCTAGATGTTGGGCGCCGTGAACGGCAATTTCATGACCGTTGCAGATGATGTAATTTTTAATTTCTTCTTTTGTTAAATGTTGGTCATTTACGTTTTTTCCAAACCAGTCGCTGTTGAGGTTGAATGTTCCTTTTAATTTATATTTATACAACAATTGCGACAGTATAATATCCTGACGGCAGCCGTCATCATAACTGAAAGTAACTGCCTTTGGCTTTCCATCGATATATCTAAGCATTCTGTATCTCATTTTTTTGCATTCCTTTCGCGTTTTAAGTATCAATCCGAATCCTCTTTGATGCATTGCATAGAAAATTTTTTTGGTGTAATGCCTTTAATTTTCTTAAAAACAGAGGCAAAATAATTGCTGTCATTAAAACCGCACCGAAAAGCAACTTCGGTGATAGGCAATCGTTCTGCTGTCAATAGTTTTACAGCTGCGTTGACACGTGTAATGTTAATATATTCGTTAAGACCTATTCCGGTTGTGACTTTAAATTGTTTTGATAAATAGCTTTGACTTAATGCAAAGTCTGTAGATATGCTTGCAAGCGTAATCTCAGAACTGAAATTTTCACTTATATATTTTGTAATGCTCTGAATGATCTTTATTGATTCATCACACTTATTCCCTAAGGAATCGATCCGATGCCGAGAAATCATAATGATAAGCTCTTCAAGATAGAGCTTTTGAAGAAGTTTGTAATCCTGGTATTTTTGCTTTGCTTCAAGTTCTATTTTTTTTAGCAATTTGCGGGCTTTGAATACATATTCTTCTGGTAATATGATAATATTGTTTTCTTTGAGTTTATCAATATAGCCGAGAAACTCCGAACCTATAAAATCATCATCAAAAACAATCAGTACACGCTCACTCTTGTTTGACGTTTCGTTGCTTGTTTTATGAAAAATACCCTTAGGAATGAAAATCATTTCGCCTTCGTGCATGACATGAATTTTGTTTTCAACGGTATATATTGTTTCGCCTGATTCGAGGAAATACAGCTCATGTGTATTGTGAATATGTGCCGTACCCATTTTGTTATGACTAAATCTTTGTACGCGTTGTATTAAATCAAATTCGTTTTCCGTATAAACGCTCATGGTATCAAACCTTTCATGTTTAAATAATATCATAAAAAGAAAAATATGTCAACAAAATTTTATTGTTTTTATGATGATTTGCCAATTATTTAAAGGAAAACAAGATTTTTATGTTGTACAATTAAATTGCAATAGTGAGGATGTGCGAAGTAAAAACGTACAACCGAAAGAAAAAATATAGAAGCGCCGTCAAGACAAAGAAAATTTGCACCCTAAAAAATACGGCGTTGGAATGGAGAAAACCGTGAATTTTTATCAAAACAAAGTTGAGAAAATCAAGATAGCATACATAGGCGGAGGATCCCGCGGTTGGGCATGGGGTCTTATGAGCGACCTTGCATCATGCTGCGATATATCCGGTGACGTGTATCTTTACGATATTGATTTTGAAGCGGCGAAAGATAATGAAATTATAGGAAACAAATTTAAAGAATGTAAAGATGCAAAGTCTCTATGGAATTATTATGCTGTGCCAACTGCAAAAGAGGCGATGAACGATGCGGATTTTGTTATCATTTCAATATTACCCGGGAGTTTTGATGAAATGGAATCGGATGTACATACTCCGGAGAAATACGGTATATACCAATCTGTCGGAGACAGTACCGGACCTGGGGGCATAGTTCGCGCGATGCGTACAGTTCCTATGTATGAGGAAATTGCGGAAAACATTAAAAAATATTGTCCGAAAGCGTGGGTAATAAGTTATACAAATCCTATGACTCTTTGTGTCAAAACGCTGTATCGGATTTTCCCTCAAATCAAAGCGTTCGGCTGCTGTCATGAGGTATTCGGCACACAGAACGTTTTGTCACAGGCACTTGATTCGGTTTTGGGAATTAAAAATGTATCAAGAGATGAAATTAAGGTTAACCCTGTCGGTGTTAATCATTTTACCTGGCTTACAAAGGCTCAGTACAAAAATATTGATTTGTTCCCAGTTTATGAAAAATTCTGCGATATGTATTATGAGAACGGATATACCGAAAATCTCGATAAAAATTGGATGAATAATTCTTTTGCTTGTTCACAGCGGGTTAAAATGGATTTATTTAAAAAATACGGAAGTATTGCTGCGGCAGGCGACCGACATTTGTCAGAGTTTTGCGACGGAAAATGGTATTTGGAAAGTCCGGAATCGGTAAAAAAATGGGGCTTCGGTTTGACCACAGTATCATGGCGTAAAGCAGATTTAAATGAAAGACTTCGGAAGAGTTTTGAGTACAGAAACGGCACGAAAAGTGTAGAAATAAAGAATACCGGTGAGGAGGGAGTGAATCAGATACGTGCGATTTTGGGTCTTACAGAATTAGTTACCAATGTTAACATACCTAACTTGGGTCAAATTCCGAATTTACCGTTAGGCGCGGTTGTTGAAACTAACGCAGTATTTCGCGATGATAGCGTAACACCGGTTTATGCCGGGAATATACCGGAAAGGGTATATCCTTTAGTCGCCGGAATCTGCGCCGAACAAGAGGCAGTATCCGACGCAATTGCCGACAGGGAGATAGAAAGAGTCTTTGCTGCTTTCACGTTGGATCCGCTTGTGACATGCAATATGGAAGACGCCCGCCGATTATTTGATGAGATGGTTGGGAATACCAAAAAATATCTTTCATCATACACACTTTGAAAAAAATGGGGTTAAATTGCAGAAAAACGGCTTTTATCAGATGAAACCAATTTGTTTAACGTTAGCAATGCAAAATACTAGTGGCAAGTGATTATTCAGGCAGTTTTAAATCGATGTATAGTGTCAACTGTTGTTTAATGATTTTATTTCTTTTCTGTACATTGTCGGCGTTGTTCCGATTATTTTTCTAAAACAGCAGCAAAAGTAACTGAAATCGTTGAATCCACAATAATTTGCGATATCCATAATCCCCATATCGGTTTCTTTCAGCAAATGACAGCTCTTTTCAATTCTTAAGTATTTTATATAGTTCAGCACTGTAAAACCGGTTGTTTTTTTGAATTGCCTGCAAAAATAACTTTCGTTATAATTGAAAAGCCGAGCCAATGAATCCGTTGTAAGCAATTCGTTAAAATGCAGACTTATGTATTTGAATACTTCTGCCATTTTTATTTCGGAGTTGGCTTTTTGGGATGTATACAACGATTCATAAAGTGTTCCGAGCAGTTGGTATACATTTCCTATTGTGTTTAATGGGTGACGAGAATTATATGATACAATAAGATCATTTACGGCATCTGTTACTGCTTTATTGTCTGTGATTTTACAAATATCTATTTTCTGATCTACTAGGGGTTGGAGAAAATTGCGAGATGCTATTGTTTTGTTTGATAATTCCGCGATATCAATGTGTATAGCATATAATTCAGCTCCGTCAGGGCAAGGCTTACCGGCATGCATTTGTTTTGGAGGTATGATTACTGCTTCGCCGGAAAATGCAGTTTGTTTTATTTTATCAAAATAATTTATTAGTGAACCGTTTGCAATATACAGTATTTCCATACTGTCATGCCAATGCGGCGAATAGGACGGCAGTTCTTCAGGCATAACATGAAAATCGATCCTTATCCCCGTTGAGCCTTTTATTTGTAAAGAAGTTTCTTTGTAAATATCAAAATCCGGTTTCACTTTTAACACCTCAAAAGTCAATCTAATTATAATAATAGCAAATTTATTTATAACAGTCAACTGATATTTTGTGTTATAATCACATTATAAGATAAAAAAATATGAGCAAAGTTGAGCGAAATATAGTCAGTTTGCACCTTTTTTTAAAAATGTTAAATAGTTTGATTTATTCTAAAAAACAGTGATTTTGGAAAAAATAGTAATATTTTCATATTGTTTTGAACAAGGAGAAAAAAATGGACAAAAAGAAATTGTTGAAGGTTTTTATTTGCTTGGCACTTTTATTTTCCGTATCAATGACAGGATGTGACAAACAACCTGTGCGGAACACAGGAAACAAACCGAGTAAACCCTCTGCATCGCAACGACATAACTCCTCAGAATCTGACGTGAATAACAGTGGTGATAATACCCCTGTTTCACCAACCAACGGCATTACACATAAACCGGACAACACAATCATAGAAAGCACGCGGGATACCGACAGTGCCGATTTTTCTTACAGATCCGAGTATACAGAAAAAGAGACATCAAAAATAATTGATACGGATGGTTGTTTTGCATATAAAACCAATACTTTGGATATTTCAAAAGGATATGTCATAATAATTCCACGTTCTGACGATGAGGCTCTTAAATCGGCGCAGTATTTCAAAAAATATTACGATAAACAATATAGCGCGGACATTTCCGTTTTTACTGATGATAAGCCAGAAACGGTCCGGGAAATACTGATAGGAAAAACTTCAAGGAGAGAAAGCAACGGCAAATTGCAAGAAAACAGCCTTTCAGTTTCTGTTGTCGGTAAAAAACTGGTGCTGGATGGCGGTCATAATGTTACGGTAGATTCGGCGGTTAAAAAATTCATTCGCCTGCTTTTTAAAACCGGCAAGGTTTGCACTTTTTCACATGAGACGGACTTTTCCTCTGTAATGAACGGCTATAAATATGTATGGGGCGATGAATTTGAGGATTTATCTTTAAACAGAAAAAAATGGTCTTTAACCGAACCCATGTATGGTACGAAAATTTTAGAGGTCGCTTCCGGCAAAGATGTTATAGATGTAGGAGACGGACGTTTGAAACTACGTGCTGTTCGCACGTTTAACCCAAACAAGGAGGGGATTGAATATCAAGTACCTTTTGCCGTTTCGACCCTATACAATATGAATTATACATACGGATATGTTGAAATACGCGCCAAGGTTCCTTTCAAATCAGGCGCATGGCCCGGTTTTTGGACAAATTCAACTGATAAATTGTCGGGAAGAAGAAATCCGGATTACTATATTGAGGTTGACGTTTTTGAGAATATGGGCAGTATAGACACATTGATACCGGCTATTCATACATGGTATAAAGATAAACACTTTTCGACCGGAAACAACAGAAAAGTTTATAAGTTTGATTCTGTCGGCAACTTAAGTAATGAGTACCATATTTACGGATATGAATGGACTATGGACGAAATATCAATGTATGTTGACGGCAAAAAATACAATACCTTTGATATTACAAAAACATTTGATGGGAACAATGATTTGTCTGGATTCAATGACGCTCAATTTTTAATGTTTACCAATCATTTGTTTGTAAGCGACAGTGAACTTGAATACGACAGAGTTGTCAACAGGTATTTACCGTATGAGTTTTATATAGATTATTTGCGTCTGTATCAAAAAGACGGACAGGGCAATTTGTTTGTGAATGAAACCGAAAAGGAGTAATACATAATGCGCAGGGGCTTTAAAAATTTTTTGGCACTTATTTTAAGCATTGCCGTTTTGTCAGGAGTCTGTTGCGCCGTTTCGACTGACAATAACGATTCTGTTGACGTAACTGTCGGTATAACTCCCGAAAGTGACTCTTCCGTTTTATCTTATGAACAGTATTCCAGGGATTTCGGCAATGAAAAATACTCCTCGGAATGCGTATCAAGATTAGGTGGGAATTATCTTTTTGAAAAGGACAGCGGCGTTCAGGCAGGAACTGTCGGTTCAAAGGAAAATGTGCTTATTTGGAAAAGCGGCGAGGGTAAGGTAACCTGGCGGGTAGATGTCTCGGAACGAGCTCTTTATAATTTATACTTAGTGTTCCTGCCGCTGAAAAGCGGTATAGACATAGAGTATAAGATTATGATTGACGGAGTTTTAACTTTTAAAGAACTGGAAACCGTTATTTTTTCAAGAGACTGGAAAAACAAAACCTCAACCGTACGCATAGACGCCAAGGGAAACGAAATTGCGCCGGAACAGTGTGAAACGGGAGAATATATCAGGAGAACCGTTTGCGATGATTCGGGTGTGATTCCCGAGCCGTACCTCTTTTTGCTTGAGCCCGGCGAACACACCGTGACTTTACAGGCAAACGGGTATGCGGTGGCTTTGGCAGAAATAGGATTTTCGATACCGGAAACCGTTAATGACTATAAGACAGTATCTGACAGTTATAATATAAAAACGCAAATTGAGGCAAATCCTGTTGTGATTCATGCAGAAGATGCATCGGTTAAATCAAGCAATATGCTTATACCTAAATCGACAAACAGCAACGCCGGAATGTATCCGTCAAGTTACAACCGTACAAAAATAAACAGCATAGGAGGATCTGCATGGAATTCTCCCGGTCAAAAACTTACATGGGAATTTGAGGTGAAAAGCAGCGGATATTATAAATTTGGTGCACGCTATAAGCAAAATGAACTCGTCAACGGCTCAAGCAAGCGATGGCTTAAAATTGATGAGAAAACGCCGTTTAATGAGGCAAAATCTCTAAACTTTGAATATGGTACCGGTTGGCGTTTTTTTGAAATGGGTGATAAGGATACGCCCTACTTTATTTATCTTGAAAAGGGGATGCATTCGCTGTCACTGGAAGTGACTTTGGCAGAAAATTCTGAGTTGTATGGGCGCTTATATAATAATGTAAACAAACTCGGTGATTTATATTTGCAGATCGTAATGATAACCGGTGAAAATCCGGATATTAATTATGATTACGAGTTATTTCGTCAGATTCCGGATTTTAATAAGACACTCGGAGCTGTTTCCGATTCTTTGGTCAGTATAGCTGACGATATGAAAAGCAAGACGGATAAAAGGGCAAATCAATGCTCTCTGGCAATCGGCAATATGAACCGTGTCATAAAGAGAATGCTGAATGCTCCCTATCTTGCGCATATCTATGTCAAGGATTTCTATACAAATTATACGGTGTTATGCTCATGGCTGAGCGAAATGAAAAAAATGCCTCTTGCAATAGATGAAATGCAGTTTGTTCCGGCAGGAAGCGACTTTGATTGGAAACAGCCCGACATCTTTGAAAGTATTTCTTTCGGGGTGAAAAGACTGATTGCAACATTTACAGATGACTATAATTCTGATTCGGCGGACGGCAGCGGCGATGCTCTTACAATTTGGCTTAATTGGGGCAGGGACCAGACTATGGCGCTTAACTCAATTATTAAGGATTCTTTCACGGCAAAAACCGGCATCAATGTTAATCTAAAGATAGTTTCAAACTCGCTTATAAACGGGTTGCTTGCCGATAATTTTCCTGATCTGCAATTAGGGCTCACGCGAACTGCACCTGTAAATTACGGTATACGCGGTGCACTGCTTGATTTGACTCAGTTTGATGATTGCGGGGAGGTATTGAAACGTTTCCGCAAAGGCGCCGATATACCATATCGGTATAATGAAGCGTTGTATGCACTGCCCGACACTCAGACATTTTATCTTATGTTTTATCGAACGGATATTTTTGAAGAGTTGGATCTGAATGTTCCCGGAACATGGGAAGAATTTATAAATTGCGCTTCGGTTATTCGGAGGAGAAATATGAATGTCTATATTCCGTATACACAGATAACGACAACCACTACCGTTGAAAACGGAATAGGAATTATGAACCTTTTTCCGACACTTATGCTTCAAAGCGGCAATAAACTTTATAACAATCAGCTGAATGCTACTGCGATGAGAACCGAAAATGCAATTAAAGTTTTCGAGAAATGGACAAAGCTGTATACGGATTACAGCTATCCGAAAGAGGCGGATTTTTATAATCGTTTCAGAAACGGTTCAATGCCTCTCGGAATAGCACCGTATACGACATATATGACCGTTTACAGCGCCGCACCTGAAATT
>ERZ839823.1709-NODE-1709-length-20197-cov-8.601182_pt1 | contig 20197 bp, 19 predicted proteins | sample MGYA00519862_ERZ839823 | MGnify/ENA primary metagenome ERZ839823 (study PRJEB31850, sample SAMEA3708853) | human gut metagenome | biome: human gut; feature: human-associated habitat; material: faeces | place: China | collected 2014 ...
CCGCAGCCGCCGAAGCGGTGCTTAAGCCGTCAGGCGGGAATTGTGCGGTGTTGCCCTAATGATTTCATACCAGACCTTGCCGCGCCGCCAACTCCTAACTCCTCCCTCCTAACGATCTCGCCATACCCTCTCCACCTGCCATCCTTCGCTCCATCCCACCAGCACGGCGGGGTGGCCGGGGTGGATGGTGCGGGGCAGGCCGAGCAGGGCGGCGGGGGTGGTAGATGCCATCAGGCAGGCGTCCTGTGCGGGGATCCCAATGCTCTGCAAATTGCGCACTGCACCGTCCAGATAAACACCGCCACCGTCCAGGGTGCCGTTTGTGCAGCGGCTTACACCGTTTTGCACAATATAATCTTGCCCGGCCACGGTGTAGCGTCCATCGGGCAGACCATGGGTAGCCACACTGTCGGATACGGCAATCATCGCTTCAGGGCCTTTCATATGGTAGACAAGCTGCAAAGCGGCGGGGTGCAGGTGAACCAGATCGCAGATGCACTCGGTGGTCACGTTAGGATCCAGCAGAGCGGCGGCCACCACACCGGGGTCGCGGTGGCGCAGGGGGCGGCAGGCGTTGAAGGTATGGCACAGACCTGTAAATCCAGCAGAAAAAGCACGCTGGGCGGTCTCGTAATCAGCATCGGTGTGCCCGGCCTGCACCCGGATACCTCGCGCCGCCAGAGCTGCGCCAAGTTCCAGCGCACCGGGAAGCTCCGGGGCAAGGGTCACCTGCCGGATGACGGATTCATACCCCTGTACCAGCGTCTGGTACGCGGCGAGGGTTGGCGGCAGCAGCGCGGCGGGTGGCATGGCACCGGGACGTTCGGGACTCAAAAAGGGTCCTTCCAGATGAACACCCAAAATATGCGCACCGGGCAGTTTGCCTGCGGCCTGCTGCTGCATGGCGGTTTGTACCACCGCCAGCGCCCGGCGCATGGTGGGCAGCGGCTCCGCCCCAAGGGTGAGCAGCACATCCGTTACGCCGTGGCACAGCAGGATGGTCAGGAACTCGGGCAGGGGGCGTTCATTCAGCTCCGGGTCAAAGCCCTGGCCGCCGTGGCAGTGCAGGTCAACCAGTCCGGGTGTTAAGGCCCAGACAGAAAAATCGGCCGGACCCCCGCCACCAATGGCAGTGATCTGGCCGTCTTCGACCGTCACGGTCTGATTGGCTAGGAATGTACGGCCCACCAGAAGTTTTTGAGCAAAAATTTTCATGGTAAGCACCAGTGTTAGTTAGGAGTTAGGAATTAGGAGGTAGGAGTTCATATGAATTAGAAATGAGCAATGAGAAATTAGGAATTTGTGTTGGAGTATAGGCGTATTACAATTTTTGATTGTCGTACCGTGAACGCCGGCGCGATGAGGGCATCGCGCCCTACAGGATGTTATATGGTTCATCACTCAGCTTCAAATAGCAGCAAACCTAATATTTCCTGAGCGGCGCAAGTGCGCCGCGGTCCACCAACATTATTACTCATTCCTAATTGTTAATTCTGAATTATAGGTTGTTCAGCGCTTCCGCAATTCTCCCGTGTGTTTTTTCCAGTCTTGCTTCCGCGGTGGGGGCGTCAATTTTACAGAGAATCATCAGGATAGCGGTTTTGGCGCTGTAACCGCACTGCTCCAGGGCGTTGCGGGCGGCAACACTGTCGGCACCGGTGGCGGTGCGCACAATGCGTACACAGCGCTCCACCAGCTTTTCGTTGCTGGCGCGCACATCAACCATCAGGTTGCCATACACTTTGCCCAGCTTGATCATGGTGGCGGTGGAAAGCATGTTCAGCACCATTTTTTGGGCAGTGCCGCTTTTCAGGCGGGTGGAACCGGTAATAACTTCCGGCCCCGGCATGGGGGAAATGCCAATGTCAGCCCGGGTGTCTACCTCACTGCCGGGGCAGCAGGTTACACTGATGACCGCTGCGCCAAGGCTGTGGGCATACTCCATCGCACCCAGCACATAGGGGGTGCGGCCGCTGGCGGCAATACCGCACAGAACATCCTTCTGGCTGAAATTCAGCTTTTCCAAGTCCTCTTTGCCAAGGTCGCGGTTGTCCTCGGCGCCCTCCACCGGGATCAGCATGGCGCGCTGGCCGCCCGCAATAACGGCATCCACCATATCGCGCCCGGCGCTGAATGTAGGCAGGCATTCGGCTGCATCCAGCACGCCAAGACGGCCGGAAGTACCACATCCGCAATAAATCAGCCGTCCGCCTTTTTGCAGCGCGGCGTAAATCACATCCACAGCTGCAGCGATCTGCGGCAGAACCACTTCCACCGCTTCGGCTACTTTTTTGTCCTCCTGGTTCATCAGGCGGACGATCTCAAGCGTTGAAACCTCATCAATATGGCTGGTTGCCGGGTTCCGCTGCTCGGTTGAAATATGATCCAGTTTTACCATAAACAATTCCTCGCATTTGGCAGGTGTAGAGCCCTGCCTGCTGTGCGGCGGGCATTAACCCTTGACGCCGCCGACAGTAAGGCCCTTGACGAAGTATTTTTGCAGGAAGGGATACAGGATGATGATGGGCAGGGTGGAAACAATGATAACGGCAGACTTGATGGCAATACCCAGGGAGGATTTATCCGCAGAGCCTGCACCATCGCCAACCATGGCAGTGCCGTTGACAATGTTGCGCAGGAACAGCATAACGGGGTACTGCTCCTTATTGAGGTAGATCAAAGAATTGAACCAGTCGTTCCAGAAGAACACCGCATAATACAGGCCGACCGTTGCAATGGCAGCGGTGGAAAGCGGCACAATGATGCGGCGCAGAATGCCCCAATAGCCCAGGCCGTCAATAAGAGCAGCTTCCTCCAGCTCGTGCGGGAGAGATTTGAAAGAGTTGATCATGATGATCAGGTTGAACTGGCTGATGCAGAAGGGCAGCAGCATAGCCCAGCGGGTGCCGGTCAGGTGCAAAGAGGATACCAGCAGGTAGTTGGGGATCATGCCGCCGGCAAAAAACATCGAGATAACAACGATCTTCATGAAAAACTTGTGGCCCATCAGGTTGTCTTTGGACAGGGGATAGGCGAACATGATCGTCATCAACATAGCGATGGCAGTACCGCCGATGGTATAAATAAAGGTATTGCCATATGCCTGGAAAAAGTTGGGGTAGGTGAAGATCTGCTTGTAAGCATCCAGGTTAAAGCCGACTGGCCAGAACAGGACCTGGTTGTTGATGATGGCCTTGGAACTGGAGAAGGACAGCGCTGCCATATACACAAACGGCAAAAAGCAGACAAGCAGGGTAAAGATCATGACCAGGTTGACAATGGTGTCAAAAACGACGTTTTCTTTTGTTTTATAATACTTGCTCATCTTTTTGCCTCACTTAATACAGGCTTTCGTCCGTCAGCTTTTTGCTGATTGCGTTGGAGCCTGAAACCAGCATCAGACCAATGATGCCGCCAAACAGGCCAATGGCCGTTGCGTAAGAGTAGTTCTGGTTCTGCAGACCGGTGCGGTAAACCAGCGTATCAATGATATCGCTGACGCCGGAGTTAGACGGAGTGTACATCAACAGGACCTTTTCATAGCCAATGCTCAGCATACGGCCAACGTTCATGATCAGCATGACCATGATGGTAGGCATGATGGAGGGGATGGTCACGTGGAAGATCTGCTGCAGGCGGGTAGCGCCATCCATCTCAGCGGCTTCATACAGATCGCTGCTGATGCCGGTGATAGCGGCCAGATAGATGATGGCGGTCCAGCCGGTGTACTGCCAGGATTCCGACAGGATGTACAGCGGGCGGAACCAGCCTGGCTCGTTCATGAAGTAGATGGGGGTCATGCCGAAGACGTTGTGCAGAAGGTTGTTCAGCAGGCCGGTGCTGGGAGAAAGAATCTCGTTCATGATGGCGATAACGACCACCGTGGAGATAAAGCGCGGCATGTAGGAGATAGTCTGCACAACTTTTTTCAGGTGCTTATTGCGCACTTCGTTCAGCAGGATTGCGAAGATAATGGGCAGCGGGAAGTTGATAACCAGGTTTTCCAGCGAAACCACTAACGTGTTGCGGAATGCGCGCCAGAAAGCGGGGTCTTTCAGGAACCGCTCAAAGTAGCGCAGGGTCCATTCGGTGCCAAACATACCCTGGCCGGGGCGGTAGCGCCGGAATGCCAGAATGTTGCCGAACATGGGAACGTATTTGAAGATGATGAAATACAGCAGCGGCAGAATCATCATGGCATATAATGCGCTGTACTGCTTCAGGTGCTTGATGGTATGCAAACGCCGCTGGGCCTTTTCGGCCGGCGTAAGCTTTGCTTTTGCCTTACCCATGGATTGCGCTCCTTTGGTTGGGGGCGGCGCGAACAGCGCCTGCCCTTAAAAATAAAAGCAGGGGGTATATCCTCCACGGATATGCCCCCTGCTGAGGATCAACTGGTCAATATTTTACTTATTGTTGTCGTTGTACATCTGCAGGTACTGGTCAATGCTCAGGTTCTTCATTTCAGCAACGTAAGCATCCCAATCGGTGTCGGTGCTCTTCTTGCCGGTGATGAAAGCATCTGCCCAAACTTCAAAGGTATCGCCCAGCGGGGTGCGCAGGCTGGCGGCATCCTCAGCGGTCAGGTCGTCAAACTGCGGGGTGGGAGGTACGGGCTGGATAGCATCATCCATTGCAGCAACTTCGGTGTTGATTTCGGCATAGTTCTCGTCGTATTTGGACATTTCACGCTCGTTGATCCAGACCATCTGGGTAACGTCGGAACCGCAGCCGTACTTGAGCTGCATGCTCTTATAAATGCCGTCAGCACTGTTCACAATGTCGTCAGAGTAAACGATCTTGTCACCGTCCATGGTGTAGGTCACGCCTTCAACACCCAGGCACCACAGTTTTGCATTCTCCTCAGAGTAGAACATTTCATCGATGGTGCGGACAATGCGCTCGAAATCATCGCGTTCAGCAGTCTTTTTGGGGAACATGATGCCGGAACCGGTGCGGGACTTGGGCTGGTGGTGGGCACCTGCGGGGCCTTCCAGCGGTGCATACATCTGCAGTTTAAAGCCGTCGATCTCGCTGGCAGCTTCCACGCCGCCGATCTGGTCATAGTAAGCGTAGGTGGCCATGGAAGAACCGGTAGCCAACTTCTGGCTCCACTTATCACCATCAATGGGGTCAGCCATTTCGGGGTCAAGCAGGCCTTCGGAGTAGAGCTTGCTCAGGAATGCGAAGTATTCTTTGCACTTATCATCAATTGCGCCAGCAAAGAAATCCTTGTTGTCGTAATCATAGCTCAGAACGTAAGAGCCATCGGCGCTGTTTTTGCCCACGCTGATGCCGAAGGAAGGCATCGTCATACGGAACAGAACGCGGGGACCAGCCAGAATGGTGAGCGGGTAAGAATCGGGATAATCAGCTTTGTAAGCCTTCAGGATCTCGTACAGGTCATCAAAGGTCTTGGGGGCTTCCAGACCCTTGGATTCCAGATAATCCTCACGCAGGATCAGGCCGCCGTCGTAGAACGGCTTATCGGTCAAAGACGGCATATAGTAGCGCTTGCCGTCCTGCAGGTTCAGCATATCCACATCGTCCTGCAGGTCCATTTCCTCAACGCGGGCGTTGAAGTTGGGGGTCCAGTCGCTGTAGTCGCTGATGGGAACCAGAGCGCCGTTCAGAGCCAAAGAAGCATTCTCACCGGTGGTGGACTGGTACAGGATGACATCGGGAACGTTCTCGCCGGTATTCAGTGCCAGAGAAACCTTGGTAGAGTAGTCCGCAATAGGAATGGCCTCAACGTCCAAGTTGACGTTGCAGCGCTTCTGCACTTCGGTAAAGGTGAGCCAGTCTTCTTTATTTATAAGGAAGGGTAGCATTATCCGACAGATAAATTCGGATGTTGATGGGGTCCTCATTGGAGTAATCCGGGGTGCCGGATTCGGTGGAAGCGGCAGTGGAATCTGCGGTAGACTCAGCTGCGCTGGAAGCGACCGCGGAAGAACCGCTGCTTCCACAGGCGGCCAAAGTGCCTGCTGCCATGCAGGCGGCCAAAGCCATGGCCAAGGTACGGCTGACTGACTTTTTCATGGGGTATCCTCCTTAATATGATTTTTCTTTTTATAATGCCGCTATCAGGGTTGCAAGCGAAAGCGGCGTGTTCCACAAAAATGGGTAAACCAAGGCCAATACTGCCTTGCGCCCCGGTTACCCGGCAACAAATACCCCGCGGCTGGCTGCCACACGAAGACGGTTTCGAACTATTGTTTCTCAAATTTCATGTTTACCGGAATATTTGTTTCAATATCTGTATCATACGCCAAACCTGCCCCATCGTCAATACATTTGTGATAAATTCATGATTATTTACAAACAAGTTTGTGAAAGTTTGGAGAAAACGGAAAATAGCAAGTTTGACGAAAGAAAATTAGGCAGAGAGACCGTTAGGAGTTGGGCGCGAAAAAAGAATAAGTAATAAAGAATAATGAATCATTATGGTGGACCGCGGCGCAGAAGCGCCGCTCAGTAAATATTGGGTTTGTTGTTATTTGAAAAGCAGCTGCAAAGTATATCGATCGTGCGGCACGATGCGGGCACCGTCATGGGCGGGCTTTGCTGAATTGTTAGCTGTAAAATGGAGAGGGCATAAATGTGCCCCATTACCAATTTCGCTAAAGATAGGTTTAGCGAAACGCAGAGTAGGGTAAGTAACAGCCTATTAGAATTCATTCAAACACTGTATTTTGTTCAGCAATGCGAGTCACGCCAGCCACTTACCGAATGGCTTCCTTAAATAAAATAGATTTGTCCTTCACATTAAGTAGATTATACTGTATCTATTAAGCACTATATTCCTGTGTTCATGCGTTTTCTCGCGCATTCTTATTTGCAAGACTAAACACCATGCCACAGTCAGACAGACCACCGATGCCCAAGATCTCCTGCTTGTGCAGCTCCAAATCGAAGCAGAGCAGTCTTTCCATGGTGGTGATGCAGTCGGCTTTCAGCACAACTTCATCACTGTAGCCATCATTGTCCACGCGGTAGTAGTGGCCTTTGATCTCACGGCCGACCATCTTCTGTTTGATATCGTCTGGATACTGTTGATTTACCAGAACCGTTCTCACCGATCAGGCCGCGAATTTCACCGGTTTTGACAACAAAATCCACATGGGACAGTGCGATCGTCACGCCGAAGTTTTTGCAAAGGTCTTTTACTTCGACCAAGGTCTCGCCTTTCTGTGCCATACCGTCCTCCTCCTTTTTCAGAGCTTCCTTTTATCCGGCGTCCCTTACGCCGTTCTTTGTATATATTATAAAAAAATCCCGATACCCCCTCCACCAATTTTGCGAGCGGTAATATCGAAAATGCGACATGATACGTTATCGGTTTTTTGATATAGCGAAAAGAGAAAACAGTTAGGAGGGAGAAGGGAGAAGTTGGACGTGTAGAAGTATACGCAGCAGAATTTGAGCATAAGGATATATAATATATAAAATAGGTAGGCACTGGGTTTTAGCTCTTGTTATAAGTGGGCACCGTTTTCCCTTTCTACTACCCGTGTATTGAATCGTAACAAACCTAATATCTCCGAGCGGCGCTCCGCGCCGCGATCCACCGCCATTATTCTTTTTTCTTTGTGGTGCCGCAAAACTCCTAACTCCTTCCTCCTAACTAAACTTCCCTCTTCCCTTTCTGCCCGCAATTTGCTATAGTTAAATTAAATCAGCCCCAAAGCAAATTTATTCGGGAGGAAACTGCCTTGATTTACAAAAAGCAATACGGCCACCCATTTGATACCGAAAGCGTGGTGGGTTCTTTTGTACCCGCAATGGAAACGATTCCATATCTCACCAGGGAACCGGGCGGCTTCTCTTATGCCATGGACCCGCAGGATATCCTGTATGGCCTGGGTGAAAACATCCGCGGCATCAACAAGCGCGGCTGGGTGTACGAGAGCAAATGCAGCGATGACCCCAACCATACTGAAAATAAATCCTCACTGTACGGCGCTTACAACTTCATGATCGTGTCCGGCAAAGCCACTTTTGGCTTTTTTATCGACTATCCCGGCAAGGTCACCTTTGACTGCGGCTACACCGATCTAGACACCCTGCGGGTGACAGTGGCTGAAGAAAATTACGACCTTTACATCATTGAGGGTGAAAGCCCGACCGATATTGTGCACCAGTTCCGCCAGCTGGTAGGGCGCAGCTACATCCCGCCCAAATGGGCCTTTGGTGCCACCCAGAGCCGCTGGAGCTACATGAACGAGGACGAGGTGCGCGAGGTTGTGGCCAACTACCGCACCAACAACATGCCGCTGGACGCCGTGGTGCTGGATATTGACTACATGGAGCGCTACAAGGACTTTACGGTGGATGAGCAGCGCTTCCCCCATTTTGCAGATTTTGCCGCCGAGATGAAAGCCCAGGGCATCCGCCTTGTGCCCATCATTGATGCGGGTGTTAAAATTGAGGACGGGTACGATGTATACGAAGAGGGCGTGAAGAACGGTTACTTCTGCACCAATCAAGATGGCACCCCCTTTGTGGCCGGTGTGTGGCCGGGCCGGGTGCATTTCCCTGATATGCTCAACCCCGAAGCCCGTGCCTGGTTTGGCAGCAAGTACAAGATCCTGCTGAACCAGGGCATTGAGGGGTTCTGGAACGATATGAACGAGCCTGCCATCTTCTACTCTGAAGAAACGCTGAAAAAGACCTTTGCCAAAATTGACGAGTACCGCACCCAGAACCTGGATATTTCCAGCTTTTTTGCGTTCAAGAATCTTGTGGCCGGGCTTTCCAACAACGAAAACGACTACAAGCTGTTCTATCACAACACCAAACAGGGCCGCATGCGGCACGATAAAGTGCATAATATCTTCGGCTACAACATGACCCGTGCTGCGGGTGAAGCCTTTGAGCAGCTGGAGCCGGATAAGCGCATTTTAATGTACTCCCGCTCGGCCTGCATCGGTATGCACCGGTATGGCGGTATCTGGACCGGCGATAACCAGTCCTGGTGGAGCCACATTCTGCTCAGCCTGCACATGATGCCCTCCCTGAACATGTGCGGTTTCCTGTACGAAGGCCCCGACATTGGCGGCTTTGGCAGCAACACCACCGAGGACCTTGTGCTGCGCTGGTACGGCGTGGGCATCTTCTCTCCCCTGCTGCGCAACCACTCCGCCGCCGGCACTCGCAAACAGGAACCTTACCGCTTTAAGAACAAGACTGCCTTTGCCGGTATTCTGCAGCTGCGCTACCTGCTGCTGCCTTACATTTATAGTGAGTACATGAAAGCTGCCCTGCGCGATGGCATGTACTGCATGCCGCTGGCCTTTGCTTTTCCGGACGATGACTTCGCCCGCCAGGTAGAGGATGAAGTGATGATCGGTGAAAGCCTGCTGATTGCCCCCGTTTACGAGCAGAACGCCCGCGGCCGGTATGTCTATCTGCCGGAAGAGATGCTGCAGGTGCGGGTAAAGTGCAGTGAGAACGACCGCATGGAAACCACCGTTCTGCCCGCTGGCCATCATTACATCCCGGTGGAGCTGGACGAAGTGGTGTTCTTTGTGCGCAAGGGGCATATCCTGCCCATCGCCAAGGGCGGCGATAGTATTCAAAATGTGGCAAGCGTGAATTTTGCGGATCTTCGCCTGTTCGCCCATGCTCCCGATGGTGCCGCCTATGAGTATTACACTGATGACGGCGAGACGAAAGATTACGATAAGCCGGAGCATTTTGTACATATCACCCTGAATGCGGATGGGAATGCGAAGAGCGACAGCGAGAATGTAAAAGTGGAAGGATAAGTTAGGAGGGAGGAGTTAGGAGTTATCTCAATCAGAAATGAGAAATTAGCAATTAGGAATTGATATAGAGGCAGGGCCCGGTGCGATTGTACCGGGCTCTGCCTTTCTGTTAATTTCTAATTGCTCATTACTAATTTTCTCTTCACTTTTTGCTCATTTTTCTTCAATTTTTTTCACTTTTTTCGTGACATTTTCCTTTATTTGGTGTATACTGATAGCAAGAATACGGCAAAAAAAGCAAATTTTGCGGTTTTGCACGCATCAATGTTACGGACCAAAACAAACGGAGGTTTCAATCCATGTATTATGAAGACAACCGCGTAAAAGACTTGAAAGTTGCCTACATCGGCGGTGGTTCCCGTGGGTGGGCGTGGGGGTTCATGATGGACCTTGCCGCGGATGCCCAGATGGAAGGCACCGTGGCGCTGTATGATATCGACCACGAAGCAGCCGAGCACAACGAGATCATCGGCAACAAGATCTCTGCCCACCCGGATGCGGTTTCACACTGGAAGTATACTGTGGCGGATACGCTGCAGCAGGCCCTGACCGGCGCGGATTTTGTCGTCATCTCCATCCTGCCCGGCACCTTTGACGAGATGGAAAGCGACGTCCACGCGCCGGAAGCTTACGGCATCTATCAGTCGGTGGGCGATACCGTAGGTGCGGGCGGTTTCATGCGCGCCATGCGCACCATCCCCATGTATGTCACCATCGCTGAAGCGATCCGCGATTACAGTCCCAATGCCTGGGTCATCAACTACACCAACCCGATGACCCTCTGCGTGCGTACCCTGTACCATGTGTTCCCCAAGATCAAGGCGTTCGGCTGCTGCCACGAGGTGTTCGGCACCCAGACGCTGCTGACCCACATTCTGGATGAGGAACTGGGCCTGAAAGATGTTGCCCGCCAGGATATCAAGGTCAACGTCAAGGGCATCAACCACTTTACTTGGTTCGATAAGGCTACTTACAAAGGCATGGACCTCTTCCCCATTTACCGCAAATTTGCCGAAGAGCACTATGAATCCGGTTATGAGTACGGCGACACGAATTGGATGAACAGTTCCTTTGCCTGCGCCAACCGCGTTAAATTTGATTTGTTCCTGCGCTATGGCTGCATTGCCGCCGCGGGCGACCGCCATCTGGCAGAGTTTATGCCGAGCAAGACTTATCTGGAAAGCCCCGAAGCCGTGCGCGAATGGAAGTTTGGCCTGACCACCGTTGCGTGGCGCAAAAATGAGCTGCAGGAGCGCCTGGCCCGCAGCCGCCGCCTGCGCACCGGTGAAGAGCCGATCGAGATCAAGCCCGATGGCGAGGAAGGCCACCTGCTGATGAAAGCCCTGCTCGGCCTGGGCGACCTGGTCAGCAACGTGAACATTCCCAACCACGGTGCCATTGCCAACCTGCCGTGGGATGCCGTGGTGGAAGTGAACGCGCTGTTCAGCCGCCAGGGCGTGCAGTCCGTGAACGCCGGCCCGCTGCCCGCCAATATTCTGCCGCTGGTAGCCCGCCACGTTTACAATCAGGAGAACACCCTGACCGCTGCCCTGACCTGCGACCGCACCCTTGGCCTGACCACCTTTATGAACGACCCGCAGGTGACCCTGAACTGGAACCAGGGCAAAGAACTGTTTGACACCATGCTGCACAATACCCGCGCATACCTTCCGAAAGAATGGAACGCGTGATGTAGTTAGGAGTTTTGCGGCGGGGCGAAGTCACAGCGCAGAAAAATTAGGAATTAGCGATTAGTAATTAGAAATTGATAGTAGGCAGGGCCTGATGCAGTTGCATCGGGCCCTGCTTTTTTAGATAAAGCATTCAAAAAGAAGCGAATTACCGTTGTTGTTCGTAGTGCATTGCGAAGTGGAACCTGTACGGCTGGCATCAATCTGTTCAAAAGGTCCAAGAGTTACCAACAGAATAATCATATAAACACAAAATGCGAACCACGTTGTACGAAGTGGTTCGCATTTTGTTATCGTAATGTATATTTTATTTCGGCAGCTGAATTTCCGGCATCAGTTCATCGGACACGATCTGCAGCATTTCTTCCAGCTTGGCCAGGTCATCGGGGCTGAACCGCTGTTTGGCACGCTCCATAACCAGATGCAGGTAAGAATAGCTGATGTTATAGTAATCAATGTACTTTTGGGTCGGCCGCAGGCGGTATTCCCGCTTATCGGTGGTGGATTGGATGCGCTCCACATAGCCTTTTTTGACCAGGGAGTTGATCTTATAAGCTGCGTTGGGGGTGGAAAGATTCATCATGTGGCTGAACTGCGCAATCGTGGGTTCCCCCAGTGCCATGATGACTTCCATGCAGAAAGATTCTACCGTCGTCAGCGTGGCTTCACGGTCTTCAAAACGGCTGAAGATCTGTTTATAAAAATGCAGCTTGAATTTTGTGTATACCTGCCCAAATGTCTGATCCAGCATGGCGAGAATCCCCCTGTAGGTTAATGAATTTATTATAGCACAATCCACCATGCAAAACCAGCCCTCAGGCATCCGTGATAACAAATGTCAACTCGGCGTTGGCCGCGCGCACACCATCCACCCAGGCGGTGGCTTTGCCGATGCCCACCGGGCCATGCTGCTCTACCAGCTCACATTCCAAAGTCAGCACATCGCCGGGCACAACCTGGCGGCGGAAACGGGCATTTTTTACCCCGCCAAACAGGGCAATCTTTCCACGGTTTTCCGGCAGGCTCAACGCGGCCACCGCGCCGGTTTGGGCAAGGGCTTCCAGAATCAATACCCCCGGCATAACCGGATGGCCGGGGAAATGTCCCTGGAAAAACGACTCTGTGCGGGTCACGCACTTGATTCCGCGCGCCCACTGGCCGGGGGTATAGTCAAGAATCTTATCCACCAGAGCAAACGGGTAACGGTGCGGCAGGATCTTTTCGATTTCCGCCGCCGTCAGGGTTCGGGGCGGTTCATTGGGTGTAATATTCATCCTTATGACCATTCCTTTCCGCTGCGCTCCAAGGCACCAAAGGGAAATGAAACGCAGTACCTCTAACGTAGCAAGTTGTAATTTGTTAAAACAGGCTTGAGGAAGCTGGCACATTACAGAACGCGTGGAGGTGAGTAGACCCAGCCCTTGCTGGACTGAATCCTTATATGTGCCGGATACACCTTAATTATAATGTTTCAACCTTATTTCTCCCAACGCTTGAACACCACACAGGCGTTGTGGCCGCCGAAGCCCAGGCTGTCGCTCATGGCATAATCCACCTGTAACGCGCGGCCCTGGTTGGGAATATAGTCAAGATCCAGTTCCGGGTCCGGCTCCTGCAGGTTGACGGTAGCGGGCAAAAAGGCATCGTGCAGGGCCAGCACGGTAAACACGCCCTCTACCCCGCCGGCGCCGCCTAGCAGGTGGCCGGTCATCGACTTGGTCGAGGATACGGCCAGCTCATACGCGTGGCTGCCAAAAACCGACTTGATGGCCGCGGTCTCACAGCTGTCATTCAGATGCGTGGAAGTTCCATGGGCATTGATGTAGCCAATCTGTTCCGGCTCCACTCCGCCATCAGCCAATGCCAGCCGCATACAGGACGCGCCGCCTGCACCGCCCGGTGCCGGGGCGGTAAAATGGTAAGCATCGCAGTTAGCACCATAGCCCACAACCTCGGCGTAAATCTTAGCGCCACGCTCTTTAGCGGTCTCCAATTCTTCCAATAGCAGCACACCGCTGCCCTCGCCCATCACAAAACCGCTGCGCCGGGCATCAAAGGGGATCGAGGCCCGGGCCGGGTCGTCTGCGGTGCAGAGGGCTTTCATGCTGGCGAAGCCGCCCACCCCCAACGGGCTGATGCAGCTTTCGCTGCCGCCGCAGAGCATACGGTCCTCGTATCCATCGCGGATACGGTGGAACGCATCCCCAATCGCATTGGTACCGCCTGCGCAGGCAGTGGTGGGGCAGCTGCACATACCCTGCAGGCCAAAGCGGATGGCCACCTGCCCCGCCGCCATATTGCCGATGGACATGGGGACAAAGTAGGGGCTGACCTTTTCAAAGCCCCGCTGCTGGCCGCGGGTGTGTTCTTCCTCGATCGTGGGCAGACCACCGATCCCGCTGGACAGGATCACGCCGAACCGTGTGTGGTCGATATTTTCCAGTGCAATGCCGCTGTCGTGGATGGCTTCGTCAGCGGCGGCCACGGCAAACTGGGTAAACCGCGCCATTTTGCGGGCTTCGCGCCGGTCAATACGTTCGGCAGGGTCAAAATCTTTGACTTCTGCGGCCAGTTTCACCTTAAAATCCGTTGTATCAAAAGCCGTGATCGGCCCAACGGCGCAGCGGCCAGCTTTCACGGCGGCCCAGCTTTCCGCCACGGTATTGCCGGTTGGGTTTACCGTGCCAAGGCCGGTGATAACGACCCGGCGTTTCTTTTCTATCTTCATAGCTGCACCTCACATTCCCATTCCGCCGTCAACACAAAGAACCTGCCCGGTGATGTAACCGGCCTGTTCCCCGGCCAGGAAAGCCACCGCCGCGGCAACATCTTCAGCACGGCCGATTCTGCCTGCCGGGATGGCCGCTGCGGCTGCGGCGCGGGCAGATTCCGGCATAGCGGCGGTCATATCGGTTTCAATAAATCCAGGTGCCACCGCATTGGCGGTAATATTGCGTGCGGCGTACTCTTTGGCAACGCTTTTCGTTAGGCCGATCAGCCCCGCCTTGCTGGCGGCATAGTTGGCCTGGCCCGCGTTCCCGTGCAGGCCGACCACACTGCTGATATTGATGATACGCCCATACCGCTGGCGCATCATCAAGCGGGAAGCTGCTTTGGTGCAGAAAAACGTCCCCTTCAGGTTGGTAAAAAGCACATTGTCAAAGTCGGATTCGGTCATGCGCATCAGCAGTTTATCCGCGGTGATGCCCGCATTGTTGACCAGCACATCGATCCGCCCAAAAGCGGCAGTGGTATCTTCCACCAGATTTTGGCAGGCTTCAGGGCTGCGCACATCCGCTTGCAGCGTGATGGCCTGCACACCAAAGGCACGGCAGGCAGCCGCTGTTTCCTCGGCCGCGGCTGCGCTGCCTGCGTAGTTGACTGCAATGTTCATGCCGTTTTCGGCCAATGCAAGGCAGACGGCACGACCAATGCCCTTGGCGCCGCCCGTAACCAGAGCGGCACGGCGCATGCTTTCGGTTTGCGGCATGGTCAGGCTCCTTTCATGGTGCAAAGCAACTGCTGCAGCTGTGCAGCAGTTTCCACCGGATAGCACGAGATAGCATTTCCCACCGTCTTTTTCACAAATCCGGTCAACACCCTGCCGGGGCCGATCTCAATGGCGGTATCCACCCCCAGTTCCGCCAAACGGCGGACGGTGGCTTCCCAACGTACGCCGGACTGCACCTGTTTTTCCAGCAGCGTGGCGACCGTGTCATTCTGTGCCATTTCATGCCCAAGGCAGTTGAACAGTACCGGGAACCGCATCGGCGCAAAATGGATGGATTGGAACTTTTCCCGCAGCGCATCTCCGGCGGGGTGCATCAGCAGCGTATGGAACGCACCGCTGACGTTCAGCGGCAGGCAGCGCCGCGCCCCAGCGGCAAGCGCCAGGTCGGCAGCTTTGTCTACAGCAGCTTTCTCGCCGCCGATAACCAGCTGGCCGGGACAGTTGTAATTGCAGATCTGTACAACGCCCTCTTCGGCGGCTGCGCTGCAACATGCCTGCAAGGATGTTTCATCCAATCCCAAAACGGCTGTCATCCCACAGGTGCGCCCGGCAGCGGCAGCAGCCATCGCTTTGCCACGGAAAGCCGTTAAAGCGACCGCTGTCTGCATATCGAACACCCCCGCACAGGCCAAAGCGGAATACTCCCCCAGGGACAGGCCCGCCGCATAGTCCGGCATAATGCCCTGCTCCCGCAGCACAGCGGTAAGACCGGCGGCAAAAGCTGTCATACAAGGCTGGGTGTATTGCGTTTCCTTCAGTACGCCCGCCGCGTCGGTAAAGCAGACTTCTTTCAAATCAAAATCCACCGCTGCGGCAGCTTCGTCAAAGGCGGCGCGGAAGGCAGGAAAGGTTTCATAAAGGTCCTGGCCCATACCGGCATGCTGACTGCCCTGCCCAGCGTATAAAAATGCTAGTTTCATCAGATGGTCTCCTTGTACAACCCCGTGATGCAGGTCTTTGCCTCGCTTACCATTGCGGCAAAAATCTCTTCTACCGGGCGGACTTCATGCAGCAGCCCCGCGGCCTGTCCGGCCATCAGGCTTCCGTTTTCGGTGTCGCCGTCAAACACAGCCTTGCGCAGACTGCCAAGCGTAAAGCGTTCCAGCGCCATTTTGTCGGCCCCGGCTTTTTCCTGCCGGACATACTCGCGGCTCATTCGGTTTTTCAACACACGCACCGGGGTGCCGCCGATCCGCCCGGTCACAATGGTATCGCTGTCGCGGGCTTTCAGCAGCGCTGCCTTGTAGTTTTCGTGGATAGGGCACTCGGTGCTGGCCAGCAGACAGGTGCCGACCTGCACGCCGCAGGCCCCCAGCGCCAGCGCTGCGGCCAAACCGCGCCCGTCAGCAATGCCGCCCGCGGCAATGACCGGCACGTGGACGGCATCAACGACCTGCGGCACCAGCGCCATTGTGGTCATTTCCCCCACATGGCCGCCGCTCTCTGTCCCCTCAGCAATGACAGCGTCAATGCCAAGCGGTTCCAGGTGTTTGGCTAAGATTGCGGCAGCTACCACCGGGATAACCGTGATGCCGGCTGCTTTCCACATTGCCATGTACTTTCCCGGATTTCCTGCCCCGGTGGTGACGATCTTTACGCCTTCTTCCACCACGATTTTGGCAAATTCATCTGCCTGCGGGTGCATCAGCATGATGTTGACACCAAAAGGCTGGTCGGTCAGCGCACGGCAGTGGCGGATGTTTTCCCTCAGGGCATCGGTATCCATCCCGCCGGAACCGATCAGGCCCAGCGCCCCGGCGTTAGAGCAGGCAGCGGCAAATTCGCCCGTGGCGATATTGGCCATTCCACCTTGGATAATGGGATATTTCGTACCTAAAATTTCATTGAGCAGCTTCATTTTCTACCCTCATACGTCAGCAGCATTCCGCCCCAAGTCAGCCCGCCGCCAAAACCGATGCAGGCCAGGGTCTGGCCGGGGTGCAGTAAATCATTTTCCACCATTTCATGCAGGGCAATGGGAATGCTGGCAGCACTGGTATTTCCATGGCGGTCCATATTTTTATAAAATTTTGACGGTTCTGCGTGCAAGTGTTTGATACAATGGTCAATAATGCGGCTATTGGCCTGATGGCAGACGACCCAATCCAGGTCAGCCAAGGTCTTTTGGCTGCGCTCCAACACGGTTTGCAGGCAACGCGGCATGGTTTCCACCGCAAAACGAAAGACCGCCTTGCCATCCATCGTGATCGGGGCCGTATCGCAGGCTGCGGGGCCGCCGACACGGATGGCTTCGCTCCCCCGCGCGCCCAACGTGACAGCAAACGGCACATCTTCGGCCAGTTCCAGAATAGCCGCACCAGCGCCATCCCCAAACAGTACGCAGGTTGTGCGGTCGGTCGGGTCCACCATGCGGGACAGCGCTTCGCAGCCGATGACCAACGCATAGCGTCCGCCCAGGGTGTTCAACAGCCCGTGGGCCGCAGCAATAGCATAAATAAAACCGGAACAAGCCGCATTTACATCAAAAGCGGGCCGGTTCTCCGGCAGCCCCAAGGCCGCCTGCACACGGCAGGCAACACTGGGGGTAGCCGTTGGAGCCGAAAGCGTTGCCGCAACGCAGCAGGCAATCTCGCTTGCTGCCAGCCCGCTACGCGCCAGGGCCTGGCGGGCGGCGGCAATGGCCAGCGTGGCGGCATCCTCACTTTCGGTGCAGTAATACCGCTGGCGGATGCCGGTGCGGGTCGTGATCCATTCATCGCTGGTGTCCACCTGTCGGCTCAAATCCTCATTCGTCACTACACGGCCGGGCAGTGCCCCGCCGGTGGCCAGCAGCTGTAAGCCTTTCATGCTCCCCTCATTTCTCCGATACGGCGGTATTTTCTGTATCTCTGGTCGGCCAATGCCTTTCCACTCATCTTGCACAAGGCGGCAAGGTGCGCGGCAATGGCGGTATCCAACCGGCTGAAAAGCAGCTGCCGCCCGCGCTGTGCACCGCCCAGCGGTTCGGCGATGATCTCTTCCACAATTCCATCCGTATACAAGTCCTGCGCCGTCAGTTTCATCATGGTACAGGCTTCGCCGCTGCGGGAGGCATCTTTCCACAAAATGCTGGCAAATCCTTCGGGGCTCAACACCGAATACACGGCGTTTTCCAGCATCAGAATATGGTTGGCAACGCCAAGCCCCAGTGCGCCGCCGCTGGAGCCTTCGCCCGTAACGATGGCCAGTACCGGGACGGTCAGACCGCTCATCTCCATCAGGTTGCGGGCGATGGCCTCCCCCTGGCCGCGCTCCTCGGCATCCTTACCGGGGTAAGCACCGGGGGTATCAATAAATGTGATGATGGGCCGCCTGAATTTTTCCGCCTGCTTCATCACGCGCAGCGCCTTGCGGTAGCCTTCCGGTCCCGGCATGCCAAAGTTGCAGCGCAGGTTTTCTTCCAGCGTCGTTCCTTTGCGGTGCCCCAAAACCGTAACGGGCATCCCATGGAATCGCGCGATACCGCACAAAATGGCCGCGTCCTCCTTGCATTGCCGGTCACCGCACTGCTCAAAAAAGTCGGTAAACAGGTTGTCGATGATTTCGCCGATATGCGGGCGGTCAGGGCGGCGCGCCAGAAAAACTCTGTCCTCCGGCGTCAGTGATGTGCAGCGCTTCAAAAGCATGTTTTCCTGCGCGGAAAGCTCTGCCAGCTCAGCGGCATGGGTAGTCGTATTCGCCATTTCGGCATCATCGGTGCTGCTACACAATGCATCAATCTGCGCGTCCAGCGGTTCCAGCTGCTGCAAAACCTCTTTGATCATCTGCATTTCCTCCCCTGTGTATGGAGCTGCAAAATCCGCGTCAAAACCTCTTTTAATTCAGTGCGCGGCACAACCTGATCCACAAAGCCGTGTTCCAGCTGGAACTCACTGCGCTGGAAACCATCGGGCAGCTTTTCTCCGATGGTCTGTTCAATCACACGCGGCCCGGCAAACCCGATCAGCGCACCCGGTTCGGCCAGCGTGATGTCTCCCAGGCTGGCAAAACTGGCTGTGACACCGCCGGTGGTGGGGTGGGTCAGCACACTGACATACAGCCCGCCGCTGCGGCTGAACCGTTCCAGCGCGGCACTGGTTTTTGCCATTTGCATCAGGCTGAAAATGCCCTCCTGCATCCGCGCTCCACCGCTGGCAGAAAAAATAACCAGCGGAAGCCGTTTATCAGCAGCATATTCGATTGCACGGGTGATTTTCTCCCCCACGGCAGTGCTCATGCTGCCCATAAAAAATCGGCTGTCCAGCACAGCTGCCACCGCCTGCACGCCCCCGATCCTGCCGGTTGCGGTGACGGCAGCTTCTTTCAGGCCCGTTTTGACCGAAGCAGCGGCCAACTTTTCCTGATAATCGGGAAAATGCAGCACATCGTTGGGGGCAAGGTCTGGATTCAGTTCCTTAAAGGTTCCGTGGTCCAAAATCGTGCTGAGCCGGTAATAGGCTCCAATGGGCAGATGTACCCCGCAATTGGGGCATACATACAGGCTTTTGGTCCAGACCTGGCGGGTGGCGCGGCGGCCGCATTTTTTACATTCAACAAATTGCGGCTGCACCCAGCCGGGCGCAGCCGTACCAGCATCGCGGCGGACTTTCAGCTGGAAGCTGCGCTCCTGCTGGCTGACCGGGAACAGCTTTTCAATGGCATTCATCCCTAATACCCTTTAGGCTGCCCGCGCAACCAGATAGTTGAAGATATCACCCACAGTCTTGAGCGTTCCCAGGTCCTCATCGGCAATCGTGATGCCAAACTTGTCCTCAAACGCCATGTTCAGCTCCACCGCGTCCAGGCTATCCGCCTGCAGGTCATCGGTCAGGCTGGCTTCCATCGTAACTTTGTCTGCATCGCAGTTCAGGGTATCAACAAATACTTCTTTCAGTTCTTCAAAGCTCATGATTTATACCTCGTAATTATTTATCTAAAAATATTGACTCAATTGTCAACAAGGCTATTATATCACGTTTGTCTTGTATGTCAATATTGTTAGGTAAAAATATTTATCTAATTATGCTGATCTCTTATTCTCTCTACCAGAAGCGAACATCATGCAAAAATTCGCACAGCATCATCCCCTGCAGCGCTGCCATTGCTGCTGACAGGTAGACGCAATGCAATACTTTGGGTGAGGGCACTTCCCCGCTCCGTCTATTGACAATTCCGCCACCTATAGATAAAAACGCCTGCAAACTCAGGCGTAAATCCGCCTTTATTTGCAAGCGTTGAAAAAAGTA
>ERZ839823.1720-NODE-1720-length-20141-cov-4.713980_pt1 | contig 20141 bp, 16 predicted proteins | sample MGYA00519862_ERZ839823 | MGnify/ENA primary metagenome ERZ839823 (study PRJEB31850, sample SAMEA3708853) | human gut metagenome | biome: human gut; feature: human-associated habitat; material: faeces | place: China | collected 2014 ...
GCTCCGCGAGACACTCGGAGTATTCAAAATACCCCGCGTTGCCCTCGGAAAGGGCGAGATCCGTGAGCGTTTCCCGCGTCACGGCATCCGGCAGACGGCGCAGAATGAACAGAATGAGAATCTTTATATCCAGCTTTTCCTGAAAGTTCTGATATCCTTCCATCGGAATCTCTCCTCATATTTATATATAGCAAGTTTATCACTTTTTCCAAAGGGCGTCAATCGGCACATTGGGGCGGCGCGCGCATAGACTGTACTGAACTTTGTTAAAGGAGGAATTCCGATATGGCAGACAGGGTCGTACCCGGTCCGGTGGACAGCAGCGCATGCGTTCGCGAGGCTGTTTGTATCCATACGAAGAAAATATACTCCAGCTGCCGGGATAAGGACTGCGTAGAGGATCTGCGGGTGTTTCCGACGCGGACGTCGCAGGGCTACATAGAAAACGCCTTCAGCATCCGCCCGAAAAGCGCCGAGCTGCTCTATGCCGGGGTAAACGTCGAGGAGATCACGTTCAACCGTGGGTACTATACGGTAGACGTCACCTATTTTTACCGTGTCACCGGCGAATGCGTCCCGAACGCAAAAACCGTCACCGGTCTCTGTGTATTCAATAAACGCGTCATTCTCTTCGGCAGCGAGGGGAGCGTCAAGGTCTACACCTCTGACGGCGAGATCACCACGCAGGCCGATCAGCCCGTCGGCGTTGTAGAGGCGGTCGATCCGATCGCACTTTCGATGCAGATCACCGAGAAGGACTGCGCCACGCCGCTCGACCGCATCCCGGAGGTGCCGGCCAACATTCTCGCCGCGTTTCCGGAGGAGCTTGTGCTCACCGACTCCAACCGGCTCTGGTACGCGACGCTCGGCCAGTTTTCTCTCATCCGGCTCGAGCGCGACAGCCAGCTCGTCATCCCGGTCTACAACTACTGCTTCCCGGAAAACGAGTGCGTCGGCACGACGGACGACGATCCGTGCACGCTCTTCGGGCGCATCCGCTTCCCGGTGGAGGAATTTTATCCGCCCGACAATCTCTCGACGTGCGACAGCTACCGGAGCCTGCTCCAGTAACTTTTTATTATGTTATACGCGAAAGCGCCGGAACTTTGTTCGTTCCGGCGCTTTTCGTCATCTTATCCGCGAACCCGGCGAATGACCTCGGCGCAGTGCGCCTCGTCGTACAAAACCGGGACAGGATATGTCGGGTTTGCCTCGCGCAGCGCCCAGGCGACCATCTGCGGGATATCGTCCTCGCGGATCACGTCCAGATGCTCGGGAATGCCCATGCGCGCGTTCATGGCGCGGATCGCGGCGATGAACGCCGTGCTCTTCTCGTGTGCGGTGCCGGTCGTTTTCGTTCCGGTGATCTCGGCAAGGCGGGCGAGCTTTTCCTCCGCCGCTGCGCCGTAATCCTCCAAAACGATGGGGAGAATGACAGCGTTTGCCAGCCCGTGCGCCGTATTATACAGCCCGCCGAGCGTGTGGGCGATGGCATGGACGTTGCCGACGCCCGCGCGGGTGAAGGCGACGCCCGCCTTGAACGAAGCAAGCAGCATTTCCTGCCGCGCTTCAAGATCGTGTCCGTTCACATATGCCCGTTCCAGATACCGGAAGATCGCCGCCGTCGCCTCTTCCGCGCAGCGGTCGGTCTCCTTCGTTGTGCTGTGGACGCTGACGTATGCCTCCACCGCGTGCGTAAGCGCGTCCATGCCGGTCTGCGCCGTTGTCGCCGGAGGAAGGTCCTCGGTGAGCACGGCGTCGAGCACAGCGAAGCGCGGCACAAGGCAGAGATCCATGATGGCGTGCTTGTGGTGCGTTTTTTCGTTGGTGATAACCGCGGCGATCGTCGTCTCCGAGCCGGAACCGGCCGTTGTCGGCACGGCAATGAACGGCGGGAGAGCGTGCATGACATTGAAAAGCCCCGTCATCTGCTCCACGGTACGGTTGGGGCGCACGATGCGCGCCGCGGCAGCCTTGGCCGTGTCCATCGGCGAGCCGCCGCCCACGGCAAGGAAACCGTCGCAGCCCTCGGAGAGATACCGTTCCCGCACCTGCTCGATGATGGAGATCGTGGGATTGGCGCGCACGGCGTCAAAGTGGACGGCGGAAATGCCCGCCGCTTCGATCTGCGCGCGGATCGGCGGGACGAGCGCCGCGCCCGTATGTTTGCCGGAGACGATCATCACCTTTTTCACGCCGCAGCCGCGCAGCAGCTCCGGGATCTTCGCCGTGCTGCCCGCGCCGCTGACGATCTCCGGCTTGCGCCAGGGTAAAACGCGCGAGCCGAGGTCAAATACGGTCTGGTAGGCCCGGTAGTAGAATCGTTTCATCGGTTTCATGCCGGTCATCCCCTTTCGTACGATTTTCTAAGTGCGTGGAGCGAGGCTGTGACCGCGCGGCGCGCGCCGAAATCACGGAGCATGGCGCAGATACGCTCGCCGCGCTGCGCAAGATCGCCGGTGTCCGCCTGATTGATAAAGAAGATCGGGTCAAAGCGTCCGTACCCTGCCCAGAGAAGCTCCGCCATCTGTTTTTCGGTGAGCGAATCCCCGGAAAGATCCACGGTGTTCTTTGCCAGCGCGTACCGGTGGACGATCTCCTCCGGCTTTTTTCCGAGCGCGGAGAGCCCTGCCACAACGATGGTATGCGTCGTTTCCGGGCGGATCACCGGCTCCCGCGCCGCCGGAAATTTCACCGGCAGACGGCGCGCGCCGTCTGCCTCAATGATAACGGCGGACGCCTCGCGGCAGAGAAAGCGCATCGCATCCTCCCCCGGCGCGCCGAATTTCCGCTCTTCCGAAAGAAATGTCCCGGACGAGGCGATCTTCCCTTCGCGCCACGCCGCGCGGCACTCCTCCGCCGAAAACGGGACGGAGAGAACAACGTCCGCATCGGACGGCGTCATGATGTGCGTTGTGGTAAAAAGCGCCGTCGGCAGAATGGCTTTCGTTTCACGCGCAAGCACGTACATCAGTGTCGTCTTTCCGCCGCCGCCGCAGAGAGAAACGACGTGCTTCTCCCGCTCCGGCAGGCCGAGCAGTTCATGCAGTACCATGCAGTTTTCTCCCCCTATCTTATTTCGCCTTCGGCAGGCTCCAGCGGTAATGCGCCGCAAGCAGACGCAGCGTGAGCGTAACGGCGGCGCCGATGAGCATGGCAGGCATCTGCCCGATGTTCCAGAGCAGGAGGCACGCCACGGCGCCGAGGAGGGACGCGGTCGCGTAAAAATGCTTGACGAAAATGTACGGAGGCGATCCGGCGAACACATCGCGCATCACGCCGCCGCCGCAGCCGGTGACGACGCCGACGAAAATGGCAAGGAACGCGTTCAGCTCGCCCGTAGCTATGTACGCCGTCTGCACGCCGATCACGGTGAATATGCCGAGACCGATGGCGTCAAAGAGCAGAAGCGCCGTGTCGTAAAGCTTCTCGTTCCAGTGCAGCAGGCGCCGCACCGGGGGCAGGAAAACAAGCATGGAAACGGCGATCGATGTGAGCGCGTACCCCGGCGACTGGAACGCCGCGGGCGGCGTGATACCGAGAATGAGATCGCGCAGTATACCGCCGCCGACCGCCGTCGTCATGCCGAGGATCGCCACGCCGAAAATGTCCATCTTCTTCGATATGGCGACGACCGCGCCGGAAACGGCAAAGGCGATCGTGCCGAGGATCTCAAAGGCAACAAAAAGGGTCATGTTCTCCTGCCTCCTAATTGGCTACAGAATGATGCACCGCCGGGCTGGTGAGATCCAGCGCGCGGAAGGAATACCCGTTTTTGATCCCCCAGGAGAGGATCTCCTCCACGGCGTCAACGCTGAAGGCGTTGGTGTCGTGCTGCAATACAACGGAATAGTCGTGCTTCGGCACGCTTTCCTTGAAGTTTTCGATGACCGTATAGCGCGTGGCGTCAGACGCCGTGTCCGCCGCGGAAACGTTCCAGTCAAAATAAGCGTAGCCCATGTCGTTCAGATCGTTCGTAAGACGCGTCATGATGCCGGGGTTAAAATGGCTCACGGTGTTCGAGCTGCCGCCGGGGAAGCGGACGAGCTTCGCATACTCGCCCGTCTGCTCAAATATGATCTCCTGCATCCGGCAGAGATCGGCAAAATACGCCTCTTCACTCTGATAGATGGCGTTATAGTCGTGCGTTGCGCTGTGAATGCCGACGGAGTGGCCGCGCCGGGCGATCTCGCCGATGCACCAGGTATAATCCTCATTGCAGTTCGTCACGAAAAACGTCGCCTTGACGCCATAGGCATCCAGAATATCCAAAAGATGCTCCGTATTGGCGGAAGGCCCGTCGTCAAACGTGAGATAGACCGTTCCCGCCTCCGGCGTGACCGTATCGGGCCGGTCCGCCGCCGTGACGATCACGCGGCGCGTGATGGTCGCTGTCATGCCGTCGCTGTCCGTGACGGAATAGGTGACGCTCCCCTCGCCGGTGTGGAAGGCGTTTACGTCCGCGGCGCATTCGATCTTCGCGGTGATATCACCGTCGCGGTCATCGATGGCCGTGCAGCCGGGATCTTCGTATCCGCCCGGCTGTGCCGGATAAAAGAGCGGATCGTCGCCGATGAACGTGAGAACGGGCGCGGCATTCGGCGCGGCTGTCGGCTCCGCCGTCGGGACGGGTGTTCCGGCCGGCGCCGCGGTCGCGCCCGCCATGGCGGGCATTGTATCTCTCTGATTTACATAATATAAACCCAGTCCGCAGAACGCGGCAAGCGCGCAGCCCGCGGCGATGAGCGCCAGACCGAGCTTTTGATGTTTCTCCATACCTGTTCCTTTACTTCTCCCCGGCGTTTTCCGCAGCGCGGCGCAGCGCCTCCGCCACGGCGTCGGAACGCTCGCGGCGGTTGAGCCGCCGGAGCGTTTCGCGGATTTCTTCCCCGGCCTGCATCACTTCCGTGTGGAAGCTGTCAGCCGAGAGGCGCAGCGCGCCCTGACCAAGGACAATGAGCTGTTCCATGCCGTCAGAGGTCGCAACGCGCACGCGGTGGTCTTTGGCGATCTCGTGCGAGGTTTTTTCGATATAAGCGTCCGCCGTTTCCGCTTCCCTCGTATAGACAACATGGATATTATTATATGCCACGATCTCTTCCTTGTGAAACGGGACGCGGTAGGCATCGAATACCAGAATGACGCGGCACTGACGCACGCCCTGATAGTTGCAGAGAAGATCCATCAAAAGCTGGCGCGCCGCGTCCAGATGGTCGGCGGCGACGGCTTTGAGCTCGTCCCATGCAAAGATTATATTGTACCCGTCTACGAGCAAATATTCCGGCCCGGCGGGGATCGGCTTTGCTTTCGGCTGCGGAACCGGTTTTTCGCGCTCAGAACGAGGCACGAACGCGCGGTTTTGCTTCACTGCGCCGTAGGTTCGCTCATAAATGGCCTGCAATTCCTTATCGAGCGCCGCGCCCGTGCGGGGCGCGGACGGGCCGCGCGGCACGCTCTCCTGTGCGGGCGTGGTTTCCTTCTCCGCCCGGAGGCAGCTTTCCAGATGCATATGCTGCTCGACCTCGTCCCAGCGGACGGTATAGCCCGCGCCGTGGGAGCAGAAAACGGAATCCGCCGTATTGGCAACATCGCGCTCCGGATCGTATCCGATCTCTTCTATGACGCGCTGCGTATCGCGGCATGGTTCATAGCCGCGCAGCGAGAGCGAAACGCGCCCCTGCCCGCGGGAATACGCCGTCACCTCGCGCGGGTAATTCGCGCACTCTGCCACCGGCGCGGCAGCCGTGAGGACGGAAACACCGTTTTCCGTTTCCGGCGGATCGAACCGGCCGCCCATGCGCTGAATGTCAGCCATGGCGCGTCCGACACACTCGTTCGGCAGCTCCAGCCGGAGATCGTACCACGGCTCGAGAAGGATGCTCTCGGCACGCATGAGACCCTGCCGCACGGCGCGGTAGGTTGCCTGGCGGAAGTCGCCGCCCTCGGTATGCTTCAGGTGGGCCCGCCCCGCGGCGAGCGTGATCTTCATATCGGTGATCGGTGAGCCGGTCAACACACCGCGGTGCTCTTTTTCCGCGAGATGCGTCAAAATGAGGCGCTGCCAGTTGAGATCGAGCGCATCGGTCGAGCATTTGCTCGCAAAGACGAGGCCGCTCCCGCGCTCGAGCGGTTCGAGCAGGAGGTGGACCTCGGCATAGTGGCGCAGCGGCTCATAATGGCCGACGCCCTCCACGGGTGCGGCGATCGTTTCACGGTAGAGGATACCGCCCTCGCCGAACGTGATCTCCAGTCCGAAGCGGCTGCGGCAGAGACGCTCGAGTATCTCCAGCTGCACCTCGCCCATGAGCTGCACGCGGATCTCGCGCGCGGCCTCATCGTACACGACATGCAGCAGCGGGTCCTCTTCCTCGAGCAGGCGCAGCTTTTCGAGCACCGTGTGCGGATCGGCCTTCTCCGCGTGGACGCGGTAAGTGAATACCGGCTCGAGCAGCGCTGCGCTCTTTCCTTTTTCCGCGCCGAGCGCGTCGCCGCTGTGCGCGGCGGTCAGCCCCGTTACGGCGCATACCGTTCCGGCTTTTGCCGCATCGGTCAGCTCGTATTTTTCCCCGGAGTAGAGACGGATCTGGTGGATCTTCTCCTCGGTCTCGCCGTTCTCCGTCGGAACCTTTACCGCAGCGCGGGCGCGAAGCTCTCCGCCCGTAACACGCAGCCACGTGAGCCGCGCGCCCTGCGCGTCGCGGCTGATCTTATACACCCGCGCGCCGAAGGCGTCCCCGGCGGGCTTGACCGGCGCATAGAGTGCGAGCGTATCGAGCAGCTTTTCCACGCCGTCGAGCCGAAGCGCCGCGCCGAACAGACACGGGAAGAGCTTTTCCTCCGCGATCAGGCGGCGGACTTCCTCCGGCGGGATGGTCCCGGCGGAAAGAAAGCTCTCGAGCGCCGCTTCGCTCTCGGCCGCCGCCTGTTCCATCCAGTCCGTGCCGGAAAAGTCCGCGCACTCCGGTGAGAGAAGGGAGCGCAGCTCCTGCATGCGCGCGGCGCGGTTCACGCCGGGGAGATCGGTCTTATTTATAAATAGAAAAGTCGGCACATGGTTCCGGCGCAGCAGCCGCCAGAGCGTGCGCGTGTGGCCCTGCACGCCGTCTGTGCCGCTCACAACGAGGATCGCCGCATCGAGCACCGGGAGCGTGCGCTCCGTTTCGCCGGAAAAGTCCACATGGCCCGGCGTATCGAGAAGGGTTACGGCGCGGTTTTTCCATGTGAGCCGCGCCTGCTTGGAAAAGATCGTGATGCCGCGCTCACGCTCCTGCGGGTCAGTGTCGAGAAAAGCGTCCGCATGGTCGACGCGGCCCAGACGCCGAAGCGCGCCGGAGGTATAGAGAAGCGCCTCGGAGAGCGTCGTTTTCCCGGCGTCCACGTGCGCAAGAATGCCGATGCACAAAGGGGACATTTCCGTATTTGATTTTTCCGCCATACAGCGTTCCCCTTTCTCTTATTTCAGCGTCGTATTATAGCACGAAAGGCAGGATTCTCCAATACGTTTATTATTTCGCAAAATCATTTGAAACGTTTTCTACAAAAACGCTTTTCAAAATTTGACAAAATGACTAAATGGGTGTTTTTTGCAAAATGCTTTTCTGTTTGGATTGACAAAGCAAATCCCGATGACTATAATTATCATCATTCATCCGGCAAGTTTAAACAAGGTTGTAGTAAAGATCAAACCGTGTTTAAACATTACCGGAGCATTACGAAATGGAGGATCCGAAAGTGAAAAAGTATCTGGCACTGCTTCTGGCGCTGGTCATGGTGTTCGCTCTTGCTGCCTGCGGCAGCACGGCCGAAACTCCCGCCGCCACCGAAGCCCCCGCTGCGGAACCCGAGACCCCGGCCGAAGAGCCCGCAGCCGAAGCTGATCCCATGGAAGATCTCATCGCCGCGGCGAAGGCCGAGGGCGAGCTGACCGTCTATGGCTCCTGCGAGGAAGAGTACCTCGCCGCCGCCTGCCAGCATTTCCAGGAACTGTACGGCATCAAGGTCAACTACCAGCGTCTGTCCACCGGTGAGGTGCAGGCGAAGATCGAAGAAGAGAACGGCAATCCCTCCGCCGACGTCTGGTTCGGCGGCACGACCGATCCCTACAACGTTCTCGCCAAGGAAGACCTGCTTGAGCCCTACGCCGCCCAGAACGCCTCCCACCTCATCAGCGACATGTACAAGGACGCTGAGGGCAAGTGGTACGGCATTTACAAGGGCATTCTCGGCTTCATGGTCAACACCGACGAGCTCGAGCGTCTCGGTCTCGAGGCTCCGGCGGACTGGGCCGACCTGCTAAAGCCCGAATACAAAGACCTGATCTGGCTCTCCAACTACAACACCGCCGGCACCGCCAAGCTGGTCGTCAACACGATGATCCAGAAGTACGGCCATGACGAAGGCATCCAGTACCTCGTAGACCTCGACAAAAACATCCAGGTTTATACGAAGTCCGGCTCCGGCCCGTCCAAGAACGTCGGCATCGGTGAGTGCGTCATCGGCATCGGCTTCCTGCATGACGGCATCACCCAGATCGTCGATAACCAGTACGGCAATATCGCCCTTGTGATCCCGTCCAGCGGCACCTCCTTCGAGGTCGGCGCGACCGCCATGTTCAAGGGCGCGAAGCACCCCAACGCTGCGAAGCTGTGGATTGAGTACGCTCTGTCTCCCGAGTGCGTTGAGCTCGCTGCCCAGAACGGCTCTTACCAGTTCCTGGTCATCGACAACGCCACCCAGCCGAAGGAAGCTACGGAGTTTGGTCTGGATCCCGACAACGTTATGAAATATAACTTCGAGGATGCCAAGAACAACACCGGTACTTACGTCGAGGAAGTCATGGCTGCCCTGGCCAAGAGCGGTGCTGACACCGGCGCGGACCGTTTCAAGACTGAGTAATTATCTCTAATGCCAAGGCGGCGGCTTCTGCCGCCGCCTTGTTCGTAAACCGTCCGATGGATCGACTGTCATTATGAATCCGCACGCCGGATGCGCGCCGGTTCATAATGGCAGCGGGTCTGTTTTTAAAGAAACCGAAAGAGTCAGGAGGGATTCCGCCTATGGCAAGAACACAGGGCGCGGCGCTGGACCGGAAGAAACTGATGGGTGACCCCATTCTGGTCACGACCATCGTCGTGCTGATCACATTCCTCACGCTTTTCATTCTCTATCCGCTCGCCATACTGCTGGTGGACAGCTTTGTGGGCGACGGCGGGTTCAGCTTCAATGTGTTCAAGCGCATTTTCCAGATGCCCACCTTTACCCATGCCATCACAAACACGCTGAAAGTCGGCTTCCTCGTCGGAATTCTGTCCACGCTGGTCGGTCTGCTGTTTGCGTATGTGGAAGTGTACGTCCGCATGGGCAAATTCACCGGTGGACTTTTCAAGGTCGTCTCCATGCTGCCGGTCGTGTCGCCGCCGTTCGTGCTCAGCCTTTCGATGATCATGCTCTTCGGCAAGGCCGGCATCATCACCCGCTTCCTGCTGAAGATCTACGATAACAGCGTGTACGGCTTCTGGGGCATCGCCATCGTGCAGACGCTGACGTTCTTCCCGGTGTGCTACATGATGCTCAAGGGACTCTTGAAAAACATTGACCCCTCGCTCGAAGAAGCCGCCCGCGACATGGGCGCTTCGCGCTGGAAGGTGTTCACGAGCGTGACATTCCCGCTGCTGCTGCCGGGTCTCGGCAACGCGTTTCTGGTAACGTTCATCGAGTCCATCGCCGACTTTGCCAACCCCATGATCATCGGCGGCTCTTACGATACGCTCGCAACGACCATCTATCTCCAGATCACCGGCGCTTACGATAAGGCCGGCGCCGCGGCGATGGCGGTGGTGCTTCTCTGCATTACGCTCGCGATGTTCGCCGTGCAGAAGTACTATCTTGAGCGCAAGACCGCCGCCACGCTCACTGGCAAGGCATCCCGCGGCCGTATGCTCATCACCGACCGCAGCGTCCGAGTTCCGCTCACGGTGCTCTGCTCGCTCGTGGCGCTCTTTGTTATCATGATGTACATTTGCGTCCCGATCGGTGCCTGCTTCCCTACGTGGGGTTACAAGTTCTTCCCGCTCACGGGCAAGTGGTTCAAGCTCGTATTTACGCGCTACCACGGCTTCCAGGCGTTCCGTGATTCGTTTATTCTCAGCCTGATCTCCGCGCCCATCACGGCGCTTTTGAGCATGATCATCTCGTATCTCGTCGTCAAGCGGAAGTTCAAATCCAAGGGCTTCATTGAGGCGGTCTCCATGCTCGCCATGGCGGTGCCGGGCACCGTTCTCGGCGTCGGCTACATACGCGGCTTCTCGGGCGGCCTGTTCCACTCCGGATTCCTGCAGGGGCTTTACGGCACGGGACTCATCCTCATCATCGTCTTTGTCGTCCGCTCTCTGCCGACCGGCACACGAAGCGGTATCTCCGCTCTGCGGCAGATCGACAAGTCCATCGAGGAATCCGCCTACGACATGGGCGCGGACAGCTTCCGGGTGTTTATGACCGTAACGCTGCCGCTCATCAAGGATTCGTTCCTCAGCGGTCTCGTCACCGCGTTCGTCCGCAGCATCACCGCCATTTCCGCCATCATCCTGCTGGTGACGCCGCAGTTTCTGCTCATCACCGTGCAGATCAACGAGTTTGCCGAAAAAGGCTCCTACAGCCTTGCCTGCGCCTTTGCGACGATCCTCATCGTCATCACCTACGGCAGCGTGCTGCTGATGAATCTGGTAACAAAGCACTTCGGCACCAGCAGAAAAATCAAGGAGGGAAAGTAAGCCATGGAAAAAGTGAAAAAAGGCGTGCGTCTCGAACATATCTCCAAGATCTATCAGGACCCCAAAACCGGCAAGGATTTTTACGCTGTCAAGGATAACTCCCTCGTCATCGAGCCGGGCGAATTCGTCACGCTCCTCGGCCCCTCCGGCTGCGGCAAAACAACGACGCTTCGCATGATCGCCGGCTTTGAAAGCCCGGACGAGGGCGAGATCTATCTCGGCGATGAGGCCATCAACGCTCTCACGCCGAACAAGCGCGACACCGCCATGGTGTTCCAGAGCTACGCTCTTCTCCCCCACTACAACGTATTCGATAACGTCGCCTACGGTCTCAAGCTGCGCCATGTGCCGAAGGAGGAGATCCGCGAGCGCGTGATGAAGATCCTCGATCTCGTGGAGCTCACCGGTATGGAAGGCCGCATGACTAACCAGCTCTCCGGCGGCCAGCAGCAGCGCGTAGCGCTCGCCCGCGCGCTCGTCATCGAGCCGAGCGTTCTGCTCTTCGACGAGCCGCTCTCCAACCTGGACGCCAAGCTGCGCGTCACGATGCGCACGGAGATCCGCCGCATCCAGCAGGAGGTCGGCATCACCGCCATCTACGTCACGCACGACCAGAGCGAGGCCATGGCCCTCTCCGACCGGATCATCATCATGCGCTCCGGCGTCGTGGAGCAGATCGGCACCCCGCAGGAGATCTATTACCACCCCGTCAACGAGTTCGTCGCCGACTTCATCGGCGAGGCGAATTTCCTCAAGGGCAGCCTGGAAGCGCTCTCGGACAACCGGGCGCAGCTCAACGTTTCGGGCGATATCTGCCACGCCGCTCCCGTGCCCGGCATGGAGGTCGGCAAGGATTATACGATCGTTCTCCGTCCCGAGGCCGCGTCTCTGGCCGAAGAGGGCGGGCTTCCGTGCGAGGTCGTTCTCTCCTGCTTCATGGGCAGCTACCAGAACTACCATGTCAAGGTCGGCGATACGCTCGTGAAGCTGACCGACCCCAACCCCAAGAACAAGCGCATTTACAAGGTCGGCGAGCGCTGCCATCTGGTCTTTGATCCAGAGAGTGTGCACGTTCTCTGATGCCCCCTATTTTGCCGCACCCCGTCCGCCCAAAGCGGACGGGGTGTTTTTCTGCCGCCGCGGATTGGCAGAGCCGCACGGTTCCACGTATGCTGTAAGGGGTGCGCCTCAACATCTTGATCTTGGAGTGTGAACTATGGCAAGCTTTACCAACTTCGCCACGCTTTCCTATAACGGCGGCACTACGAACTCGAACATTGTTACCGGCGAAATTCTCGAAGCGCTCACCGCCGTCAAAACGGCGGTTTCGGCAAACTATTCGGCGGGAGACCGCATCACCTACGCTCTCTCGCTCGTGAACACCGGCACAGCGGCCATCACGGACTATACCGTCACCGATAATCTCGGCGGCTATACCGTCGGCGCAAACACCGTCTACCCGCTCGCCTACAACGCCGGAACGGTGCGCTATTATATTAACGGCGTTTTGCAGACACCGCCGACCGTCACCGCCGGGCCGCCGCTCACCGTGACCGGTCTCACAGTCCCCGCTGGCGGCAACGCCGTCCTCATCTATGAGACAACCGCAACGCCCGTCGCACCGCTCGCAACGGGCAGCTCGATCACGAACACTGCGACGATCACCGGCGGCGGTCTCACAAACCCGATCACCGCGCAGGCGACGGTGGAGACCGCGAACAGCGCCGATCTCACCATCAGCAAAGCGCTCTCGCCGACGACCGTTACGGAAAACGGTCAGATCACCTACACGTTTGTCATTTCGAACACCGGCAACACCGAAGCGACGGCGACGGGCAATGTTGTCGTCACCGACACGTTCGCCCCCATTCTCCGCAACATCGCCGTCACCTACAACGGCACGGCATGGACGGAGGGCACAAACTACACCTACAACGCCGCGACCGGTGTTTTCACAACGCTGGCCGGACAGATCACCGTTCCGGCGGCTTCGTTCACGCAGAACACAGACGGGACGTTCACCGTCACGCCCGGCACGGCCACACTCGTCATCACCGGTACGGTCTGACCAATCATTGTACAATCGTACAAACGATTCCGTCCCCGGCTTCGGCCGGGGACTTTCCTTACCGAAAAAGCACTTCCCGTTCCGGTGTTTCCATGGTATAATAGCCGCAATTTACGCCTTTCGACAAACTGTGCACGTATTGGACGGAGTAAGAGAGACTTATGGAAAAGAAAACCTTTTATCTTACCTGCGAGCGGACATGGGTGTACGACACGCTCATATTCGCCGCCGGTATCCTCGGCTCGTACACCTACATGCTCTGCGGCGGCATTTTCTGCAACGCGCAAACCGGCAACATCGTGCTTCTCGGCATCGCGCTCGGCACGCGGAGCTGGACAAGCGCCCTGTACTATGTTATCCCGATCTCCGCATACGCGCTCGGCGCGTTCATTTCCGAGCTCATTCCCGACGATGTGAAGCACCGCTTCCATATCCGCTGGGAAACGATCCTCGTTGCGGTCGAGATCGTATTCGTCGCCGTGCTCGGCGCGCTGCCGGCATCGACGCCGGTGCAGGTCTTTCAGGTGTCCATCAACTTTATCGCCTCCATGCAATACAACACGTTCCGCAACTCCGAGGGCGTGCCGATGGCCACAACGTTCGCCACCAACCACGTCCGTCAGCTCGGCATCGGTCTTGCCAAGGAGCTGCACCGCCGCCACGGTGACACGTCCCACCGCCGCGTTCTCAAGCGGCATTTTTCCATGATCCTCTTCTTCCTCGCCGGAACGATCCTCGGCGCGGTAGCGTGCATTTTCCTCGGCCGCCGGGCGGTCTGGGTCGCAGCGCTCCCCTACGCCATCGTTTTCGCTGCCTTTCTCCACGCCGACCTCACCTCGGAAAAAGAGTGGCTGGAGCACGATCCCGCGGGACACTGAGCAGCGGCGCACGTTTCTCTTGCTTTCCGGATCATTTCGCGCTATAATGCGCTAAATTGTAAATGCAGGAGAAATATATTATGTCCGGATACCATAAAAACGAAGTTTACGCCCTTCTCAACGAAAAGGGCATTCCTTATGAAGCCGTTGAGCACGAAGCGGTATTCACGATGGAGGAGATGGAGCGCGCCGGGATCGATGCTCATGGCTGCATCTGCAAAAATCTCTTTCTGCGCGACGCAAAGGGCCGGCAGCATTATCTCGTGACCGTCCCTGATGAGCGGCGGGTCGATCTCAAATGGCTCTCGGCAGCGCTTGGTTCCTCAAAGCTCAGCTTTGCCTCCACCGAACGGCTCGATACATACCTGAAGCTCCCGCAGGGCAGTGTTTCCCCGCTTGGGCTTCTCAACGATGAGAGCCGCTCCGTTATCTTTGCCGCAGACGCCGCGCTTGCCTCGCTGCCGGCGATCGGCGTTCACCCGAACGATAATACCGCCACGGTATTTCTTTCCTTTGCCGATCTCCGACGGATCATCGAAGCGCACGGCAACAGCGTCGTTCTCATCGATTTTTCCGTCTGCCCGCCGCAAACGTGATCTTCTGCCCCGCTCCCGGCATGCGCAGTGCCGGAAGCAGGGCTTTTTTCGCCGATGAGATTTCAGCGATTTTTACAACCATTTCTTTGCCTTGTTAAAGAATTTGATGTATATCTGCTCTTGAAAATCCGACCGACGCGCTGTAGAATCTCTCCATAATTTTTTACCGGAAGGAAGCCCGGCATACTGCCCGGCGCTTCTCCCTTTGCGGGGGCCGGAGTTTCGCGGTTCCGCCCCTTTCGGCGGGACCGCGCTCTTTTTTATTCTGTTGCGAAAGGATGGGTTTGGCCATGGCAAAAAAGAGGATCCTCGGAGTGATCGGTTTGGGACACGTAGGCGCGCATGTCGCTTACGCGCTCGCCGTACAGGGTATTGCGGACGAACTGATATTGATCGACAAAAACGCACAGAAGCTCGCAAGCGAAATACAGGATCTGCGCGATGCCGCAGCGTATCTTCCGCACCGCGTCAGCTTTCAGGCCGGGGAGTTTTCCGATCTCGGCGAATGCGACGTGATCGTCAACTGTGTTGGAAAGATCGAGCTTCTCCGCGAATCGCACGACCGTACCACAGAGATGGATTTTACGATCCCGGCGGTGCGCGGCTTTGCCGAGAAAATCCGGGAAAGCGGCTTTGACGGCGTTGTTATCAACATCACCAATCCCTGTGATATTGTAACGCATGAGCTTGCTTTGGGGCTTGGGCTTCCCAAAGGGCGCGTATTCGGCACCGGCACCGGGCTGGACACCGCGCGGCTTCTCAGCGCACTGGCCCGGCAGACCGGCATCGACCACAAGTCGATCACGTGCTACATGCTCGGCGAGCACGGAAATAAGCAATTTGCCCCATGGTCGTGCGTAAGCTTCCGCGGCATGCCGCTGGACGTCTGGGCAAAAACAGACGAACGGTTCCGATTTGACCGCGAGGCGCTGCAAAAAGAATCCATCGGCGGCGGATGGGTCACATTCTCCGGAAAATACTGCACCGAATACGGCATTGCGACGACTGCCGCGCGCATGGCGCACATCGTTCTGCACGACGAAAAGGCCATTATGCCTGCCAGCGCGGAGCTTTGCGGAGAATACGGCGAATCCGGGCTGTTTGCCGGAGTCCCCTGCGTGCTCGGCGCGAACGGCGTGGAGCAGATCATCGAGCTGCCGCTTACAGCGGAAGAGCAGGCGCAGTTCCACGCCTGCTGCGACGGCATCCGCACCAACATGGAGCATTGGAAAAACATCCGCAATATCTGAAAAGAGGAGCTTCGTTATGAACATTACAATCACTAAAAAAGAGAACCCCGGAAAGCTGCCGGAAACGGATGAGCTCGGCTTCGGAAAATACTTTACCGATCATATGTTTCTCATGGACTATTCCGATACCGACGGCTGGCACAATGCGCGCATCGTCCCCTTCGGGCCGGTCAGCATGTCGCCCGCCGCGGGCGTGCTGCACTACGGCGCTGAGGTGTTTGAGGGGCTCAAGGCCTACCGCCGTCCGGACGGCGGCGTGCAGCTTTTCCGCCCCTGGGAAAATATGGCGCGTCTGAACCGCTCGTGCGACCGTATCGGTCTGCCGCGGATCAATGAGGAGGACGGGCTGCAGGCGATCCGGGAGCTGGTGCGCGTAGATGAGCGCTGGGTTCCCTCTGAGCCGGGTACGTCGCTCTATATCCGTCCGTTCCTGTATTCCACGAATCCGACACTCTCTCTGCACGGCGTCTATTCGGCGACGTTTGCCGTCATTCTCTCCCCTTCCGGGAACTATTTCAAAAATGGGCTGAAGCCCGTCCCCATCATGGTGGAGACCGAAGACGTCCGCGCCGTCCGCGGCGGCACCGGTGAGGCGAAATGCGGCGGGAACTACGCCGCTGCCAACCGCGCCGCGGACAAAGCCGCCGAAAAAGGCTATGCGCAGGTTTTGTGGCTCGACGGCGTCGAGCGGAAATACGTGGAAGAGGGCGGCGGTATGAACGTGATGTTCAAGATCAACGGTACCGTTGTAACGCCGATGCTCACGGGCTCCATTCTTCCCGGCATCACGCGCAAATCCTGCATTGAGCTGCTGCGCAGTCAGGGTATTCCCGTGGAGGAGCGGCTCATCAGCGTGGACGAGCTCTTCGCGGCCGCGAAAGCCGGCACGCTGGAGGAAGCATGGTGCGTCGGCACCGCGGCGGTCATCTCCCCGATCGGCGAGCTTGCCTGGAACGGGGAAAAATACGAAATCAACGGCAACAAGATCGGTCCGCTCTCGCAGATGCTCTACGATGAGCTGACCGGCATCCAGAGAGGCACCAGGCCCGATCCCTTCGGCTGGATCGACCGGATCTGCTGAGCCGAATATAATATAAAAAGCTCCGCGCAGAAAAATTTCTGCGCGGAGCTTTTTGATGGTCGGAGTGTAATTATAGGATCTCAGAAAACACAGATATATCAACGGTTTGCTGGTAGTCAGCAAGAGGTATTCATCCTAAAAAACTTAAAATTCGAGAACAACGCCGCCTATGTAGACAGTAGGCGGCGTTTTTATATAGCACAGTTAATTATATTACTGTAGATATTGAAGCGCCAAAGCAATTAGCGCCAGACAACGGTTGAAAAAATAGTCATAGTGTCGTATATCAACAATGTCGATTTTATTTGTTTCGTGATGTCTAATACGAAAATTGTTGCCGATAGTAGTCAATTCCTTAAACTCCGCAGAAAACAATGTCTTATAGGCATCTTGACCGCAGGCCATATCTTCAATTATTTTGTCTGCGGATTGTCTTTTGTCTAAATCTGCATAGTATGTCTTTAGTCGTTCTAATACATCCCATAGTTTTTCAACCGCATCTTTGTGCGATTGAAGATTAGGCTGCATATGTTTTTCAATGGCAAGGTCAAATAGCTCTCTCAATCCCGGCTCTTGAATTTGCGTACTCAAAGCAATAATGTCAGAAGTTAGTACCTCATGCACGGCCAACTGTTCTATAAGTCCGCTATCATTGAGCTTAAATGACACATTATCTCTTTGAAACGATGTATTGACTTCTGCCTGAAAAGCGGTTTTTTCTCGGGAGGATAACTCGTCATATTGAAGCTCAATTATATCAAATAGGAATGGTGTAAAATGTGCGGCTAAAATTTCATAATCAGCACATGGGGAAATATTCAAAGCACGGAGATCCACCACGGGAATTTCAAGATGTTCATTTAAGCGTCGGACAGCTTGTTCTAAAGCATCGGTATTTTCTGTCCAGCTATCATAACGACTGGGGCGGTAGCGCATAGGCTCCCTAAATTCTAACATGATTTTGCAAATGTGTTTTTTGGCTTTTAAGTCTACAGAGCCGCTAATATTATCAATAGGTTGTCCCTGACCATATGTTACCAGTTCTTTGTAGCGCTCGGTAAAAAGACTATCAGGAAAACAGGGTTGAGTAGGTTCTATATAATTTCTTGCCCGATATACATCTCTCCCCGAAATATGCTGCGCTGGATATAATTCGTATCCATCAGTTCGGAGCAATTCATTGAACTTATCAAGATACCGTTTCCAATCTGATTTTTCATTTCGCACCGCAGGGTGTAACATTTCACACAAGAATTTCAACAGAGGCTCATCGCCATCACCATGTCGTAGATTGAAGCGATCATCAGAGAAAAACCAACAATCATCGTCATAGTCACCAAACCGAAGATGGCAACTAATATCTCCAAGTGCATTTCTGTATCTACTATCTTTAGAAGGCATTTTTTCTAAGTCATAAATTCTTGACAAAAAGGAAATCTCATCTATGCGTCCGTAAAAAGGAATTTTAACAGGATATTCCATTATGTAATCGCCAACATTGCTGTCATAAGCTGGCTCATCCAGATGAACAATGAAACCATCTTTGATAATATCCAAAATATCTTGGCGAGTAATTTCGGAAATATTATTCATAGACTTCCCCTCCTACGGACATTAAATATAATTTATATTATAGCATAAATCGAAGAAATACGCTACCCCAACAGGACAACGGGCGGCGTTTTCATATATAAAACCATGAAGGGAGGTCACTTCCACCCGGCCAGTCTGCGGACTGGCTTTTTTCATGCCACGAAAAGGAGGTTTGCAAATGGCAGATGATAAGAAAAACATTCCCGAGGCAGTTCCGCCCGTTGAGGCTCCCGCTCCTGCGGTAGAAAATGCCGCCGTGCCGGAGCAGCTCGCTCCCGAGCCTGTGCTGACTGACGCGGAGGCAGTTATGCTGGAACAGGAGGGGCAGGCGGCGCTCTTTGAAATGGGCGAGGCCGTACCTGATCCCGCTGACGCTGTTACCCACACCGAGGTGGAGGAGCCTGCCGCTCCCGAAGTCCCCAAGGTTGAAAAGGAGCAGCCGCCCGATCCCGGCAAGGATGCACCCGTCCCGGCACATTCCGGCAAGGTAGTGGATATTGCCGCCGCCCGTGACGAGGCGGCCAAGGACGAGAAAAAGGCGGTCAAGCAGAAGCCGCCCGCCGAAAAGGACAAGGCTGCCAAGCCCGGCAGAGGCCGTCCGCCCAAGGATGGCAAGGCTGCTCCCGGTAAGGCCAAGCCGTCCAAACCTCGGGACAAAAAGTCCCAAAGCAAGCCCATCCCGGAGAAGCCTGCCGTGGATAAGGGCGGCGCTCCCGCTGGTGCGGAGGTCACGCCGGAGCCGTCTGCGCCCCGAGACGCCACCCGTGCCGAAAAAGAGGAGATCGTCTATCTCAATCTGTCTGACCTGCATCCGTTCAAAAATCACCCCTTTGGTGTCCGGGACGATGCGGAAATGCAGGGGCTTGTGGAGTCGGTCAAGGCGGCAGGCGTCAATCAGCCTGCACTGGTGCGTCCCCGTGAGGATGGCGGCTATGAGATCATCGCAGGCCACCGCCGCCAGCGGGCAAGCGAGCTTGCCGGATTTGCGAATATGCCGTGTATCGTCCGTAACATGACGGACGATGAAGCCATCCTCGCTATGACGGACGACAACCTCCGTCACCGTGAGCGCATTTTGCCCACGGAAAAGGCACAGTCGCTGAAAATGCAGGTGGAGGCCATCAAGCACCAAGGCTCTCGCCCCGGCGAGGAGGACAAGGACGCCGGAAAACGCTCCACGCAGGTCGTGGGAGATCGCAACGGCATGAACTACAAGCAGGTGCAGCGGTATATCCGCCTGACTGAGCTTGTGCCGGACTTGCAGGCAATGGTAGACGAGAAAAGGCTGGCATTTACCCCGGCGGTAGAGATCTCATTCATCCGTCCGAAGCATCAGAAATATATCGCCGTTTCCATCGAGGGGCAGCAGTCCTCGCCCTCGCTGTCGCAGGCACAGAAAATGCGGGAGCTGGACAAGGACGGCAAGCTCAACGGTGATGTGATCGACGGTATTCTGTCGCAGGAGAAAAAGGAGGTAGACAAGGTGATCATCAATAGTGCGGAGCTGGAAAAGTACTTCGGCAAGGACAAGTCCCCGAGAGAAATGAAAGACAAGATCATTTCTCTGCTGGATGACTGGAAGGCCAAGAAGCCGCCCGAGTTGGGCAAGCCCGAAAAGAAAACGGATTTGGAAAAGTGACCTTGGGACTTTTTGTCCCGAGGTCTTTCGTTTATGAATGGAGGTATTTTACAATGAAACGACCCCTCGCGTATGTTACCGCCGCGTGGTGCGGCAGCGACCACGAAAACACAAAGCTGGCGGCGCAGTATTGCCGCACGGTGTATGAGGCGGGCTTTTCGCCTATCTGCCCGACGCTCTATCAGCCTCTTTTCCTCAATGACGCCGTTCCCGAGGAGCATAAGAGCGGCATTGACATGGGGCGCGACCTGCTCCGCCGCTCTCATG
>ERZ839823.1780-NODE-1780-length-19700-cov-7.843421_pt1 | contig 19700 bp, 15 predicted proteins | sample MGYA00519862_ERZ839823 | MGnify/ENA primary metagenome ERZ839823 (study PRJEB31850, sample SAMEA3708853) | human gut metagenome | biome: human gut; feature: human-associated habitat; material: faeces | place: China | collected 2014 ...
ATATGCGAGGTTTACCACAAAAGCAAAATGCCCGTAGAGCCGATAAAATAAGGCTCTGCGGACATTTAGGAAGATATAAAAAGATAGTCAAAAAGACATATATAATTTATTATTAATTTTTCTATAATTTCTAACATTTTTTCATAATCCTGGTTAGCCAATACCTTCAGTTTTCCTTCGCATTTTTCTTGAAGAGTTTTCCTGGCATAATATTTGCTTGACCTGGTTGAAAATTTACATACTTTATCCAACTCTTGAATAATTTCATTAACATCCAGTACTAATGGCAAACCATTATCTATTTCAAGATTGGCTATTTGCTCCAGAACATTTTTAGTCCACGAACATTTCGGCTTGTAATTCTCTTTTATTATTTTCCGTAGTTGAGGACCTCTATTTTCACAATATTTCGTGTACGCTTCCAGAACATTTTTTTCAATAAATTCATGAAAGAATTGATTAACCATTTCATCTGTTAGCTCCCAAACATTGTTTGTCCCCAATTTTTCATCAATCTTCTTAGCTCCAAACAGTGTAATTTCAAATCTTAGATAATTATGTTCAACTAATATTTTGAAATTTTTCAATTGCTCAGTCTTATCATAAATTTTAATACTTAAAGTCTTTCCTTTTGATATTTTCATATATGTTTCTGGCTTTTTTTTATAATCTGTGACCTTCTTTGATTGTAAACTCTTTCCCATATAATCAACTTCTTTTAACTGCAATTTGTTTGGCAGCAGGTACATCATCAAGTTAAGTGGCCGCGAATACTTTGAAAATTTCTCATTAATAACAATTGTCTTATTAATTTCCAGGCTGTCATACATAATATGTCGCATATTCACTGTAATTCCGTACTCATCGCTCAAAAATTCTTTTGCTTCTTCTATCTTGTCAATATATTCTTTTATCGTATAGCAATTCAAATTATGATATTCCTCATCATTAATTGATAGTTGCATCTTTCCATATACACCTCCATATTGTGTCAATGTATAAAAAAAGTCGTCAAAATATCGCGTTTTTCCAATTTTTATAGTGGAAATAAGATTTCCAGAAATACAAATATAATTATTTTGTCTTTCTTTTACAGTGATTATTCCCCTGTCTATTAAAGAATCATAATTTTTAATAGCGGTCACTTCGAAACCTTTTATACTTATTTTATCCATTAATGCAACTGTGTTTCTTATTAATTCCAGATTACTTCACTCCCTTTATTATTTTTCATTAGAATGAAGAAATATTATTATCTGTTTTTTTAATTAAGGACGCATTATTATCTGTTAATTTCCAAAAAGAAATTTAGACACCGCTAAGTTAAACATCATAAAGTCGCATCACCACAAAAAAAGCTGCACCTTTCAAAGTGCAGCTTTTAAACAATCACAGATACATTTGTTCTATCTCCTTTTTCACAGAATTATATTTGTACACATACTTGCTCAGGAATTCTTCCGGCATGACATTTCTGACATGTTTCAGTCTCAATAACAGTTCTCTCGGTGAAACACTGCCCACCGGATGAATCATTGCGCTGTCTGTAGCTGTAAATGCGACATAATATTCCCCGCCAACCAGTTCAGCAAGGCGCTCCTGTACTTCTGGATAAAACATGGCAATCGCTCCATTAATCTGTCTGGTAGTTGTGACCACAGGAACGTCATTTTTGCCGATTTTGAAATTTTCATTATTTCCTGCTGCCGCCATAAATGCGCCTCTGTTGTAAGGTGGATCACACGTATCCTCCGGTTTGAAATATATCCGCGGTAATGCCCCCAGCATCGTGTTCCGCATCGCAATTTTCCATAACTCTTCTTCCGGAACACCCCAGCTTTCTATCGCTTCCCTGGGGCATATGCATGTGTTGTAATTGTGCTTATCTTCATACAGCAGAATATACAGAACAATGGCGATATCCCCTATCCGCTTATATAATGCTGTTCGAAGCTCCTCTCTCCGTTCGTCGTAATTGACAGGGCGGAGAACCAACCAGTCCCGCATTTTTTCATATTCTGCAAGGTGCTCCATCCTCGTCTGTCCGAACCGACACATCCTGAGTTTTTCAGACATGATTTGCAAAACTGGATCCCATCCATCATTACTATATGCATCATATAATGATGTCAAGTCATATCTGACTGCTGTTGACATATCCGCTGTATGCTCCACTGTTACTTCGAGAAAATCTCCCAATAGAGTGTCAGACTCTGTATGGAAATATATCTCATTCACCTCCTGGATCCACAGCCTGCCTTTTTCATCATCCGCAGCAGCTATCTCACCTTTACTATGAACCTTGATATTTTCAGCCTTAAGATTCATCTCTTTTTGGTTTACCAGTACCTGTGCAATTGTGTTTTTGAATTCTTCGTATGACATATCTGATTACCTCCATTTTATCTTCTGTTGAAATTTAACTATCTACTATATAGATAGTTGATCATATTTCCAGGTCATAGATATGTATCTGTTGTTTCATTTTGTTTTGCATTTTCCTCTCTCCTTTCGTTTTTAATCATTAATAATCTGAAAAAAAAGTGGCAAAATGAAAATTTATTTTTTTCTAAAATCTTCGCACCATATGTATCAAAACCGACCCTCTGGTAAACTGTATCAGAAGTTAAATAATTTTCCGCGGATAGTAGAATCAAATAAGATATCAAAAGTAACTAAAGTCAAATTTAAGATTATTTCACGAGGTACAACATGGGAAAAACATATGGCTACGCAAGAGTTTCTACACCTACCCAGAGATTAGATCGTCAAATTAAAAACATCAAGGAATATTGCAGCGATCAAAAAATTGAAAAGATTTATACAGAAAAATATACCGGTACAAGAATTGACCGTCCGCAGTTTTCACAGCTGCTCCGGATTCTCCACCCAGGAGATGCAATAATCTTTGATTCCGTCAGCAGAATGAGCAGAACCGCAGATGAAGGATACAATCTGTATATGGATCTCCTTCATCAGGACATTGATCTAGTTTTCATTAAAGAACCACATATCAACACACAGTATTACAAACGCATGCAATCGCGCAAAATGGAGATTGCCAGGACTGGAAAGAAATCCGTTGATAATCTGCTTCAGGCTGTCTTAGATGCCATTACAGTTTTTCAAAATGAGGAAACTCAAGAAAAAATTCGCATCGCCTTCCAGCAATCTGAAAAAGAGGTTACAGATTTACATCAAAGAATCTCTGAGGGAATCAGAATCGTGCAGCGTGAGAATTCATTTCTCCCCCCTTCCGAGCAGAAACAAATCGGTCAGAGGAGCGGCCAAAAACTCATTACCAAAAAATCCCTTGCCATGAAGCCACTAATCATTAAAATGTCCAAAAACTTCAACGGAAACATGTCTGATACGGAGATCATGAGCATCTTGAACCTTTCCAGGAATACATATTATAAATATAAGCGGGAACTCCTTCAGAAATGACTGATAGAATGGTCATAACGCCATAGCAAAAAAGTGAATTCGAATTCACTTTTTAATTTGTGTGATAATGTCTGTAAACAAAGCAAACTAATAATATGATTAAAAATGTTTTTTATAATTGCCCAGTACCACAATTGTAGATTAAAATTTCTAAAATGAGCCCCGCATAATGTCTGGGACTCAATAACATTCTTTACGCCAAAAATTCTCCCGGTGCACTCATTCCGCTCAAGTCTAAAACACCAGGAGAATAAAACGAAAGGATTGACACAACTCTAAGTGAGTATAAAGAGTGCATCTCTCTAAGTGAGCTTGTCTGATGCATTCCTTCTGTGTCATAATTACATTGTATACTATTGTAAAAAGCAAAAATTCTGACACGAAAAAACTAATACTAAAAGAATATTATGTATTTCATGTCCTGCACCAACAAACTAATAATATGATGAAATTGCACTTTTTATAATTGTTTCATACCTCAATTAATACTGTCTTGGCAAACAATTATTTTTTTCTATTTTTTTCATATTATTTTCGTTACAAAATATACACAGCACAAAAAGGAGGTAAAATTTAATGAAAGCTGTTATTTATCGTAAACTGTATGATACTGACACAGCAACACTGCTGGCAACATGGGAGAATTCTTATTATCCCACAAATCCCAGACACATCTACGAAGCTTTGTACCAGAAGAAAAACGGAGAATATTTTTTATATGGTACCGGTGGTTCATTAACACATTACTGTAAAACAGATGTTGACCATGGTTATTCTGGTGAAGAAAAAATAACCCCTTTATCCATGGATGAAGCCAAAGACTGGGTTGAGATCCACGCAGATACCGCCACATATATCAAATGTTTTGGTGATGTTGAGGAATAAGTAATATTATTTTAAACAAAAAAATTCTCCTGACGCGCTAATTCCGATCTAGCATCAGGAGAATAAAACGAAAGGAGTGGCACAGTTCTAAGTAAGTAAAGGGTACAATCACCTCAAACTAAATTTTCTGATGTACTCTCCCCTGTGTCATAACTACATTATATGCATCTGTAGCAAACAACAATTCTGACACGAAAAATAACAATCGTGAAAATCTAAAATCTTCGCCCGTAAATACTACCTATTCATATCGCAAATAAAATCATTGCCTACGCCAGACAGCCTAATACTATGCCTCTATACCCGCTTTTTGTAATTCTCAATTATAACGGTGACTCTCCTGCAAGTTCTGATTGTTGCATCCAGCAAAATGTTGTGTGTGTTATCATTTAATACAAACAATTTCTCTTTTATTTAACTTTTCTGCTATTCTCCTATTTCTGTTCTATGGATACAAAAAGTCTGCCAGCATAATGCCAGCAGACGCTCAACTACTTCCCCCGTTCATTTTTATGACATTATCTACATGGGCAAGCACCTGCTGCAAAATACTGTCATATATAAATCAAATTATGAATTGTATGTCAATGCCCTCAACAGGCTTCTACTCATTTCTACTTTATTCCCCCAAAAGAGTCGAAAATATTTTCGGACAAATGTCAATGCCCTCAACAGGCTTCTACTCATTTCTACGGTAGCCTCCTGAAACCCTTGATTTTACTGGCTTCCGAGAGACGATTTTGTAAGTAATTCACAGAATATTCTGATAAATACTATTTTCACCACATTTTTCGACCTCGTTTAGAAATGATTATGTACATACATATTTGTTATACACCTCTACATTATTTTGTCAATAATTTAGAAACTTTTTTAATTACTACGAGACATTATACAAGAAATTCTCCTGGCGTCTTCGACTCCAATAAGCTTGTGGGTAGACACTAGGAGAAATATTATCGTTACCATTATATACAGATTGTAAAAGACAACTTTAACCAATCAGGATATCATCTCCGCCTCCCCTATTCTACGAAAGAATCGAAACACATGATACGACAAAAAATCCTCACTCCTATCAGATGTCAAATGTGAAATAGAATTTTTTATCATCTCCGGATCTGTTTTTTCAATATTATGCACCATGACCGCATGCTGACTCGGAAATGCAAAATAGAAATCCCCATTATAGATATCTGCTATTTTTTCGGCAATACCAGGCAAAAATATGGACACTGCCCCAAACGTTATTTCTTCTGTACTGATACAACTGCCTAATGGTCCATTATCCCATCCGGATGCCGAATCAATGTCATAAATATATTCCTGCCCAGTCAGCCAGTTCAACACATCATATTTTTTTGGCGGCGATATTAACATGGTATTGTTCAACGCATCTTGTATCATTTTCTCCTGACTCAGACACCACAATCCAATCACTCGCTTTGGCATTCTCATGAAAAATCTGGTATTTCCACTGTCAGCTCTCCAATATACTGTAAGCGCGATATCTCCGCGGATATTATATATTGCATTTTCCAATAGTTTAGAATCCCTAGCTATATTATGAAGCCGTATAACCATGTTACTCTTTATTTTATCATATTCCTGTAGGGATCCACTATCTGTATATAGACCAAACTTCTTTACTATTTCTATTTCCGTTCTTAATGTTTTGGTCAAATCATTTATTTTTCCATCCATATAATCAAACAGCAGATTATTTACCGGGAATTCTATGATTTCCTGCGTCTTTTCTCCAGCATTATCTATGGGAACAGTCATATTTTCGCACAAAAATTCCTTTTCTTCTCTGGAGTTCCGAATTACTTTTCTCAATTTCATTATGAGCTCCTCCAAATCGTTACTGTATTTTTTCATCTGATCATTTCCCTCTCTTTCATGTTATTATTTATGGTATAACATATTTTTTTAACTTTATATTTTTATACGTAAAATATTACCAGCTTGCCATAAATGTGAAAGGACTCCAAAAACTAATTACACTTGAATATTGTCGCTACGACATGGATAAACTTTATTTTTTATACTAAAATAGCTTTCTTCATATTAACTCCATCTTATAAAGAATGGAGAATGATATGATGAATACTACCATTACCTCAAGCCCTACAATGGATTTTACACCAGAAACATTGGAGATACTTGCTGATGCCTTCAAATGTGGTATAATCAACAAAGAAGATGTGCTGAAAGAAGTGAAAATGAAGCAAGATGAAAAAATTATTAATCAGCATCCATACAAAATCAATCAGGGAAAAAATGGACGGTGGTACACCTACCTTAGGGATCCTGAATCTCCAAAGGGACGTAGACAGATTGCCAAATCCACCAAAGAAAAAATTTATGAGGCTATTCTCGCAGATTACAATCAACGAAATAAAAAGAATGATTTGAACAGTATTACATTAGAGAATCTTTATGAAAAGTGGATGATCTGGCGTCGGGATACTGGAACAGCACCCAAAACAATTACAGAAAATAAAAATGAATGGAATCGATTTTTAAAATCAAATCCCATCGCTCATAAAAAAGTCAGAGAAATCAGAATGTATGACCTGGAAGATTTTTTCATGCAGATTACCACAAACCATGCAATTACATACAAAAGACTTACTAACGTAAAAAGTATGCTTAACGGACTCTTTAAGTACGGAATCAGGATAGCTTTAATAAATGATTCTCCTATGCATAATGTTGATTTTGCGCAATTTCAGACGCGTTGCAAACCAGAGAATTCAGTAAAAGACATCTACACCCTTGCTGAACGTGAAGCTATTTTACAATATTTGAGTGCTAAAACAGACATATATTCATTTGCAGTTCAATTAGCCTTTTATCTATGCGTACGCGTTGGTGAATTAATTACTTTAAAAAAATCTGATATTGATATTCAGGATAACAAGATTTATATCTTACGCTCTGCAAGAAAACAGCAGATTTTGCAAGATGATTTAACCTTTAGTCCTGTGGAATATACCGTAGAAGAACGGATTAAAGGCAATAAGGCTCAGGGATTTCGATTCATCCCTTTGACACCGCAGTCCAAAAAACTTATTGAAAAAATTATGGATTTATATCCTGATGGCGATTATTTGTTCATGCGTAATGGACATACCCTTTATACGGACTCTTTTAACCGCTATTTAAAAGACAAGGTCTGCATGCCCTTAAAGATTCCTTATCGATCCAGTCACCAGATCAGATTTACAGTAGCAACACTTCTGTATGAAGCTGGCATTCCAATTAATCAGATTTCTGCTATGCTCGGACATTCAGAAACCCGTACAACAATGCATTATATCCGTCAGCAGGTTGCTGATTCCAAATCAAGAACAATTATGTCAAATCTTCTAGATATTTAAAAAGTGTAAGCAAATGTAAGCAAAGTATTCAATACCAAAAAATGCGGAAAACATTGAAAAATCAACGTTTTCCGCATTTTATAATCATGCCGCAGACCGGAATCGAACCGGACAGCACAGCCCAGAAACGTTGAAAGAAAGGGGATTTCAGGTACTTCATCAGCGGCTGTGTTCAAGTGTGTTCAAAGAATTTCTGTTATTTTATCTATATTCTTCAACCTCTTAAGTTTTTCAGGAAATACTGCTCTATTATTCCTTATTTATTTGTACTTTATGCAATACAATCTTGATATGATAGTATCTTTATATTAAATTATAATTACTGCTCCATCGGAGAGGTACTCTGGAAAAAATATTTTTAAATTACCTGTATCCATCTAACTTTAAATATAATTTCTTCAATATTTGCAAATGCTGTCTACCTCCTACAACGGTATCGTGGTACAATTATTTTACCAATATTTACCATCGGAGGATATTGTCTATGAATGAGAATATTAAGACAAGTGTTCACAAGTACTACAATACCAAAGTTCCCATTTTATCTCATTGGTCGACCACCAGAAATAAAGCGGCTACATTGTCACCAGAAGAATATGAATTTCTATACGAGATTGTCACTACTAATCCGGTGTATTCAAAAAAAGCAAAATTATTGCAGGACACCTTACATCATTACCAAGACAGAAAATCTGTTAATTCGCCTCTGCCCTTAATCTTTAAGCAGGCTGTTTACTTATTAGCTTACGACTTATGCAGGGGTGACTATTATGATGTTGCTCAGAAAAAAGCTCTTGAGGATGTAGGACTTGCTCACAACTCATTCAGTAAATGGTGGATGCACCCAAAAGAAGATTATTTATTAGCGCAACACTATAAAAATGAAATGCCTCTTTCGATGCCCATCTATTATCAGGGTAAGAAAAATTATGCGTTAGTCCATCTGGCTGATGAGCTCAGTAAACAAATTCATTATAAGACATTCGTAGATGTCTTTTGTGGTTCTGGTACCGTCACGTTAGGAATTCAAAAATATCAGAAACGAAATTATTACATGAATGACATTGCTGTTTCCCAGACAAACCTTATTAATGTTCTACGTGATAATAGTGAAGAATTTCTTCAGGCTCTCTCGGAATTAGTGGAGAAAATCAGGGAGTTTTCAGATGAAACCAGCCCAGACTTAACTGCTTCGTTTATGACTCTATTCCCTGAAATTTCAAACTGGAAAATTATTGCTTTCAAAATAATAAACCAAACACTTTCGATCCGAAAACATAATGAACGTATAGAGAAAGATGAAGATGAAGATAAAAAGAAAAAACCAGTGCCTAGAAATATTAAAGACATTTATCGAACTCTTCCCGATATATCTATCACTGATATATCTGTTGCAAATATAGAACAGTATATAAGTATCGAACGTATTAAAAAATATATGGAAGACTCCTCTACAAATATACAGCTTGCATTCTCTGAAGGGTTGAATGTTTTCTTTAAAAAAATTTTTAATGTCATTTCAGACAGTCCAATAGCATATGCAGTAGCTACTGTATATAATAGTACTTTTTCATCCCGTAGAAAGCCCCAAGAAGATTATCTTGAAACATTCTTCTCAACCCTGTCCTACTGGAAAAAAGTAATCAAGGAGTTCCAAAGTTTTAAGATCTCTACCCTTAATAAATACGATTATCTGGCTGTAGAGGATTTCAATAGTGAAGATACTCTCCTGTATATGGATTCTCCGTATGCTGCTACTGCCGGTTATAAAAATGCCAGTTACAAGATTGAAAATTTCCAGAAACTATGTGATACCTTAAAAAAGTTTCGCGGAAAATGGATTTTTAGTTGTAGAGCAGGTATCAATTATAAGAGTTGTGAGGAAGACACAGATGACAGTATAGACACAGAAGACACAGTATATACGATTGCAGATAAAGTCCCTTATATACGAAAAGTTCTGGACATGTATAAAGAATTAGCTCCTAATGTTGCATTTATCAGACCATCAAGCGTTACATATGAAGTCTATTTCGCACAGATGGCAGTCCCCAAAGAAGTAATGTTTTTTAATTTTCAAGCTACAGAACCTGACTTTAGCGCATTTTATAAATTTATGCACAAGGATGGAGAAAAACGTTCAATTGGTGCTGCGAAAAAATCTGTTTATCAAATTATCAGTTATGAGGAATTTTATCCATTAGCTCAAGAAGGTTTAGACCGTATGGATGGTACACGTGCTTGATTTCAGCACACCGCACAAGATTACAGTGCGGTGTGTTTTTGTTTGTACAACAAGTACACAATTGATATGAGTGGGGTATCAGATGTACACAAATTCATATAGTTATCTTTGTAAGACTTACATGTTGAACCACTTCCTCCTAAGAGGTATAGTACACACACCAAAAGAGGAGGACACAGTCATGAATGAACTTATGAAACAGTATACTTTCGGAGTAGAAATTGAATTTACGGGTATGTGCCGTAAAAGGGCGGCTACTGTAGCATCGAAATATTTCCAGAATGAGGCAGAGCATATCGGTGGTACTTATGATGCTTACTCAGTAGCAGATCAGCAGGGAAGGACATGGAAGTTTATGTATGATTCCAGTATTCATGCACAGCGTAAGAATGGGAACTGGGTATCAGACAGAACTTATAAAGTAGAGATGGTTACGCCGATCCTGCACTATCCTGATATTGAACTGTTACAAGAACTAGTCAGACAGTTAAGAAAAGCAGGCGGTCTGGTAAATGACAGTACAGGGTTACATATCCATGTTGGCGGAGAAAGCTTCACACCACAGCATCTGCGTAGCCTGATTAATATCTTCACTGCTAAAGAAGATCTTCTGGTACAGGCTCTTAAGATTGAGCCAGCACGCCAGAACTACTGCCAGAAAGTAAACAGGCAGATGGTGGAAGTCATGAATAAGAGAAAGCCCAGTACATTGGAAGAATTCGCCCGTATCTGGTACAAGGAACAGAATGCAGAAGGTACAAGAAATCAGCATTACAGTTCATCCAGATACCATATGCTGAATCTGCACAGCCAGTTCTATCGTGGCACCATCGAATACCGTTTATTCAATTCCACATTACATGCAGGAAAGGTTAAGGCTTACATCCAGATGGTACTTGCTATTACTGCTCAGGCTCAGACAGTAAAATATGCCAGCCCGATTAAGAGAAGTACCGATAATCCTAAATATGCATTCCGATGTTGGATGCTCCGCATGGACTTGATCGGTGATGAGTTCAAGACCTGCAGAAAGCATATGCTTGCATTACTTGATGGTGACAGTGCATGGCGAAACGGAGCCCCAAAATAAAGTACAGGCAGTGGGGAGAAAACTCTCCCCACTATACGAAAGGAGATACTTATGAATTATTATATAGCTTATGGAAGTAATTTGTATTCAGAACAATTTTACCATCGATGCCCTGATGCAGAACTTGTATCCAGTGGGGTATTGAGAGATTATATTCTGGCATTCTGCGGCAGTAATGGGAATGCGTTCCTTACAGTAAAGAAACAGTCAGGATGTGCTGTCCCTGTTGCAGTATACCGTATTAGTCCAAGAGATGAGCGTTCTCTGGACAGATATGAAGGATATCCTAACTTCTATATTAAAACACAGGCAGTAGTGGAAATAGATACAGGTAAAAAGCTAAAAGGAATGATGTATGTTATGAAAGAACAGCCGTATGCTTATCCATCTGAGTCGTATTTTCATACCTGTTCAATGGGGTATCAGGAATTAGGGTTTCCAGTAGATGTTCTGGAAGAAGCAATATCCTATCTGGAAACCAGTTCTGCAGTTGGGCATAACCTGCAGTTTTACCGTAAACGAGTGGGGTATTCACAGTCTAAGTTAGAGAGGTTATGTGGCTTCAGCAAGGGTAAGATCTGTAAACTGGAAACAGGCGAGCGTGACCTCAGAAGGGTATCTGCCGATGTTTACATTACCTTGAAGCGTAACCTGCGGTTTGATGACTCTTATATTTTTCTGGAAAATCCCAGAAATTAACTGCCCTGTTCCAGTAGTGTCCTAACCCTGCTACCGCCCTCATTCAGCAGGTACAGATTCCATTTTCCATAAATAAAAGCATTCATCTGCAAGCACAGCAGTAACTGCCCTACCGTCTGCATATATATAGGAAAGAATACTTTCCCGTTCTCCTGCTTTTGGTAAAAAATGAGAGATATCTTCGCAGAAGGGAAGTTGTGCAGTGCTGTCTGGCAGATGGATGCTTTTTTCTCATTTCAGGAATAAGGCACAGGTTTCAACCTGCCTACTGTCCTGCAGGAAGAGGCATAGCTGCTATCTGCAAAATGTATGATTTGTCTGTTTTAAGATATTGTTTTTCTTTGTCAGTATAAGGATTTCCGTATATATGAGTGGGGTACTGATATTATTATTTTGCTGTTCGATATGCTTTTCTTCTATCCTTATCCATTCTTATGGATTACACTTAGAAAGCAACCCTGTTTAGATTTCATATAAGATTACAGGATGAATAGATAACAGTTATTGCTACATACATAGTTCTTACAACAGTTATTATAAAGACAGTAAATACAACAACAGTCCTATATAAGACATTAGTAATGAATCCTAATACAGAATAGGATTCTTACATGAACAGTCAGTTGCAGAATAATGGATATCAGTAGATAAGAGAACAGCAAAATTAACAGCAAGATTAAAAGTTTACAGATAGAGAGTCAGTAATAAAGGTCAGGGTCAGTCAGGGAGCAAGATTAATATTAGTGAGTTTTATTTTCGAGTGGTGATTTCAGCCATACATAGTATTAAGAAATAGCTGTATTGTTAAGGCAGTGCAGAGATAGTGGTCAGGATATATTTCCAGATAAGTTGTACTGGTTCTGCCTATACTCAAAGTATGTAGGGTAGATAAGATTTCCATAGAGAGAGGAGAGCAGTTATGGTTACAGAGAGAGACAGAAAGCAAAGGGTAAGGGATCAGTCTCAGTAAGGGTAGATGATTCTGCATTTCGAGTATATCCAGTTATGTAGATACTCTCCCGATATGAGAAAACAGATACAGTCAGTAGGTACAGCAAAGGCAGAGAACAGATCAGTTAAGAAAGAAATCCCCAGCAATGCCATACAGAAATCCAGTAGGTATATTCTCCCAAGTATAAAGGTTCCACTGGTAACAGGTGTGATATAGGGTAGCTGATAAGCACAGATTCCCAGAGAGTACAGGCAAAGTCTGAGAAGTACGAATGGGGTATTCAATAGCCAGTCTGATAATAGAGGGTACTGACCAGATAGGTCTGATATCTAATCTCCTGCTTCTACTTACAGGATAGAGAGCAGATCAGAAACACAGGTATGATTCCAAGTAGATACAGGCAGAGCCATATATGAGCAGGGTATTCCAAGGATATGTAGAGAACAGGGGTACTGACCAGATAGGTCTGATATCTAATCTTCTGTTTATACTTACAGGATAGAGAGCAGATCAGAAACACAGAAAACAGTTCGAGTATATCCAGTTATGGTCATGGATGAGTAGGGTATTTTAAGATTATGCAGGGAACAGGGATACTGACCAGATAGGTCTGATATCTAATCTTCTGCTTCTACTTGCAGGATAGATAGCAGGTAAGAAACACAGGTATGATTCCAGATAGATACAGGCAGAGCCGTATATGAGTAGGGTATTCCAATAGCATCCAAGTATCAGGGGTACTGACCAGATAGGTCTTAATATCCTGATTCTGCCTATACTTACAAGAGATGTAGTAGATAAGAAACACAGAAATCATTTCGAGTATATCCAGTTATGGTCATGGATGAGTAGGGTATTCTAAGGCTATGCAAAGAATAGGGGTAGTTGACCAGATAGGTCTACTCTCCCATTTCCATCATGTACTTACAGAATAAAGAGTATCCAAGAAACACAGTTATGAATGATAAGACAGGCATTCAGGATTAAGTAGTAAGAATAAACACAGTCTATATAGGGAGCATACAGTTCCAGAACAGAGAGAAGAATGCCGTATTTCTGCGGTATCCAGATATGAGTGGACACAGTTATTAAATATTAGCCAGTATACTGGGTAGGGTATTGATAGACAATACATTGCAGTGTTACATATCAGGAATACGATAGTTTCTGGTAACAGATCGCAGTAGTCCGGCATTATTCCCTGTTATAAGTACAGATTTCAACATTCAACAATACATAACAAGGTGCAAGTAAACACAGTGATATTTTTATCGGGTATCAGTAGATACAGACATCCTTTACTTGATAAGTGGGGTATTATTCTACAGTATTACATTCAACACAGTTATGTGTTACATTGTCAGAATACTTTTTCAGATATTAGTTGTAGTTTAGTAGTAACTATGGTATGCTACAAGAAACGATATGGTAATTTCTATAGAGTGTATTTTCCCATTTACCTGCCTGAGTATTCAGCCCCCACCATAGGGTGTGGGTACTTCATTCTCAGGCAGGTGAATGGGGTATTGTATAGTAATTACAACAGATCAACATATAATGAAGAAGGAGGACAATCATATGTTGAACAAATCTTTAAAGAAACTCTTAGCGTTAACATTAACCACCGTTACATTAGTAACAAGCGCAATGCCAGTCAGTGCATCAACCCTGACACCGAAGAAGTCCCACAGTAAGGCAGAAATTACTGAATTTGTTGATTATTACAACGAAATCACGGACAGGTACACATTCCGACCAGATGGGTACATTCCTGTATCAGATGATGGTGAATATCATAATGGAGTGGCATATGATTCATGGCAGATGACAACATTACTTCAGAACACCCCAGGCATCACATCCGAGCAGAAAGCTGATATGAAGAAAGCAGCATCTACATGGAAAAAGTCTTATTTATCTGAGCGAATGCTTTATACCTACCAGACTAAGTGGTCAGATAAAATGTATTATTATCTTGATGATGACAGAACATCTAAAAGTTGGGCATCTAAGTACAAAGCTAAAGCTAAAAAAACATATACTGAGGTAAATGCTTTTATATCTAAGAATGCTAAGCACAATCCGAAACTTGCAGGTGAACTGAAGAAGTTCAACAAACAGCGTCTTAACATTTATAACAAAGCCATTGACAACTGGTTCTTCAAAATGACAAAGAAGCAGAAAGCTAAGTATATAAGCCCTATCTGTGGAAGTGGAAGAAAACCTCAGGCATCTATTATACAGTATGTGGACGCTATGTTTAGTAAGTCAAAAATGTCATCAGACCCGGGGTATAGCACAATGTTTGGTGCACAGTGTACAAGACATATTGCAGTTGATGATTACTTTGACACAAAGTTATATTCTTCCAAGACACTTGGACTCCATTTTGGAGACTTAAATCCAGACGGACCGAGCAATGTATGGGGCAGACATAGACAGTGGAAAAAATGGTAACCCACAACCTTACAAGGACAGGCGCAAGCCTGTCCTTTCTTTTTGCATTCACAACCCATACAAGTCAGCCCACTCTCCTTGGAACATTCCAAATGTACAGGTAGAAGTAAACACCCTACCTATGATTCAATTCATCCAAGGGTACTTCGCACTAAAATAGTAGTAAAGGTAAAAAAGGAAAGGAGTTGTCAAGAAATGAAGGCAAGGTCATTAAGGGCACTATTACTGGCTTCCAGTTTAATATTAAGTGTGGGTACGACAGCCATGCCAATTATGGCGGTGGACATAGCACCCGACACATCGGATTCTGGAATCAGTATAGATGCAGATGATGGGGGTAATGATCTATTCATTACAGGGAGCAATACTATTAAACCTGTTGGTTGAATGGGGTATTGATGATAGATATAATATATAATTCAAGTCATATTTCAGGGTAGAGATGCCCTGTATTTTTTTGCTGTAGATACAGTTTCATATCTTAGTCTACAACATGAGTGGGGTACTGCATCAAGTATCTACAGTTCACTTCTTTCCCTTTATCAGGGGTACTTTCTCATCTATCCAGTAGTTTCCCTGCAACTACCCTACCATATATTGTTTTTTGGTAGATATCTTTCAGCCTTCCAGTATTTCTGCCAGTATCCTATCTCTCTCCTGCTTTTATTTTCCATGATGATGAGATTCTGTTTCGGGTACATCAGTCGATACTAAATTAAATAACAAGTAGCTTAGAAAAGGTTTTTGAATTTCAGGAAAAGCTTGGTTTCTCTAGGTGTTATCCAGAAAAGGGTATGTGAGTTCTGAAAAGATGACGAATAGAGACACAGGATTCTTGGACATTCCATTGACGATTAAAGATGACGAAGACACAGTTCGGAAAGGAGAAAATGATGGTACTTACTCTGGTTAAGCAGTTGGAAATTGCATGGACTGCACTGTCTGGCAGTGATGACCCAGATGATGAGATCCGTATAGCGGCACTGGATGAGTTGATAGCATTACTCTTTTCGGAAGTGTGGGATGGAAAAAAGGGAGCCGCCTTTGCTGAGACGTATTTCGACATCCCAGATAAGGAAATAAGTCATAAGCTGGGTATTTCTCTTTCCACCGTCAGAAGCAACCGTCAGTTGGCATCCAGAAAGCTCTCTAAGCTGGTTGGTAGCGATATTGTAGAAGTAATATGTAATGCCCCTGCCAGGCAGGTAAGGGACAGACTTGTATTTCTGCAAATATTAAGATCACCACCCTCATGGGTAGTGGTTCCCAACTCTGTATGGGAGATGAATGGGGTATTGCAGGATGAAAATGCATCTCTCAGAAAATCTTTTCCATTAAAAGATTGTAAAGCTGAGATTGCCTTTTTACGGCAGTACACATTCTCCCATATTGAGAAATCACTGGAAGGTTTAAGTAAAGAAAAATTATCGTTCCTACTGCATCTTATGGGTTCAGAAGATGTTACGAAGGACAGGGTAATTTTATTTTACTTATTGCATCAAAAGAAAGGAGGTGAATAAAATGAGCCAGCATAAGAGACATAAAAAAGTATATGTGGTATGCAACGTAAAACCTGATTTAAGTTATGACAACGACCATCGCATGTACGATGAGGTTGTCGGTGTAGATGAAATAGTATCTCTACCTGCAAGGCTTCAGACTGGAGATAAAGTAATCGTCGGTGACATCTTTACTACATTTCCAACCTATGACTTCATGCTGACATTCTTAGACTTTGCACTGAGAAACGGGATTACTTTTGAATCCACACGCCAGCGTTACTTATGCTTTTCAGCGGCACGTCCGTTACCTTATAAGGTGATCCACTACCTGCTGGAAATGCAACAGTTAAGAAACCAGTTATGGAATATGCGTGCACGGTTTGGTATACGCAATGATGATTCTGTTCAGGCTGATAGCTTTTACAGAAAATGTGACTGGATTGTTGGTCGTGTAGTTTCGATCACACTGTCTACAGACGGCATTCTGCGAAGATAATATTTAGTCATAGCAACATAATAGCAGTTCTGTCTGGTAGTATTGCCGACAGAGCTGCTATTTGCCTGTACAGGGTGTTTTTATATGTTTAGTGCTAAGTTGTGCGAATGGGGTATTGGATTGCTTACATTGGCAAATACGGGGTACACGTTCGAGGTCGCTTTTTCCGCAATATGCGACCAATGGGGGATTCATGGGTATTCCCAGTGTTCCCAGTATAAACTGCGACCTTTAGAGGGTACGAAATGCGACAGGAGGGATTTTATATGTCAAAGAAAACCAGAGCGTTAAATAAAGAAGAGTACAGATTAATTATCGACTGTATCAAAAAGGGTTTTGATATGCCAGCGGGTACTGCAGTCAAAGCAAATCCCAGAATCGCTATGGCACTACAATGCGAAGCGTTACTGGGACTTCGTATCAGTGATATTCTCCGCTTGAGGTTAGATCAGTTTATAGCAGACGGCAGTAATTATTTCGTAGAGGTTAAGGAACAGAAAACAGGTAAGACTAAGAAGTGTTTTGTTCCCTTGGAGTTGTACTGTACCATCCGTCAATATGCAGATGAGTGGGGTATTGGACTGCATCAACCGTTGTTTGATATTACCCCCAGAAGCGTACAGCGGCATCTGGGTAAGGTGTGTTCTTATTTAGGTCTTACCCAAGTTTCTACCCACAGTTTCCGAAAATACTACGCTACTGATATTTACAAGAGGTCAGGAAGTAATATTGATCTTGTGAGACAACTGTTAAACCATTCAGATTGTAAAACAACACAGCGATATATTCGGGTAGATCCGCAGGAACTGTCCAAGGCTGTTGCTGAACACTGTAGAGATGCTTTAAAAAATGATAGCTAGTTTTCCTGCACCGTAGTTATATCAAAAACATTATCCCTTATATCAAAAAGAATAGCATTCCTCTACAGTGCTATTCTTTTTTTGCTTAGTATAGTTTTTTTCTGATCCTACTGCCTGTTTGTAATCGTAGTTTGTTTAAAACATTCTACTTAATACCTTAGATGCTCTATCTCTTATGTCTTTCAAAAGAGACAAAATAATTATGAAATGCGAGGTAGAGCATTATGAGAAATATTTTGTCACAGTCGTTAATTAATGAATTAGATGAGTTAGATCAGTTGACTTCATCTGTACTTCATGGTAACTTGCACTACGATGGAGTACTTGAACAGTTAAACATGACAAAACGAGAAAAAATTTTAAAGCAACATCCATATGCAATTTATTCAACTGATAACGGTACAGCATGGCGTACTTATTTACCTGCTACTGAGGAACATGGTTATCGCAAGCCAGTCAGAAGAAAGAACAAAGAAGATGTAGAAAGTGCTGTAGTGAAGTTCTACACAGAACTTTGGAAGTCCCAGCGTGATGAAGTATTAACCTTTGAAAAAGGGTATGAGACATGGCTCAGGTATAAAAATGATAACACCAGTACTAAAGCAAAAACCATTCAGGAATACATTAACGACTGGAAAAGATTCTTTGCTGATTCTAAGTTATCAAAAATGCCAATCAGATCCATTACGCCTGTCGACATTGATGACTTCTATCTAGCAGTCACAAAAGATTTACAGTATACCAAAAAGGCTGTATCTAATGCACGAGGTATATTAAATGGTATCATGAACTATTACGTTAAAAGGGGTATTATTCCTCAGAATCCTGCCAGAGATATTTCTCTCAGAGATTACAAATTTAAGCCTAGGAATAACCAGAATACGAATGTATATCCCGAAGAGGATGTCCAAAAGCTATTAAAGTACTTAAAGTATTCTGTAGAGGATGATGCTTATACCCTTGCCATTCAATTATCTTTTTATTTGTACATACGAATTGGGGAAACAAAGGCTCTTAAATGGTCAGATGTAGATTGGAAGGAACAGACAATATCCTTGAATAGACAGATTACTGCTCACCGCCCTCTCAACAGTGATTTAAGCCTTGGAAGTCATACGGAAGTAGAATATGAGCAGATGAAAGGAAATTGTTCTTCTGGGTACAGAACAGAACCATTACTTCCAGAAGCTATCAGAATCTTAAAGAAAGCACAGGAGATTAATCCTGACGGTACATATATCTTTGAGGGAAAGAATGGACGCTGTCTTACCACTGATACATTTAACAGACGTTTGAGAAAGTATTGTGACGAGATAGGCATACAATATTATTCAAGCCACAAGATACGTGCATATAATGCTTCTATAAGCTATGATGGAACAAATTTAGCAGAAATACAACGCCTGATGGGACATAGTTCTTCAGCTACAACTTTTGGATACATCCGTAATGTTCATCATGATAAAATAAAAATTAGCCCTAAATTAGGTCTACAGGGGGATGAAAAATTAAAATAGCTATTTTAGTAGCTCAGATTGTAAAAATTGTGTTCAAGTGTGTTCAAAACCTATAAGCAAAAAAATAAGAGAAACGTTGATTTTACAGCGTTTCTCTCACTTATAATCATGCCGCAGACCGGAATCGAACCGGTACGGGTATCACTACCCACGGGATTTTAAGT